>Ga0315274_10002418_pt1 | contig 28228 bp, 22 predicted proteins | sample YL17G02_20_MG_FD_203700 | JGI IMG/M metagenome (GOLD analysis project Ga0315274, IMG submission 203700) | Sediment microbial communities from Yellowstone Lake, YNP, Wyoming, USA - YL17G02_20 | ecosystem: Environmental > Aquatic > Freshwater > Lake > Sediment | place: USA: Wyoming | collected...
CGATGCGATCATGGCCTACATCGAAGGACACAACCAAGACCCGACACCTTTCGTCTGGAGCGCCCCGGTCGAACGCATTCTCGCCAGGATCGCCAAATGTAAAGAAGCGTTAGGGACACTACACTAGTTCCGCTGATTCTGCTGGTCGCTCTGATCGGCTACCGACTGGTGCAGAAGCGAACCGACCTAGCTGCGCAGACCCGCCAGCGTGCCGCCCGGATGAAGGCCCCGCCGGCCGTGAGCTTCAGCCTCGCCCACGTGCAGGACGTCTCCCAGTCCTTCGAGAACGTCGGTTCCGTCGAAGCGCCACTGAGCGTCAATATCGCCGCCAAGGTCACTGGGCGGATCGATCTCCTGGAAGCCCGCGAGGGTGATCGTGTGACCAAGGGTCAGGTATTGGTGCGCATCGACCCTGCTCAGGTCGAGGCCCAGGTCCGCCAGGCAAGAGCGACGCTCGCGGAGGAGCAGTACAAGCTCGCGCAGGCGAAGATCACCCAGAACCCGACGGACGTCTCCGTCTCCAGCCAGGTGCGCCAGCAAGAGGCTGCCCTCGTCAGCGCGCAGGCCAATCTGACCAACGCGGAAGCCAGGTACAAGCGGCTGGATGACCTGTACAAACAGGGCTTCATAGCTGCCCAGGATGTAGACGACGCGAAGACCGCGGTCGGCATTCAGCAGGCAGCCGTCGACGCGGCCCACGCCGCGCTCGACTCCGCCCGGGCGAACACAGCTCAGAAGCCCGCCTACGAGCAGAGCCTGGCCGCCCTCCAGGCCTCGGTGGCAGCGGCGGAGGCCGGCCTCAGAAACACGGAAGCGCTGCGCGCCGACACTGTGCTGACGGCCCCATTCGACGGCTTCGTCACCGGTCGTTTCGTGGACCAGGGAGCGGCAGTGACGGCCGGGCAGCCAATTCTCGAGGTCAAGTACATGCAGCAGGTCTGGGTCACCGTCTCAGTGCCGGAGGAGGTCAGCGCTAAGGTGCATCTGGGAGAGCTGGCCGACGTGACCCTGGACGCGATACGAGGGCGCACTTTCCGCGGGATGATCACCCAGATCAACCCATCGGCCGATCCGCAGAGCCGCCAGTTCTCCATGCGCGTCACCCTCGATAATCCTGATTTCGCCATCAAGCCGGGCACCTTCGCCCACGTTCGGATAATGACGGACCAGGTGCGCGATGCAGTCGTCGTGCCGCGCGAGGCCGTTCAGCGCGACAAGGACGGCAGCTACGTGATGGTGATTGGCGAGGAGAACGTCGCCAGACGGCGCCCGGTTGTCCTGGGAGCCTCCGGCGTTGATATCATCGCGATCACCGGCGGCCTCAGCCCAGGCGAGAAGGTCGTCACCATGACCGCCTTCCCTCTCAAGGACGGCCAGACCGTCAGCCTTGGCGGCGACAAGCCGGACCAGAAGGGGGCGCGTCGATGAGACGTCTCACGCTGGCCCTGTCCACCTCCGGGCCGTTCCCGCCACTCGTGTCAGGTGAGCAGTCATGAGCATAGCGCAGTTCGCAGTCAGCCGTCCCGTCGCCGTCGTCATGCGGATTGCTGCCCTGGTGCTTCTTGGTGCCATCTGCCTCACCCGCCTGCCCGTAGACCTGCTGCCCAAAGTGTCGGTGCCGACTGTCGCCGTGATCACCTCGTGGCCTAATGTGGCGCCCGAGGAGATCGAGGCCCAGGTGACCCGGCCCGTCGAAGAGGCCGTCTCCTCTGCCACCAACCTCTACCAGGTCAGTTCGAGCACGACTGAGGGCACGTCCAGCGTCAGGGTCCAGTTCCAGTGGGGTACCGATATCGGCCAGGCCGCCGAGGAGGTCCTGCAGCTAGTGCAGCGCGCCTCGCGGAGCTTCCCCAGCGACCCCACGCTGGCAACCCCCTTGGTGTTCAAGTTCGACCCGTCGCAGTTGCCGATCCTCGTGTTCGGCGTCTCCGGAGAGAGCGACCCGGTGAAGCTGCGCACGCTGCTGGACAATCAGATCACGCCGATGATCGAGTCCGCCAACGGTGTGGCCTCAGCGGTCGCCACCGGCGGCCAGCAGCGTGCCATCATCATCGACGTTGACCCGGATCGGCTGCGCGCCCACGATCTGTCGCTGGCCGACGTGATGCGACGCATCACGCAGGAGAACGTGAACCTCCCCGCCGGCATCGCCAAGCAGGGCGATACCGAGTACACCATCCGCAGCCTCGGGTGGTTCACGAGCACGGACGAAGTGGCCCGCATCCCCATCGGCTCATTCAGCGGGCGACTTGTCGCGCTGGGCGATATCGCCTCCGTACGCGACTCGCATCCGGAGACACGGCTTTACACCCGGCTCAACGGCAGCCCATCGGCCGGGATCATCGTCAGCAAGCAGAGCGGGGCCAACACGGTCGACACGGCCTCAGGAGTCTTCGAGAAGCTCGATCGCATCAAGAAGCTCTACCCCAATCTGAAGTTCGGGATCGCCTACGACCAGTCCCGGTTCATCAGCAATTCCGTCAACGATGTGAAGCTGAACGCGCTCATCGGTGCCGTCCTCGCCGTTCTCATCCTGTTGTTCTTCCTACGCAACGTCCGCAGTACCCTCGTGGTCGCTCTGTCCATCCCCACCTCCATCATCTCTACCTTTGCCCTGCTCTATCTCTGCGGGTTTACCCTCAACACCATGTCGCTGGGGGGCTTGGCCCTCGCTACCGGGCTTATCGTCGACGACGCCGTCGTGGTGTTGGAGAACATCCTCCGCCACATTGAGCGCGACAGAAAGACCTCGACCGACGCCGCCATCGAGGGCACCAACGAGATCATGTCCGCGGTCTTCGCATCCACCTGGACGGTCATGGTCGTCTTCCTGCCCCTCCTGCTGATCAAGGGCCAGGCCGGCCAGATGTTTACCCAATTCGCCCTGGTCGTGATCTTCGCGCTCGCGGTCTCCTTGTTGGACGCAACGACGGTCGTCCCCATGCTGGCGACGCGGCTCATCCACGGCGAAGCCCACCGCGAGAGTCTCCAGGACGGGGATCACCAGGGCCTCGTGGGCCGAACGTTCCTCCGTTTCGGCCGCTGGTTCAGCGCCCTCGACGCCGCCTACCGGCGAGGTCTGGCGTGGGCGATCCACCACAGGATGCTGACCCTCTGCGGAGCGCTCGGCATCACCGCTGCCAGCCTTCTTCTCTTCCCGCAGATCGGCACTGAGCTGATGCCCGCGACCGACAGCGGCGACTTCACCATCAGCATCAAGATGCCGCCGGGCACGGCCCTCGCCAAGACCGATGAGACCATGCGTCAGGTCGAGCGCATGGTAACGGCCAACCCGAACGTCGAGACCGCCTTCTCGGCCGCCGGGTCGAGCCTGAGCATTCGCGGCACCTCCACCGCCCTCATCCCCTACCAGGGATCCGTCACCTTCAAGCTCCAGGACAACCGCCGGCAGAGCACCTCCCAGGTCATCGGTGATCTCCGCAAGCAGCTCTCGCGCCTGCCCGGCGCAGAGCCGAGGCTCACCCAGTTCGACCTTGTGACCAACCTCATGACCGGCGGAAACCAGAACGTCGAGGTGGACATCTTCGGCGACGACCTGACTACCCTGTCCGCCATCGGTCGTGACGTCCGAAACCGCGCGGGTGATGTGGCAGGGCTGGAGAACCTCGACGTGAACTGGCAGGAAGCGATGCCGGAGATCCAGTGGCGCGTCGATCGGCAGAAGGCGCTCCAGCTCGGCATCACCTTCTCCGACATCGCCAACACTATCAACACCGCCACCAATGGCTCCCTCGCCGGGTACTACCAGGAGAAGGGCTTTCAGTACCGGATCATCGTGCAGATGCCGGAGGTCACCCGCAAGACGGTCGCTGAGCTCCAGGGGCTCGCCATCGACCCCAGCACTCCCGACGGCGCCTCCCGTCCGGTCCTGCTCGCCCAGGTTGCCGAGCCCATCTACGCCATGGGACCCAGCCAGATCACCCGCCAGGACCGGCAGCGTTTCATCGCGGTCACAGGCACGCCGCAAGGGCGCGCTGCCGGTGATATCCAGGCCGATCTCCAGCGAATCATGGCGAAGGTCAAGCTGCCCTCCGGCTTCTACTGGGACTGGGGAACCGACCAGAAGCGCAGGGCGGAGGAGTTCGGCGGCATGGGCCTGGCCGTCGTGCTCGCCATCTGCCTCATCTATATGCTGCTGGCCTCGCAGTTCGAGTCGTTCGTCCATCCCCTGGTCGTTCTGACATCCGTACCGCTGTCCATCACCGGGGTGATGCTGGCGCTGTTCCTCACCGGGCGGTCGTTCGGCCTCACCGCCTTCATCGGTCTGCTCATGCTGGTGGGCATTGTGGTGAAGAACGGGATTCTCCTCGTCGACTACACCAACGTGCTGCGCCGGCGCGGCCTGCCGAGAGAGGAAGCCGTGCTCACCGCCGGGCCCACCCGGCTCCGCCCTATCCTGATGACCGCCTCCGCCGCCATTCTCGGCATGCTGCCATTGGCCCTCGCGCTCGGCAGAGGTTCCGAGGTGCAAGCGCCCATGGCCACCGCCGTCATCGGCGGGCTGGCGACATCGACATTCCTCACGCTCTTCGTCGTGCCGACTGTGTACACGGTCTTCGATGATATCGCGCTGCGTCTGCACAAGAGAGGGGTTGGGCGATGAGAGAAGACATCCTCGAGGGACAAGCGGAACAGCTCGCAGCTCTCGTTGGCAGTGTGATGCGAGCGATCTTCACCTTTGACGACGATGACCCGACGATGGACCTGCCCGTGGCCCAGCTCCGGGTCTGCAACATGCTGAGCGACGGCTCCCGCACCATCTCCGCGCTCGCCCGCGAGCTTGGCACGACGGTCAGCGCGGCAACCCAGATCGCTGATCGCCTCGAATCCGCTGGGATGGTCGAGCGCCTGCCGGGAACACAGGACCGCCGCACCAGGAACCTGCAGTTGACCGACCACGGGGCTCAGCTGGTCGAGTCGCGGAGGCAGCGGCGCGTTCGTCGGGCCGCGGAAGTGCTCGGCGCGCTGTCGCCGGCCATGCGCGTGCGGGTGCTTAGCGCCCTGCGCGCCCTCCTGCAGGCGTCCCCCGCAGCGCGGGCTGATGCAAGTGCCATCCAGCAGGTCGAAGCCTGACCTCCCTGGCAGCCCAGGCGTCTCGCCTGCACCGCCGTTCCCCGGGACCGCAGGCCTGTCCTGAGCGCAGTCAAACCGCGCCCCAAGCCCCCGCCTCCTCGCCTCTTCGCCTCTTCGACTCCTTGGCCCTACGGCGCGCTCGCCTCCGTCACCGTCACGCTGCTGCTCGCCGAGACCCAGGGGGCCCACCACTTGCAGGTCGCAGTGACCGTAAGCGTGATGGTCCGGTCGCTGCCGGAGGTGTTGGGTGGCGCTGTGTAGGTCGGGCTCTTGGCAGTGGCCGAGGGGCTGAACGTGCCTCCCGCGCCGTTGTCGCTCCAGCTATAGGCCTGCCCGGTGTGATTCAGGCTGTCGGTGGCTGTGGCGGAGAGCCTGACCGAGCCGCCGGAGGCGATGACCGTCGGTGTAGCCGTGGCGCTTACCGTGACGATATGCGCCGCGGGCTGTACGGTCACCGCCGTGGAGGCGCCGCCGCTGGCGGGCGAGGCGTCATTGCACGTCGCGGTCAGGCTCAGCGCGACTGACTTCGTCTTGTTCGAGGTGTTCGCGGCCGCCGTGTAGCTCGGGTTCTGCACGCCCGCCGAAGGCGAGAAGTTGCCGCCCGCTCCCCCATCGGACCACAACCACGAGCTGATGTCATGCCCGTAGCTATCGGTGGCGGCGCCGGACAGCTGGGTCGTCCCTCCCGAGCCCACGCTGGAGGGGTTCGCGCCCGCGGTGACGGCGATCGTGTGAGGGAGTACGCTCTCCTCGGTCACCGGCACGCTGGCGCTGGCCGTAATCCACGGATCCAGCGCTGCGCACGTCGCGGTCGCCGTGAGGTGGATGGTCCTGGGCGCGCCGGAGGTATTGGTGGCCGCAGTGTAGCTCGGACTTGCGATGCTGTCCGAAGGACTGAAGGCGCCGCCCGCGCCGTTGTCGCTCCAGCTCCAGCTCTGACCTGTGTGGCCGAGGCTGTCCGTCGCGGAACCGGAAAGCGTGACCGTCCCGCCGGAGGGGATGGTGGTCGGCGAGGCCGTCGCAGTGACGGAGAGCGAGTGCCACGGCATCACACTGATGTAGCCCGTCTTCGTGGCGGTGTTCGACCCGTCAGCGTTGCTCACCGTCAGGCTGACGCTGTAGGTGCCGATGTCGGTGTACTGGTGGACGGGGTTATCGTCCGTCGACGATGCCCCGTCGCCGAAGGTCCACGTGCAGGAGGTCGGGTTGCCGGTTGACGCCTCCGTGAACTGCACGGTAAGAGGGACGACCCCGCTCCTCGGGCTCGCGCTGAAGCCGGCCACGGGCGGCACGAAGGGCCGCCGCAGAAAGGTGTTGATGCACGTGCTGGTGTCGTTCGGCACCAGGTTGTGCGCATGTGAATCGAAGATCCTCAGGGTGCCATCGCTGCTCAGGCCCAACCCGTAGTAGCCCGCGCGGAGGCTCGGTTGGACACCCGTTGTCGATATCGAGACCCGCTCCGTCGTCCCGGTCTGCCGGTCTCTGACGAAGGTGTCCCACTGGTGGTTCGTATCCCCCGGTACCAGGTTGGTCGCCCCGGAGCAGAACTCCACATAACGGCCGTCATCGCTGATCATCAGCTCGTACGAGTCGGCCCCCGAGTTGGCGTTGCCCAGCACGCCCGCGCTGGAGCAGGACACCAGTTCCGTTATGCCGGCCACGCGATCACGTACGAACACATCCCACACGCCATTGGTATCGTTGGGCACGAGATTGCTCGCCAGAGAGCTGAACACGACGTACCGGCCATCGGGCGTGATCGCAGGCCGCGGCCCCTAGCACGAGCCGTTGCCCTGTGCGCCGGTCAGAGTCGCTACCGACACCCGCTCCGTTGTCCCAGTCTGCCGGTCCCGCAAGAATGTGTCGGTCGTGTTGTTATTGTCACCAGCAACCAGATTGCCCGCCCAGGGGGTGAAAGCGACATACCGTCCGTCCGGGGTGATGGCCGGGTTCGACGAGTTCTGACTGCCCAGCATTCCCCCGGTCGACGCCGAAACACACTCGGTCGCCTGGTTCAGTCGGTCGCGAACATAAATGCCCGTACGAGGATTGCCGCCAGGGATCAGGTTTGTCGCATCCGACTCGAAGGCCACGAACCTCCCGTCGCCGCTGACTACCGCGGAGTTGGAGGCTGCATTGCCCTGCTCGCCGGAGGTCGCTACTGACACCCGCTCGAGTACGCCGGCCATCCAGTCGCGGACGAAGACATCCTCCACTCCATTCGTATCTCCCGGCACCAGATTGGTGGCCACCGAGGAGAACGCGACCGACATGCCGTCCGCGCTGATGTACGGGTACAGCGACTGCCCGTTCTCCAGCAGCCCGGCGCTGGTGGCCGAGATCAGGTAGTTGACGCCCAGCAGCCGGTCACGCAGATAGACGTCGTAGAGCCCGTCCTTGTCCCCGACAATGAGGTCGGTGGCCCAGGAGTGCCAGGCGACATAACGCCCGTCCGCGCTCATCGAGGGTGCCCACGACCCGCCATTCGACTGCAGGCCGAGGCGGTTGAGATTCACCCTCTCTGTGACGTAGGTGTAGTCCGCTTGCGACGCAGAAGCCGCCACCAGGGCAGCTACAGCCACACACAACAGTACGACAACCCAGTGCCTCACCATCGACCTCACTCCCCAGCGCGATCGGGCGATCTCGACCCGACGGCTCGCACGCCGTCCAAGAATCGCAGCAGATGCAGACACTGTCAACGCGGCAGCCGAGGGCGATGGGCCGTTCTCTGGCGCGGGTTGGTGGAAAAAGGCTACAAAGATGCGCGGCCTGTGCTCCCGGCCTACAATATCCTGCTTCCCCACCGGACCTGCCCTCTCCTGCCCGGCAAGCTGGACATGTCTCCCATTCCTCCGCCCGCGCTCCGGCGCGAACGAGCCCGCGCTGGAGGACTTCACCTCGCCTCCGCCTAAACGTTCGATAGCTAGAAGCTATCTCAAAACTCCGTCAGGAGGTTGGAGATAGCTTGCACCAAGCACTCACGTGACTTTTGAGATGACTTCTAGCCACTCCGTGCTCTCCGCACGCAGGACGAGCCGGAACACCGGAGGTCTCACAGTGATAGACGGTGTCAAGGTGAAGCAGCTCAGAGTGCTGCCGGATCAACGCGGGCGCCTCATGGAGGTCCTGCGCAGCGACGACGAGGTGTTCTCGAAGTTCGGTCAGGCCTACATCACCACCGCCTACCCCGGCGTGGTCAAGGCCTGGCACTATCACAAGGTGCAGCACGACAACTTCGCGGTTCTCTGCGGCATGGTCGAGATCGCGCTCTACGACCCGCGGGAAGCCTCTCCCACAAAGGGCGAGGTCGATGTCCTACACGCCGGTGTTCACAATCCGGTCCTGATCCATGTGCCGCCCCTCGTCTACCATGGCTTCAGGAACATCGGAACCGAGGAGGCGATCGTCCTCAACCTCCCTACCGAGGTCTACAACTACAAGCAGCCGGACGAGTACCGCCTCGATCCGCACACAAACGATATCCCCCACGACTGGACCAGGCGAGACGGCTGAGGGCGCACCATGGATCGTTCTCGGAGGGTGCTGGTCACTGGCGCGCAGGGGATGCTGGGGACTGACCTCTGCGCGGTGCTGGGCAGGAGCTCGCTCCTGCCCTACGCGCAATCCGGCTGGGAGGTGGTCGAAGCCGACATCGCCGAGTTCGACATCACCGACCCCGCCCACACGCTCGCCTTTGTCGCGCAGCGCTCACCGGATACGATCATCAACTGCGCCGCCTACACCGCCGTCGATCAGGCCGAAATCGAGCGTGACCTCGCCTTTCGTGTGAACCGCGATGGCGCGGGGAACATCGCCCTCGCCGCCCGCGGGGTGGGAGCGTTCCTGCTCCATCTCAGCACCGATTACGTGTTCGATGGCAGGAAGCCCGGCCCGTATGTCGAGGACGATCCGGCGAACCCGTTGAGCGTGTACGGCGCCTCGAAGCTCGCTGGCGAGCAGGCCGTCCGTGCGGCCCTCGCAGAGCATTGCATCATCCGCACCGCCTGGCTCTATGGCATCCATGGCAAGTGCTTCCCGCGCACGATCCTGGACGCGGCCCTACAGGGCAAACCCCTGCGCGTGGTCAACGATCAGCGCGGCTGTCCCACCTACACCGTTCACCTGGCGAGGGTGCTCGCAGCCATCATCGAGCAGCCGCACTACGGCACGTACCATGCAGTGAACTCGGGCACGTGCACCTGGTACGATCTCGCCCGCGCGGTGCTGCGCGAGGCCGGCATCGACGTTCCCGTAACGCCATGCGCGACAAACGAGTTCCCTCGGCCCGCGCCACGGCCGGCGAACAGCGTCCTGGATACGGCCAAGCTTCGCGCCACCTTCGGCATCGAACTTCCACCATGGCAGCAGGGCGTCGCCGACTTCGTCGCACTCTGGCGCGACGCGTAGGGGCGCACCGCTGTGCGCCCGTCTGGTGGCGCAGGTTCCCCGACCTGCGTCCCCCCCATTCAGCCGCCCGGACCGGGCCCTGCCTCCGGCTCTCACCTCAGGCGCAACTCGGCCAGCCTCTCCTCATCCAGCTCGATGCCCAGGCCGGGCCCTGTCGGTACCCGCAGATGGCCGTCATGTATGCTGAGGTCTGGCTCGCGCAGCAGGCCGCTGAGCGGGTGTTCGCCGGCAATGGCGCTCAGACTGTACTCCTGCGCCGTGCGCACCGCCGGCGACACGGCGGCGAAATGCAGCATGGCAACCGTGCCTATGGTGGGCTGCGTATTGTGCTGGGTGACCGGCGCACCGTAAGCCTCCGCCAGCACGCCGATCTTCTTCGCCGTCAGAAGGCCGCCAACCTTAATCACGTCCGGCTGGACGATGTCCACCACGCCCTGCGCGAGCAGTGTCTTGAAGCGCAGCAGCTCCCATTCCTGCTCTCCGCCGGCAACGGGCATGTCGAGCGCGGCCGCCACCTTCGCCGTGCTCTCGTCATCGTTGTACGGGCACGGCTCCTCGAAGTGGGAAACGCCATACTGCTCGAGTCGCCTGCCCAGCTCTATCGCACGAGGCGCGGAGTAGGCGGAGTTCGCATCAGCCATGATGGCGATGTCATCACCCAACACCTGGCGGCACTTGCGCACGAGCGCCACCGATCGGCCCGGCGCGGCGTCCTCGTCTCTGCCCCATCGCTGGCCCACCTTCACTTTCACGGCGCGGATGCCATGCTCCTCAACCACTCTCGCCAGATCGGCCGCCTCCTCTTCCGGCGTCGTGTGACGCCGCATGGAGGAGGCATAGACCGGGACCGTCTCCCGGTACAGGCCCCCCAGCAGCCGCCATACCGGAACCCCGGCCGCCTTGCCCGCGATGTCCCAGCAGGCCAGCTCGATCCCGCTCATCGCCATCGCTGGAGCCTGCCCGGCGATCTTATAGGTGCTCAGTAGCATCTTGTCGATCAGCCACTCGACCCGCGTCGGGTCCTCCCCGACCACCAGCGGGGCGAGCGAGTGCTCGATGTGCGCCGCGATGACAGGGGCATTCATGGGGCTGCATTCCCCGATCCCTGTCAGCCCCTCGTCAGTATCGACGAAGACGAGAATTGAACCACCGATCTGCACCGGCTGAACTCGTGTGATCTTCATAGCCCGCTTCACTCCGTTGCATTCCAGTCGCCGCGCGATGCCGCCCCTCAGTAGCGCAGGTTCCCAAACCTGCAGTTGCCCGCCGCGGCGGGCAACTGTTGGGCAGGAGCGGGAGCTCCTGCCACTCCCCGGCCCCTGTTCGTCAGACAGGAGCGGAAGCTCCTGCCATCACTTGCGCTCGAATCGCTCCCTCCCCCTCTTGTGCAATGCCTGGAGATCCGTATCGGCCCCGTGCGGCAACCGCGTGCGGGGGATCGTGACGCCGTGGATGTTTGCCAGGATCTGCTTCAGGCGCTCGACCTCCTCGTGCTGGAAATCCATGTTCTCGAGCACCAGCTGATGCATCTCCACCACATGTTGGTGATCCTCCTGGGCGCGCTGTTCCTGCATCGCCGCGACCTGCTTATCCCGGATCTCTGATATCGTCGCGTAGAGCAGCACGATCGAGCTGACCGCCACGCCCATCGTGTTCAGGTAGCTGTTCACCGCCAGCACGAAGTACGTGTTGTGGGCGAACACGATCAGCGGGCACGAGCAGCGCGATCGTCGCCAGGATCACGAATCGGTGGGTCAGGAACTTCACTGGATAGGGCAGTACATGTCGGTCCAGAAACTCGTTGGCGTCGCTCATCTCAGAACCCTCCTCAGGGAGCTTCCCCCTCACGGCCCTCACGTGCTGGATTCCACTCAGCGCCCGTCCCACCTCCGTTGTGCCCGGTTTACGTTGCTTTCGCGCCCGATTCCGGGTATATTTACCTCGGTGCCCGCCAGGGCACACGAGATTAGAAGGTCTAGGACTTCGGGGTGAGGGACGTACGCTTGCCGATCTCCGTCGCCACTACGCTTTCGGAAAGGAGATCGGCACATGGTCAAGGGCACTGTGAAGTGGTTCAACGACAGCAAGGGGTTCGGGTTCATCGAGACCGAGCAGGGCGATGTCTTCGTGCATCACTCCGCTATCGAAGGTCAGGGATTCCGCTCCCTGCGCGAGGGCCAGGAAGTCGAACTCGAGATCGGTCAGGGCGACAAAGGCCCGCGGGCCGCTAAGGTCCGGCCGCTGTAGTTCAACCACCGCTGCAATGAAGAGCTCCGGCCCCCGCCGGAGCTCTTTCTCGTTTGCTAGAGCGCATTTCATAACCGAGGGTGGTTGGCTGATCGCTCCATGCGTTGCACGAAATGCGCCTGCACAAGCCTACCGCCCTGCATCGCTGCATCCAGGAGAGCGAGTTCTCCACCGGCCTGCACGCCATCGCCAACTTCGGCGATGAGCCCTACACCCTCGCCGATGGCCGCATCATCCTCCCCCGCTCCACACTCGTCGAGGAGTGAGGCCGAGATGCTGCTCCGCCTGTGCGCGATTGCCGACAGGACCGGCCTCACCGAGGGCTAAGAGCGCATCGGTTGCCACCGACACGGGAGCGAGGTCGCTCATGCAGGGTCATTACATCGCGAGTGCAGCGTGCCTGGCCGCAATCTGCCTCTTGGGCGGCCGTGCCTTCGGCCAGTCTTCGGCCGCACCAGGCGCGCCTGAGCCGATGATCGGGCTGCCGACCACCGGCCTGGAAGCCGGTGACATACCCGCGCAGCAGGCGGTCTTCTCGCGCGAGCAGGACTGGCTCGAGTTCTGGAAAGCCCACAGCAAGGCCCCCGCGCCCCTGGTGGATTTCTCACATTGGCAGATCGCCGCAGTCTTCTTGGGGCAGAAGCCGAATCCGGGCTACGGCGTCCACATCATCCTCGCCGTGCGGCGCGCGGATGAGATCACCATCTCCTATACCGAGTCCCGGCCCGCGCCCGGCATGATGTACGCGCAGATGATCGTCTACCCCTACGACCTCGTCGCCGTGCCCGCGGGAGCGCGCATCACCTTCCAGCTTGCCCGAACCGGCCCCGCACAGAAGTCTCAGGCCGCGGAAGCGCCTGTGCGCGCGCTGGACATGACTGGATTCTCGCCGCCAACACAGGCCCGCTACGTCGCCTTCACGGACGAGGCTCAGTGGGATGCCTTCTGGCGCAGTCACGGCCGGTGCCCGGCCCCCAAGGTCGCGTTCCAGGAAGAGATGGTCATCGGGCTGTTGCAGCCCGATGACGCGCCGGCGGTCCGACTGGCCGGCGCGCAGAAAGTGGACAACGAGGTCCGCCTCAAGCTCGTGTCGGGTTCGCCGGAGGCCGGTGGCTTGAGGTCATTCCTCGCTGTCGTGCCCCGGGCCAACCGGGTCGACCTTGCTTGGACGAGATCATCGCCGTGATGTAGCGGCCCGCCGCGAGTGAGAGCCCAGGCCTGTGATTCTCGTCCCTTGCTGGCTCTCTGCGTCCTTTGCGCCTTTGCGGTGAGCGTCGTTTCCGTTGCTTCGGCGCTTCGTATCGCCTCACACCCGCTCCCCGCGCCCATCCCAGCAGACTGGCGGGAGGAACCAGCCCAAACCGCGGGTAAGAAGGCCGGACGGGTTCCCTCCTCCTGAGTTGTGGCCCGCTGGTCCATCCATGCGCCTGAACTCCGACCCTGGGAATGTGAACGACAACGGCCTGCCTCCGTCCGACCGCTTGCCCCGAGCGGACTCGAGGGGTGCTCCTGCCCAACTCCTCCGCACCTTTGCCGCCCTGCGCCATCGGAACTACCGCCTCTTCTTCGCCGGGCAGCTCGTCTCGCTCATCGGCACCTGGATGCAGCAGATGGCCCTCGCCTGGCTCGTCTACCAGTTGACGAACAGCCCCCTCCTGCTCGGCCTGATCAGCGGCATCGGTTCGCTGCCGATGGCATTCTTCTCGCTGATCGGGGGCGCTGTGGCCGACCGCGTGAACAAGCGGCGCATCCTGCTCACCACCCAGTCAGTGGCGATGGTGCTCGCCTTCGCGCTCGCCGCCATGACCGGGGCCGGGTGGATCCGCGCCTGGCATGTCGCAGTGCTGACCGCGTTCAGCGGCACCATGATGGCCTTCGATATGCCCGCCCGCCAGGCGTTCGTGGTGGAGATGGTCGGCAAAGAAGACCTGATGAACGCCATCGCGCTGAACTCATCCATCTTCAACAGCGCCCGCATCCTCGGGCCGGCCATCGCCGGCGTGCTCGTCGCGACGTTCGGGCCGGCCTGGTGCTTTTTCATCAACGGTCTCTCGTTCCTCGCGGTGCTCGTCGGGCTGCTCCTCATGCGTTTCGTGCCGCGAGAGCTGGAGAGGCGGCCCAGGGGAGTGGTGGGGGATACGCTCGACGGCCTCCGCTACGTGCGCAGCAATCGACTGGTGCTCGGGCTGGCCGCGCTGCTCGCCGTCTTCCAGATGTTCGGCTACTCCTACAACGTCCTCATGCCGATCTTCGCCCGCGACATCCTTCGCGCCGGCCCGCAGGGCCTCGGCTTACTCATGGCCTCAGGCGCGGCCGGAGCGTTGGTAGGCGCCCTGCTGGTCGCTTCCCTCGGCTCGTATCCGCACCGGGAACGCGTCCTGTTCGCCGGAGGCTTCGTCTTGGTCGGCGCTCTGGTGGCATTCGCCCTCTCCCATGCGCTCCACCTGTCCATGGCGATGTTGGCGCTGGCCGGCCTGGGCGGCGTATCGGTAATGTCAGTCGCCAACACCATGATCCAGACTTCCGTCCCGGACCACATGCGTGGCCGCGTCATGGGTGTGTGGGCGCTCGTCTTCGCAAGCTCCGCGCCTTTGGGCAGTCTCCAGGCTGGCACCCTCGCACAGTACCTGACCGCTCCCGTCGCCGTTCTCATTGGCGCCGCCCTCACCCTGGGCGGGACCACTGCAGCCATGTTCGGCTGGAGGCGCTTCCGCAAGGCCCGGCCGCCCGACCCCGAATCGGCCTGCTCCGGGTAGCCCTCACGCGGCTGGCCACCTCGCTTAGGAGCCCAGCGCGACGAACGTCGACCCGCGCGCGTCGCCGTCCTACCCCCTCGACAGCTCCGCTCCCAGCTTCACCCCGGCGACGATCCTCTGAACGCCCCTGCGACCACCCTCGGTCGGCTCCCCCGCCAGGCCGTTGACGACAGCCGTCACATTGCTCCAGCTGGTGCACAGGTAGCCGAGCATCAGCGGGCCCGCCTCTTTGCGCGCGACTTCGATGAACTTCCGGATGCTCTCTTCCTCGTTCCAGCCAGCGGGCCACACCCGGAAGCCCTTGTCCTGGAAGAAGCGAATGGACGGGAAGCTCGGGTTGTCCATGCCATAGTGCCAGTCGCACAACACGATGTCCTTGGGCACCATGTCGATCGCCTGCCAGGTGCCGTTCGCGCTGCTCTCCCACTCGCCATAGCCCATCGTCTCGGCATGGAGCAGACGGTCGCCCCACATCTGCATCTCCACCTTGCGCGTGCCCACCAGATGGCCGTGGAGGTCATTCACCGCCTTCGCGAACAGCTCCCCGTTCGATGTTCCCTTGCATCGCGGGCAGTTCCCCAGGATGAACACCTCGTCCATGCCGACGTGAAAGGCCTTCGCCTCGAACGCGTCGATCAGCTCGTCGAGGAGGTCGAAGACGATGGCGTACTGGAACCCGCCGCCGATCTCGGCGATCACCCAGTTCATCCCAAGCGCCGGCGCGATCTCCCCGACCAGTCGTTCCAGCGCCGCCACGTTGGACGCGCCTCCCGCCTCCACGTGTATACCCCTGCGCCCGAGCGGCCCGGTCAGCAACGTTGCCTTCGCCTCCGGTGACGTCGCGGTCGCGGGCTCATCATCTGCCCACGAGGCCAGTCCCGCTGCTCCCAATGTCCCTATCGCCACACCTTTCAGGAAACCGCGTCGGCTCAGTACCATTGGTTCATGATCCATCAAGCATCGATCTGCCAACGTGTTCGCCGGCCCCGCCTGGCTTCCCCTCAGGTTCCAGCCCGCGCCGCTGCACGGCTCCATCTGCAGGAAGTGACATCCCGGCACCCTCCGACTCGACCGCGACACCGTCGCCGGCCTGAGCGCCTTCTGAGTAGGGGCGCACCGCTCTGCGCCCTCCCTGGCCACACCGTAGGGGCGCATGGCCATGCGCCCCTTTAGCGTGTACGGCAGGACCTGGCCTCCTGCCTCACAGAGAATCCGCCCCTACTTCGCCAGCCGCTCCACCACCTCCCAGATCGCGGCGCAGATATACTCGTTGTCCGCCTCCGGCAGGTACGGATGCATCGGCGGGCAGAACAGCCGCGCCCCGACCTCGTCCGACACCGGCAGCACAGTGCCGGGACTGTGCTGCTTGATGTACGGCACAGTGTTGTGCACCGGTGGATTGGCCACCACGCACTCGACCCCATACTCCGACTGCAGCACCTGCATCAACTGATCGCGCGTCTCCCCTGCCCAGTCCTTCGCCACCAGAATCGAGTACAGGTAGAAGCTGTTCTCATATCCCTTCGGCTCGTGCGGCAACACCAGCCCCGGGCACCCCTCCAGCATCTTCGTGCGCGCGTGGGCCAGCCGCCGCCGCCGCGCCACCAGGTCGTCCAGCCGCTTGAGCTGCACCAGCCCCACCGCCGCCTGCACCTTGGTCATCTTGTAGTTGGAGCCCCAGCCAATGCCCCGCAGGTTCGGGTCGTACGAGTGCGCCGGGTTCCCGAACTGCCGGATCGCCTGCAGCCGGGTGCACACATCGCGATCGTCGGTGGTGATCGCCCCTCCCTCGCCCAGCGTCGTGATCATCTTCTGGGTGTGGAAGCTGAAGATGTTCATCCACCCCTTCTTGCCGATCTTCGTTCCCTTGTAGGTCGCCCCCAGCGAGCGGGCCGCATCGCCGATCACCTTGATCGGGCCGTGCTTCGGGTTGGGGTGCCGCTTGCCCAGTTCCTCCAGCGCGTCCATATCGGCAGAGAGGCCGTTCATATGGGTTGGCAGGATCGCCCGCGTCCGCGGCGTGATCCGCTTCTCCACATCGTTTGGGTCGAGGTTCAGCGTGTAGGGGTCGATCTCCGCGAAGACCGCCTTGCCCCGCTGGCCGATGACCGATAGCGGCGCCGCGCGGAAGTTGACCGACGGGACGATAACCTCATCCCCCGGCTCCAGGTCCAGGCACATCATCGCCATATCCAGCCCGCCCCCGGCGCCGTTGATCGAGACGCAGTAGTCCGCGCCAATCCATTTCGCGAACTCCTGCTCGAACTGCACGATCTCCTCGCAGATGAAACCGAACCCGACCACCGGGTCCATCGAGGCCCGCATCGTATTGACGACGACGTCGATCTCTTCTTCCCCATAGTAGCTGCCCAGCAGCGGCTCGGGCGGCCACGGCTTCGAGAGCTTCCGGCTCTTCAGAATCTCGCTGCGCGTCTTCTTGTCCATCGGTCTTCTCCTTGGCTGTCACCCCGTCATGGTGCGCCGCTCAGCACCAAGCCCCATGGATACCTTGAGTTGGCCGATACCGGCCGGATTCCTTGTCCCCGTGCATCTCCACCTTCTTCGCCCGACCGACTCTTCGACTCCTCGGCTCCTACGGCAGCCCCTTCCTCAGATAAACCTGCGCGCCCCAGTCGAAGTCCTCAGGCAACAGGAAGCACCCGCCGCCGGTCGGCCGGAGCGTCCCGCCGCTGCTCACGATGTCCAGCACGGCCCGCCGCAAGGCGGTGTCCCGCGGCGCCGTCTCCGGGTCAAGGGTTTCAGACCCGAAAATGCGCCGGTAGAGATACCGCGGCTGCAGCCCGATCGGCAACAGGTAGAACTCCCTCTGGAACCGCACGATGTTCGACGTCGCCGGCAGCAGGTCCTGAAGCTCGGAGTCCAGCAGCCACGACCCGCAGGTGAACGCATCAAACGGGCGATCGGGGAAGTGCCTCGGGAAGAACTCCAGCGCGCGACGCAGCGACTCCCCGCATTCCTCGTAGCCCATCGGCCCGCCCGCAGGCATATGGATGTACACCGCCGGCATCTCGGGCGCGAGCACGCGCTCCCACTCCGCTGTGTTCAGCGTCACCTCCTCGCGATGCGCCCGTCCCTCGGGCAAGATCGGGGTGCCGGTGATCTGCTGGTCTGTCACGATCAGACGCGCGGTCCAGGCGCCCGCGCCGCTCTCGACGCCCTCCGTCACTCGCCCGCCGTCTTCCCGGTATCTGATGCCTTCCCCGGACAGCGCGAGCACCGCTCTGGAGCTGCGATTGCGGAAGGCAACTATCTCGTAGTGGGAGGTCCCGAACTGGAACTGCAGCCGACCGAGCCGGTACAGCTCCCCCTTCAGGTGGTTGATGAGCCATCCGATGGCGTGTGGCGTGATCCCCCAGGGTGGCTGCAGCGGCTCGTCCTCCTCTCCACCCAGCCACCGGTCGATGTCGCTCAGCGTCTCCCGCGCCACCTCTTTGGGCACCGCGTGCGCCTCGTTGAACCGCTCCAGTTCCGGCAGGCCGGACAGCAGCACCAGCAGGTAGAGCATGCGCCCATCGCCGTCGAGGGCGTCATCGAGAGAAGGCCACTCATGGATCAGATCCCTCGGGTATTCCGCCGCTCGGAACAGGCAGTAGTGGAAGTGCCAGGCCAGCGCACTCGCCACCGGCTGCGAGTTGATCCGCTTGCCCGCTGCAACCGTAGCCTGCTCAACCCTGTCCGCGACCCCGGCTTCGCGGCAGGCCTTCGCAACGAACTCCGGCCCCAGAAAGAACAGACCGCCGTTCGGCAGCTCAACTTGCGAGCGCTCCCACTCTGTCTCCAATACCTTCGTGCCAGATTCCAGCCCCAACTCACGCGTCACAGACTCCAGCTTCACGTCCCGATTCCCTTCCCTTCTACAGGTCGGCCTTGCGGCGCGGCCCGGCAGATGACATCCTTCTTCCGGCCCAACTCTGGAACCTGCCCGACGCCCTCAGCGCGCCGCACCCGCCCGGCCCGCTGCCGTTTCGTGCGAAGTGGCTAGGCGACCGCCACGGCGGCTGAAAGCCTAGCCGCACGACATAATCTGTGTGATCTGCGTAATCTGCGGATTACGTCGTTGTCTCTGCCGCCGCCCGGCTCTCCAATCGCTGCAGCTTCACTCTGGTCGAGGTCGACCTCGACCCCTTCGACATCTCGCCAGCGCTTAAGCGACTGGGAGAGGGCCTCGGCAAGCGCGTGAAGGGGGCGACGAAGTGAAACATCTCGGACCGCGGTATCGTATGAGTTGGTGAAAGCTCACCGCAGGAGGGAACCGGAATGACGGGCAAGAAGCGGGTAGTCTGGACCGGCGTCATTGTCTACTTCGTCCTCGTCGCCGGCGGCCTGGGCGCACTGATATGGGCGGCCAGCCCTCGGCGCGCTTCCGGCCACGTGGTCACGGAGAGGCGCCCGGTCAAGGCATTCGATCGGGTGCATGTCTCCGGCATGGGCACGCTGGTGATCGTGCAGGGGCAGCAGGAGTCGCTGACGGTCGAGGCACAGGACGACATTCTGCCCCAGATCGAGACGACAGTCCGTCATGGCGAACTCCTCATCAGTCTCGGGGGCAAGTGGCCTCGGGACCTCATGCCGACCAAGCCGATCACCTACTCCCTGACGGTCAAGCAACTCTCCGCCATCTCGACCTCGGGCGCAGTCGCCGTGGAAGGCCGCGGAAACCTGCGCGCCTCGGACCTGACCATAGACACCAGCGGCTCGGGCACGGTCGATCTACACGTCACCGCGAAGTCGGTGTCGACCGCTATCTCCGGGTCCGGCGCCGTCGATCTCGGCGTCACTGCCAGGTCGGTCGCCACCACGATCTCGGGATCAGGCGTATGCAGCCTCAGGGGAGCCGCCGAGAGTCACTCGGCCCAGATCAACGGTTCGGGGCAGTACCTGGCAAGGGCTCTCACCAGCAGCCAGTGCAAGATTAGCATAAATGGCTCGGGGAGCGCGCAGGTCGCCGCAACCGAGGCCCTGGAGGCGCAGGTGAGCGGGAGTGGCGACGTCTCATACTGGGGAGATCCGAAGGTCCACGAGGCCGTCGCCGGGTCGGGCTCCGTCCACCGCGGCGAAGCATGACACTGCGGCTGTGACAAGCTGAAATGGCCCGGCCGCGACGCGGCTCGCATAACCGTTCGGCAGGAGCCTTGGTCGCCTCAGGCGACTTGCTCCTGCCATGTGTGCGGCCTGCCGCCCCGGCCGTTCCTGTTGGGCAGGAGCGGAAGCTCCTGCCACTGTGGGAGGGGCATTCCTGCCCCGACCCTGCCCAGTCATACGGCGGGCGCGCAGCGCCCGCCGTATCTGTGTTCATCCGCGCTTGCCCGCCTCAGGCGGGTTCATCTGTGGTCAATGCCGTTCCTCAGAACCAATACCCCATCGCCGCTTCCCGCAGCGCCAGGTAGTTCTCCAGCGGAACGATGTTGAAGACCTCGGTGCTGCTCCCCACGAGAATCTGCCCTTCCGTATCCTCGATCGCCTTGACCGTCGCATCTCTCACCTGCTGCGGCGTGCCGAACGGCAGCAGGTGACTCACATCGATGCCGCCCGCGAATACCACTCTCGGGTAGCGCCGGTGCAGATCGGCCAGGTCCATGCCAGCCGTGACCTCGATCGGATTGAGTGCATCGATCCCCGCGCCTACGAGCCCGTCCATGATCGCGTTCAGATTGCCATCGGAGTGGAACATGGCCTTTAGGCCCTTGGCGTGGAGCGCGTCGATCACCTGCTTCAGGCGCGGGAAATAGTGCCTCTCCAGCCATGCCACTCTCATCATCGGCCCGTTCTTGAAGGCGATGTCCTCGCCAATGAATACGCACTCGAACGGATCATCCACCGGCAGCCCCTCGATCCACCGACATGCATACTCTGTGTTCCGCTCCAACTGCTCGATGATCACATCCTCGCAGTCATAGAGGTAATAGCTGAATGGTTCCAGCCCCACCTCCGACCAGATACCCATCAGCCCCGGCGACGGCGCGGCCAGCAGGTAGTAGAAACCATCACCGAACCACAACTTCACCTCACGCTCTCGCCGATAGTAGCCGGCGGCGGCCGTATCATGCGGCTGGCTCGCGCGCTCCCGCCACCCGGCCAGCTCCCGTTCCTTCGCCCGGCGGTACTCCTCGCTCGACCCGTAGCTGACCCGCTCGTTCCACGAGGTCCAGCGCAGCACCCGCCTCTCCCGTCCATCCTCGGTGTGCTCGACCTGCTCCTCAGACGGCGAGAACGCGGCCACCCGCGACCCGTCCAGCGCCGCGACCAACGCGCGAATGCCGCTTCGGTCGTCGCCGATCTCGACCGGCCGGCCTCCGTCGAAGTGCCGAAGCACCGCATCGTTCGGGATGAGGTCGAACAGCGGCGCCCGGTCCGGCTTCTCCAGCGCCATCACGCGCCGCACTCGCTCCAACGAACCCTTCACATTGGCCTCCTGCGGTGATGCACTCGCCTCCCCATTCGGCGAATCGGCCCTCGCTGCCTTGTCACCCCTCGACTCCGCACAGGGTGACGCTGAGCCTGTCGAAGGTGCGCGCGCGCCCCGGCGCACGCGGCACTCCATTCACATGTCTCACAACTCTCCCACGAGAACGGCAGGAGGTGGGACTGCGCGGGACAGAAGAAGGTATACTGCTCTGCTAGCAGAGGGGAGCCTCGCAGGGGAGTCTGACGCTATCCGCGCGCGGCGCGGGGAAGCACCCGGTGTACCCTGAGCGGAGTCGAAGCGCTGTTCGGTAGAAAGGTGTGGCCTCCCGATGACGATCGAGCCGACGATGTTCCGCGAGTATGATATTCGGGGCCGCGTCAACGAGCGCGAGCTGAACGACGACAGCGTTCGCCTGATCGGCCGCGGCTTCGGGACGATGCTCGTCCGCCAGGGGATACGGCAGGCCGTCGTCGGCTATGATTGCCGCGAGTCATCTCTCGCCTTCCGGGACGCCATCGCCCAGGGGCTGAACGCCGCCGGCTGCGACGTGGTTGATATCGGCATGGTGCTGAGTCCCGTCCTCTACTGGGCGCAGAACGCGCTCAACATCAAGGGCGGGGCCATGATCACCGCCTCCCACAATCCACCCGAGTGGAACGGCCTCAAGCTGTCCAATGCACCTTCCATGACGCTCCTGCGGCCCGCGCTGCTGGAGCTGATGGATCTGGTCAACAAGCAGGACTTCGAATCAGGCAAGGGCTCTGTCCGCACCGAGTCCGTCAGAGATCGTTACATCCAGGACGCCATCGGACGCGTGAGCATTCGGAAGGGGATGCGCATTGCCGTGGACTGCGGCAACGGGACCGCCGGGCCCTGGGCGCCCGACGTCCTCAGGGCCGCCGGCTGTGACGTGGACTGCCTCTTCTGCGACATCGATCCCCGCTTCCCCAATCATTTCCCCAACCCCTCCGAGAACGAGAACATGAGGGACCTTCAGGCGCGCGTCAAGGCAACCGATGCCGAGATCGGCCTCGGTTTCGACGGCGATGGTGATCGCATCGGCGCGGTGGACGGCGAGGGCAAGATCGTCTACGCGGATCGGATCGTGATGCTCCTGGCGCGGCAGGTCCTCTCTCGCCATCCGGGCGCGAAGATCGTCTTCGACGTCAAGTGCAGCCAGGCGCTGGTGGACGATGTAGAGGCCCATGGCGGTGTCCCCGTCATGTGGAAGACCGGGCACTCGTATATGAAGGCCAAGATGCGCGAGGTGAAGGCAATGCTTGCCGGAGAGCGGAGCGGACACATCGCCTTCGCCCCCGATTGGGACCGCCCCGGCCAGGTCCCCCGTCCCGACTACCACTACGGAATCGACGACGCCGTTTTCGCCGCGCTGCGGCTGCTCGACTACCTCTCCCATGAGTCGAAATCCATGCACGACCTCCTCGCCGAGGCCGACCCGTACATCACCTCGCCGGAGATCCAGGTCCCCTGCCCCGACACCGAGAAGTACGCTATCGTGGACAAGCTCGTCGCCGAGTTCAAGCGCGAGCACCAGGACGATGTCATCGACATCAACGGGGCGAGGGTCAAGATGCATGGCGGCTGGGGGCTCGTCCGCGCATCATCCAACCTCCCCGTGCTCGTGCTCGTCTTCGAGGCGAAGACCCAGGCGGACCTGATGGCGATCCGGGATGTGTTCGAGCAGAAGCTGTCAGCCTACGGCATGACCATACCCTGGCACGGCGAACTCGCCGGCTAAGAGACGCCCGCAGGGCGTCGACGCGTCGCCAGCAAAACGGGGCCGGTTCCGTTTTGCGAGAGACGGCGCGGTCACCCGCCGGCGATCATCGTACCTTACGGACTTTCTTGAATCACAGTATCAGCCTGTGATTCAAGAAAGTCCGCAGAAGCAAGCGTAGGGTCCGCTAGGGAGATTCTCTTGCATCATGGCTGTCACCATGATGCAAGAGAATCCGTAGGTCTGAGATGAAACCATGTCACCTGCTTGCTATCGCGGCCGCGGTCGTCGGCCTTACGGTGCCGGGCCCGTACTCGCGCGGCGAAGCCGACAACACCCCGAAACCCCCGCCGCAGATCGTCACGGCCGACGCGCGGATCACCGTGAGCCCCAAGCAGTGGGGCGTGAGCACGCGCTACATCGGCGGCACCGAAGGCAGCTCGCGCTTCAACATCGACGACCTCACCGACTGCGGCATCAACACCCTTCGCATCTACGGCGATATGTCCCGCTTCGAGCCCGCAGATGACGGCGGCCTGTATGGATCGCCCTCCATCGCCGAGATCAAGGCGAACCCAAACGTCATCCCGTGGAAGCGCTGGGATGAGGTGATGGACTCCGCCTATGCGCCGGGCGTGCCGAATGTCACCTGGCGAAGCATGTTCAAGGATCTCCGGCGGGCGAACGTCACAACCGTCATCTCGCTCCGCAACCGGGACACTGCTATCCACCCCGCCTGGATTGCGGCCGTGCCCAAAACCGATGCCGACTGGAACGAATGGTGGGAGTACGTCTTCGCCATCGCCTACTGGCTGAATGTCCGCAACGACTATCGCATCGACGATTTCGAGGTGCTCAACGAGCCGGACAACACCCCCCAGCAGGGCTGGCTCGGCACCCGCGAAGAGTACTGCAAAATGGTCCGTAAGACCAAGGATGCCCTCGATTGCCTCTACCAGACCTACCTGCCGGGGCGCGCCTATCACGTCCACGCACCCGTCACCTCCGGCCCTGACTGGGTGCCCGGCGTCCTCGCCGACGCCGGCGGCAGCTTCGACAGCCTCAACGTCCACTGGTACGCCTGGTGGGACAAGGGCGACTTCGTCCGCAAGATGCACCACTACCTCGCGCAGAGCGGCCATCCCGGCTACCCCATCTGGCTATCGGAATGGGGCACCTATGACGTGTCATACGATGAGACATACATGGGCCTCGCGGTTGTCGAAAACCTGATCCGCTTCAGCCAGCCCGGCGATGACTACGTCTACGGCAGCCATATCTTCTCTTTCTACGATTGGGTCTACGAGGGGCAGAGCAACTGGGGGGTGGTCGCCGGCGATGGCACGCGCCGCGCCACCTACTACGCGCTTCGCCTCGCCATCCGCGCCTTGGCAGGAGCAAAGCCGACCTTCCAGACGATCGCCGACGCGCCTGACCTCTCCGCCATCGCCACCAGGGACGCCGACGGCCGGATCAACCTGCTCGTCCTGAACTGGGGCGACAAAGTCTCCTATGACATCCGCGCCGATCTGTCGGCGTTGGGCGGGAGCTTGCTCCTGCCCCATGGCACAGCGACCATCCGCCAGTTCAGCGCCAACGTCCATGACGATGTCGTCGGCCAGGCTCAAGTGAAAGACGGCATGACGCAGTTCGCATCGCCGCCGTGGTCAGCGGTCCTGGTGACGTGCACCAGAGCGGACGAGCCAGCGTGACTCTTCTCCGTCGGTTGTCCGCCGCACGTATATCGTCCCTCACCCCTCGTTCCCCTCTCCAAGCCTGGAGAGGGGAACGAGGGGTGAGGAAAACAGACAAACCAACGACAGGCGGTCACACCCGGACGACCCGCCGCGTTGACCTCGGCGCCTCCTGGGGCTACAATCGACCGTTGCCACTGCCGAGGGATCAATGACACGCAGGCTCACCTTTCTTCTTCTGATACTGGTTGTGGTGGCCGTATGCTGCGCCATCGTGCTCCGCTTCGCTCCGGAGCCCGGCCGCGCCATCACAAAGAAGCCGCCTGCCGGGCCTCCCCCGCCAGGCAGCGTTGCCGCCACCCTCCCCGGCGGGCCCGGCTTCCCCAAGGTATACGATGACGTGATGGTGACGGTGAAAATCCCTCCCCTGTCTAAGTTTCCTCCTGGCTGGGCCGAAGGCAAGGGATGCCCTCACGCCATCCTCAGCCGGGTGCTCGGGGCGGCCGTCGGCCCCGGCGGCGGCGTCCCTGTTCTCAGCCTCGAACCCGACAAGCCGGCGGCCAAAGCCGGCATCAAGGTGGGCGACCGCCTCGGGGAACGCGACGCCTGTCCCAGTTCCCTGTACGGATCGTTCTTCCCCCGAAAGACGGCGCGCACCATCAAATGGACCGTCCACCGCCCGAAATCCGCCACCCCGCAGAAGCCGGCCACCGGGCCGGCCGGTTAGCTCGTAGCTCGTAGGGCAGGACCTTCGCGTCCTGCCCAGGGGACGCGTGCGGGCCGCCCGTCGCGTCCTACCACGCCACCCCGTGCCTGAACGGAACCCCCGTCACTAGCGTCGCCACACCCCACAGAATCTCGTTCAACAGATCGCCCGCGATGAAGCCGATCGCCACCGGTATCGTTTGCCGGTAGAGCTTCAGGCCGGAGTAGCGGATGACCAGCGTCTTCGCCAGCCATCCGATGAAGAACGGCGACCAGTACATGTACATCACCCACGTGTTCGCCGCGAGATAACCGATAGGGTGGAATGGCCACCACCAGAACCGCAGCCTCATCGCACCCAGTCCCAGCGTCACCGCCGCCCCCGCCGCCATCGCCATGGCCCCGGGGACATCCGGGCCCGCGGGGTTCACGAAGTACTCGTGTAGCGAGCTGCTGTAGACATCCAGCTCGTGCTCTATCCCGCCAGCCCCCGTGTTGAGAAAGCCGTAGCGGTACATCCCGGTCAGCGTGATCCAGGCCCCGAGCGCGACGATGATCAGAAACCCCGCACCCATCCCGAGTACCACCGGCCGCATCTTGATCCCGGCGGCGTCCCCGATCTTCATTGACTCGAGCGCGTTCCCCGCGACGATCTCGAAGCTGTCTCCTCCACCGTGGTACGACCAGTGGGTCGCGTGGATCATGATCATCTCGGGTGGGGTAAAGGCCGCGCTCCCCACCGGCACCGTGATCGACTGGTGCAGGAACAGCGGGTATGGGATGAAGCCCAGGCCTGTCTCCGCCCGCAATCGCGACCACGTCATGATGTAGACGAGGATCAGCGCGATGAGCACGATGCCCACCTGGAGCCGGCATCCTGCCACCCAGCAGATGCCTACCATCCACCCGAACGAGAGGACGAACCCAATCAGGCTCCACCGATACGGGACCGGCTCATTGGCATCGGCCACTCCCGACTCCCGGCTGATCGCGATGCGGAACGCACGGCCCAGGTGGCGGCGGGCCGACCAGATCGACAAAGCCGAGATCGCCAGCAGCGCGCCCGTGCCCTGGAACAGCGGCGCGGGGAACTCGCTCACCCAGTGCCAGGCCGGCCGCTGCGGGGTGGCGCCCGCGGCGAAGGCGATCACGTGGAGCCCCAGCCGGACGAACCAGAAGAACCAGCACGAGAACGCGAGGTCCTTGGGGATCAGGTAGGCGATCGCCACCAGCCACGGCCACATCACCAGGTTGATCTCGTCGAGCCCGGCGAGCGGCCCGGTCGAGATCCAGTACATGATCCTGATCGGCCCAAGCGGGATGGCCGGGATGGCCGGCACGTATTGCGAAACCGTCTCCAGCGCCGTCAGACCAAACGACACCACCAGCCCGACCCAGAAGAGCGAGCTGCTCGTCAGCCGTCCCCTGGCACGCCCAGCGCCGCCCTCCGACTCCGCCACCATCACCAGCGGCACCTGCGCCAGCGGGAAGGTCAGCCGCTCGTGGGAAATCCACTGTCGCTGCACGAGCAGCATGAGGCAACTGGAACAGACTCCCAGTGCTATCAGGAACGAGCACCAGACGAGCAGCGGAGTCCACCACACCGCCCACGGTACAGACATCTGGCCGTGGTAGAACCCCTCAACCGCATACCAGTCCGTAGGCGCGAGCCAGGCGGGGATCCGGTTCAGGAAGCTCTCCTGCCACGGCAGATAGGTGGTCATCCCCAGGTAGCGCTGGATGGTGGCGTGCACGAGCACGCTTTCCATCACCTTGTAGGAGACCACCGGCGCGCCCACCAGCACGATCATGTAGATGGCAAGGAGCTGGGTGCGCGTCAGCTTCACGCGGCGCCCGAACACTGTTGCCGCGCCCGCAAGCAAGAGGAGGAGAGTGAACGTCCCGGAGGCCGGCACCCCCGCCCCGAACCTCTCTGAGACCCGGTAGTAGCAGTCCAGCCAGAACCCCGCGACGCCGACCAGAGCAAGCAGCGCGATCGCGCCGGCCACGACGGGAACGGTCACCCCGCCGCCCACGGCCAGTAGGGGCGCACCGCTGTGCGCCGCCGCCACCTGCCGCTCCCCTTGCCGGTACGTGCCCATCGTGCTCACCCTCGCGCCGCCATCGCAGAAGCTCAGCGCCTCGCCGCACCGGCAGACGATACCACACAGGCCTAAGCCTGAGAAGCGCCCCCGCGCCGGGGATGCCGGCCCCAGGTTCCTGGTCGCGGCCCCAAGGGCTTCGCCACTTGCCTCCTGCCCTGCGATAGCCGGTAACATCACGGAGCGGGCCGAATCCGGCCCGCTCCGCTGTGATCGGCACGGGATAGGATACACTCGGAAGGTCTCCTGAGGGGCGCGGCAAGAGGTGTCGGGATAGCATGGGGCGAACTGATCCCGCGGCAAAGACACGGCGTTTGCGCAGGTTCCGCACTGTGGTCTGACTGGCCGCGTGGAGACTGGCAGTGCCCCAGAAGCTTTGGCGGTGAACCTTCGTCGTAGGCGCTGACCATGCTGAGGAGGGCGGGATGAAGTCGCTCACTGGTAGTCGGTTGGTGTGGCTGTCGTGGGTTCTGCTGGTCATCTGCCTGTCCGCCGCGCTGCTGTTGGGGGTCGCGGGAGGGGCGAGCGCCTTTCCGCCGCCCGGCACCGCCTCCGACCTGACGCTCGCCTGGGGCCGGAACGCCTACGGGCAGTGCACCGTGCCGGCGCAGGCCCAGTCCGGCATCGTCGCCATCGCTGGGGGAGCGGGCCACAGCCTGGCGCTGACCTCGGACGGCGAGGTGCTCGCCTGGGGCTTGAACGACTACGGCCAGTGCACTGTGCCGGCGCAGGCCCAGTCCGGCGTCATCGCCATCGCAGGCGGTGGTTCGCACAGTCTGGCGCTGACCTCGGACGGCGAGGTCCTCGCCTGGGGCTTGAACGACTACGGCCAGTGCACCGTGCCGGCGCAGGCCCAGTCGGGCATCGTCGCCATCGCGGCCGGCTACGGGCACAGCCTGGCGCTGACCTCCGGCGGGGAGGTGCTCGCCTGGGGCCGGAACGACTACGGGCAGTGCACCGTGCCGGCGCAGGCCCAGTCCGGCATCGTTGCCATCGCGGCCGAGTATTTGCACAGCCTGGCGCTGACCTCGGACGCCGAGGTGCTCGCCTGGGGC
>Ga0315274_10002420_pt1 | contig 28217 bp, 22 predicted proteins | sample YL17G02_20_MG_FD_203700 | JGI IMG/M metagenome (GOLD analysis project Ga0315274, IMG submission 203700) | Sediment microbial communities from Yellowstone Lake, YNP, Wyoming, USA - YL17G02_20 | ecosystem: Environmental > Aquatic > Freshwater > Lake > Sediment | place: USA: Wyoming | collected...
GGCTACCTCGTGAAGGACGGCGTGCTCATCCCGCGCTACTCGCACGCCGAGGTCATTGAGGCGGTCTTTCGTCGGACCCGAGTCACGGTCGGGCTGATGACCGCTGCCAAACTGCTGTCGGCGGTGGAACCCGTCCTGCGGTACCAGCGCACGCGCTTTCGCGGAGCAGGCAGCGGCCATCCCGGGTCACCCCGGTATGACCTGGGACTCCAGCAGAAAGAAGACGCGCTCCATCGCCTGATCGACGTGTGGGCCACCGGCGAAGCCAGCGCCTCGTTAGGCTTCGCAGCCGCGCGCCTGTTCGACGCCCTGGATCCCCTCGAGAAGCACAAGGACCGAATCTTTGCGGAACAGAAGATCGAGACTGGTCGGGCTCAGTTCAAGGCCTTGGCGAAGGTCCAGACCGATGCCCAGGAGTTGCTCGCCGCTGGTGCCAGGCCGGCCGACCAACGCGACGCACCCCGGCTGCACACCTTGGAGGCGGATCCCCTGGTCCAGTTCGCCTTGCTCGATTCACAAGCCAATGTCCTCTGTCCGGCCTGCAAGCTCTGGAACACGGGCCATGGCGCGAACATGATGCGCGAAGCCGTCAGCCTCATGGGCGGCTACGGCATCACCGAGGATTGCCCCGGCTTCCTGGCTCACAAGTGGATGGACGCCCAGCTTGAAGCGACCTATGAAGGCCCCGAAGCCGTGCAACGGCTGCAACTCTCGATCACGATGACGAATGAACTGTTCCTGGCGCAATTCCAGCAATGGCTTCAAGACCTGCGGCGCATCGCCTCCGACAAACCGGGCACCGGCGCTTGCACGCTGGCCACCGCCATGCAGCTCTGGCTCTGGACCCTCACTCACTTGCAGGACGCCCGGGACGCCGACGGCGCCAAGCTCTACCATAAAAGCCGACAGAGCGTGACCTTCCCGCTGGCCGATGCGCTCTGCTGGCTGCTCGCCGCCCGGTGTCAGGTCCTGGATGTGCTCGAATTGGAGGCCAAAGGCCCGGCGAACCCCGCCTTGGCCGACGGCTTGGCCGGCACGGTCAGTTTCCTTGCCGATCTCTGCCACGTCCAATCGGCTCGCGCCGCGGGCGAGGTAGGGCGAATTTGTGCGGAGTTGGTTTTCGGCTACAACCGGCATCCGGCGTGGGATGCCGCAAGCTGCGGGGCCTGCTACGGCGCGGAAGACCTGGACGCGCTCGAGGGGTTGATCCCCGGAATCGCCAGCTCCGCTCGCGCGGCCGCCGACGTCACTGAGGCCGGCGAAACACACCCTGCCAAAGCAGGTCCCTGCGTGGCCCTCGGTGGCGTCGAACCTTTTGTCCGCCTGCGCGCCAAACTGGATGGCTGCCTCACCGGCGCCCGCCTCTCCAAAGACCGCGCGGCGGAAGCGTTGACCCAGGTGATGATCCCCGAAGCGCTGGACTATCCGGCCTGAAAGTGCTGCGCATCAGACTGGCTGTTGGCCGATAGTCGCGGGGCCAAAGGTGCCGACCGTGAAACCCGGAAAGATCAAAGGTGCGTCAAGGGCAGACTCACCAGCTTCTCCTCGAGCAGGCGTGGGGTGGCGTCATTGTTAATGACCACACCGAGGGGCGCCCGCTGACCCGACACGAAATCTCTCAGTCTGCGGAGTTCTCTTCCGTTCAGCGTGGAGCTGTGTTTGATTTCGAAGGCGATGGACCCGAAGCTCCCCTCCACCACGAGGTCCACCTCGGCTCCGGCACCGGTGCGGTAATACGTGGCCTCATGCGCCATCCCCCGCGCCTGCAACTGAGCCCCGGAGCCCCGGAGCCGGACCACGAAAACTCCAGTTGCGACAGTGCCCTCCCCTTTGCCGCAACCGCCTTGATCCTCGACAAAACCCGGGGGCCGACGGACAATCACCCTCAGCGGCAGCCAAACCAAGCCAGCACCGATGAGAGTTCGGCTCTTCAGCGTAAACAGACGAAGAACGACCAAGGCGTCCGAACGGGCGGCCGATCGCGCCGCCGAAACGGCTGGCCGCGCCGAGAAACGCCAGGCCCGAAACCGCTTTCTCCCCAACGCCAAGGATTGGGAAATCGAGACGGTGCCAGAACCCCTGCGCGGTGAGGCGTTAGACTGAAGATGTACACCATTGGCCAACTCACCCCGCTGCTGCGCGTCATCAGTCGGACGGGAGCCATCCTGGTCGGAGGACAAGCGATCAATCTCTGGTCCGAGCGCCTCAGAACCCATGCCAACAGCCAGGCCAGCCTGGAGGTCCAGCGCAAGTGGCGGTTTGAATTCCCCCACGCGGTCCCCATCGACCTCTGGCTTCAGTCTGCCGGGCCGCTCCAAGCATGGTCCGAGCAAGAAGCCCCGAAGTGGCGCGAGGAGGTCGCACGGAAGATCCGAGACGTCGAGGACATCGAACGCTGGGTCCGGAATTTGAAGCGGCGCCCTCCAGGTGCGGGCGACTAGCCTGTCCCCGGGGCCCCGGGGCCGGACCACGACAACCGACTGGTACCCAAGGCGACACCCCGGTTGCGAGCCCTTGATTCGAGGCCTGGACTCATTCTCGATCCTGTTTTCCGACCGACATGGTCTCGCGAGTGCTGTAACGAGTAAGCTCCGAGTTCGAGCCATTTTCGCAACCCGGAAACCGTGCCCAAGCCCTCCCGGCAGACGGGAGCAAGGTATAAACCGATCAGCCACACCGGCATCCTGTGGTCCGACCCCGTGTCCGGCTTCCTGGGCGGTATAAGCCAGTGAGTGCTGGATGCTGAGGTACTTGATATGTTGGCTGTCGATCAGGCGCACAATAAGCCTGTTTCCTGAAATGTAGAGACGAGCGCTCGGCGCCCATGTACGCGATCTGGCAACGAAAACCAATACCAGTAACGCAGAGAAGCGTTGCTCCGGTTTAGTGGCTCGCCTATTGGTTCTGGCTATGGGCTGACAGGGAATAGCGCCAACGCCGGCGTTGCCCTCTACTTCAACCTGGCGCTTGACGCAGGGAGTGGGTTAGGGACAAGAATCCTGCCATGAAAATGACTCTGCCCCTTCTCGTTTCGAGCTGTCTGCTGGCTTGCGGCCTGGTCTGTGGGAATGCCCCGGCGGCCGAGGCCCCGGAAGCCAAATGGGAATCGCTGTTCAATGGCAAGGACCTGACCGGTTGGGTGCCGGTGCAGGACGTGACCTTCGAGGTCAAAGAGGGGAACCTGCGCCTCGTGAAAGGCATGGGCTGGCTGCGCACGGAAAAGGAGTACAGCGATTTTATCCTCGAATTCGAGTGTCGCGCCCTGGAAGAAAAGTACGACAGCGGGATCTTCTTTCGCTGCGGCCTCGAGGGCAAGCCCTGGCCGAAAGACGGATGGCAGTTGAACCTCCGTTACGACATGCTCGGCGGGTTGGTCAAGGGGTACCGTCCCATGGTTCCCTCGGAGACGCCCAAGAAACCGGTGAACCAGTGGATGAAGTTTCGCTTCGAAGTCAAAGGCAAGAAGGCCACGCTCGACATCGATGGGGAACGCGCCTGGGAAACAGATCTCCTTGACCCTGGCCGCGGCTATCTCGGCATCCAGGCCGAGGACAAGTCCTTTGACTTCCGGAACGTTCGGATCCAGGCGCTGGGTAAATAGGCGGGAGCGCGCCGGCACCGATTCTCCTCGCGGCTTGTCCCCGTCCATTTGTCGGTCGTCCTGCGATCGTCAGGACGGGCAACTTCTCTTGGGTGGCGTGGGTTGCGGTCGCAAGCGTCCCATTCGGCTGGATCTGCCCTTGGGTCCGGACAGACGCGGCCGATTTACGCCTCGGTCACATTGACCCAGGCCAGTCCCAGTTTCCTCGCCGCATAGCCGGCCTCCTTGAGACAGTCCCCATAGACCATCAGCCAGTGCGAGTCCCGGACTTCGTTGACGAGCCTCTGCCATTTTCCTTGGATCTCCACGTCTTGTTGGGAACGACAGATGGCGTAGGCGGGGTTGCTTTTCACGATTCCTTTGAACCCGACCCAACGCCCAACGGTGTATTCCGGGTCCAGGAAGGTGACCTCCTGGCCTACCGGCATTTCGACCTTCGGGGCCACGCCGTATTCGGATTCGTAATGGGTCAGGAGAGTCGCGGGTTCGTAGCGTCGGCCATCCATCCGCCGGGGCGCAGTGCAATGCGCGCAGGTTACCTGGCCTTGGTGGGGAAAGGTGGAGTTGTGCAGAAACACGGGTTTGCCCGAAAGGTACCGCAACAGAATTCCCGCCGGGATCACCACGAAGTCCGATTCGCAGAAGGCCATCCGTCCTTCATCATTGAGCAGGCTCAGCGACAGGCAGGCCGTGGTCTTGGCCATGGGGATGATGGTGCCCATGCAACTCTTCACCGTGAACGCCTCGGCTCTGTGGTCGCGCATCAGGTCCTTGAAGATCTGGTAGAGCAGGAACGCGTTGGCAACAAACGGCCGCTGGGTCTGGAGCGTGGTCTTCGGCAGGGCCAAATACTGGTCTACCCATTTCCGGGTAGCGGCGACCAGATCCCGATCGGCTCGCGCCTTCTGGATTCGACTCGCCAGGTCGTCATAACTCACGTCGATCAATTCAAGGCCAAACTGGTCCCGCGCGTACTGCGGCGCGTCCGGACTGTATTTGCCCCAGGGCCCGCCCAGGGCCACAACGCGCGTGCCTTTCAAGTTTCTGACGCCGCTCAGCGCCCGGAGCCGCCACAGCAATTCCCGGTAGTCGTCCACGACGACATCGTCCACATGCACGCCGTTGGCCGGTGGCGCCTTCTGATGGCCATCGGGGAGCGCGGTGTCGAGGTACTTGACGCTCAGGGCTTCGTACCAGTAATACACCGGGCCGGAGCGATGCCGCACGAAGATCAGGGTGTCGTGATTCGGGCGAACACAGCTCTTCAGCAAGTCGCCGCCGCCCGCGCAGGCGTAGATCAGAACGACGTCACACTCCGGCGCGCCGATCTTCGACGCGTCGCCGCCGGCGCTGACCTTGGCCATGGGCAGGATCTGCAACGGGAACTCGGCGCTCGCAGCCAGGGCGGACAGCTCCTTGCCAATCCGCGTCAACTCCTCGGCCACGGCTGCTTCGGTTTGAACATCGCCCCAGGATTTCCACGATGCCTCCTCTTTGCGCACCGGCAGCCGGTACATGAACACGGGCTGGACGCGGAGGGCTTTGGCCGTGCTGAGCAGTGGTTTGGCCGGGTCCCATCCTTCGAGCGCTGCTGCGCCAAACAGCGGATGACTCAGGCCCAACAGACCTCCGGTGGCGCCCGCCGCTGTCAGGCGCACGAATTGCCGCCGGTTTAGAGGGGGTGGTTTCATACTACCGCTCCTGGGCGATTCCGCTCATGTCGTGGACAAGGATCGTCACGTGCGTTTGCGGGCCCAGGTTAAGTGTTCCCTTGGCTCCGCGGCAATTCAATTCAAGACCGGGTCCAATGCCCTATTTCCCCGCCGGATTGCCATCCGCGTCGAGGAACTGGAGCATCAAAAGCGTTCGGGTGCGCATAAGGCCGCTGGTAGAGAGCGCCGCACAGCCGCATTATACGTCGCACAGCGCGACGGCTTCGCGCAGACCCTGATAGGGGTCGCGCGTCGGGATGAATTCCAGACCCACGTAACCTTGGTACCCGACTTCCAGCAGCGTTCGCAGGCAGGCCGGGAAGTTGATTTCCTGTTTGTCGTCCAATTCGTTGCGCCCGGGACAACCGGCGACGTGGACGTGGCCGATGTAGTCCTTATGCTGGCGGATCCGTCGGATCACGTCGCCGTCCATGACTTGCACGTGGTAGATGTCGAACAGCAACTTCATTCGCGGCGACCCGACCTGCTTGCAGATGTCAATGCAGTATTCGGTGTGGTCGCCCTGGTAACCGGGATGGCCCTTCATCGGGTGCGTGTCATCGCGCGTGTTGAGCATCTCGAGGCAGAGCGTTACTTTCTTGTTCTCGGCGTAGCCGATGACCCTTTTCAAGCCTTCGACGCAGTTTTTCGCGCCTTCTTCTTTGGAGAAGCGCGGGCTGTTGGGATCACTGGGATTCCTGGCGCTGTAACCGGTGAAACAAATCACGCTCGGCACGCCGAACGCGGCTGCGGCGTCGATGCAGTCCTGGGTGGCTTTGATGACTCTGGGCCAGTTGGCGGGGTTGTTGTAGCCTTTCAGGAACGGCGGATCGGGGTTCAGGTCGATCTGGCCGATGGCGCAGGTGAGGCCGTGCTTCTTGAGAGTGGGGTAGTTCTCCGGCGCGGTGAGTTCGACGCTCACGCAGCCGAGTTCCTTGGCCACCTGGCAGATCTTCTCCAGGCTCCATTTGTCGCCGCCGTCCTGCCAGCACCAGGGCACGATGGACTGTTTGACACGGCCCTTGGTCGCGACCGGGCCTTTGGCCGCCGCCGCCGGCGCGCTCGCGGAATGGGTGAATGCCACGGTGCCGACGGCGGCAAGCCCCGCGCGCCGTAACATGTGGCGCCGGGAGATGGGATCGGGATGGGTCACAGAGGACGGGGATGAGGAGTTCATGTTTGGCTTCGGGGTAAAGAGTGGTTGAGGCATGTGTTGTCGAGGCCGGACTTTAGACGGGAGGCGCCGGGCAAACAAGGCGATTTCGGGGAAAGCGACCTGTTCCTGTTAGAGCTGCTCAGCGGCCATGAACCCGCAGTGGCAACCTTTTGTTGCACCTGCAACAAAAGGTTGCACACCCAACCGCGTCGGTTCATGGAAGCCGAAACCATTTTGAACCTTTGCGTGGCGGGCGGGGATTGATAGACAGATGGTCATCGCCGACGACCGCGTTGAATCATCCGATGCGCGTGACCTCCTGGCCCGGGCCCGGGAAGGGGAGGGGGAGGCCTTTTGTCAATTGGCCCAAGCGCACGAAGCGCGGTTGCTTCGACAGGCGATGGCGTTGTGTCGCGATCAGAGCGCGGCGGAAGATTTGGTGGTGGAAACGATGGCCGAGGCTTGGAAAAGCCTGCGGCACTACAACGAGACCTGCCGGTTCTCCACCTGGCTCTATGCCATCCTGCTGCATCGGTACCAGAAATCCGTCCGGCGGGCCGCCTCACGGCCCATCTCGTTGGCTGGATTGCCTGGCGCCGAAGCCGAGCAACAGGAGGATGCACAGCGGAATCTTGCGGCTCCAGACACCTCGCCGGCCGAAGAGGCCGCCCGGACCGAGACCTGGGCACAGTTGCGCCAGGCGCTCGAGGCGCTGCCCGCCAGGCATCAGCAGGTGATTCTATTGCGCTTCTTCGAGGACGCCTCCCTGGCGGACATGGCGGTGGTGCTTGGCTGCTCGGTCGGCACCGTAAAGTCGAGGCTCCACCATGCCCTGGAGAAGTTGCGGCGGAGGAAAGTCGTCATGAACCTATCAGACTCGCGGAGGGATACATGAATGTGAACTGGATCTGGAACCGGTGCCGGCGCTATCGCCGAGACGCCGCTCTGCTGGCGAGCGGAGTGTTGACTGACGCGGAGAAGACTGCCGTCGCGGCACACTTCGCAAAGTGTGGCACTTGCCGTCGCCAGTATCAGGCCCTTGCGATCGTCGGCGGGCGCCTCGACGCTCTGGGTGCCCGCCTGCCGGCAGTGGAGCCGACCACGGCGCTGCGTACGCGGTGGACGAACGCGGTCAAGGCCGAGACACGGCCGCCGACCATGACCGTGGCAAAGCCGAGGCGATGGTGGGATTGGTGGCTGGCCAGCAAGCGCCCCGCCTGTGCTGGCTTGGCCGGCGTGTGGCTGCTGATCCTCTTTTTCCACGTCACCGCTCCCGAGTTGCCGCCAGTGTCCCACAGGAGCGTCGCCGTGGCCCCGAGGGAATTGCTCATCGCCTTGAGAGCCAAGCTGGATCGGTCGTCAATCCCCCAGGAAGCGGTGGAGCCACCACCGATCCGACCCGACAAATCAGGGCGGCCGCTGCCGCGGAGCGATCGCCGCCGCGACCAGATGCCGGGCTGAGGGGTGCTCCAGTATGAATCACCACGAGAAAGAATCCAGCGCGAGGCCACGTTCGTTTCGTCTGTTCCTGCCCGTCGGGTACCTCCGTTGCCGTTTGGCTGTCCTGGGTTTCGCGTTGTGGTTGGTGTTGTTGGCAGTGCCAGGGGCCACGGTGCTGGTGTTCCTGGGTGGCATGCTGATACCGGCTTTGGACGTTGAGGTGATCATGCACAGCCTGCTGCCGGCGATCGTGGTAGTCATCCTCGGTGTCCCCACGACCGCGCTGCTGACGGGCCGCATTCGCTGGCTGTTCAGTGGCCAGGCCGCGCGGTCCTACCTGTGGGCGACCGCCCTGGTCTTTTCACTGGTCGTGCTCTTCTACTCCGTGGAGCTTTGGCGCGGCAAGTGGGCTTGGGCCAAGGTCACCCAGCAGGCCGCGGCAAAAGGCGAGAAGATCGAGCTGCCCGATGTAGCCCCGCCCGACGTGCCCGACGACCAGAACTTCGCCAAGGCACCTGTTTTCGCGCCGTTCTTCGACTTGGTGACCAATGCGACGGGCGAACTGATGCCCCGCGACACACCCGCCTACCAGCGCCTCCGAGCCGCCGCGGAGACAGGCTCGACGAGGAATCGCCCCGGGCTCTCGGCCGATCTTCAAAGACCTGGGTGGCCAAGTCAGAACTTCACCGATTGGGAGGCCTGGTACAAGGACCGGCTGGCGCGCACCAACCAGGCTGCGGCCATCAGCCGACTCCTGCAGCGCGGGTTCAGAAAAACACCATCGAAGCCTGAGCCGGGCCAAGGTCAAGTTTCGAAACAAGCCACACCGACGCCCGAGGAGTCGGCCGCGCTCCTGCTTGAAACCCTCGGGGGCGCTGGCGAAATCTTGGCCGAGATCGCCGCTGTCAGTGATCGGCCGTACGCGCGATTTCCCGTGCGGTATGAAGCGGCTATGTCCGTAAGTCCTCCTGCTCACTACCGTGTGCTCTACGGCATGATGGATACGCTGCGTTGGCGCTCATGCGCCGAGTTGACGTTGCATCGAGATGACGAAGCCTTGCGGGATGTGCAACTGGCGTTGCGGCTGGTGGATTATGCCCGACAGCAACCTTGGTTGCTCCAGGCTTACTACTACCGCAGCCAGGCCATGTTCGGCCTGCTCCAACCGGTTTGGGAGGGTTTGGCTGAGCGTCGCTGGTCGGAGGCGCAGGTCGTCGCTCTCCAACACCAACTCGCCAGGCTGGATCTGCTGGAAGACTACCCGGCGTCGGTCCGAGCTGACATGCTCAGCCTGATCGAATTCGTGAACCAGATTGTGCCGACGACGCCGTTGCGCACCGAGAGTCCGCGGCTCACGTCGGAGCAGAGCGACCGCCGGGCATTGGCTATCGTGAGGTTCCTGTATCCACGTGGGTGGTCCTATCAGGACCAGGCGGCACTGTACCGCTTCTACCGAGAAGGGGCCCTTTCCGCTTTGGACGTCAGCGGGCAGAGGTTGACTCTCCCCCGGCGCGACGACTTGAACTTGCGTCCCGCCTCAGCGGACCCGTTTTTTGCCATCTTTGTTCTGCCCAAAGCGCGGCAGATGATCGACGACGCGTTCAGCCAATATCCGGCGGTGCAAACCGCGCTGAACGAGGCGCTGCTGGCGTGCGCCCTCGAACGTCACCGCCTGGCCCACGGGCAGTTTCCTGAGACCCTCGATGCGCTGGTGCCGCGCTTCATCGAAAGGCTGCCCCACGACCTCATCGCCGCGCAGCCGTTCAAGTACCGCCGCACGGAGGATGGCCAGTTCGTGCTCTACTCGATCGGACGGGATCGTGTGGACGACGGTGGTGTGACCGGCTCCGACAGCGGACGGTGGTTCAGCGACACGGGCGATTGGGTGTGGAAGTACCCACCAAAGAACCGTCCGAGCGGGGGTGTGATCCCGCGATCGAGACCGTAACTCGAGAGAGAGCTGCCGACTTGCCCTTTAGCCGTTGCCTGCCAGAATCCCGCCTCATGCATCTCACCTGGTTGGACTGGGCCGTTATCGCCGGTTATTTCGCGGTCAACCTGTTGATCGGGCTTTGGTACCGCAAGCGCGCCACCGGTTCCACCGACGAATACTTCGTCAGCGGGCGGAATGTCTCCTGGTGGCTGGCAGGCACCAGCATGGTCGCCACCACGTTCGCGGCCGATACGCCGCTGGCGGTGACCGGTCTGGTAGCCACACACGGCATCGCCGGCAATTGGCTGTGGTGGAACATGCTGTTGAGCAATATGCTCACCGTGTTCTTCTTTGCGCGGCTCTGGCGCAGGGCGGGCGTCATCACGGACGTCGAGTTCGCCGAGCTGCGATACGCCGGCCGACCCGCCGCGTTCCTGCGCGGCTTTCGCGCGCTCTATTTGGGATTGCCGATCAACTGCATTGTGCTGGGCTGGGTGAATCTCGCCATGGTGAAAATCATCAGGATGATCTTCCCTGATCTGCAGTTTCCGATGCTGGGGATCACCGACCCGAAGATCGCCGCCTTGTTCATCGTTTTCGGGATCATGTTGATCACCGCGTTGATCTCAACCTTGTCAGGGTTGTGGGGAGTGTTGGTGACCGACCTTGTGCAGTTCGTGCTGAAAATGGGCATGGTCATTGTGTTGGCGTTCTTTTCCGTGAAGGCGGTAGGGGGGATGGGGGCGTTGCAGGCCAAACTGCAGGCGCTTGACGCCAGCAAAGGCGGCCACGGTTCGATCCTCTCGTTCACACCGGACATCGGTTCGGTCTGGATGCCGATGATCGCCTTCTTCGTTTACCTCTTTGTCACCTGGTGGGCCACGTGGTATCCGGGATCGGAACCCGGCGGCGGCGGGTACGTGGCGCAGCGTATCTTCTCGGCCAAGGACGAGAAACACTCCGTGCTGGCGACGTTGTGGTTCAGCATCGCTCACTATGCCCTGCGGCCCTGGCCGTGGATTCTGACCGCGCTGGCCTCGCTGGTGCTCTATCCGACGCTGGCCGACAAGGAATCCGGGTTCGTCAAAACCATAGTGGATCCGAACGTATTTCCGCCCGCGTTGGCGGGTCTGATGATCGCGGCGCTTGCGGCGGCGTACATGTCCACTGTGGCGACCCAGCTCAACTGGGGCGCCTCCTACCTGGTAAACGACTTTTACCGGCGTTTCCTGGTGAAAGGCGCGCCGGACAAACACTACGTGGCGGCCGCGCAACTGGCGACGTTGGCGCTGATGGTGCTCTCGTCGATCGTGACGTACTACCAGGAATCGATCGCCGGGGCGTGGCAGTTTCTCATGGCCGTCGGCGCGGGCACCGGGAGCGTTTTCATTTTGCGCTGGTTTTGGTGGCGGATCAACGCATGGAGCGAGGTCGCGGCCATGGCCGCTTCCTTCGTTACTTCGATGGTGCTCCAGTTCGGTTTCAGGTTCGACACCAAGGAACCCAGGGATTTTGCCTGGGCGATCCTTGTCACCGTGGCCGTCACCACGGTCGTGTGGTTGCTCGTGACGCTGCTGACGCCCCCGGAACAACGGCAAACGTTGCTCAAGTTCTATCGCCGCGTGCGGCCCATGCCCGCGCTGTGGGGTCCCATCGCGCGGGAGGCCGCGGATGTCACGCCGAGACGTGATGGGTGGAACAACCTCCTGGATTGGTTCGCCGGCTGTGTGATGATCTACCTGACGTTGTTCGGCGCCGGCAAAATCATCTTCGGCGAGACGGTCACGGGGCTTGGATTCCTGGCGATTGCCGCCGCCGCGGGGGCCCTGGTTTACTGGGACCTGAACCGGCGAGGCTGGAAAGTGCTGGACGACGCGCCTCCCGCACAGCCTGGAACCTGAGGTTCCACTCGGCGCGGGTGTATTTTTCGCGCCAGAGCGTGTGGAGCCTCTGCAGGGGCGGGTGTTCCAGCGGTTGGCTGGCTTGCCAGCTTTCGCGCAGGGCTTGCTTGATCGATTCTGCGGGCAGTTGGAGATTAACCAGGAAGTCCGTGTGCGGCCGGTCCTTCCGATAGTCAGGCTGACGTGTCGGCGGGAGCAGACAGCGCTCGATCAACGCCAGATCAAGGTATAGCAGGAAGGTGCCGTGGAAGAGCAGGAAGTGCTGTCGCCGCCGTTGCGAGTTGCCGGAGAACTTGCGTTCAGCCAATGTCAGATCCGTGACGCCTTTCACCACCACAGTTTGGCTCAGGGCCTGGGTCAAGGCTTGCTGGTGCCGGGTCATGATGGCCAGGTTGGCCAGGCCGATCCCCCGCATCCGATCGTCAATCCGCAGCACCAGGGCGTAGTTCAAACAACCCGGCCCCTGGAGCACTGTCCCGCCGCCGCTGCACCGCCGGAGAATGGGCACGCGCGCCTCCGCGCAGGCCGGTACGTCCACTTCAGTCGCCACCTTGTTCGCGTAGCCGAGCACGACGAAATGTTGGTGTGGTTCCCAGAAACGCAGCACCTCGTCGCCTTCGCCGGCCTCAGCGTGATCCAACAAGGCCTCATCGCACGCGAGGTTCTCCTCGGGTGTGGGGAGCGTCAGATCAAGGTATTTCATCGGCTGCCAGGTGACACCGGCATCGGCTGGCGAGCGCCGCCACTCGGACCTGGCCACTGCCGGAGGGTGGCGCGCAGCGCCGAATCGCCAAGCCAGGGACTCGCCGCGCGCGCCTCGCCGGATTCACCTGGCGCACAGCACAGAGCTAAAACGGTTGCCCCGCAAGCGGATTTGTTTACATTGAGGAAGTTTGTCGGGCCGTGCCTTCGGGGACCCCCGAAGTGGGCGAGCCGCTTGGACAGAGAGTGGCCAGCCCCTGACACTGAGGTGACAACATGACAAACCGGACTGAAACAACCGTGACTGCCACCGGTGGCAACGAGCGGCTTGAAACGATCCTCCCGCTCACGGAAGCGCAAGCCGGCGAGCGCCGGGAATGGCTCGCCGCGCTGGAGTTTGTGGTGGAGCACGCTCTCCGGACCCAGGGCCCTGACCGTGCGCGATTTTTCCTGGGCAACCTCGTGGATCGGTTGCGCCGGGCCGGCGTCCAAGTGCCGCACACGGTCAGTTCGCCCTACGTCAACACGATTCCGGTGGCGGCTCAACCACTGTACCCCGGCAACCGCGACCTGGAACGTCGCATCAAAAGCTACATCCGCTGGAACGCGATGGCGATGGTCGTCAATGCCAACCGTCAACACAGCGGCCTGGGTGGTCACATCTCCACGTATGCCTCCAGCGCCACGCTCCTGGAAGTCGGCTTCAACCACTTCTTCCGGGGCGGTGACGGAGACCGGCCGGCTGACATGATCTACTTCCAGGGCCACGCCACGCCCGGCAACTACGCCCGCGCCTTCCTGGAAGGTCGCCTGGACGCGGGCCACCTCCAGAATTTCCGCCAGGAACTGGCCGAAGGCGGGGGCCTGTCGTCTTACCCGCATCCCCATCTCATGCCGGAATTCTGGCAGTTCCCAACGGTGTCGATGGGGCTGGGCCCGATCATGTCGATCTACCAGGCGCGCTTCAATCGCTACCTCAAGGCCCGTGGATTCCTCAAAGCCGAGGAGCCGAAGGTCTGGTGCTTTGTCGGCGATGGCGAAACGGACGAGCCGGAGTCGCTGGGCGCGCTCACGCTCGCGGCGCGCGAGGAGCTGGACAATCTGATCTGGGTGGTCAACTGCAACCTCCAGCGCCTGGACGGCCCCGTGCGGGGCAACGGCAAGATCATCCAGGAACTCGAAGCCGCCTTCCGCGGCGCCGGCTGGAATGTGATCAAGGTCATCTGGGGCTCCAACTGGGACCCGTTGTTACAGGCCGACAAAACGGGGCTCCTGATCAAACGCATGGAAGAGGCGGTTGATGGCGACTACCAGAAATACTCGGTCGCGCGCGGCAGCTACACCCGCAAGCATTTCTTTGACAAGTACCCGGAGTTGCGGGAACTGGTGAACCACCTCAGCGATGAGCAGATTCACAAACTGCTCCGTGGCGGCCACGATCCCGTGAAGGTCTATGCTGCTTACCAGGCTGCGATGGAACACAAAGGCTCACCCACCGTCATCCTGGCCAAGACCGTCAAGGGTTACGGGCTGGGCGAAGCTGGCGAGGGCCGCAACATCACGCACCAGCAGAAGAAGCTGAACGAAAAAGAGCTCCGGGAGTTCCGCTCGCGCTTTGGCGTGCCCATCAGCGACGAGGAGATCGCCGAGACGCCGTTCTACCGTCCGCCGCCCGACAGCGAAGAGACGAAGTATCTACTCGAACGCCGCCAGGCCCTCGGAGGTTTTCTGCCCAGACGCGTCGTCAAAGGCAAGCCGCTCAAGGCCCCGTTGTTGTCGGACTTCGGCGAGTTCCTCAAAGGTTCCGGCCGGGTCGAGGTCTCCACGACCATGGCCTTCGTTCGCCTGTTGGGTCACCTGCTCCGCAACCGGGAGATCGGCCGCCAGATCGTGCCGATAATTCCGGACGAGGCGCGCACGTTCGGCATGGACGCCCTGTTTCGCGAGATCGGCATCTACTCGCACAAGGGCCAACTCTATGAGCCGGTGGACCGCGCCTCGCTGCTCTATTACTGCGAGACCCGGGATGGCCAGATCCTCGAAGAAGGCATCAACGAAGCCGGCGCGATGTCTTCCTTTCTCGCCGCCGGGACGGCCTGCGCCAGCCACGGTGTGAATGCGATCCCCTTCTTTATTTTCTACTCGATGTTTGGCTTCCAGCGCATCGGCGACCTGATCTGGGCCGCCGGCGACATGAAGGCCAAGGGCTTCCTCCTGGGCGGCACGGCGGGCCGCACCACGCTCAACGGCGAGGGCCTCCAACACCAGGACGGGCACAGCCATGTCCTGGCCAGCACTGTTCCGAACTTGCTCACGTACGAGCCGGCGTTCGGCTACGAGATCGCCGTGATCATCGCCGACGGTATCCGCCGGATGTTCCAGGAGTACGAAGATGTCTTCTACTATCTCACGCTCGGCAACGAGAATTACGCGATGCCCCCCATGCCGGAAGGCGCTCCGGCGGGTATCCTGAAAGGCTTGTACCGGTTCAAAGCGGGGGCGTCGGGCAGATACAAGGCGCACCTCCTGGGCAGCGGTCCCCTGATCCGCTCAGCACTGGCCGCGCAAGAGATCCTTGCCGAACGCTATGAGGTGTCCGCCGATGTCTGGAGCGCGACCAGTTACAAACTGCTACGCAACGAGGCGCTGCGGGCCCGGCGTTGGAACATGCTCCACCCTGCCGAGCCACCCCGGAAGTCCTATCTCGAAGCGACACTGGAAAAGGAAGAGGGCGTGTTCGTTGCCGTGTCCGACTTCATGAAGATTGTGCCGGACCAGATCGCGCCGTGGGTGCCAGGCGGCCTGACGACGCTCGGGACCGATGGATTTGGCCGCAGCGATACCCGCGAGAACCTGCGCCGTTTCTTCGAGGTGGACGCCGAGTTGACCGTGATCGCCACGCTGGACGCCCTCGCCCGGAAAGGGGCGGTGGATCGCGCACTGGTGGCCAAAGCTATCCGCGACCTGGAGGTCGATCCGGAGAAGGCATTCCCGGCCACTGTGTGACCTGACCTGCGCCAGGCAGCGCGGATTCGCCTGGGCAATCGAGGTTCGGAAGAACGGACGCAGTAGCGCCTACGTTTGAATCCCGTAGGCCTTGATCTTGTTATACAAGGTTTGACGGCCGATCCCCAGGCGCCGGGCGGTTTCGAGTTTGTTGCCGTTGGTTTCCTTGAGGATCTGGATGATGGTATTGCGCTCCATCGCTTCCATCAGACTCAGCGTGCCATCGGCCTGAGCTTCCTCGGCGGTCGGCAAGACCGACAGCTCCTGGACCTCGATCACGTTGCCGTCGCACATCAGCACGGCCCGTTGGACTTCGTTCTGCAACTGGCGCACGTTGCCCGGCCAGTCGAACTTGCGCAGCCGCTCGGCGGCTTCGGGCGAGAAGCCGCTGATCGCCCGGCCGGCCTGCGCCGCGTGCCGTTTCAGGAAGGACGTGGCCAGCGGCATGATGTCTTCCCGCCGGTCTCTCAGCGGCGGCAGGTGGACGGAGATGGCGCTGATACGGTAATACAAATCCTCCCGCAGTTTCCCGACGCTCAGGGCCTCTTCGACCTTGCGATTCGTTGACGCAATCACGCGGCAATCCATCTTATAACTCGTGCGTCCGCCCACCGGCCGCACCTCCTTATCTTGCAGCACCCGGAGTAACTTGCTCTGGGTGTCGGTGGGCATTTCGGACAGTTCGTCCAGGAGCAGGGTGCCGCCTTCGGACTGACGGAAGAGCCCCTCACGATCCGCCTGGGACCCGGTGTAAGCGCCTTTGACCGAGCCGAACAATTCGCTCTCGATCAACTCGCGGGGCAAGGCCGCACAGTTGATCTTAATGAACGGCCCGTTGCTGCGCGGGCTCAGCGTGTGGATCAGGTCGGCGACCACTTCTTTGCCGGTGCCGCTCTCCCCCGTGATCAGCACCGAGACGTCGCTTGGGGCGATGCGCTCGACGGTGCGCACCACGGTCTTCATCACGGCGCTGTGAAACACCGGCGAAGCCCCGCAACTGATCTTCGAGATCGCCTCCCGGAGCGCGCTTTTCTCTTCCTGCTGTTGCTTGTATTCGAGCGCGCGCTCGACCGTGACCAGCACGCTCTTGTTGTCGAAGGGCTTTTGTTGAAAGTGATAGGCGCCGCGCTTGGTGGCTTCCACCGCTGCGTCCAAAGTCGCGTTGCCCGTCAGCACGATCACCTCGGTGTCGGGCCACTGACGCTTGATCTGTGGCAGCAGTGCCAGGCCATCGGCGTCCGGCAGTTTCAGATCGAGCAGGAGCACATCGGGCTGCGGCCCGCCAAAGGCTTCTCTCAGGGCGGCCCCGTCGGGCACTTCCGTCACGGCATAGCTCGACTTGGCGAGGATATCGCTCAACAGGGTGCGGACATCTTCTTCATCATCCACCACCATGACTCTTGCGCTCATAAGCCCTTTCTTCGGCTGACCGCGCTGGCGCGCACAAAACCGCGGAACAGCGCCTGCCACACTGGCATTCGATCGTACAGCCGCTCCGGATGAAACTGCACCGCCACCAGAAACGGCAATTGCGGCGAAGCCGCCGGATCTTGTTCCAGGGCCTCAATGATGCCATCCGTACTGCTGGCGGTCACCCGCAACGGCCTGGCTACACGGTCCACCGCCTGGTGATGCGTGCTGTTGACACCCAGTCGGCTTCGGCCGGCAATCTTGGCCAAGAGCGATACTGGCGTCAACGACACTTCATGGACCACCTGGGACTTGCGATCCATGCGGTTGTGCGGCAGGGCCTGGGGCCGTTGCGCCGGGATATCGACAATCAACGTGCCGCCCAACGCGACGTTGAGGATCTGCACCCCGCGGCAGATCGCCAACAGCGCCTTGCGCTGGCGGAACACTTCCTCAATGATCGTCAGTTCCCACCGGTCGCGGTCCGGATCCACCGCGCCCACTCGTCGTCGCAGGCTGGGCGCCAGTTTGGCGTCATAGAGCTCCGGCGCCACGTCGTCCCCGCCGGTCAACATCACGCCGGCGCAACGGCGGATCGACTCGACGATGGCGGCTTTGGACTTTACGCACGGCATCACCCAGGGCAGGCCGCCAGCGTCCACGATGGCTTGGCAATAGCGGTTGGAGAGACTGATCGAGGCATCCGCCATTTCTTTGCCCCGGCGCTCGGTGCCGGGCGCGATCAGAATGGTGGGCGCGGTTCTCATAGCGGTGTCCCCGGATATCGCTCCAGGATGGTCTGCTTCACACGGGCTCCTTCTTCCGGCCGCAAGCGGCGGCGGCTGATCCGGCGCTGGACCGCTTCCAACAACTCCAGCCAGTCTTCGAGTGGCGGGTTGGCCAGCGGCTGCCAGCGATCGTACCGGCGCGCCCGTTCGTAGAACCGCCACTCCTGGCCGACGTGGTGCACATAGACCTGTCGGCGCGTGCCATCGGCGGCCTGTCTCTTCCAACTGATCTCAGCCTTCGCCATGTGCTTCGGCGCCTGTGCCGCGCGACGCGTTATGCAGTTCGGGTCCCGGGTTTCTCCTGCCTATTGCGGCAAATCTACACTCGCCACCGCGACGCAGGCGATGCCTTCCCCGCGACCAAGGAACCCGAGTTGCTCGTTCGTGGTCGCTTTGATGCCCACTCGTTTCAGATTCAAGTTCAGCGCGAGGGCGATGTTGGTTTTCATCTTCGGAATGTGAGTGGCCAGCTTGGGTTCCTGCGCGATGAGCGTAGCATCAAGGTTGACAAGACGGGCCTCGTGGAAGGCCACCTGGTGTGCCGCCTCCTGCAGGAAGATCCTGCTGGGGGCATTGCGCCAACGCGGATCGGTGTTCTTGAAGAAATGCCCGATGTCTTCCTCGCCCAGCGCGCCGAGAATGGCGTCGCATACCGCATGCATCAACACGTCGGCATCCGAATGGCCGTCCAATCCCCTGGGGTGCGGAATCTCCACACCGCCCAAGATCAACTTGCGGCCTTCGGCAAACGCATGGACATCATAGCCAATGCCTACGTGAACCATGAACCACACCATACCGACTCCGACGCGCCCGACAATGCAAATCGTTGGACTGGCGGCACCGGTCAGTGAGGGCGGAGAGCCCGCGGCCCTGGTGCCGGAGCGCGACCTTGAGGTCGCTTCACCGTCCGAAGCCCGACAACGCTCGAACCGATCCGGGCCCGTGTCCGCATGGGTTCGGTGAAGCGGCATAAATGCCGCGCTCCGGGTCTTGCTTGGTCGCGAACCGCCTGAGACAATTGCGGCCATCACCGAGCGATCACACCGAATCGCCAAGGACCGCCATGCCCTCAGCGAAACCGGTGGTCGGTTTGACAAGCTGTGCCACTTGTGCGTAGTGTGCGGCAAATCCATCAGCAAAGGTTCGGCGATGCGCAAATCGGTTTTGCTTTCTGGCTTGGCGGCATTCGGAACGGTCATTGCGTCATCGGCCAGGGATTTCCCCCTTGAGTTCAAGACGCTCGCGGCGACGCAGGCCATGTCGTTTCCCGGCTCCGGCGCCCGTGGCCGTGGCGGGTACCAGTCCGCCGCTGCCGGCCGGGCGCGAGCGGGTGCTCTTCGGCCCGATCGCGGTCCCGGAGGATCGGAAGATTGGATGGTCGAGCTCGACGGGGTCAGGCAAAAGGTTGCTGTGGCAGACGGCGACGCCAACCTGCGCCTGGGAGACCCGCCCAGGACACTCCGCGGTCCTGACAGACAAATCCTGTATTTCGCGCCAGGGGACATCTACCTCCAGGACTTCGATGGCTCCGGCAGCTTTGCGCGAGAGCCATTCAACGACGGGGCGACATTGTTGGGCTCCGTCCTGTATTTCGGCACCGCGCCGTACCACGTCGCTCTGGCCGCGGACCGCAAGTCGATCCAGGTCGAGTCCTGGCCGGAACCGGTTGCCGAACTGAGCTTGCAGCCGCAGGGCAGTTGCGTCCGCCAGCTCAGCTTGCCCCTAAGGCGGAGTCCCGAATCGAGGGCGCGAGCCGGCCAGGATCGCGGCGCCTAACGCACCGGTGTATTGCGGCAGCGGCGCGACGCGGACCGGGCAGGACAAGACCTCGCTCAAGGCGCGTACCATCCCGGACTGCAACGCTACGCCGCCGGTAAAACAGACCGGCGGTGCAACCGCCCGTCCGGCCAGCGCGACCACGCGCATCGCAATGGCCTGCTGCACCCCGGCAGCGATGTCCGGGGCGGGTGTCCCTTCGGTCAGCAAGCCGATAATCTCCGTCTCGGCAAACACCACGCACATGCTGCTGATGGCCGCCGGATTCAGGCTGTCGCGGCTAAGGTCGCCCAGCGTCGGCAGGTCCACATCCAACCGGGACGCGACGACTTCCAGGAATCGCCCGCTGCCCGCCGCACAGCGATCGTTCATCGCAAAATCACGGACACGCCCGCCGTCCTCGAGACAGATGACTTTGCTGTCCTGACCGCCGATTTCGATGATTGTCCGCGCGTCCGGGACCAGGTGATGGACGCCCCGCGCGTGACAGGTGATCTCGGTAATCGTGGTGTCGGCAAAGCGGACGGCGCTGCGCCCGTAACCCGTGGCAACCACAGCGGCGACTTGGGCTCGCGGCACCTGCGCCTCCCGGAGCGTGCGCTCGAATAGTTGGGCGGCCAGGCGCTGCTGGGCCAGGCCTTGGTCCATGATCCCGGAGGAGAGGATTTGGGACCGTTCGGTGTCGAACAGCAGGACTTTGATCGAACGCGATCCCGCATCAATGCCGGCGCAAATCATGGTGCCCTTCGGGCCCAAGCGGTTTCCACGAGCGCCTCCACCCGGGCGGTGATGCGCGACGAATCGGACGGTGAGTAATCCGTCGTGATCTTCAAGTAGGGCAGGCCGAGTTCGTTTTCGACCAGCGCGCGGACGTGGAACGATTCCACATCGTAGGTGAGACACGCTTGCCAGACCAGTTCGATAACGCAGTGCGGGCGGAACCTGGCCGCCAGTGTGCGCAGGCTGTCCATCCGGCGCCGGTTCACGGTCATGACGGAGCAAGGCAGATGATAGTACTTCCGCGCGATGGCTGGAATGGGATCCGGTTCATCCGGGGCCGCGTCTTCGAGAATCGGTTTGAGACCGGTGCAGTTTTCCATGCAGACCACGACCGCGCCGCAGCTCTCGATCAATTCCAGGACGCGTTCCGCGCCGTGAACCAGAGGAACTCCGGTCATCAAGACGCGCACCTTTGCCGCCTTGGTGTCAGCCGTCGGTCGGTCTGAAGCGGTGAGGCCACGGCCATAGAACTCCAGCGCGCTTTCGTACTGGCGCAGGTCCGCATCGATGCCGGAGATGATACTCTTGAACTCCAGCAATTGTCGGCCGCTGAGCGGCGGCGGGTCGGCGGTCATCAGGTCAGCCAACTGGCGACGCAGCCCGCGCTCGCGGTTCATCAAGCGGATCGCCTGACGGAGTTTGTCGTCCGTGATGCGGACCTGGAATTGTTGTTCCAAGCGGGCTTTGAGTTTGTGCACCTCGTCCGTCCAGTGGGCGAGGGCGTCCGGATCCTCGGCTTTCTGCGGCAGTTCGAGCACATACATGGGCATCGTGGCGCCCAGCAGCTCGAACATCTTTTTCTTGCCGTCGCAGGTGGTCTCGGCCACGACCAGGTCGGCCCAATTGAGGAAGGGGTTCGAGCCTTTGACGTGGTAGCCGAAGGTGGACTTGATCAACGGACAGAGGTTGGCGGGCAGGTACTGTTCGGCCGCGGGAATGGTCGCGACGGACCCTCCGCACAGACACACGGGTACCCCGCCGGCCGCGAGGATGACCTCGCGTGGCGTGTATTCACAGAGGATGCCGACGATTGGCCGCCCCTGCGCCTTGGCCGCTTCGGCGTAGTCGCAGCAGTGGTCGATCATCTGTTCGAAGTAGCGGAGGGGAGGCGGAGGGCCAGCCCCGGCATCGGTACCCCCGCCGCGTTCGTCAGGGCACGAATGGTCGGGAGCATCGGGTCGGGTTGCCGGGAATACCGGCGAGCGATCACTATGGGCGCTTGGGTTCAGGTCTTCCATGACTCAGACGTCGGGGTGCGGTCAGGGTCACACATTCGCGTTCATGTCCCGCCAGCATTGGGCTTTGCCGGCGGGTAGCAAGATCAAAGGGCGGCACGGGGCCGCACGGGTTGTTGTGTTTTGGGGCACTTGACGAAGGGGGGTTGCTCGTCGTGCAGGCTGACCAGGAAATCACCGGCATGGACGGTGGGAGAGGGGCTGAGGCCCCGCGGTCGCCAGAAATTACTACACTCCCAAACGGATATACTGTGTAATGCCCGGCGTCGCGAGCCCGGGTCGAGCGACTTCGTGTATGACCGCCAAAAGCGCAGAGCGTGAGAAACTGACTGCCGCCCTGAATTCGGTGATGGCCGCCCTGTTGCTGACCGGCCTCAAGCTCATCGTCGGCTGGCTCAGCGGCAGCCTGGGCATCCTGGCTGAGGCGGCCCACTCCGGCTTGGATTTGGTCGCGGCCCTGGTGACACTCTTCGCGGTCCACGCCTCGAACAAGCCGGCTGACCAAGGCCACGCGTACGGACACGGCAAAGTGGAGAATCTGTCGGCCCTGGTCGAGACCCTGCTGCTGTTGGGCACGTGCATCTGGATCATCTCGGAGGCCTTCGACCGGCTGACCGCCAAGCACGTGGTGGTGGTGGACGCGTCTATCTGGACCTTCGCGGTCATGGCGATCTCGATCGCGGTGGACTTCTCGCGCTCCCGCATGCTTTATCGCGCGGCGAAGAAGCACCGCAGCCAGGCGCTGGAAGCCGACGCGCTGCACTTCAGCACCGACATTTGGAGCTCGGCGGTGGTGATCGTGGGTTTGCTCGGCGTGCGCATCGCCGGTTGGTTTCCCAGTCTGGCGTTCCTGGAGAAGGCCGATGCGGTCGCCGCCCTGGGGGTGGCCGTAATCGTCGTGGTGGTGAGCCTGAGACTGGGTCTGCGCACGGTCGAAGGACTGATGGATACCGCGCCGGTCGGCGTGGCGGAGAGGATCAAGGCCGAGGTGGAAGCCATCAGGCCGGTGACGGATTGCCATGCGATTCGCGTTCGTCAATCCGGCCCGCACTACTTCGTCGATCTGCACGTGACGCTCGATGGCCGACAGACGCTTCAGGCCGCGCATGAGCTCACCGAACGAGTCGAGCATGCGGTCCAGGCCATTCTTCCCGAGGCGGACGTCACGGTTCATCCCGAACCGAGCGGCGCCGCGGCTGACGATCGGGGCGCGCGGAGTGAGGCGCCGCCAGACTGAACTGAGCAGTTCGGTCAGTGGTGAGGGGCTCCGTTGTCCCCGCGCCTTCCGTTGCGGTCCGCCCCTATTCGTGTCTGAGGGCTTCCACCGGGTCCATGCGGGCGGCGCGCAAGGCGGGGTACAGACCAAAGACGACTCCGACGATGGCCGAAATGGTGAAGGCAACCATGGGCGACCACAAGGTGATGATCGTCTTCATGTGAGCAAACTGGCTGACCAGAGATGGAATAACGACGCCCAGCAAGACGCCGATGATCCCGCCTGCGCCGGAGAGCATGACGGTCTCGATGAGGAATTGGACGGTGATATCGCGGCGTCGGGCGCCCAGGGCGCGGCGAATGCCGATTTCGCGCGTGCGTTCGGTGACACTGGCGAGCATGATGTTCATGATGCCAATGCCGCCGACCAGCAGCGAGATCGCGGCGATGGAGCCCAGGACGATGTTGAAGATCCGTTTGGTTTCCTCGGCCCGTTTGAGGAGTTCGAGCGGCACGATCATCCGGTAATCCGCCTTTTTGTGCTTCCGATTCAAGAGGTCTTTGATGGCCAAGGAAATATTGACGACCTGATCTCTCTGATCGACCTTGACAGTGACTTCGTGCAAGACAACCTTCTCGAATTCAAAACTGCCTGTTCGCCGCCGGTAGATAATGTCACCATAGCGCACCTTGAGGGTTTCCAAGGGGACATATACGCGGCTGCCCACCCCGGCTGAGGCGCTCTCGGCAGGCTCGCCTTCGTCGGCCACCTTGGACCGGCGCTCCATCACGCCGATGACGTGATAGTAGCTCTCGTTTACGCGCACGGTCTGGCCGACGGGCACATCCAAGGGGAATAGCTGTTCCGCCGCTTCTGCGCTGAGGACGCAGACGCTCGATTTGCCCTCCATTTCGGAATCGGAGAAGAAACGTCCTTGCGCCACTCGGTGATTCCGCATTTGCGGGTACCAAGGAACGGTGCCCACAATCTCACTGTCCACCCGGCGGCTGATGTTCCAAACGTTCTCCCGAAGGATGCGGCCCGGGACCACCACGACAACCCCGGGAATGGTCGCCCGGATCGCGCGAATGTCGGCGTAAGTCAGGCCATAATCAAGCAGGTACTGGCTGCTTTGCTGGACTTTCTGCTCCTGCGGCGGCTTCACGCTGCGCAAGATGATGTTTTGACTGCCGAGACTCTTGATCTGCTCTTGCGCCTCGTAGCTGGCGCCCTCCCCAATCGCGAGCATGGCGATGACTGAGCACACGCCAAAGACGATACCTAAGACGGTCAGCAGTGATCTGAGCCGGTGCAACCAAAGACTCTTGATTCCGAGACGCACCGTCCGGCCGAGGCGCGAAACCCGGAACCCGCCAAATCGGCTGGTGCGGCGAGGTCCTGGCCAGCGATTCGCGGGAGGGGTGGCGACGTTGGATTTATTGTCGGACATCACTCTCGACTTGGCCATCGCACAGGCAGATCACGCGCCGGGCATGGCGGGAAATATTGGGGTCGTGGGTCACGAGGATCAGCGTTTTGCCTTGTTCGTTCAGCTCGTCAAAAAGCTGCAGGATCTCTGCGCCGGAGGAGGAATCCAGATTCCCGGTCGGTTCGTCTGCCAGGATAATCAGCGGGTCGTTTGCCAAAGCCCGGGCGATCGCCACGCGCTGCTGCTGGCCGCCAGAAAGCTCGGCGGGCTTGTGGTTCAGCCGCTCTTCAAGCCCCACGCGACCCGCAAACTGCCGCGCCAAGGCATGGCTTTCCTGCTCCGGGCAGCCCTGGTAGTAAAGCGGTATCTCGATGTTCTCCACCACGGTCAGTTGTTGAATCAGATTATACGACTGGAAGACAAAACCCAGCCTGGCTCCGCGCGTGGCGGACAGGGTATCGTCATCCATGCTCGACACGTCTTCGTCACCCAGGAAGTACTGGCCCGAGGTGGGACGGTCCAGGCAGCCCAGAACATTGAGGAGCGTCGATTTCCCGCAGCCGGATGGCCCCATAATGCTGACATACTCACCGGCTTGAATGGCCAGGGACAGCCCCCGCAAGGCCTCCACCGCCACAACGCCCATCTGGTAAGTCTTCCGGACATTCTCAAGTCGAACGATGGAGGCGTCGGACATCGGATTTCCCAGCAAGCAGGTGTTAGCCTGGTTCGGTCAGTTGTTGGTCCCGGCTGCTGCCGACGCCACCTTGTTCTCCGGCTTTGATTTTTCTTTGGCGGGTGGGGCTTTCGGTTTGGCCTTGTCAGTCTCCTTTTCCTCCATGCCAGCCGGCGTCCGCAAGCAAACCTTCTCTCCTTCCTTGATCCCTTTCTTGATTTCGATGAATTCGTCGTTGAATTCGCCGACCTCCACCTCGCGCTGTTCCAGTTTGGTGCCGTTAACCACGTAGCAGACTTTCTTGTCCTCAAGGGGGTTCACCGCCTGAACCGGCACATGGACGACATCGCTTAACTGGTTCACCAGAATCTCTACCTTCGTGCTCATGCCTGGTCGTATCCAGTCATGTTGCCCACTAATCTTGACGGTCGTGCGGTACGCTTTCATATCGGGATTCAGCCAGGAGTTCTCCGAGTCGGGCAGCACGCCGACCTGGCTGACCTCACCCTCCAACTTTCGATCGGGAAACGCATCCGCCGTGATGCGCACTTTCTGTCCCTTTAGGAGCCTCTTGATGTAGGACTCGTGAATCTTCACCTTGATGCAGATCTTCCTCATATCCGGGATCGTCACGACGGTCTGACCCTCGCGCATCGTTGCCCCCTCGCGAATCTGCTCTTCGTTCCTCCAGTATCTGACGTCCCCGCCCGAGCCATAGACCACCAGGCCAGGCCGGGTCGCCTTGATCAGGCACTTTTCGAGTTGCTCGTTGAGTTCTTTAAGTTGCCTTTGTTCGACACTGTATCTGGCTTGAGCCGACTTGAGTTTGGCCTCGGCCTGCGCCAACTTCGATATCGCCCCTTTCCTTGTGCGATCGAGTTCGCGCAGCGCTTCTGTGTATTTCGAAAGCGACTCCTGTGCGGCTTTGGGGAACTCATACTTCTGAAAGAGGTTCAAGGCCGTTTCCGCCTTCTTAACCTTGAGCATGCTGTTCTCATAGGCCAGTTGATCTCGGTCTTGCTCGATCTTGGTGACAAAGTCCTTCTCGAAGAGTCGTTTCGTGCCCTCCAGCGTGGACTGGGCCTGCTGCTCTTCCTTTTTGGCCATCTGAACGGCGTCCCGCGACTCGCGGAGCTTCTGTTTTGCCTCGCCATCACCCAGCAGATCGATATCCGCGTATTTGGAGAAGTCGATCGCCGCAGTTGACAGGGGAACCACCGAGACGGTCGTGGCCGCCGAGTTCGTCGCGACGACCGGCTGGTTTGTCATCTGGGCGGAGGCTGCCTGGGAGCCTGGCGATGCAGCATTGCCGGCGCCTGCGCTTTGCACCGCGTTGGTTGCGGCTGGATTCTGCGCCTGAGGTTGTGCCGGAGCGCCATCCTGTCCCTTGGAGACTTGCGACAGTTTGGCTGCGGCGACGCCGGTTTGATTCGTTTCCAGCGTCACTTCTTCGGTCACTTCGGTCTTGATGCTCAATTGAGCAACGACTTCCGCTGCGGCCTGATCGCCCATGTATTTATCGAAATCCATGCGGGCGAACCGAGCCTTCTGTACGGCGGCCTTGATGTCGCTCAGGTTCTGGTTCAGTTGGATTTCGTAGGCCTGCTGCGCATCGACCAGCGAGGCCTCCGTGGACCCAAACGTAATCTCCTGTTGGGTGATCTTGTTGCGCAGGTCGGCCGAATCCAACTCGACCAGGACTCTGTTGGTTTTCACATCGTCCTCGGTGATCTGGTATCCCTCCTCCACAATCTTCAGGATTTTGACACCTTGACCACCTTTGACCTCGCACTTGATTTCCCCCGGCTCCTCCGACTCGATGCTTCCACCTTGAAGCACAGTGATGTCGAGTGGGCCGCGCCGAGCGACGAACGTCGTGCCAAAATCCCTGGGTTTTGTGCCCGCCTTCAGGAAATAAACTCCCAGGAGTATTACGCCGATAATGGCGACGAGCCACCACCACGCTTTTTTCAAGACTAGACTAAGGGGTTTTGAGTTCGCTGACATTTGATGCCTCCTGCCATTGGCCGTTTTCCTTGATGAACAGAATACCCATGTGTTCCCAAAAGCGAAGCCGCGCGACCGTATGTTCCACCAGGGCGCCGGTGAGCTGGTTCTTGGCGGCGGTCAGGTCGTTCTGCGCATCCACCTGATCCTGCGCCCGGCCCCGGCCCACCTCCGCCAGCAGGTCCTGCTCTTCCACACGTCGCTCCGCCAGTTTCACTCCGAGCTCGCTGTTCTGGTAGCTCCGTCGGTTCTGTTCGAGCGTCCGCCAGTCTTCGCGGATCTGGAGCGTGATGGTGTCTCCGGACTCCGTCACCGCGCGCGCGGCCCGGTCGAGGCGGATGAGCGCGGATCGATAGGCGTTACGCTTGGCCTTTTGGTCGAGCGGCAGATCAATGTCCAGGCCGGCGCTCCAGCGATACCGGGCCGGGTCCGGCACGGCAAAGCGCGACTGGGTCTCTTGTTTGCTGCTGATGGTCGCATTGGCAGTCACGTCCACCTGGGGGAGCAGGCCGTTGGCGGCCAGGGCCACGCCGCGCCTGGCGTCCTCCAACTCGTTGCGCAGGTTTTGGAGATCCAGCCGGGTGGCGAGCGCCACCTTGACCGCGGCATCCGCGGAAAGGTCGGGATGGAGGATGGTCAAGCGCGCCAGTTCCTGCTCATCCAGGAGCACCTTGGCGTCGGTGGAGATGCCGAGTTGGAACTTGAAGCTGTCGAGCGCCAGCAGGTAGTTGCGGATGGCGGCAATCGTCAAGGTTTCCTGCTGGAGTTCCTGCTGTTCGAGCCGGCCCCGTTCAGCCATCTTGACCCGGCCTTCGGCGACCAGGGCACGGGTTCGGGCCGCGCTTTTCGTGAAGCTCTGATAGCCGAGGTAGGTGTTGCGGGCCGCGTCGCGGTTCTGGAGGACGCGGTAGTAGGCTGCGGCCACGTCCACGGAGAACTGTTTCCGATAACGCGTGAAGTCGCGGAGGGAATAGAGCAGGCTCCGCTCAGCCTGCGTGAGATTCTCCATCTCCGCCTTGAACCCGGCATTGCGTAACAACGGTCGGGTAAAGGTGGCTCCGAGTTGGGATCGCGCCATGGCCGCCGGGTCACCCGACAGAAACCGGAAGAAATCGGTGGTGAAGGCGGCAGAGATGCGGCCAAGATCGCGGATCAACCAACTCACGTTGACCGAGCCATTGGCGCTGACGCTGTTGCGCTCCACCAGGCTGTCGCTCAGAACCACCTCGGGCTGGCCGGTGATTTGGTTGACCTGCACCTGGACGGCCTGTTCCGTGTTGACTGTGTAGTCGCCACTCCCGCCCGCGGAAAACAACGGAGCGAACTGGTGTCGGGCGAGGGTGAGGTCGAGGGCCTGGAGGAAGACTTGTTCCTTGCGGTTTTGGTATATGCGGCTGTGCTGGACGGCGATCTCCAGGGCCTTCTCAAGCGAGATGACCGGCGCGC
>Ga0315274_10002421_pt1 | contig 28213 bp, 24 predicted proteins | sample YL17G02_20_MG_FD_203700 | JGI IMG/M metagenome (GOLD analysis project Ga0315274, IMG submission 203700) | Sediment microbial communities from Yellowstone Lake, YNP, Wyoming, USA - YL17G02_20 | ecosystem: Environmental > Aquatic > Freshwater > Lake > Sediment | place: USA: Wyoming | collected...
ATCACGCCCCCTCGTCTTTCTCGCGGCGGAGGCGCTCCCGGGCTTCGGCGAACATGGGCTCGGCGTATTCGCTCGGCCAGGTCCGCTCCGCGAACGTCCGCTTCTCGACCATTTTCAGAAATCCCTCGAAATCGCCGAAGTAGGAACCGTAGATGTGGAAGCTGTCGACGAGGTCGGCGTAGCGGCCGACCCGGACGGGCCGGCCGATTTTATCCGCGATTCGGCCGGCGATGATTCGTTGGAGATCGGTCAGGGCGAAAACGTTCATGTAGGCGGCCTTGAAGGCGTCGCGGGACCGCCAATGGGTATTCATGTTCAGAACGGATCGGCCCTCTTCGTCGTCAAGAAGCCGGCCCCAAACCCGCTGCAGGCAAGGCGGGTCGTAGGTCGGCGGGTCGAGCTTGACGTTCCAAGTGACGGCCTGGGCCCGTCGAGAATGGCCCGCTCCGGCGAGTTTCCCGACGATATAATCGATCTGATCGATCGTCCGCCCCTCGATCTCGTAGGCGAACAGCCGCTTATGATAAGTATACGTCCACTTCCCTTCCTCGGGGGCGATCCAATGGTCGTGGACGCCCTCGACGACCTCCTGGCGGTAGACCTCCAGATCTTCCAGGCCGCCCGGGAACGCCCGGTGGATGCGCGGTTCGGCGAACGGCTCCTCGACCGTCCACATCATCGTGCAGTCGCGGCTGGGGGGATCGCCGGGCCGGTCGTATTCGGTCCGGATCGCCGTGCCCTCGCGCCAGCAGGCGAGGACGGCTTTTTCCCAAGCTTCAGGAAGCGTTCGGCCGGTCACGAACAGGGTCGGAATGTTTCCGTTCATCGGGGCCTCCTTGCGCCTTCGTCTTTTATCACAGGACCGGAGGACCGTCAAATCGGGTTGTGCGGCGCCGACATCGGAGATATGATGGCCGCATGACCGGACGGGAGCGCGTCGAAGCGTTGCTCGGGGGAAGCCCCGTGGACCGGCCTCCGTTCGGGCCGGCCGTCTACGAACACAAGGCGGCCCTTATCGGCGAGACGCCCTCGCGCCTCGCCCGCGACGCGGACCTTCTCGAAGCTGCCGCGGCCCGCGAGATCGAGATCTACGACGCCGATCTCGTGACCGTCGGGTGCGATGTCTATAACGTCGAGGCCGAGGCTTTGGGCTGCGCCGTCCGGTTTTACGATTCGAACGACGTTCCCTCGATCGAAACGCGGATCGTTCGCCCGGGCGAGGACGTTGACAAGCTCCGCGTTCCCGATCCGGAGCGGGACGGGAGGATGCCCGTTTTCCTCGAAGCAGGCCGCCGGATCGCCGGCTTCTTCGGGAAGGAGCGCGTCATCCGCGGAGCCCTCAGCGCCCCCTATTCCCTGGCCGCGGAGCTCGTTGGGGCCGAAGCCCTCCTCCTCGCCGCCATGGATGACCCCGGCTGGGTCGCCGATTTGCTTGCCTTCGCGGCCGAAACGGTCAAAGCCTACGGCCGGGCGTTTGTGGAGCGAGGCCTCGGTGTCGTCCTCTTCGACTCGCACGCCTCGCCGCCGCTTCTATCGCCCCGGCTCTATCGTCAACTCGTCCTTCCCCCGACCCGGACGGTGGTCCGCTATTTTCGAGAAACGCTCGGCGTTCCTCTCGTTCCTCTTATTTTGGGGGGCGATACGGCCCCCATCCTGAACGATATCCTCGCCTCGGGAACAAACAACGTCCTTTGCGATTTCAAGGCGGATCTGGCGGCGTTTGCCGGCCGCCTTCACGACGAACCGGTCCTCCTCCGGGCCAACCTGGATCCGCGGTTCCTCCTAACGGCGTCCCTTCCCGAAATTTCCGTCCGGACCCGAGAAATTCTGGAAACGGGCCGGCGCCATCCCCGTTTCGTTCTTGGGACGGGGATTCTCCCTTATGACCTGCCGCCCGAGAACGTCATCGCCGTCCGTTCCGTTCTCGAAAACTGAAAATCCCCCCTATCCCCCCTTTTGAAAAGGGGGGTGAGGGGGATTTCTTATGCTATTTTTTGGGCTCTCGTGCGAATTTCAGCCGTTCCGAGCGTCTCTTATAGAGTGGGACTTCAGCCATGACCCTGCGGACCGAGGAGAATGTCCTTCGGCCGGATCATCCGGAGACGGAGAGTTTCGGGGCGGTTCCGTCCGAAGTGGAAACCCGGGGCCAGGACAAGGCGCCCGGAGGTCCGAACGGTTCGGAGGCGGGCTCGGCCGGGCGCGAGGGGCACCGTCGCCGCCTCCGCGAAAAATTCCTCAAAGCCGGCCTCAACGCCTTTCTCGACCACGAGGTCGTCGAGCTTCTTCTCACTTTGGGGACGCCCCGCCGCGACTGCAAGGAGCCCGCCCGGGCGGCCCTCCGCCGGTTCAAATCCCTCCGCGGCGTCCTGGAGGCCGACCCCCGCGACCTTCGCCGCATCCCCGGAATCGGCGCCCACAACGTTTTCGGGATCCGCCTCGTCCAGGAGGTTTCGCGCCGCTTCCTCAAGGACCGGATCATGGGCCGGACCTACTGCCGTTCTTCGCGCGAAGTCTTCGATTTCCTCTACCATTCGATGCGCGACCTGCGCCGGGAGAATTTCAAGGTCTTCTTTCTCGATCCCAAGAATCAGATCATCGAGGAAAAAACGCTCTTCGAGGGCACGGTCGACTCGAGCGCCGTTTATCCCCGGGAGATCATGAAGGACGCCCTGGGCTGCGATGCGACCGCCCTCGTCTTCGCCCACAACCACCCCTCGGGCGATCCCGAGCCGTCCCTCTGCGACCGCGAGATCACGAAGGAGCTCGTCTTCGCCGCCAAGGTCATGGGGCTCAAGGTCCTGGACCATATCGTCATCGGCAACAACACCTATTTCAGCTTTGCCGACCACGGCTTGATCTCCGACTACGACCTCCTTTACCTGAGCCTCCACAGCAGGTAAACTGATGGTCCAGGAGGCCGCCTATGATACCTATCGAGGAGATCGCCGCAAGACTCGGCATTCGGTCCGAATATCTCGAACCCTATGGGAAATATAAGGCCAAGGTCGACCCCCGGACGGCCGCGGACCAACCCCCCTCGGGAAAGCTCATTCTCGTCACGGCCATGACCCCGACCCCCGCCGGCGAGGGCAAGACCACGACCGCGATCGGGATAGTCGACGCCCTGAACCGCCTCGGGAAGCGGGCCGCGGCGGCTTTGCGCGAGCCTTCGCTCGGGCCGGTTTTCGGGATGAAAGGCGGGGCGACGGGTGGCGGCAAGGCCCATGTCGTCCCGTCCGACGACATCAATCTTCATTTCACGGGGGATATGCACGCCATCACCGCGGCCCATAACCTCCTGGCCGCCATGGCCGAAAACCGCCTCCACTTCGACGGTTCCTGCGGCCTCCTCGACGACCGGACTTTGACCTGGAAGAGAATCTTGGACATGAACGACCGGTCGCTCCGCGAGATCATCGTCGGCCTTGGCGAGGCCTTCTCGGGCGTGGCCCGGGAAACCTCGTTCGATATCACCGCCGCCTCCGAGATCATGGCCGTTTTTTGCCTGGCGAGCGATCTCGCCGATCTCAAGGCCAGGATCGGGCGGATCGTTATCGGCTACGGCACGGACGGAAAGCCCGTGACCGCCGCCCAGGTGAAGGCCCAAGGGGCCATGACCGCCCTCCTCCGGGACGCCCTCAAGCCCAACCTCGTCCAGACCCTTGAAGGCTCGCCGGCGTTTGTCCACGGCGGCCCCTTCGCCAATATCGCCCACGGGACGAACTCCGTGATCGCGACCGATCTCGCCCTTCGCTTAGCCGACTATGTTGTCACGGAGTGCGGCTTCGCCTCCGACCTGGGCGGCGAGAAGTATTTGGATATCGTCGTCCGGACCGGCCGGATTCCGCCGCCGTCCGTCTGTGCCGTCGTGGCGACGCTCCGCTCTCTCAAGTTCCACGGCGGAGTGAAACTCGACGCCCTCGGGACCGAAAACATCCCGGCGATCGAAAAGGGATTCGACAACCTCCGCAAACACGTCGAGAACGTCCGGGCCTTCGGCCTCCCGCTTGTCGTGGCCTTGAACAAGTTCCCGACCGAGACCGCGGCCGAAGTCGAGGCGTTCGGGGCCTTTTGCCGGGCCGACGGCGTTCGGTTCGCGGCGAGCGACGTTTATGGAGAAGGCGGCGCGGGCGGAATCGACCTCTCCCGGGAATTGCTCGCCGCGATCGAGAGCGATCCGCGCGATTTTCATTTCCTTTATCCGCTTGAAATGGCCCTGGCCGAAAAAATCGAGACGATCGCCCGGACAATCTATGGCGCCGGCCGGGTCGACTTCGAACCCAAGGCGCGGAGGAAGCTCCAGCGGTACGAACAGGACGGTTTCCGGAACGTCCCGGTCTGCATCGCCAAGACCCAGTACTCCCTCTCGGACGACCCTCGTCTCCTGGGCCGGCCCCGCGATTTCGCCCTGAAAGTGACGGACACGACCCTGAGCGCCGGGGCGGGATTCGTCGTGGCCCTATGCGGCGAGATAATGACCATGCCCGGTCTTCCGCGGACGCCGGCGGCCGAGCGGATCGACGTCGCCGCCGACGGGACGATCACCGGGATCCTCGGCTGACGCGGCTTCGCCTCTTCTCCCGCGAGCCGTGAGAAATCGACGCCGACCCCCCTTTTGGAAAGGGGGGGATTCCCTCCGGCGCTCGATTGATCCCCGATTTCATCTTCCGTCCGAGATTCTTCTTTTATTTAAGAGGGGTGAGGGGATTTGGGGAAGAGTCGGGAAATCCGTCGGCATCGTCCGAGAAGCCGGGTTTACACCCGCCCCGGTTTATGGTATGAGAATTTTGACGAGCCCGCGCGTCTATTAGAAGTGGAGTGTATCGCCGGCTGAGGAGCATCCCATGAAAGACGAAGAACTCGACCAAAAGAACGTCTCGCGGGCGAAGGCCCTCGAGGCCGCCGTCTCGCAGATCGAAAAACAGTTCGGCAAAGGCGCCGTCATGAAGCTCGGCCAGCGCGGGGCGGCGATGAAGATCGACGCCATCCCCACGGGCTCGATCGCTTTCGACCTCGCCCTCGGCATCGGCGGATTCCCCCGCGGCCGCTGCGTCGAGATCTTCGGTCCCGAGGCGACGGGAAAGACCACCCTGGCCCTTCACGTCATCGCCGAAGCCCAGCGGCGGGGCGGCCAGGCGGCCTTCATCGACGCCGAGCACGCCCTCGATCCCACCTATGCCGCCAAGGTCGGCGTGGACGTGGACAACCTGCTCATCTCCCAGCCCGACTACGGCGAGCAGGGCCTGGAGATCGCCGAGGTCCTCGTCCGGAGCGGGGCCGTGGACGTCGTCGTCGTGGATTCCGTGGCGGCGCTTGTTCCCAAGGCCGAGCTCGAGGGCGAAATGGGCGACGCCCACATGGGGCTTCAGGCCCGGCTCATGAGCCAAGCCTTGCGCAAGCTCACGGCTATCGTCAGCCGGTCCAAGACCTGTTTCATCTTCATCAACCAGCTCCGGGAGAAAATCGGCTTCTTCCTGGGCAATCCCGAGACGACGACGGGCGGCCGGGCGCTCAAGTTCTACGCCTCGCTCCGGATCGATATCCGGCGGATGACGGCCATCAAGGACGGCGAGAGCGTCGTCGGTAACCGGGTCAAGGTCAAGATCGTCAAGAACAAGATGGCCCCGCCTTTCCGGGACGCCGAGTTCGATATCATCTACGGGGAAGGCATTTCCAAGGAAGGCGACCTCGTCGATATGGGGACGAACCTCGGGCTGATCGAAAAGTCGGGGACGTGGTACTCGTACAAAGGCGAGCGGATCGGCCAGGGCCGGGAAAACGTCAAGAAGCTCCTCAAGGAGAACGCGAAGATCGCGGCCGAGCTCGACGCCGAGATCCGGAAAAAGGTCAAGCTGGGAGTCGGCGAGCAAGAGGCCGCGAAGGCCGAAGCCCCCGAGGCGCCCGAGGAAAAATTTCAAAAGGCCCCGGAACGGGCGCCCGAACGCCGCGGAAGATGAAGACGAGGCCCGCCTCGCCTGAGCCCCATGCCTGAAAAGACGGACCGACGGTCGCGGAAAAAAGGGATGTCGCCGGGCACGCTCGTCCATGTCGGCGAGCGGAAGGTCGAAAAGACCCGGATCACGGTCATCGACTACGATCTCGACCATTTTCTCGAGAAGGAGGTCGAGTCCGTCGAGGAATGCCTGCCCTTCCACGAGACATCGACCGTCACTTGGATCAACATCGATGGGGTCCACGATCCCGCGGTCATCGACCGGCTCGGCCGGGCCTTCGGCCTCCATCCCCTCATCCTCGAGGACATCATGACGACCTCCCAGCGGCCGAAGCTCGAGGACTTGGGAGGCTCGATCTACGTCGTCCTCAGGATGCTCGAGTTCGCCGGGGCAAAGGAGGCGATCGCGACCGATCAGTTGAGCCTGGTCTTCGGCAAAAACTTCGTCCTGTCCTTTCAGGAGCGGCCGGGCGACATGTTCGACCCCGTCCGCGAGCGCATCCGTCACGGCAAGGGCCGGGTTCGGAAGATGGGGCCCGACTACCTCGCTTACGCGCTGATGGACGCGGTCGTGGACCATTATTTCGCCGTCCTCGAAAAGCTCGGCGAGCGGGTCGAGGAGCTCGAGGACGAGCTCGTGGCCGACCCCCGCCAGGAGACGCTTCACGAGATCCACGCCCTCAAGCGGGAGATGCTCTTTCTCCGCAAGTCGGTCTGGCCGCTGCGCGAAGTCGTGGCCGGTCTCGAGCGGGCCGAGTCCGACCTCATCCAAGCGACGACGGGAATATTTCTCCGCGACGTTTACGACCACACCATCCAGGTCATCGACAACGTCGAAACCTTTCGCGATATGCTCTCCGGGATGCTCGAAACCTATCTTTCGAGCGTCTCGAACCGGATGAACGAGGTCATGAAGGTCCTAACGATCATCGCCACGATTTTCATCCCCCTGACCTTCATCGTCGGCATCTACGGGATGAACTTCGAGCATATGCCCGAGCTCAAGTGGCGCTTCGGGTATTATCTGGTCTGGGGCGTCATGCTCGCCGTCGGCGTCGGGATGGCGTTCTATTTCAAACGCAAGAAATGGCTGTAGGCGGGCGCCCGCGGCCCCAAGGAGGGAGCCATGAAAACGAAGGCCGGACTCATCGCCGTTCTGATCGTCCTGCTCCTCATTCTGATCATCCAGAATTCGGGGGCCGTCCACGTCCGGCTTTATTTCTGGAGCCTCGACATTCCCGCGTTCCTCATGGTCCTCGGGGTCTTCCTGGTCGGGCTCCTGGTCGGATACTTGGCCGCCCATATGGAGAAACGCCGGGATCGGAAGCAGGCGGCCCTGCCTCCTCCGTCGCCGCCCCGGTCCGCTTCGATTCTCCCGCCGTCGTCGAAGTGAGGCGAGCCTTCGCTTAGGCGGGGAGCCCGACCGCGGTCATATAAATGACGCTTTCCTTTTCGCCGTCCACTCCTATGAGAGCGTTGGCCTCATCGTCGTAGAGGGCGGCGATCTGGCACGAACCGTATCCCATTCCCGCCGCCGCCGGCGCCGTCGCATGGGCGATGTGGCCCGCGTCGAGGTAGACGTAGCGGTAAGCCCTCTGGCGGTACTTCCATTTCGAACGCTCGAAGACCGCCGCCCAGATGAGAACGACGCCCGCCTCCATCGTGAATTCCTGATCGAGGGCCGCGCGGGCGACGGACGCGCGGACGTCTCCCTCGCCCAGCGCCTCCAAGGCATGCCCGCGGACGTCATAGTGGTAGATTCCGGACGAGACGCCCTCGGCGCGGTGAACGGCCAGGTACGTTTCGATGGGATAAAGGGCGCCCGCCGAGGGTGCCGCCCGGAACTCGAAGCCGCGGAAAACGCGGGTCGTCCCCTGCGACGCCCAGAGAAGCCGGCCCAAATCGCCGAGCGGCATCGCCGCTTCCCGGAAGCGCCGGCAGCTCCGGCGCGCCTGGACGACGTCCCAGACGGGCGGGCCGCCCTTCCGGGCCGGCTCGGGCAAGGGCACGCGCTTGGCTTGAGGATAGGATTTAAACGTCCCCGGCTTGGATTCCCAATCCAGCCCGCCCCGCGGCAGTTTCCCCCGTTCGTACTTCGTCTCGGCTTGGAATCGGTCTCCGGCTCCGGTCATGGCTCTCGCCCGCGGATCAGCGCGGGACCCGGATTTTCCGGGCCGCTACAACTTCGGCCCTTCCCGAGATCGTTAGGGGCGTCGACGATTTCGTGAAGAAAACGAACCCGCCGTAGCTCGTCAGATACTTATAGGTCGTCTTGAAGAATTTTTCTTCGGCGGCGACGACGGGATGTTCGTTTTTTCCGACCATCCGCGGGAACGAGTCCGGGTCGACCCGGACGATCGCCCCCGAGGCCTTGACGGCTTGGATAACGGCGGCATAAGCGGCCATGCCGCCCGCGGTCGCGCCATAGTTCATCGGGAACCTCCTCTTCGGTCTTTCAAGACTATCTTATGAAATCAGCCGCTCGAGGTTTTTGGGGGCGATTTCGTTCTCACCTTAACACCCGGCCGTCCTTGACTCAAGCGGGTTCTGATTCGACGCCGCGCTTTCTAGCCGTGGAGATGCTTTCGGAGATATTTCCCCGTAATCGAAGCGCGAACCCGGGCGACCTCTTCGGGCGTACCCTCGGCCAGGATCTCGCCGCCCCTGTCCCCGCCCTCGGGCCCCAAATCGATGAGGTAGTCGGCGCACTTGATGACATCGAGGTTGTGCTCGATGACCGCGACCGAATGGCCTTCGTCGACGAGTTTCTGGAAGCAGCGCAGGAGGATGGCGACGTCATCGGGGTGAAGACCGATCGTCGGTTCGTCGAACAGGTAGAGGACGTGCTTGTCTCGTTCGTGGACGAGATGGAAAGCCAGCTTGATCCGCTGGAGTTCGCCTCCCGAAAGCGTCGTCGTCGGCTGTCCGAGCCGAATATAGCCGAGGCCGACTTCCTGAAGGGGCCGGATCTTTTTAATGATGTCCGGCCGGTCGCCGAAGAATTCCAGGGCGTCATCGACGGTCAGGTGGAGGACATCGTCGATATTCTTGCCGCGATAGCGGACCTCGAGGACCTCTCTCTTGAACCGCTTTCCCCCGCACGCTTCGCAGACGAGGGTCACATCGCTCAGGAACTGCATCTCGACGACCTGCCGGCCCGCGCCCTCGCAGTCCTCGCACCGGCCGCCTTTCGTGTTGAAGGAGAACGTGCCCGGTTTATAGCCCTGGGCCTTGGCCTCCCGCGTCAGGCTGAACAGCTCGCGGATGCCGTCCATGGACTTGGTGTAGGTCGCCGGAATCGATCGCGGCGAAGTGCTGATCGGCGACTGATCGACCATGATGATCTTGTCGATGAAATCGAGGCCGCGGATGTCCTTGAAGCCGTCCCGGGCTTCTCCGCACCAGCCCTGGTAAAGGACGTCGTGGAGGAGGGTGCTTTTGCCCGAACCGGAAACGCCGGTGACGCAGGCGAGGACCCCCAGAGGAAGCCGGACGTCGAGGTGCTTGAGGTTGTGTTTGTGGGCGTCTTTGATAAGAAGAAAGCTCCGCGGCTCGCGGCGGCGCTTGGGAAGCGAAATCTCTTTGTCCCCGCAAAGATAGCGATAGGTGAGAGATCCGTTGCCGTTGAGGCCGGGGCCGTTTCCCGCCGCGGCCCGGTATCCTTTCCCTCCCCCTCGCAGGAATTCGTCCATCGGCCCGGCGTACATGATCTCGCCGCCATGTTCCCCCGCCCGGGGTCCCAGGTCGATGAGGTGTTCGGCGGCGCGGATGATGATCGGATCGTGCTCGACGACGAGGACGGTGTTGCCGACGTCCGTGAGCGAGCGGAGGATCTGGATGAGCCGGGCGTTGTCCCGGGGGTGGAGGCCCACCGACGGTTCATCGAGGACGAAGAGCGTGCCGACGAGCGATGAACTCAAGGCCGAGGCGAGGTTGATCCGCTGGGCTTCGCCGCCGCTCAGGGTGAACGTCATCCGGTCGAGGGTGATGTAGTCGAGGCCGACCTCGAGGAGGAACTTCAGCCGGTTTTGGATTTCGGCGGCGAGCTTTTCGGCGACCTGCTTCTCCTCGGGGGCCAGGACGAGGTTGGCGATGAAAGCGTGCGCCTCCTTGACGGTGAGCCGGACGAACCGGCCGATCGCGAGGCCGCCGACCTTGACGCTCGAAGCCCGGAGGTTGAGGCGCGTTTGGGCGCAGGCCGGGCACGGCGCATACTTGCGGTAGCGGCTGAGAAAGACCCGGACCTGGACTTTGTATTTTTTGGACTGGAGCCACTCGAAAAAACCCTTGAGGCCATACCAGCCGTCGCCGCCGTCGATGACGAAGCGGCGGTGCTCTTCCTTGAGGTTCTTCCAGGGGATGTTGACCGGGACGCCCCGGCGCTTCGCCTCGCGGAGCATTTCGCGCATGATCCCGCGGGAGACGGGCTTGGTCCAAGGCTCCACGGCGCCCTCGGCCAGCGTCTTCGACGGATTGGGGATGATCTTCTCCTCGTCGATGACCGCGAGGTCCCCGAAGCCGTGGCACTCGGGGCAGGCGCCCTGGGGGCTGTTGAAGGAAAAAAGGTTGGGAAAGGGATCTTCGTAGGAAATCCGGCAGGCCTTGCACTCCAGCTTGTCCGAGAAGGAGAGCTCGCGGCCGCCGTCCGTCCGGACTTTCCATCGGCCCGCGCCGTGCTTCATCGCCAGCTCGAGGGAATCGACCAGGCGGTCGCGGTCCCCGGGATCGAGGGCGAGATGGTCGACGAAGATGTCGAGGGCGCCTTCCTGCCGGCCGGGGAGGTCGTCGAGGGCGACAATGTCGCCCTCGACGGCGTCGCCGCCGCGGAGGGCGCGGTAGAAGCCGAGCTTCTTGAGCTGAGCCGTGCTTTTGTCCGCCGGCCATTCGAAGGAAATCGAGACCCGGGATCCGGAGGGAAGCCGGAACAGCTCCTCGACGACGGCGTCGATCGTGTCACGGGTGACGGGCCGGCCGCACTGGAGGCAATGGACGGTGCCGATGCGGGCATAGAGGACGCGAAGGTAATCGTAGGCTTCGGTGACCGTGGCTACGGTCGAACGGGGATTCTTCGTCGCCGCTTTCCGCTGAATGGCGATGGCCGGGGGGATGCCTTCGATCGCGTCCGCGTCGGGTTTGTCCATCCGCTCCAGGAACTGGCGGGCGTAAGTCGACAGCGACTCGATGTAGCGCCGTTGCCCTTCGGCGTAGAGCGTGTCGAAAGCGAGCGAAGACTTGCCTGAGCCGCTCACCCCGGTGACGACGATGAGCTTGTTCAGGGGAACGTCCAGGCTGACGTTTTTCAGGTTGTGGACCCGGACGCCCCGGAGGCTGATCTGATCGTTCGCGGCCACAGGTCGGTCCAAAAGGTGTCTCCCTAAACAGACTATTATAGCAGAGAGGGGGCTGTTTTTGGTAAAGTACTCGTTCCCCGAAAGGAAAGCGGCCATGTGGGACGAACTGAAAAGCGACATCCGCGGGATCGAAGGGCAGATGATCGCCTGGCGGAGGCATTTCCACCGCCATCCGGAGACGGCCCACGAAGAGCGGGCGACGTCGGCGACTCTCCGCGAATTCTTCGAAGGACTCGGTCTGCCGGTCCGCTCGCTCGCCGGCACCGGGCTTCGGGCCGAATTGGGCGGCCTTCCCGGTGGGCCGACCGTGGCCTTGCGGACGGACATCGATGCCCTTCCGCTCCAGGAGGAAGGCGGGAAGGAATTCGCCTCGACCGTCGCTGGCGCCTGCCATGCCTGCGGCCACGACGGACACATGGCCGCTCTCATGGCCGCGGCGAGTGTTTTGGCCCGGCGCAAGGACCGTTTCCGCGGCCGGATCGTCTTCCTCTGCCAGCCCGCCGAAGAGCTTCCTCCGGGCGGGGCCCGGCCGATGATCGACGAGGGCGCCCTCGAGGGCGTCGACGCGATATTCGGGCTTCATTTTTGGCAATCGATGCCGACCGGCGCGGTCGGCGCCGTCAGGGGGCCGATGATGGCCCAGTCCGATAACTTCAGGATCGTCGTCACGGGCAAGGGCGGACATGGATCGATGCCGCACACCGCCGTGGACCCGATCCTCGCCGCGGCGCACGTCATCGCGGCTCTGCAGAGCGTCGTCAGCCGCAGCGTCGACCCTCTCAAGCCGGCCGTCCTTTCCTTCGGCACGGTCCACGGCGGCACGGTCTACAACATCATCCCCAACGAGGTGAAGCTCACCGGCACGGTCCGGACGTTCGACCCGGCCGTCCAAGGGCTCATGAAAAAGCGGCTCTTCGAGATCGCCGAGGCGACGGCCGGGTCGTTCGGCGCATCGGCCGCGGTCGAGTACGAAGACGGATATCCGCCCCTCGTCAATGACCCCGCTTCTACGGATTTCGCCCTCGGCGTCGCCGCCCGTCTCCTCGGCGCCGACAAGGTCCTCGACATCCCGCCGGTCATGGGCGGAGAGGATTTCGCCTACTACCTTCAAAAAATCCCGGGCGCGTTCCTGTTCTTCGGGGCGGGTGACGGGATGCGCTATTCTCATCACCATCCCGGCTTCGACATCGACGAGAAGGCCCTCGCTCCGGCCGCGACCCTGCTCGCCTCCCTGGCCCTGGAATACCTGGCGAGGCCGGCGTGAATTTGGGAGTCGTCCTGGCGATCGCCTTGGCCCTGGCCATGGACGCCTTCGCCGTCTCGATCGGAGTGAGCCTGGTCATGCGCGGCTGTTCGATGCGCCAGACCCTCCGGATGGCCGGAAGCTTCGGCCTGTTTCAGTTCGTCATGCCCGTCATCGGCTGGGCGGCGGGCCGGACGGTGAGCCGAGCCATCGAGGACTACGACCATTGGGTCGCGGCCGGCCTTCTCGTCTTCATCGCCGTCCGGATGATCGCCGGTGCCTTGAAAAAAGAGGGCGATAGGGAGGGGGCGTCCTGCCCCGACCTGACCCGCGGCGGCCGGCTCCTCATGTTGTCCCTGGCGACGAGCCTCGACGCCCTCGCCGTCGGTCTGAGCTTGGCCGCGCTCCGAGTCGCGGTCGTTTATCCGGCCGTCGTCATCGGGGTCGTCTGCTTCCTCATGACCGCGGCCGGGACCAGGATCGGCCCGGCGCTCGGAAAATGGGCGGGGAAATGGGCCGAGCTCGCCGGGGCCTTTGTCCTCGTCGTCATTGCCGCCAAGATTCTCATCGACCATCTATCCTGACGGCCGGCGAAGAATCCTACTTTTTAGGGCTCTCTTCTCTTTTGTTTGGGTATAAGAAATCCATCATCGGCATTCGTATTCGGCCTCCGACCCCCGGAGCCGCTTACCTTATTCGACGCCCCTCCGGCTATCGAACGCGTTCACGATATTTAAGCCCTCCCTTTTTCGAGGGAGGGTAGGGTGGGTGAATATCAATAAGATTAGAGTCCGGAAAGCGCGTTCGTCGGTTTTAGGCAGGGGAGGTAGGGACCGGTAAGAACAGAGTCCAAAAGAGCGGTTCCGAAAAAAAATAGCCACCCAAAGCGCCCCGGCCCTTACGCTCTTCCCCTTTCACCAGCTCGCAGACTTCAGGCCGGCCTTGATGGTCTCTGGAACTTCGGCGTCCGAAGACGGGAGCCTCGGATTCCTTGGAGGGAGAACCATTATGGTTCCCCCTTCCAACGAGCAGCGGGAAGACCCGCTCGCTCTGCCTCCCCTTCATGGAAACATAGGACGATGAAATTTTTCCGATCCGGGAACGCACGATGACGTTCCGGCCGATCACGAATGCCGAAGAAATTGACCACACGAAACGAAAGAGAGTCCTTTTCAGAATATGACGTATCCGCCGTCGCGGATGATCTCTTCGCCGCGGCCGTCCGGATAGATTAAGACGAGGGAGCGGACAGCGAGGCGGGGTTGCGAGGCGGGGATATAAATCCGGTCGAGGTGGATGACCGCCGCCGGCGACGTAAAATCCTTCGGTCCCACGGCCCCGCCGAAATGTTCGCTCCGGCCGAAAGCGACGTGGAGGCCGAGTTTCTCGTCGAGGAGGATTTCGCCGACGGGGGCGAGGCCGAAATCGGCCAGGACCCCGAATCCCAGCTCGGCCATATTGCCGTAAGCCGGCTCGTTCGCGAGGTGAAGGCGTTCGGCCTCCGCGGCCGGGCCTGCGCCTTCGACCAGGACGGCCTTATTGGCGACGATATGGAAGAGGACGATTTCGCCTTGGATTTCGACCGGGAGGATTCCCTCGGTCCGGCTCGGCTCGCCCTTCTCGCCTTCGTAAGGAACGATATAGGCTTCGCCGCTTGGGAGGTTTCCGGCCGTGCCTTTATCCGAAAAGCGGCCCGAGCTCGAGTGGGCCGAGCGGAAACGAAGATCGAACAGCATCCGAACCTCCGGCCCGCCCTCGACCGCGAACAGGACATCGGCCCCTTCCGCGGCGTCGAGGCGGGCCTTGACCGCGTCCACCCGGCGGGCGACTTCGGTATAATCGATTTGAAGGGCGGGAATCATCGCCGTCGAGAATCCCGGCATGGTCGCGGCCCGAAAACCGAACCGCTTGGCCTCGACCTTGAGCGGCGCCGTGGTCGAGTATTCGGTCGGGGCGAGGAAGATCTGGGTCTCGGCGAAGATACGGCTGAAGGTCACGGGAATTCCGGAGCGGGCGAGGTCGGAGGCGAGATCGGGCGGCGGCGTCTCGAACACGAACGCTTCGGCGGGGAGGTCGGCGTTGTTCGAACCCACGTCGGGGTAGGCGTAGAGGCGGACATCCTCGAGAGGGATCGCGCCGCGAGCGTCATTGAGGGCGATGAACCAGTCAAAGGCGAGGGCCCGCCGCGCTTTCCAGTCCGGATTGTCACGGGCCGGATCGCGGGGGACATCGACCAAGACGCCGAGAATTCGATCTTCCGGATCGAATGGAAAAACGGACCGGACGAGGTTGGCGAGATCCCGGGACGAAAGCGACGCCATGACGGCCTCCTTCTTCTTTCGGTCTCTTCACTCTAAGACGAACGCCGGGTTCAATGCAACTCAATTCTGACCGTATTCAAGGATCTCATATTGATAATTCCTTAACGACGAGCCTCCCAGCGGCCACGGACGCCCGGAACTTCAAACCCGATCTGGAGTGGAGGGCGTTCGCAGGCCGCTATATGCTCAGGCGCAGGCCGCCGATGGCCGTGAGACCGGGCGTCCCGTACCCGTAGACCATTTCGTACCGGGCGTTAAGGATATTATCGAACCGGGCGAAAATCTGAAGCCCGGGTGTCGGGTTGAAGGCCAGGTTCGCGCCGAGGAGCGCGTAACCGGCGAGGGTCACGTCGCGGACCGGCCAGGAGGCGTAATCCCGATCGGAGCGCAAACCCGTGTAAATCGCGTTCAACCCCGCATCCCATTTTTTCGCAAAGGCCATCTGGATGTTCAAGGCGAGCGTGTCCTTGGGCCGGCGCGGAAGGGGCGCCTCATGCGTCCGATCGCGGGCGTCGAGGCGGGTATAGGAAAGGCGGGCGAGGAAGTTTTCGTCCGGTCGCATTTCGGCCGAGGCCTCGATCCCGCGCATCCGCGCCCGTCCGATGTTGACATATCCGAGGGCGTAGTCGAAATCGACGAGGTTTTCGAAATCGTTCTGAAAATACGACAGTCCTAGAGTCGCCTTGCCGTTGGCCAGCGCCTGCTCGAATCCCGCATCCCAGCCCAGGCTTCTCTCCGGGCGAAGAGCGGAATTCCCGATCGGTCCCCAGGCGGTTCCCGGGGCATGGAGCTGATAAAGAGACGGCGCCTTGAAGCCCGTGCCGAGCGTCGCTTTCAGTTTAGTGCTCGTTTTCTCGATGAAGAATGCCGGCGCGAGCCGAAAGGTCAGGGCGTTTCCCGCCCCGCCGCGGCGGTCATAGCGGAATCCGGCCGTGGCGAAAAACCTTCCTCGCCATTTCATCCGGTCCTGGACGTAGAGACCGATCCGGTCCGCCCTCCGTCGGGGGAATCGGCTCTCAGAGGGTCCCCAAAGGCTCTCGGAGCGGTATTCCGATTCGCCGGTTTCCCGATCGAGGTCGGTGCCGAAGGTCAAGGTGTGGGAGGGGAGGAGGAAGAAATTGTTCTGCCAGTCGAGGCGCAGGAGGGAGCTCTCGAACCGGCCCTGCTCGGTCTCGAAAACATGGGATGGGTCGGCGGGATTATTCGTCTCGCGCTTCGAGCGGACGAGGGCGACGCCGAGTTTCTGTTCCCATCGGCCGCCGGCCAGAAGGAACCTCCCTTGGATGCGGGTCAGGATCGAGGCATAGTCCTGGCGGTGATTGGGGTCGTCGCCGAACGGCCCCCCGAAATTGTCGAGGTCGGTCCGGGCCGAGACGCCGCGGACGACAACGTCGATTTCGGTGCCGTCTTTAAACGAGGCCCCGGCGCGGCCGGCCAGGGTGACGTTTCGATAAGCGTCCGGTTCGGCGTTGCCCGCGTAGTCCGACCCGGCCGCCGAGATGCCGCCCGTCGAGGTCCGCGACAGCCCGAAGGCGTAGTGGAACGCGCCGGCCGAGCCCCGGAGGTCGATCCCCGCGTCGGCGGTCTTGTAGGACCCCCCGGCCGCCCGGAGCGATAGGCGCGGCCGCCCATGGCCGCGGGCGGTAAGGATATTGATGGCGCCGCCGAGAGCGTCCGAACCGTAGAGCGGGCTCTGGGGACCGCGGAGGACTTCGATCCTCTCGACGCCGTCGAGGGTAAGATGGGCGAAATCATAATTGCGGGAGGGATTGACCGGATCGTTGAGCGGAACGCCGTCGAGCATCACCAGGGCGTGTTCGGAGTTCGCCCCCCGGATGAAGACCGACGATGCTTCGCCGGGGCCGCCGTTCCGGATGAAGGCGAGGCCGGGGGCACCCTGGAGCGCGTCGAAAACGGTCGAACGCCGGGCCCGGTCCAGGTCGGTCCCGGCGAGGATCGTGACCGAGCTCGCGACTTCACGGGCCGGCGTTTCAAGGCGCGTGGCCGTGACCACGAGGTCGTGCTTGAGCGGCGGCGCTTGCGGATTTTGGGGGACGATGAAAAGCGAGGCCCAGAGCCTCACGGCTAGGGACGCGAAAAGCGGGACGATCATGAAACCTCCTCTTCCGCCCGAAGACGGGTTCACGTGGGCGCGACGGAGGTTTCCTGACTCTCGGATCGTCCTCGTCCCGGGCCTTCCCGCCCTCGCTTGAGGGCCGTGGCGTCATCCGGGATTCGTCCCCGATTACAGTAGCGGGGGCTGTGTCCGCTTCACACGGACTTCCCTCCGGCCGAACCCGTGAGAGAAATCTATTATGCCGGATCGGATTCCGGGTTGTCAAGGGCGCGAAAAAGCGAAAAACTGACCGTCGAACACTTTTATCGCGGGAAAATCCCTAGGCTTGCTTGCGTCCGGGAGCGGCCTCCACTCCAGATCGGGTTTGAAGGACCGCCCCTCGCCGCTCCTTCTCGGCGCCTCGGCTTCTTGGATATACGACCTTTCACCGTGATCGTCGATGGGCGTTGATGGTCTTCTAAACCTCGGCGCCCGAGAATCCGGGAGCCTCGAAGAGCGTCTGCGGGGCGGCAAACCCTCATCACGTTCCGGCCGATCCCGAACGCGGACAAGCTCAGGGTAGGGCGACGATAGGCAAAGTGTTCGGGATGGTCAACGGGAAAAGGGAAAAAGGGCGCGGCGGCCTTCCCCTGCCTCTGGGGAAGGCCGCCTCTCGAAGGGAATGGATCAGTTGAAAAGGAGATGTATGGTGAATTCCCGAAAAGGAGGAGGAGGAGCGGTCCGTTTGCTTCTCATCTCGTTTCTCATCTCATCAATATATACGGTTCCCGGGCGAAAAGAGTTGCAAATGAAAAAAGAGTCGGAGGACATAAGATCAAAGGAATGGACCGGCCCCGGGAATAAGCGGGGGAAGAAAAAGGAAAAAAATGCGCAATTCGCTGAATTTAAATATTTTACGCTTACCCCGATCGCTTACTTTATTTTATTATACCACAACTCAAAGAGCATTTGCAACATTTTTTTTCGATTATTCAAAAAATATTTTCTGGGGGCGCCTCCGGACCAGATTTCCGGAAAAGATGTCTGGTTTTGACGCGTTTTCGGTCCGAATGGCCGCTCATCAGGCCGTTGGAGGGGTCTTTTGACCGGAAGGGGGCCTTAAACTAGAATAAAGAGGCTTCAAACCAGGAGAACGACTATGGATCACGAGACTTTCCGGCGTTTCGCTCACGAGTTCGTCGACTGGATGGCCGATTATATGGGAGACGTGGAGCGATATCCGGTCGTTTCCAGGGCAAAGCCCGGCGAAATCCGGGCGAGGCTTCCCGGCCGACCGCCTCAAAAAGCCGAATCGATGGATCGAATCTTCGCCGATTTCAAGGAAATCATCCTTCCCGGCATCACCCATTGGCAGCACCCGGGATGGCACGCTTATTTTCCGGCCAACAACAGCCCGGCGTCGGTCCTGGCCGAAATGCTGACCGCGGGGATCGGAGCCCAGTGCATGGTCTGGCAGACCTCCCCCGCCGCGGCGGAACTCGAGGATCTGGTCCTCGATTGGCTCCGCCGGATGCTGGGGCTTCCGGAAGGGCTGGTCGGAACGATCCAGGACACCGCCTCGACGGCCACTCTCGCCGCCCTGATCTCCGCCCGGGAGAAGGCGACGAACTTCGAGGCGAATGAAAAGGGCCTCCGCCGCCCCCTGACCGTATATGCTTCCCGGGAAACGCACTCGAGCATCGAAAAGGGCGTCAAGATCGCGGGATACGGGCGGGAAAATCTGCGTTACCTCGACACGGATGAAACGTTCGCCTTGATTCCGGCGAAGCTCGAAGAGGCGATCGAGGGCGATCGGAGGGCGGGTTTCCAGCCGGCCTGCGTCGTCGCGACTCTCGGGACGACGTCCTCGACGGCCGTGGACCCCCTCCGGGCCATCGGAGAGATCGCCGTCCGGCACGGCCTCTGGCTCCACGTCGATGCCGCCTACGCGGGGACGGCGGCCCTTTGCCCCGAAAACCGGTGGATGCTCGACGGCGCCGGGATGATGGATTCCTTCGTCTTCAATCCCCACAAATGGATGCTGACCAACTTCGATTGCTCGGCTTACTACGTCAGGGATCCCGGAACGCTTATCCGCTCCTTCGAGATCCACCCCGAGTATTTGAAGACGGGCGTCGATCCCTACGTCAAGAATTACCGGGACTGGGGTATCCAGCTCGGGCGGCGGTTCCGGGCGTTGAAGCTTTGGTTCGTCGTCCGGTCCTACGGTGTCGAAGGCCTTCAAGCCTTCGTCCGGGAGCACCTGCGGCTGGCCCGGATGTTCAAGGGCTGGGTCGAGTCCGAACCGAAGTTCGAACTCCTGGCCCCGGTTCCCTTCGGACTCGTCTGCTTCCGCTGGAACGACGGCCGCCGGAGCGAGGACGAGTTGAATAGATACAACAAAGCCCTTTTAGACAGGGTCAACGCTACCGGAAAAATGTTCCTGACGCATACCGTTCTCCGGGGAAAATTCACCCTCCGGATGGTCGTCGGCCAGCGGACGACCGAAGAGCGCCACGTTCGAGCGGCCTGGGAGATCGTCCGCGATTCGGCTAACGATTTGGCTTGAACAGGCCCGACGGGTCGGCGCCGATAAGGCCGGCCTTGACGAGGGCGGGATCGGTGATCTGGAGATAGCGGACCTGGGCCCGGGTCATGAATTTCGTGTGACGGGCCAGATCCAAGGCATCGCCGATCCAGCTGATGTCCTCCTCCGTCGTCATCCAGTTTCGGCCGTCGAATCGCGAGAGGTTGAACGGCCCCGAATAATCCCGGAGCGTCTTCTCCCCGATCGAGTTGAAAAAAACGTCGAAATACGAGGCCATGAGCTCCCGGATCGTCCGGTAGACGGGCTCCCGAAAGCGTAAAACCGTGAAGTTCGATTTGGCGACGCAGCCCCAGGCTTCGTTCTGTTTGAAGACGGACAAGACATGATCATCGTCGTTGTGCGAACGCATGTCGACCAGAAGAGGCGGCCGGCCTTGGAACCTCAGCGCCGCCGCGGCGAAGATGGCCCCTTCGAAGCAGTTGGCTTTCCGCTCCCGCAGGACGCGGCGCGGCGAAACGGTTCCGGGCTCGGGGTCGTAGGCGATGAGGTTCAGCCATTTTTGGACTTTGATCGGCGTGTCCAACTTCCGCAAAAGGGCCTTTTCGCCGGCCGTCCAGATTCCCTCCCTCGCCGTCATTTCAGGCTCCAGCGGAGCGAACCATCCGGATCGGCGAAGCGGAGATGGAAACCCCAGGCGCCCGCGCCCTGAAGGACCTTGACCAGGACCTTGTTCATCCCTTTCTTCAGCCCCACGGCGAGACGATCCAGATCGGGGGCCGAGGCCCGATAAGCCGCGTTCGTATGGACCAGCGAGTCGTTGATCCAAACGCGGACGCCGTCGTCGCTCCCTAAAAGAAGAGTCGTCTCCATGTCCTTGGGGGCCTCGACATATCCCAACGCGTAGACGATGACCTGCTCGTTGGGCTGGACGAGGTCGAGGAGATTCACATAGCCCGTCGGACTTCCCTTGACGTTCTTCCAGGAGGCGGTCGCGCCGCTCTTTCCCGGATAGGTTTTAGCGAAGGCGATTTCGCTTTCCGGCGGATAGGCCGTCATCAGATAATCCATGTCGGGCGCATCGAAGGGGCCGCAAAGGGCCCACTCCGTGACGAACGCCCGTTCCGCCGGCACGAGGCTCAGCCCGATGAAGGCGAAGTCATATCCCGCCGACGCTTCGGCCTTTCCCGCGGGCTTGAGAACGATGGAATTCGCGCCTTTGTCGAGCCGGACGTTCTTGAGCGAAAGAGAGCCGATTTCGCGTTCCTTGGCATATCCTTCGAAAACGGCCCTGCCCGGGCCGGTTGGGGAGGACCTTTCGCCGGGCCCCGCGGCGGCGATATTTCCCATGGCCGGACCCTTGAGAAAATAGAGGTCGACGTTATAGCGCTCGGCCGTCTCCGTCCTGAAGGCGAGCGCGGCCGCGTCCTCCGGCTTGGCTCCGTCGGTCGAGAGGATCGGATAGCGAGCCCCGGACGGGCCGTAATAGGAGGAAAGCGACGAGACGAGCTTCGGGGCCTCGATCCGGATCCCTTTTTTTACGTCCTCGAAAGCGGCCCCGTATTCCGCCTCGCCCCGGGTCCATTCGGGAAGGGTGAAATTCGGCGGCGGCTCGAGGGCATAGGGCAGGCGGGCTTCGACGGACGGCATCGCCGGGAATTCCTTATGCGGCTCGATCTGGTACCAGAACGCCGTGGACGAGAAGAAATCGGACCGGTCGTTGGCGTGGCCGTGCTCGATCGTTACTCGGATCGATTTCCGGAAGGGGACCGGATCGGGGATGTGAAAGCGATAGACCGTGGCCTTCGATCCGGCCTGGAAGTCCTCCTCTTGAAGGGGACAGCCGTAGAAGGGATTTTCGTCCTCGCGCATGCCCCAGGCGTCGGAGAAATAGTCCTCCGATCCGGTTCCGTAAAGAGAGGGGAACGTTTCCCCGTCCACGTAGATCATGTCGTCGCCCTCGCCCCACCAGCCCATGGCCCGTTGAAGGACGCTGAGGTTGCAGCCGACGTAGTGGCCCTTTCCTTCGGCCTCGAGAATGAGGTAATTCTTCCCCGGTTCGCAGGGCGTCTCCTGACGATACGAGGCATGGAAGGCCGGGGTGTCGAGGGCGAGGCCGGGAAGCTCCCGGTAGTCGACGTAGTAGTAAAAGGCCGGAACATCCCGCTTTCCCTTGTTGGTCACGGTGATCCGGGCCGATGTCCGGAACGGCATGTACCAATAACAATTCCTGGCTCTGCCTTCGGAGGAGCAATTGATCGGGAGGGAGGTGAAATTGCGGTTGAGGCCGTGGCCGACGCCGAAGAAGTCTCCGATCGGCGCCTCGACGGAGGGGGATGTTTCGCCGTCCCAGTACATCCGGAGAACGAGCTTTCGGCCGTAGAACGGCTCGGCGGCGATCGTGACCCAGATATGGTGAACGGCCCCGGGGCCCTTGACGTCGGCCAGGACGGCCGATTCGCCGGGCTTGATCGTCAGCGAATCTTTGTTGCCCCCCGTGCGGTCGAAAGACGAGACGCGGCGGCTCGCGTAATCCTGGGGCGCCCCGAGCTTCTGAAGAAGATCCTGGGCGATTCCCGCCGCCCCGGACAATAGAATCGCGGCCACGATCCGAAAGACGGCCTTCGGCGCAGTGTTCATAACAGGCTCCTCCTCTCGATCTCGAGAACGGGGGACACGATCCGCCTTCCGGAGAATGCGGACCGTGTCCCCGGCTTTAGCTCCCTAGCGATTCGCCAACCAGCCCGTCCGGATGACGTCCTTGCGGTCGCGGTCGAGGTAGGGCTTGATGTCCAGGATGGGCGTCCCGTCGATCATGTCCACCCCGTAAACGAGGAGGACGCCGTCCCGGCGTTCCTCGAGCTTGACGACGGTCAGGCCGAGGGCATTGGGGCGGTGGGGGGAGCGGGTGGCGAAGATCCCCCGGACTTTGGCGTCGAAAGGAGGCTTCGCCTGGAGCTTGGATTCCGTGGCCTGGTGAAAGGCAAACAGGACGAAAAGGTGGGAGAAGCCGTCGATGTCCTTGAGGCCGGGAGCGAAGGCGGGAAAAATCTCCAGCTCGCCCCGGACGTCGTCGAAGCCGCGCGGATCGGCGTTTCGCTCGACCGGGATCTCTTCCGGCGTTTTAAAAGGCGAGTGAACGACGCCCACGGCTTCGAAACGATACGACGATGACATTCCGTCCGGCTTACCAGGTCTCCCCGAAATCTTTTTTGAAAGCGTCGGCCAGCTTCCGCCCCCATCCGTTGAGGGCCTCGAGCTTGCCCAGGAAGAAGCGGAGCACCGGCGGCTCGCTCACGAATTTCAAGCCCTGGATGAGCTCCCGGTGGCGATGGAGCCACTGGAGCCGGTCGATGATGTACTCGATGTGGGAAATCGTATATACCCGCCGGGGCAGGGCGATCCGGGCAAGCTCCAGGTCGGCGTAGACGTCGTTCCCGTCTTTGTCCCGGTCCATGGAGATCGTGCCCCTCTCCATGGCCCGGACGCCGGAGACGATATAAAGGGCGGCCGCGACCGCGCCGGCGATATAACCCTCTTTGGGCAGGTTGGGCGCGAACTTGCGGGCGTCGATGTGGCAGGCGAGCCCGCCGGGCGGGGTGACGACCGGAATCCCCAGGCCGTCGAGCGTTTCGACGAAATACTTGATCTGCTCGCAGGAGCTTCCGGCGACCGAGGGATCGACCATCTCCCTCAACCCCACGGCCATGGCGCCGACTTCCCGCATCGACATCCCGCCGTAGGTGAAGAACCCTTCGTAGACCGGCAGCCAGGGTTCGATCCGGTCCATCAGGTCCTTCCGGCAGGAGGCGATGAGCCCGCCGCGGACGCTCGTGTTTTTGCGGCCGCTCATGTAGTAGATATCGGCCAGGCTGCACATCTCCTTGACGATTTCGGCGATCGTTTTGGCGCCGTAGCCGTGCTCCCGGGCGTTGATGAAGTAGGCGTTTTCCGAGAGCAGGCTGCCGTCGAGGACCAGGACGAGGCTGTGCTTGTCGCAGACCGCCCGGACGGCCTTGAGGTTCTCCATCGAGAAGGGCTGGCCGCCCAGAAGATTCGTCGTAGCTTCCATGCGGACATAGCCGACTTTGTCCGGGCCGTGCTTGGCGATGGCGTCGTCGAGCTTCCGGAGGTCCATGTTGCCCTTGAAGGGATGGGAGCTTTTGGTCTTTAAGGCTTCGTCGGCGTAGAGCTCCAGGCAGGCGCAGCCGGCGGTCAATTCGATGTGGGCTTTCGTCGTCGTGAAATGATAATTGGTGATCATGACCCCGCCGGGCGTCCCGAGGACCTTGGCCAGCAGGTGCTCCGCCGCCCGGCCTTGGTGGACGTTCATCACGTAGGGGTAGCCCAAGACGTCTTTCACGGCATCGGCCAGCTCATAGAAGGTCATGCTGCCGGCATAAGCGTCGTCGGCATCCATCAAGGCCGCGTACTGGTGGTCGCTCATGGCGTTGACGCCGCTATCCGTGAGCATGTCGAGGTAGACGTCCTTCGTTTTCATCTGGAAGGTGTTGTAGCCCGCCTCCTCGATGGCCTGAAGCCGCCGTTCCGCCGGCGGAAGCGAGATCTTCTGGACCATCCGGGCCTTGTACATTTCGACGGGAAGTTCCCTTCCGTCGGATAACTTAACGAGCATTTCCAACCTCCTTGTATACGATAAATTTCAGAGGACGCGGTGGAGGGCCCGGATGAGGCGGCGGTTTTGCTCCTCGGTGCCGATGGAGATGCGGAGGGCGTTCGGAAAGCCGTACTCCTTGATGGTCCGGGTGATGATTCCCTTCCGCTGAAGGGCTTCGAACACGGTCTGGCTGTCCCGGGCGAAATCGACGAAATAGAAATTCGCGTAGGTGGGGAGAAAAAAGAGGCCGAGGCGGTGGTAAGCTTCGGCCAGATACTTTTTCCCGTCCTCGTTCACGGCCTTGCCTTTGCGGACGTGGGCGGCATCGTCGAGGGCCGCCAGTCCGGCGACTTGCGAGAACCGATTGACGTTGAACGAAAGGCGGAGCTTGGCCAGGCTTTCGATGACCTCCGGCGCGGCGACGCCGAAGCCCAGGCGGGCGCCCGCCAAGCCGTAGATCTTCGAGAACGTGCGGAGGATAAGAATGTTTTTCCCCTGCCGAAAGGACTCGAGGGAATCGGGAAAGGCGGGGTCGTCGATGTACTCGACGTAGGCTTCGTCCATGATGACCAGGACGTCGTCCGGCACGTTCCGGAAGAAGTCCTCGACTTCGGCCCGGGAGACCATCGATCCCGTCGGATTATTGGGGTTGGCGATGTAGAGCAATCGGGTGTTTTTCCGGATCGCGCCAAGCATGGCCCGCAGGTCGTGGGTGAAGTTCCTCAGCGGCACTTCGATCAACTCGGCCGCGGCGTGTTGGACGGCGATCTTGAACCAGATGAATGCCCCGGCGCTGCCCACGGCGCTATCCTCGGGGGCGAGATAGGCCAAGGTGGTCAGCGGCAGGATCTCGACGGAACCGTTCGCGATGAAAAGATTTTCGGAAGCCACGCCCAACCGGCCGGCGAGTTTCTCCCTGAAGTAAAAGCAGTTGTCGTCGGGGTAGAGATGCGTGTTTCGCAAGGCCTTCCGGACGGCCTGCATAGCCAAGGGAGAGGGGCCCAGGGGGTTTTCGTTCGAGGCGAGTTTAATGATTTCGCCCTTGAGCTTCAGCTCCCGGGCGACTTCCTCGATAGGCTTCCCCGGCTTGTAGGGACGGATCCTTTTAAGAAAGTCTTTCGCTTGGATCACGGGCTGCCTAAAAGGAAGCGAATTATATCCGAAATCTAGGCGAATGTCAGCCAGCGGTTGAAAGCGACGACTTTCCCGCGAACGATATCCCCGAACGCCTTGCGGAGGCGGACGGTCGTCGGCCCGACTCGGCCCGGGCCGATAATATGTTCGCCCCGGACCGAGCCGTTCCCCGAGCCGTCGATGACCCGGAGGATAGGGGTGATTTCCACCGCGGTTCCGGAGAAGAAGGCTTCGTCGGCTCCGCACAGTTCGTCCTTGGGAATCGGGCTGACGGTGGTCGGGATGCCCAGCCCGCGGGCGATTTCGAGGATGCTCGTCCGGGTGATGCCCTCGAGGATGGATTCGGAGAGAGCGTTGGTTTTAAGGACGCCCTCCTTGACGATGAAAACATTCTCGCCGGGGCCTTCGGCGATCCGGCCTTCGAGGTTCAGAAAGACGGCCTCGTCGGCGCCCTGGGCCCGGGCTTCGAGGCCGCAGATCGTCGATTGCATGTAGATGCCTCCGAGCTTGGCCTTCATGTCGAGCTGGCTGTGGTGGACGCGGCGCCAAGGGAGAAGGTAGACCGTGACACCCCGTTCGGCCTTTTCGCCGAGGTAGGCCCCCCACTCCCAGGCGGCGATGACGAGCTCGACGGGCGAAGCCTTGGGGACAAGCCCCGGGTTGCCGTAAGAATAAAAGAGAAGCGGCCGGATGTAGCCCGAATCGAGCTTGTTTTCGCGGACGGTCCGCTTGCAGGCTTCGATGATCTCGTCCTTGGAGTAGGGCACGGTCATCCGGGCGACCCCCGCGGAATACAGGAAACGGTCGATATGCTCCTCCAGGCGGAAGACGGCCGGCCCCTTGGCCGTTTCGTAAGCCCGGATGCCCTCGAAGACCGAGGTCCCGTAGTGAAGGGCGTGGGTCATCGGATGGAGGATGAGCTTGGACCAGTCGTGCATTTTCCCCATGTACCAATAACGGATCGCTTTGGGGAAGTGGGCCGTACTAAGCATTCATGACTCCATTAAGCTGAGATAGAATATTTTCAGGCAAATAAATTCGAAGAGGTATTGTTAACATAGAAAAGCGGAGAAGATCAATCCCCGACATCTCCGGCATCTGCATCGGACCCGGCTTTCCCGGATTCATAATAAATGCGGCCGTCATGGCCGACCTCCTTGATCAGGCCGGCGGCCTCGAGTCCCTCCGCGGCCCTCCGGATTTCGACGACCGTCACGCCAAGAGACCGGGCGATCCCGTCCGGAGTTTCGGGTCGTCTCTCGACGACGTCCCGCACCCGCCGGGCCAAATCCAAAGTTCCCGTCGTTTGCCGCTTTTCCGGGAAAGCGGCGATGATTTCCGTTTCGCCGCCGAGGAAGTGTTTAATGCGCTTCAGCGCCGCTTCGGAGATCGGCCGGGCGGTTCGCTCCGCCGGAGGCCGGACGACGGTGTTGAGCTGGACTCGGTCCGGCCGGATGAGGGCGATCGCCCGGCGCAGGGCCCTCAGGTGACCCGGCCGGTCGTTGACGCCCTTGACGAACAGGATCTCGAGCTGGATGCGGCCGCGGAAAACGCGGCGGAACTCGATCAGTCCGGCGATGATCTTCGCCGCCGTGAGGGTCGGATGGGGGCGGTTGATTTTCCGGAAAACGCCCTCGGTCGCGGCGTCGAGCGACGGGACCACGATATCGGCCGCGGCGAGAGCCTTCCGCACGTCCGGGCGGGTCAACGTCGAGCTGTTGGTCAGGACGACGACCGGAACTCGGGTCATTCGCTTGACGCCCCGGATGATCCGTCCCAATCCGGAATGGAGCGTCGGCTCCCCGGACCCCGAAAAGGTGATCGCCTCGATCCGCGTTCCGCTTTCGAGCGCCGTCCGGATCTCGGCCAGGACCGCCCGTTCCGGGGCGAGCGGGCGCCGCCGGGCCGTCGTCCCGGCCCCTCCTCCGAGCTGGCAATAGACGCAGTCCATGGAGCACGTTTTAAAGGGGAGAAGATCGACCCCGAGAGAGAATCCCAGGCGCCGCGACGGGACCGGTCCGTATGTATACGAAGGCGCTTTTCTTCTCATCGGGAGAGGAATGACCTATAATAGCACCTTTGAAAGGACAAACCAATGAGCGGCTACGGCTTTAAGGAAGCCAAGGCGGGGCTCGAGGCCAATCTGCCCCCCCTCGAAACATTCCCCAATCAGTTTCGCGATTATGAGATCACGATCGAAGTCCCCGAGTTCACTTCGGTCTGTCCCAAGACGGGACTTCCCGATTTCGGGACGATCGTCATCGGGTATATTCCCAAGGCGCGCTGTCTGGAATTGAAGTCCCTGAAAGAATATCTCATCGCCTATCGAAGCCTGGGCATCTTCTACGAGAACGCCGTCAACCGGATCTTGGAGGACTTAGTCAAAGCCTGCCGGCCCGTCCGGATGTCGGTCCGGGGCGATTTCAACCCGCGAGGAGGGATCCTCTCCGTGGTCGAAGCCCGATTTCCGCGGTCGCGGCGGGCCCGCGGATAGGCCCGGTCCGTCCTCCGCGAATCCCCCTTCCCCGAAGCAGGCGACCATGATCCGCGACGATCTGAAAAGCCCCGCCTTCGGTCTGAGCGATCTGCTGATGCTCTCGGCCGTGGTGATGTGGGGGATCAACTTCAGCTTGGTCAAGATCGGCCTCCGGGAGCTGTCGCCGGGGGGATTCAACGGCCTGCGGATGTTCGTCACCGCGGCGATTCTGCTCGGCTTGCTCGGCCTGACGAAGCGGAAATTCGGGGGCCTGGTCCGCGGCGATCTCGGCCGGCTCGCCCTGCTCGGGGTCATGGGGAACGCGGTTTATCAAGTCCTCTTCATCGGGGCGATGAGTCGGACGACCGCCTCCAATACGTCCCTCATTCTGGCCCTCTCGCCGATTTTCGTCGCTTTCCTCTCGGCCATCCTGGGGATCGAGAAGATCCACTGGGCCGCCTGGCTCGGCATCCTGATCTCCTTTTCCGGGCTTTATCTCATCCTCGCCCGGACGAA
>Ga0315274_10002424_pt1 | contig 28177 bp, 36 predicted proteins | sample YL17G02_20_MG_FD_203700 | JGI IMG/M metagenome (GOLD analysis project Ga0315274, IMG submission 203700) | Sediment microbial communities from Yellowstone Lake, YNP, Wyoming, USA - YL17G02_20 | ecosystem: Environmental > Aquatic > Freshwater > Lake > Sediment | place: USA: Wyoming | collected...
GTTTCAGCGGGCATAGCGGCATCGGTAGTGTCGCTTCATCTGGTCTACTTCTATCCGATCCTACCGTTCCTCCTGGTCATGCTGGCTCTCCTCGCGACGGACAGGATAGAGCTCGCTCACCTGTCTGGCACGGCAGCGCTGCTCGCTCTCATCGCGTTCGCCCTGTTCTCCTGAAATCCATCGTGAGCTTCCTTCCCGCATAGACGCTGTCCCTCAGGACGAATCTTTCATCCACTGCCATCATGTACCCGTGTATGGTATTGACCAGGAACTTATAGTTCTCAGCCACCTGCAGGCCCACCGGAGGGGACTCGAGCACCACCCTCACGTCCCCGTTCTCCTTCATGATGGAGTTGGTGATCCCCCATCCCATCGATTGCAGGAGGGTCTTCATCAGCCTCAGCTTCTCCTTGTCGGTGGCTTCTGCGTCGATGATGTCATCGAAGAACCGTGCCGAGATTACAGAGACCCGTCCGATGTCGGGGCATTTGCTGAGGAGATGGAACAGCGTGTTCTCGGAGTAGAAGAGGCGTCTCCCCCTGAAGTACATGAGGTCCCCGTCCGTTCTTATGACGCCCGCCGAGATAGCGTCCTTGAGAGAGAACCCTTCCTCCATCCGATAGCTATTGAGCGCGTCATACCGCTCCTTCGGTTTTGAATGAGGGACCCGTGGCGGATCGTGCGTCACCCTGAAGACGTACTCGCTGTTCGGTTCCTTATACGAGATCGATTCCAGCGCCAGCCTCTTTCCCATCAGGAAGGACGCCGCCCCCATCCAGCTGCCCGCGGCGATGCTATTGCACCCTATTACATCGCTGATCGCCTCATCCTTCGTCTCGATCCTGACCGTGCCGTCCTTGATGCTGAAATCGATGTCGGAGAGGAGGCCGGTGCGCTTCCAGATGAGCTTACCTGGGCCGTTGAACACCATGGAAGGAGGCATCGTCTTCATATATCCGGGGATGAATAGCCGTGCCATCAGAACCCCTGCCTCTTCGGCCGCGGAGAGCATCATGTTCCAGTGGCCCGAATCCTCGCAATACCGGGCATAGTCGGCAATTATGTCGTCGAAAAAAAGCACGCTCCTCCTGCGCTTCACCTGGAAACGGCTGATGAGACCACCAACATACGATTCCACAAGATTCTTCGAGAGCAGCAGTCTCATGTACCTACACGTGAGTGGTGCCGGTTAAATCTATCCGTTTACTGGTGATGCTAAGCTCGTGGGACACCCTCGGCTCGAAGTCGGTGTATCTCATCTTCGTCACGGTCAGCGTCCGCCTCGGCTTCTCCTCGAGCTCCACGAAGGATAGGTGGACGATGCCGTCCGACTCGAACGCCTCCACCGTCTCGTCGTCGTTGCTGGAGCCGTCGGCCTCGGACAGGAGCAGGGATGACTTCACCTTCCCCCTCAGGTGCTTGGAGAGGTCGTAGAGGTGCTTGCGGTAGTCGTTCTCCCCGTCAGCGAAGATCAGCAGCCTGTTCAGGTTGTCTATGACGAGCCGGTCGATGTTCCTGTACGTCGACACCATGCGCGTGAAGTACGCCGGCGTTATCTTCTCGCCCATCACCGCGCTGAGGAATATGATGTTCTTGCCCTCGTGCTTGGCTACCTTCTTCAGCTGGTCTATGCCCTCGCACGCCCTGAGCAGCTCTTCCCTGCTCTCGCCAAGCGACAGGTAGACGCATCTCTCCCCCTTCTCCGCTCCCGCCAGCAGGTAGTTCAGCGCGATCAGCGTCTTCCCCGCCCCGGCCGAGCCGGAGAGGAGCACCACCGAATCGCTCGGGAAACCGCCGCGCAGCGCGTCGTCCAGCTTCGATATGCCTGTGCCAACCCTGGTAGTCATTCCTTGTCCCCTCCTGTCTTGTCTTCCTCGAACTCGGGATACAGCTTAGATCCCTCGAGGCTGATGAGCAGCAGCTTGCTGTCGTCGACCTCATAGATGCTGGCGGACAGCTTCTTCCTCAATGAGAAGGCGTACTTGCTGAGCATCCTGTTCGGCACCATTATCCTGTTGCCGGTGCCGATCTTCCCGGATGTGAGCAGCTCCTTGAACGACGACTGGTCTGTAGGCAGTATGGCGAAGTCGCCCCTGCTCTGCCTGATGATGTCGTACTCCTTCCTCGTGACTTTTAATTGGACTATAGTCTCGCCGTTGTTTATGTCCACGCTCTTGAGCTCTGCCATTTCTCCACCCGAATATAAACTAAATGTGAGCGTATTTAAATTATGCCGGAGCGTGCGATTAGGTCGCTGGAAGGGGCTTGTCCTAAAGAGAAGTGTGAATGGTGCGAGAAGGTCTGATTGTGGGATTCGATCCGGTAGTCTGCCGGCCTTCAAACGCCATGTTTACCACTCTCTAATCCCTTGAAAATCACGCGGTCCCCGCCCTCTTGAACGCGCACTTCGGGCAGTACCATATGCTCGGCGGGCCTTTGTCGATGAGATTCATCCTGCTGCCGCACACCGAGCACTTGCTGGGATCATATCGCTCTACGGGTTTGATGTTCCTGTTCGCCATAATCATCCCCTCTCGCTATCTGATCAGCGCAATCCGAACAATCCCAGGATGGCCTTCCAGATGTCCCCGAACACGCTGGCGATGCCCCCTAACGGGCCTTCCTCCACGCACCTGCCGTCCGTGCACGTGTAGCTGACGCACTGGCTGTCATGGGTGCATTCCAGGCCCGTGCCGAGCGCCACTTTCCAGGCGTCCTTGTCGCAGTAGGATAGCAATCCGTCCACCGTCCTCTGCTCGCCGCTCTGGGCGCAGGAGCCAGATAGCTCGCACCCTATGCTGTAATAGGCGCATGAGCCCGCCATGCATTGCGCGATCGTGCAGCTGCCGTTCTTAGGGCAGTCGTCAGCGATGGCGCATCCCGATGATGGCTCCGCCGGGACCGGCGAAGTCCCGAACCCGCTCATCTGCCCCAGCCACTTCTGCTCCGCCATCTCGGAGATGTCGACCGCCCCGTCCGCATCGACCACTATCGAATGACCGGCGGTCAGGTTCATCGCCCACCCTTCCTCATCGCCCTCATCCATTAGGAAATAGACGCTCAATTCGCCTTCGTGGAGGTATATCGTCGTCTTCCCGTCCAGGTAACTGACTACGTACTCCGTGCCGCGGTCCGCCAACACCACATTCGGCGTTTTGATGCTGAACCGCGTGCCCGGCAGTTTATTCGGATTGAGTATCTGCGCCTTCAGCTTGCCTGCCTTCAGCAGGAGCAGGCTCAGCTGCGCATCGATGTCCACGATAGTGACTGTGGTGGATGGGAACGCGCCGACAGTGGCGTAATCCCCGAATCCGAGCTCAGCGATTCCGTTCCCTGTCTGGACCGTGTCCCCTATCGGGACAGTCCCTGAAGCCAATGGGGCGACCGCGCTGCCCAGGTGCTTGACATTGACGTCGCCCGACTTAGACGTCACCGAAGCGGTTCCTAATGGCGGGACATCGTACAGGGTGCACCTGCTGACGCTTGAATGGTAATCCCATTCCCTGCACTTCCCGCCCACCGTGGGGTCTGTCGGAGTGCTATCCAGCTTCCCTGTCACCGGGTCTTTCTTCAGATAGCTGGCGTCGGTGTACATCGAGCATCCCGGAGAAGTGTGCATCGAGTTAAACTCGAAATGCCATCCTTCCGTGCTCAACCGGCAGAATCCGTGCTTCGCCATTATCGAGGTCAGTTCTGATTGGCACTGCGGATCCGCTACCCGGTTGCTCGCCCCTTCGCACCATGCGTCGACAGCGACGTTCACCATGTGGGGGCAGGGGATATCTCCGCCGGGATCGCAGGCCTGGACGCAGTCATCACGCCCCGCCTGCATGCAGGCCTCGTACTTCTCGTAATAGTAGACCTGCTCGTCCCAAGTCCTGCTTATGCTCGTGAGGTACAGCTTCTTTCCGGTCGCGTCCTTGAACTCTTGCGCGGCTGTGTTCAATGCAGTGGCGGCCTCTGAGATTAGTTTCCTGCCGCCCGTCGTGGATTTGATCAGGATATTATCGTTATTGGTGATGCCTGTCAATCCATTCGTCTCTTCTATGATGGGCACCGGAGTGGGATTTGGCACTATGAACATTCCGCAGCCGTTGTCGCTGGTCTTCTGCAGCGAGAAATCCCCGTTGATGACATTGCTGACCGTCCCTACCTTCGTGCCCGTGTTGAGCACTATGACATTATCCGACGTGAAAGTCCCCCCGAATGTCCCGCCCATCGTGCCGCCGGATGCGCTCCCTGTGAATTGGGTGTAGTCCGCGAACTTGGTGAGGCTGCCGCCGGCACCCGTCGCCGTCGCCTCTCCCATATAGAACATGCTCGATGTGATCATGGGGGCAAGGCAGTCATAAGGGGCGTTGTTCAATGTGTTGGTGCCCGACGTGGTGGAATAGCTTATCTCCCCTACTCCGTCGGTCAGGCAGATCGCCATGATGCCGGACGTCTGCGTTCCGCAGAAGGCTGTCCCTTCGATGCTGGACCTGCTGTTCATGTTGTACGGCCCTTTCCAGGTGCCGGTCGGGCCTGACGCCGCCACCAGGTGGACGGCACTGGTCAGGAGCAGGAAAGCGACCATGACGGTCGCGGATAGTAGGATCTTCCTCATGCTGCCGATTGGTTGGGGCCGTTTAAAAGAGTATTGCGGGCAGATCGTGCTCGCTCCTTCATCGATGATTCAGCTCTTGCTTATCTTCCACATTATCTCGAAATAGGAGCGGAAGCTGTCGACGAGCGACCTGTCCCTTATGACGAACGCGAGCGTCTCCTCGCCGATTATCCCGAACAGTATGGCGTCGTTGAACACGTCTATCCAGTTCGGGCTCACCTTGTCGCGGTCTGCCGCAAGCACGGCATAAAGGCGGTCATAGCGAGGCACCCGGGCTCGTGGGGCGGCAAGGGATTGGACGGGCTGATGATGAGGGAAGTGACCGAAGTGGACAGCGACAGGATCGATCGGGTGACGATAAGGGGATGATCCCGGTCGCGGGGGCGAGCGCCCTAAAGAGAAGCGCGCGAAGGCCTGGACGCCCGTATCTCGTTCAGTATGGACGCACGGAGGGAGCCGTTCTCTATCATCTTCGCGGTCTCGATCGCCTCATCGGCCATGCCCGATGACAGCTGCGCCTTGGCTATGAGCTCGAATATGTCCTCGCGGTATCCATATCCGTCGATCGCATTGGCCGTCCTCTTCGCTTTCTCGAACAGCGCCATCCCATCGGCCGTATTTCCGCCCGATACCGTTATCTTCGCCTTGAGTATGAGATCCTCGACCTCCCTGATGCCCTTGGCGGTGTCCTTCGCCGCCTTGCTCTTCCAGTACTCCTCGTCTCCCTCCTCTTCCGATTCAGCCTTGAGGGCTCCCGCTCTCTCCAGCTCTTCCTTCAATATCTCTTCATCCAGGCCGCCCATCGTACCATCTGATCCGAAAAGTATGTTGGAATCGCATATCCGGCTTATTATGTGTTGCGATTCTACGGGAGAGAGATTTCAGGTGATGATTCCGTGCTTGATGCCTAGGGGAGAGGCGCGAACGGGCGGGAAGGCGTGGCTCTCCCTCGTATGGGCATTATTTTAAAAAGAGGGTTTGAAACAGGGGCATGGCTAAGGAGAAGATATCCAAGACCGCATTCTGGAGAGCCGCCGTGAACAGGGGGGCTCAGATACTGTTCAGCCTGTTCCTCATGGCCGGGCTGTTCTTCCTCTCCGCAGGAAGGACTGACCTTCCGCGGGTATGGCTCTTCTTCGGGCTCTATCTCGTATCGCTCGTCATCAACATGACGGTCTTCCTGAAGTACAACCCGGAAGTCGTGCGGGCGAGGGGCGAGATGCTCAAGGGCGGAATGAAGTGGTGGGACAAGGTCTATGTCTGGCTCTACATGATCCTCATGTTCGCGCTTCCTGTCGTGAGCGGCCTTGATGTCAAATCCCAGGCCGCACCGTTGGGGATCGGATACTACATCCTAGGCCTCATCCTGTTCGTCGCCGGCTGGACGTTCACATCGTGGGCGCTTGTCGTGAACAAGTTCTTCGAGGGGTCGGTCCGCATACAGAAAGAGAGGGGGCACAAGGTCATCACGACCGGCCCGTACGCCATAGTCAGGCATCCGGGATACGCCGGGATGATAGTGCTCTACCTGTCCATGCCCCTCGGGCTCGGCTCGCTCTACGGATTGGTGCCTGCGCTCCTGCTCGCGGGCGCATTCGTATTCCGCACCCATTTCGAGGACGAGATGCTCAGGAATGAGCTGAAGGGATACAAGGAGTACTCCAAGAGAGTGAGGTACAGGCTTGTCCCGGGGATCTGGTAGGCCGGCGAAACATTTAAACGCCCCCCTGCAAACCAAGCCCATGGCACGGATCAACCAGGCCGATATCACCCCCATTGACGAGAGAAGCTTCGAGTTCGTCGAAAGGAAAGGCAAGGGCCACCCGGATTCATTGATAGACGGGATAGTGGAGGAGATAAGCCGCAGCCTCTGCGTATCCTACCTGGAGGAGTTCGGGAAGGTGCAGCACCACAACGTGGACAAGGCGCTGATCACCGGCGGCGCGACCGACGTATCGTTCGGTGGCGGGCATTTCGAGAAACCGATATCCATCACGCTCAGCGGACGCGCCACCGCCAATGTCGGCAGCAAGAGCGTGGATGTGGCGCGGATAGCCGTGGACGCCACCCATCGTCATATCAGGAAGAGCGCCCGTTTCCTGGGACTGGATGATTATTCGGTGGAGTCCAAGATATCCCCCGGATCCTCTTCGCTCGTATCGCTCCTCTCGTCCGGCATGCCGAGGGCTAACGACACGTCGATATCGGTGGGTTTCGCGCCCATGTCCGCCCTTGAGAGGACGGTATTGGGCACGGAGAAGGAGCTGAATTCGGACAGGTTCAAATCCAAATTCCCGTTCGTGGGCGAGGACATCAAGATCATGGGGCTGCGCAGCGACGGTAGGATGGAGCTGACCGTGGCGGCCGCTTTCGTATCTCGTTTCGTGCATTCCCTTGCCGATTACAAGGAGAAGAAGGCACGCCTGAAGGAAGAAGCCGAGAGAATAGCGTCCAGGATAGCGGACAGGGACGTGGGCGTGACGGTCAATGGCGCCGACAGGGGCAAGGACTGCTATCTCACCCTCACGGGGCTCAGCTGCGAGATGGGCGACGACGGCAGCGTCGGAAGGGGCAACAGGGTCAACGGATTGAACACCCCCACGCGGCTGATCTCCATGGAGAGCGCCCCAGGCAAGAACCCCATCAACCATGTGGGCAAGATATACTCCGTGCTCACGTTCAGGATAGCCCAGGACATAGTGGACCTGGGCGCGAAGGAGAGCAACGTCTATCTGCAGTCGCGGATAGGGGCGCCGATAAACAAGCCCACGGCCGCGATCGCCGAAGTGCTGTGGGACAAGGGGTCGTTGAAGAGAAATGGGGCGCGCATCAACAGGATATTCGATGAGCACCTGGACGGCATCCCGTCGCTGACGATGGAATTCGTCAAGGGGAAAGTGAAGGTCTTCTAGCTCTCTGTAATCCTTTTCTCGTCACCCAAGGGATGCCTAAGGGAGAAGCGCGCGCTGGCAGCTAAGCCCATCCAACGTCTCAGTCTTATCACGGGAAGGATCAGCGTTTCTGGGCGGATTCAAGGAAACCGAACTTGTCCACCTTGAACCTGTGCCTCGGGTTCACGCTGCAGACGAGATCTCCGCCTTTGCCGTCCTCTGCGAGCTTGATGTACATCCCCTTCTCCATGTTGCACATTGTGCAGTGATAATCCATCCCATCGCCTCGGCCCTACCATGTGTTGCCCTGTTTATAAGCTAGTCATCGCTCCGCTAAGGAAAAAGGCCGAAAAGGGCCCGAAAAGCCGGAAAAATGCAGCGTTCATTCCCCCGTGCCACATCCCGCATATTAATGTAGGCAAACCGTGGGAAAGCGTCGAAAACAGCCAGTTCAGTACAGTGTGTGGTCTGCCTATGCGCGGGACAGGGGTCTGGAAGACCAGCAAGCTGTGCTTGGCGAACCCGCGCAGTTAGTCCTCATACAGGCTCTTTTGGAACGCGTTCGCGCAGCTCCTTAACTGGATGAAGGGATTGTTCAAGTCCTGAGACCCTAGGATAAGCGCCAGCGGTGCGGACGCCAGCTATCTATTTTTCGCCTTCTTTTTCCGTTCCGTCATCTTCTTCACCAGCGAGCGGAGGCCTTTAGGGATATGCTTCAGTTGCCATTCGCGCTCCCCAGCGACGCCCGCGGCTTCGGCGGATTTGACCGCGTAATCGACGACAGCAGTGAAATGGGTGGCGACATGGACGACCGCGACAGCCTGACCTGCCGCGCGCGCGGCGAAACGGGCCGCGCTATCCTCTTCCGCTTCGCGGGCGGCGGCGTGAGCTGCGAGAGAAGCCCCACGGATCACTTTCATCCTCATCGGCATGCCGCTGCGTGCCCAGTCCCGCCCCGTCTCGATGGCTTTCCTGGGCCGGTCGTCCTTCGGACGCTCCTTCTCGAAATAAGGGAGCACATGCTCTGCGCAGTCCGCTGCCCAGAGCGCCAGCGACCTGTGGTCCTCGTCCGATATCCCTTTTCGCATCGATCCTATATTCCCGCCTTGTTTTTTAAGTTTGATTTGGTCCCAGCGGGAGCGGTGCGATGTGTTTTTGGGCATTCTCCCCTAGGTTCCACTAGCCCCTCGCTGGTCAAGCTAGAAGAAGGATCTAACGCTTGCGGCTGCCCGGTTTCTTTCTCGGTTTGTGGTACTCGATCGGAGTCCTGTAATAAGCCATAACTGTTCACCTGATGTCCATCATACTCTTGTCGAGCTTAAAACGCTTTAGGCGATCGATCGGATAAGATGTCCGTGATCGGCTTGGTGGGCCCATCCGCCCCTATGCCGCAGGAATCGGCGCTATTTCGCGGCCTCGGGCACCGCGCCGCCCTCATCCTCTTCGTCTTCCTCGTCGTCGGATGCCTCGGATTTGACTTCCTCTTCCTCGTCGTCATCCTCGTCGTCATCATCGGTTTCCGCCGCGGAGTCCTTGGATAAAGCTTCGGTCTTTTCCTTCTCCTCGTCTATCTCCTCGGCTTCCTTGTCTTCGTCCTCGGACTCGTCCCCTTCATCTTCGTCGTCCGATTCGATCGTAGCGTTCTGGAGGAGCCCGAGTATCTTGTCCAGCTTCGCGTTGATCTGCTTCAACTGATCTGGAGCGGCCCCTGATGACTGCGCCATGCTCCTCGCGCTCCCGCCTTCCCTGAAGCATTTGGCGCACAGCACCGGCTTGGTCCCCGTCGGCTTGAACGGCACTTGGCACGCCGCGCCGCACTTCGCGCACGTGGCGTCGTATTTCTGCCCGAACCCGCCAGAGTCCCTGCCCCGGAATCCGCCGGAACCGCCCCTGAATCCGCCAGACCTGCCTCCGAATCCTCCGGATCGGCCGCCTGATCCGCCATGCTTCCTGAATCCGCCGGACCTTCCGCCGAATCCGCCCCTGCTGCTCCCTCTAGAAAAATTACCCATGGTTACCTGTCTCAGGCCAGCTATTTAAGGCTATAAATGGGAACCCTTTGGCCCATCATACCGAAAGAGAGGCGCGAGCACGAGAGGATCGGTGCTGCGCATGCCTGCCATTCCGCTGATCGGTTATTAAGACCGACTCAGACGATGTTGACGGTCACGTTCTCCTTCTTCAGTATCGCGATGACCGCTGCGTTCTTGGCGGCCTGCTCCTGCGTGGTGGACAGCATGTCGGTCAGCGCCTTCTTGGCCGCCTCCTGGTATTTCGGATCGACCTTCTGGAGGCTGGACTCGGAAGGGGAGAGGTATTTCGTCAGGTTGGCGCCGTACTCCGTCGCCGCGAACCTGTCCATCTTCACCGTGGCGACGCTCGGGCCGTGTGGGGCGGACTGGTACGAGACGTCCATCCTCGCTCCGCCCGACAGCGTCGCCTTCTGCATCAGCGTGTCCTTCTGGACCTGCAGGTGAATCTCTTCCACATGGGCGCTGAACGCCTCTTTCGTCCTGTTCGCTGGCATGTCATCTCCCTCTATCGTCTGCCGATCGCATCCCGCCCGCTCAGTCCGCGGTTGAGCCAGACCGCGCGCTCAGCTCGATCCCACCACGCCGGTGAGCGTGCCGCTCTCGGTGTAGTTGAATCCGCTGGGGTCGGTGTAGGTCAGCTTGATCGCGATCGTGTAGTACTGGTTCGATGTCAGGTCGGTGAGCGTGCCCACCGTGAAATTGCCTGATGTCGCGCCGTTCGGTATGCTCAGGTTGCTGATCGGGAACGAGACGTTGGCGTTGCCGTATTTGGCGTCCAGCTGGACCACGGTGACATCGCTTCCGGCGAGGTTCTGCAGCGCGAGCGAGAAGTCGCCCGCCGCGTTGATGTTCCAGCCTACGACGCCGATCTGGGCGAAACCGGTCGACCTGGCGCCCGTCAGAGTGCCTGTATTGAATATGCCGAGGGCATACAGGGAGCCGATGACCACCACTATCAGCAGCAGCGCCCAGCCGTAGGTCATCAGGAAGTCCAAGGAGGTCTGACCCTCCATCTTAGGGGTGTGTTTCTTCATGGCAATACGATTATGCTAGGTGGTTAAAAACGTGCCGTTTCGGACCGGCCGGCCGTATGGCGCCGTCAGCGGAAGAACATGTCGTACGCGTAGCCCGTGTCATCACTAAATACATATTGCGCGTTTGGTATTTGTACGGGGGTGACGCTGCCGCTGTTTGTTTTGTCGACAAGGTCCTCTGAAACATCTCTGCCATAAATCGCACTCTGATAAAGATGGCTTGTCCTTTCAAGAGGTTTTGTTTCAAATTCCAGATTACCAAATCTCCCTGCTCAAACCCATTACCCACGGACACAGCGTACATAGAACGTGCTGCTCTTACCGGCATTGCCCTGGTAGCCAGCGAGGCCGAAGCCCGTAAACCACGCGAAGTTCTCTGGCTGGTAGCCCGAATATTCAGTGGAAGACCAGTAATGGCTGGCCGTAAAATTAACCCATTCTGATGCATAATCTCCTTCAGTTACATTATCCCTTTGAGTATACATTGTATATAACTGGTCTGTTGCAGGCAAATACCAGTCAGAATAGCCGCCAAAAGTCGACTCAGAGCATAATTTAGCTGCAATACCTTCTGTAGAACAGCCATTAGCCACTATTGCTGCTGTATTTGCAGAACCATTTGTAGTTGATGATGCTCCAGTATTGGTTCCAAAACATCCCCATGCTGCAAAGGCATTATCTGTTGGATGAATATAGAGCTTTTCTCCTGCTGAATAAATATATGGAAGTTCTGGCGGAGCTGCCGGCGTCAGGTTCGTGAGGGGCAGGTAGTCGATGTTGCTGCTGGTTATATTGTACTGCCAGGTGCAGATCCCACTGGAGTTCGCGTTGCATTCCGTCGAGTTCTGCGACCAACCATTGTCGTCAGGTGTCGCCCAGAAGTTGCCTCCGGTGCAGTTCCCACCGATTATGTTGGTTATTCCTGGCACATCGCAGGAGAGCGTGGTGTTCCAGATATTAGAGCCCGATAGGTACGCGTTGTTCGTGTTGTTGAAGAGGTTGTTGAAGATCGTGTTTCCGCTGGTCCCGCTATAGATACCGTACGCACCGCTAGAGCCGACGGTGTTGTTGGCGATGGTGATGTTGGACCCGCCCGTGAGGTAGATGCCGTAGTAGCCGCTCAAGCCGATGGTGTTGTTGGCGATGGTGCCGTGGCTGTCGGAGGACTGGATGCCGACGGTGTTTGAGCCGGCATCGTTGTTGGTGACACTATTGTTCTGGCCGGAGTCGACCTCGATACCACGGTTGTTTGAATCGACGGTGTTGTTGTAGATGGCGTTATTGGAGCAGGAGCCGAGGTAGATGCCCGCATATTCGTTCGAATTGGCGGTATTGTTGGTGATATTATTGTGATTGCTAGAGGATAAGTAGATGCCGTTGTGGTTCGAGCTGACGTTATTGTTGATGATATTGATATCCGAACTGGAGAAAAGGATTAGGCCGTCATAGTCCGAGACTGTGTTGTTCTCGATCGTGCCGTAGCTTGCGCCGTTGAATTCTATCCCATAGGTGAATCCGGTGATGACGCAGTTCTTCACCGTCACATTCGAATGTCCGGCTGCGTTGACTCCGTCGTCCGAACCGCTGCCGGTGATGCTGTGTCCGTTGCAATCTAGGGTGACATTGTCCGCCCCGATCGTGAAGCAGGTGCCGCCGCTGCTGACATCATCGCTCAGCGTATAGATATGGTCCTGGATGTCGAGGGGATCGCCGCACTGGAGGCTGGCTGGAGCGGAGATGTTGACCGTGATATTGCTCGCGGTGGCGGAGGCGCTGCCGCCATCGGTGTAATTCGCAAGGGCGGTGATGTTGTAGACTCCGTCCGCATCGACGCTGAGCTCGACGGCGTACGTGCCTAGCTGGGAGTTCGTGGTGACGTTGACCGGAGTCCCGGACGAGTCGATGATCATGATGTCAGTCTGGCTGAGGTTGGCGCCCCAGACAGAGACGCTGATGTTGATCGTCCTGTTGTTGAGCAATGAGTTGCTGTGCGGCGAGTTGATACGGATCGACGGCGGGACTGCGCCGGCGCCCACTGTGCCTGAGATGGTGCCTGTCTCTGTGTAGTTGAACCCGTTGAGGTCGATGTAAGTGATCCTCAACGGCAGAGTGTAGTATTGTCCGGGAGTCAGGCCGCCGATGGCGCCTACAGTGAATGTGTCGGATATCTTGCTGTTGGGAATGCTGACGTTGGTGATGTCATAGGAGTAATGACTGGTGCCGTAGGTGGCCTCTATGTTGATGACGTTGATGTCCATCCCTGCGAAGTTCTGCAGCTTGAGGGAGAGTATGCCGGCGGCGTTGACGTTCCAGGCTATCACGCCGATCTGGCTGAATCCTGTGGCCCTCGGACCCATGAATGAGCCGGCATTGAATATGCCTAATGCGAAGAGCGAGGCGACCACGACCACGACAAGCAGCACTGCCCAGCCATAGGTCATCAAGAAGTCGAGGGAGGTCTGTCCCTTCCGTGGCTGTGGCTTCATAGTTAGATAATTATAATATAGTGTTAAAAAGCTGCTTTCGGCGTAGGTGGACGCAGACAGGTCAGATCTTCCATCCCTTGCACACAATCGAATAAACCGCCGCGCAGCCAGCGATGAGCAATCCCAGCGCGACCAGGTCTTTCTTCGCTTCGCCATCGGCGTCGCGAGACTCGGTCGCGATCTCGGTCTTGCCGCTGGGCTTGAGGATCAGCGGCTCGGCAGCCACAGAGATGCCGGCCAGACCTACTACGGCCACGGCCGCGAGCGTCTCTCTCTTGAACCGTTGCCCCATATGGCCACGTCACTTCAGCGAATTCACAGGGAGCGTGAGCACGCTCTTCCCTTCAAGGATCTGGGACAGCAGGCTCTGCGTTATCTTGTCCGTGATCGGCCCGAACGGATACATGAGCACCAGGTCGCCGCGCGGATCGTGGTCGAGGCTCCTCTCCAGCACCAGCGCCGCGACATCCAGCGTCACCGCGGCCTTCACCTTCTCGTCGACCTCCATGACCGACAGCCCGGTCCTGTGGACTATCCTGTCGGTGATCATCTCTGAGTACCACGTCCTGAACCTGGACAGCGTCTGCGTCTTCGCCTCTCTCGGGCGCTTGGCGATCTCGATCAGCTCGTCCGCGCTCAGGACGTCGGATATCTGCTTGCCCAGCCCGATATCCCTCTTCCACCGCTCGAATCTCCTCTTGCTGGCCCATTCGTTCGCCCTGTCCGCCACTAGATGGGTCGTGTAGAGCCCGCAGCTGAGGATGACGATCCATCCGATGAGCTTCCGTGTCCGGTCGGACATGGGAACGAGCGGCTTGCCCACATCCACCTCGACGGCGATGACCGGCCTGTCGTTGGCAGTGATCGCCGTCCTGATGAGCGGCCGCTCGGCGATCGGCCCCTTTGTGGATACGAGGTGCGCGCCCATCGCGATGCCGGCGGCCATGGCCGCGGCTGCGATCCCGTCCCTCATGATAGACCTGCCCATGATATCATATACAGCAGGCGCCCGTTCTATAAAAATACGACTGTCGGACTGACAGAATGGCGTCGGTGGGCCGCTGGCGCACGCGTCACGGCCCTTTCGGCCGCATGCCTGCCGATTGAAAAGCCGTTACTGCAGGTGGAACGCGCCCTTCAGGCGCGACACGAATTCGGAGCCTAGCATGCCCTCATGGTCGATGAATATCTCCTTGCGGTCCTTTATGTCGAACGCGAGCGGGATGTCCAGGCTCGCCGTCACGTACCACCTGACTGGTCCGGTGCCGGTCGCCTTGTCCTTTACCGCGTCCTGCGCCGACTTCGGGATCTGCAGCTCGAAATCGTACTTCGAGCTGTTGAATGTCCCTTCGCCCTTCACTTCAGAGACTAGATCGAACACCACGTTGGGAACTACCACCGTCCCTTTCGGCGCTGCCGCGCCCTTCTGCTCGGCCTTGAGCTCCACCCTCAATCCCCTCGCCTTCTTCGGCGAGTCGAGAGTCAGTACGAGCCTGCCCTTTATCCTTTCGCCTGACGAGTAATCGCGCTTGGGGAGAACGATCTCCACGCTTCCTTCCTTGATACCTAGAACCATCATATCACCTGATACCTGACCTGTCCTGAGATACGTTGGGCTCGCCTTTTTTAAATGGTGGAGGTAGGCGCGGCTAACGCGAGCACACCGCATCTCCGCCCGTATAGTCGGTCGCTTGCCCATATGTGTTATCGCCATAGCAGTGGACGTTTCCATCTGGTTTCAGTATGCAGGTATGATACCATCCGGCCGATAAGCTGAGTTCGGGTTCGGGGATTGGTATTTAAACCGCGCGATTGAAGCGGATTCATGGCACGCGGGAGCAACCAGATGAGGAATGCGCTGTGGCTGATGCTCGTGACAGTCACCGCGATGGTGCTCCTATACCTATTCGGAGTCTACTTCTACAAGGGGATGAGGGAGCAGTTGCGCTTCAACGAAGATGTCGCTGTGTTCCTCACCATTGTCGCGATCGTCGTGCTCGTCTGCGCCATCGTGATGTGCGGGACCAAGCGCAAGCCGAAGGGCAATGCGCGCAGGAGCACATGGTACAAGCATCTCGGGGCGTTCGGCTCTGTCCCGAAGGCGTGGGTCCCTCCGTCCATATGGAGGAAGGAGAGCGCCGAAGAGGAGAGCAGGGAAGAGAAGGCCGCGCTCAGGTCCGATTTCGCCAGGCTCGACAGGCTCGAGTTCGAGAGATTCGTGATGCGGCTGCTCGGCAGGATGGGATACGACGCCGAAGCCGCCCCGAAGAGGGACTCCAAGCTTCTCGGATTCCCCGTCAGCATCATAGCGCGGAAGGGAGGCAGGGCCGCGGTAGTGAAGACGAACGCCGCGGGCGAAGGGATCCTGGAGGAGAAGGATGTCGCCGCGCTGCTGCGCTCCAGGAAGAGATTCAGGGCGAAGGACGCGATAATAGTATCCGCCTCGGCGGTCTCGAACGACGCGAGGGCCGCGGCCAAGGCAGGATCGATCGGGCTGTGGGACGACAGGACGCTGCGCAGGATGGTCAAGGAGTACATGTGAGCCTGCGTCTGAAGGATGACGCTTATCCGGAAAAAACAGATTGGAAAGAGATAGGAAGAAAACAGAAAAGAATCAACAGCTGCAATCCCTGCAGTCGCCGCAGAAGCACTCCTTCTCCTCGATCTTCCTGTCCTTTATCGCCGCTACCTTCTTCCTTCTCAGCGATGCGAAATGCTTCGACTTGAGCCGCTCCAGGCGCTTCTCCTTCTCGTCGACATTCTTCTTGACAGCCGTAATCTTCTTGACAGCCATATCAGCACCCCCCTGATGTTAACCGGCAGGAGCGGTTTAAAACTCTTTCTTCAGGCGTCACATCCTCTCAAGCCAGCGGACGGATGTCAGCGGAACGCCTCTTCCGCCGCCCTGCCGAAATCCGACACGCTCATGACCGCGACCGCCATGTCCGGATGCGCCTTCACGAAATCGAGGAGGTGCCTTTCGCTGCTGTGGCTGTACCTGTGGACCATGGCGCCGAACTTCACTCCCGCCTTGAGGCACGCAACGCCGTCGAGCAGCATGTCCCCGAAATAGATCAGGTCGTATCCCGCCATCCTGGCCCTGTATTCCGCCAACGCCGACGCCTTGTCCTTCACGAACATGACGTCCTTGAAGACCGACCTCACCCACGCCATCCCGAGCTGGACGTCGACGTTCGCTTCGCCCGCCTGGGTGAGAATGGCCAGATATTCCCCGCTCGCCGCCAGCCGCTCGATCTCCTCCCTGGCGCCGGGAACCATCTGCGGAGTGTCCTCGCGCAGGAGCTTGCAGTACGTGTCCCACCAGTACGCGTCGTACGCCTTGAGCTTGTCCTCGGGCACCCCGAGCGCGAGCTTCTTGTCCCTGAAGCCGTTGGACGAATCGGCGTCCCTGTACTCGTCCAGGGTGGGCGCGATCCGCCTGAAATGGCAATGGGACTTTATCGTGGTGATGTGGCAGGGGCCGAGGCTGTCGCTGAGGACTCCATCGTTATCGTATACCCTTAGAATCGGCCCTCGCATGCCTAATTGGCGCGCGTGAGATATTAAATCGTTCCGAGGGCGGAAAGCGCGGCCCGCGGGGCACGACCTGTAGTGGCCTGGCCGATGCGAGGACGCAGCAGGCCGGGGTCGTCGGTTTTATAAACGGTCCGCCCAAGTCAGGATATGGGTGGCCCAAGGATTGACTGGATTAAGCTGACCGCATCGATCGCGGTCTGCCAGATGGCAGGCGTGATAGGCTCCGCGTTCACTATCCCACACATAACGTCGTGGTACAACTTCCTGAACAAGCCTGCGTTCGCGCCGTCAGGAAGCGTGATAGGCGTGGTGTGGCTGGTCCTCTACACGCTTATGGGCATCGCGTTCTATCTCGTCTGGACCAAGGACTTCAAGAGACGCGAGGTGAAGGGCGCGATGGACTCGTTCGGAGTGCAGCTTATACTGAACGTAGTGTGGTCATTCCTGTTCTTCTGCCTGAGATCGCCGCTCTACGGCCTCGTGGGCATAATCGCGCTGTGGCTCGCGATCGCCTACACGATGCTCAGGTTCTGGAAGGTCTCGAAGACAGCGACTTACCTGCTCGTGCCCTACATCCTCTGGGTGACGTTCGCGGGATACCTCAATCTCCTCATCTGGCAGATGAACTGAGCGCTGGCGCGGCTGCTGTTCGTATGCATTATCCTGCAAAAAGAATCCTATGAGAAGTCAGCGCTTCCTCTTGGCGAGTACGCGCTCGATCTCCTTCTGCAGCTCCTCGGTGAGATAGGTCTTGCTCACGAAGCCGTCGATGCCGTACTTGTTCTCCAGCTCGTTCCTGACCGACACCGCGCACGCCACCGCGGTGACCACGATGACCGGCAGCTTCATGCCGCTCTTCTTCATGTGGTCGAGTATGTCCCTGCCGCTGACCTCCGGCATGTTGATGTCGAGAAGCAGTATGTCGGCGTCGGTCTTCGCCAGCCTCTGCAGGCCGAGCTTCCCGCCGAGCGCCATGTCGACCTTGTAACCGCTCTCGAGAAGCAGCCTCATCGCGGTCGCGACATCAGGCTCGTCCTCAACTATCAGCACCTTCGTCATACGGAAACACCCTTGTGCTCATGCTCTATCGGAATGATGAACTCGAACGTTGACCCTTTGCCCGGAGAGCTTGTAAACCCTATGGTCCCCCCGTGCGCCTCCACCGCATTCTTGCATATCGACAATCCTATGCCCGCGCCCGATCCGCTTGCCGAGACGCGGAAGAACCTGCCGAATATGTGCTTCTGCGCCTCATCCGGGATGCCGATGCCGGTGTCCTTGACCGTGACCGATATCTTCCCGTCATAAGACCTGGCGATCACGTCTATCCGCCCGCTGTCGGTGTACTTGATCGCGTTCTCCACGAGATTCTCCACCACGGTCCTCATCGCCTTCGGGTCGCACTTGATCTCCGGCAGCTCCGGGATGTCGGCCTTGAACTCGAGCCCCTTCTCCTTCGCTATCGGGGCGAACAGGTCCGCCACCGACCTTATCATCGCGTCGAAATCCGTCTCCGTGTGCTCGTACTGCCTGCCCTTGTCGATCTTGTATATCTCGAGCGTGTCCTCTATGGTCTTCCTCATCCTCTGGCAGTTCCTCGACACCAGGTCGACCATCTCCTTGTACTTCTCAGGGTCCTCGATCACTTCCTTCTTGCTGAGGAAGCTGATAGCGACGAGCATGACGCCGAGCGGCGTCTTCAGCTCATGGGCGGTGTCCTGCACGAACTTCGCCTTCAGGTCGTCCAGCGACTTAAGCTCCTCATACGCGTCGGAGAGCTTCCTCTCCTGGGTCTCGAGCTCCGCCGTCCTCTCAGAGACCTCGAGCTCCAGCCTCATCGCGTACTTCCTCTCCGTGAGGTCCCTGACGGCTCCGATGACTATCCTGTCATTGTCGCCGATCATGATCGGATAGGATTTCACCTCGACGGGAACCTTGCTTCCGTCGGGCCGCTTGAAAAAGAATTCGTCCGGTCCGGTCGGCCTGCCGAGCAGCGCGCCGCCGAAGAGGAGAGCGGCCTTGGGGAGGTCCTTCAGGTCGAGGACGTTCATCTTGGTGAACTCCATGAACGGCTTGCCGAGCATCTCCTCTTTCTTGTGGCCGATGAGCTCCTCGATCTTCTTGTTGGCGTAGATGATGATGCCTCTGGAGTCGTGGAGATATACGCCGTCCGGTGAGTTGTCGAGCACCTTCTCCAGGATCTCCCTGCTCCCGTACCCGCCCACAGCGGGCGACTTCTCGGTCTTGTCCGCCATTATCGTCGGAGATATCACTCCGTGGACGTATTTAAATCATTACCTGGCAACGGCAGAATGAGTAAAATGCGGCGCGGGTTGGTGCGTCGCGCGGCTCATTTTATCCTGTACACCCTCGGCGGGACATCGATGTTCTTCAGCGGCTTCCTGCCGAGGCTCTGGAAATCGCCGTGTATCTTGCCCTTCACCTGGTTGTACACGTCCTCCGATATGTAGATCTCGCCCGGCTCGCAGATGGACTCTATCCTGCTGGCGATGTTCACCCCCTCTCCGAACACGTCGCCGCCCTTGTGTATGACATCGCCGAGATGGATGCCGATCCTGATCTTGATGTCTTCCTTCCTGAGGAGGTTCTGGATCTCCATCGCCGCCCTCACCGCCTGGACAGCGGAATCGAAGTCGCCCATGATCGCGTCGCCTATGGTCTTCACGACATGCCCTTCGTGCTCCTTGATGATCTGCTTCATCGCCTTCTCGTAGCGCCAGAGCTTCTTCAGCGTGGCCTCCTCGTCGAGCCCCATCTCCTTGCTGTATCCCTTCATGTCGGTGAATATGATCGCCGACAGCTTCCTCTTGCCTTCGGCCTCCTCCTTCTCACGCGGCGTCCCGGCCTTCCCGCTGACGAATCGGTACGCGAGGTACAGTGCGCCGATCGCCGCAGCCACGAGCGCGGCCAGGACAGCGAATCCGAACATCTGCTGCCACTGGTCTATGATCCCAACGAGATCGAAAGAGACGTCGGTCTCGTAAGCGATCGTCACCGCGTCCTTGTCATAACAAGTGACGTGCGCGGTCACGCTGCACGGCTCCCTGCATCCCTCCGGGACGAAGAATATGATGTTGAAGTCCGTCTCCGATCCGGGATACAGGCCGTCCGTTATGCTCTCCTCCTCGTAATTCGTCCCCTGGACCTTGTAGACGCACTTTATCGCCCTGTCCCAATCGTTGTTCAGCGTGGCCTTCATCGTGTACTTGCCGCCGACAACCACGTCGCTGATGTTCTCGCTGAATGTCCTGACGCCGACCTGCCCGACGGAAGGCGTGGATCTCGCGTTCGGCTGGGGCGGTTGCGTCCCGTTGCCGTTTCCGCCAGTGTATGCGTTCACTCCGAAGAAATGGAATGTCTGGGTGTCTTCGTATGTGTTGCCTTCGCATCCTCCGGAGATCCGTTCCTTGCAGACCGCTGTGATCGGGACATCGCAGTTGATCTCTGGGCATTGCGGCACCCGCACGTCCAGGGTGAAATCGGCAGTGGAATTCGGCACTATCCCCTTCCCGATCTGTCCTATGAACGTATCCCTCTTGTATGTGCAGTCGACGTAGCATGAGCCATTATTCGTGAGCGTCGCAGATACCGGCACCATGTCGTATTCCATCTTGCCTGCCGCTGAATCGGCCGACAGCCTGAGGCTTATCGTAGCGGCGGAAGCGAATGAGGCTGCCAGGAGCAGGAGAAGCACGATCGACAGGGGCGCCCTTGACATGCATTGATGACTGGGGAAGCAGTTAAAAAAGCTTATCGGCTGCCGGAATCAGGCCGTCAGTCTCCGCTTCATTCGGATCACCGTGAGCTTGAATCCGAACCTGTTGTAGAACCCTTCCAGCTGAGGTGGGCAGAACAAGATCATCTCCTTGATCCCTTTGCCGGTCCACGCCGAGATGAATGAGTTCACCAGTCGCTTCGCGATTTTCTTCTTCCTGTATCCCCTCTCGACAAACAGGTTCTCGAGGCTGACTCTTCTCTTCCCCTTCACGGCTTGTACGTCTCCGGAGACGTATCCGACCAGAGAGCCGTGCTCCTCTGCGACAAAGAGCAGCCCCCTCCGTCTCATCAGCTTGATGAAATACCGTCGCCCCTGCGCCGACCACCATCTTTTCTCTGCGTGCGCCTTCTTATCTAAGGCTACGAGATTGGAGAGGTCCGACTTATCCGCTGGCCTGATAGATACCATAGGCTCAGCTCTTGATGCCGAGCACGCGGTACATGTCCGCGACATCCTTGACTTCGGAGTAGAACGTGTTGTTGAACACGAATGTCGGCTTGAGCCTGACCGCCCCCCTGTCCGTGAACTCGCCCTTGTAATCGAACCACTTGAAGTACTCCTCCCAGAGGTCCGGCTCCATGACCGTGCCGGTCTGGTCGAAGATCTTGTGCACGCCGTCGACATCGCAGAACACGGACACGTGGCCTTCGACCGAGGAATCGTCGGGTCGGACGAAATCGACGCGCATGCCCCAGCACCGCGTCGGCTCCCTCGCGTAGGCGAGCGAGAGGAACGAGACCGCCCAGTCCTCGCAGTCTCCCTTGTTCGCCATCTTCACCGACATGAACTCGGTCGGCAGCTGCCACCAGTCATCGTAGTGGAACTGCTCGATGTCCTTCGCGTAGCCGAATTCCTTCTCCATGTTGTGCCGTATGATGTCTAGGTCATGGTAGACATCCGATGACTTGCCGAGCAGGTAGCGCTGCTCCCTGGCTTTCACCATCGGGTCGTCAGGGGTGATGTACGACATCGCCGTGTCGCACGACGCGTGGCGGAAGTCCAGCTCCACTATGCTGCCGATGTTCAGGGCCCAGTAGCCGTATGACAATACGTCCGACCGCTTGAGCGTCCATCCGCAGAAATTGAACCTGTACGGCTTCTCGAAGACCGTGAAGTTGCCTATGAACTTCAGCGAGCAGTTCGTGTCCCCCGTAGCCTTCAGCAGCTCCGTCTTGCTGAGGTTCAGGTGTCCGTCCACGAGCGGCCCGAGCAGCGTGTCGCCGCAGTAGCCGATCGCGTTGACGGGATTGCCTGTTAGGTTCTCGTACTCGAAGAGCGAGAGGTCATATCTCGGGTCCTTGAGGCCCGCCATCTGGTCCTCTCTGATCCACGCGACATGCGGGCCGGGCTTGCAGTAATCGGTACCCCAGTGCCATGTCTCCTTGATGGGGCTGTCATTGAACGTGACGTTCATGTCCGGATACCTGTCCTTGCCAGAGGAATCGCACATGTCCTTCCTGTCCAGCATCAGCATGCCTGAGACAGCCTGGGAGCTGCGCGTCTGCCCTTCTGTATTGTAGAATGTCACTGCGGCGTCGTAAGTGGTGTTCCCCCAGCTGCCGACAGTGAACGTTACCACCATCTTGTCTGGATTGAGGTCGGCCAGGGCCGCGGTCCTCCTGTATGTCGGATCGGTTGGATGACGTATCTTGTCCATCTGGGTCTCGTTCGGCGAAGGATAGAAATAGTGCTTCGCGCAGTAATCGATGTGGCTCCAGTCCCAGGTCTCATTCACCGGGCTGTCGTCGAATGTGACGCGCATGTACTTGTACAGGCCAGTGGACGGGCTCCCTTCGCTGCATATAACGCTCCGGTCTATGACGAGACCGCCGTCGACATGGAACTGCACTTTCTTGGAGCCGTCCTCGCTGATGAAGTTGACTGTACCAGAGAACAGCGTCTGGTTCTCACCGTAGGCGAGCTTGAACGCGTACTTGTGCGCCTTGTCCGCCGCGGCGGTCGCCATCGCCTTGTCGCCTTCCGAGGCGCCCGGAGCCGATGCGCTGCCTGTGCTCGAGGATGTGCAGCCCGCCATGAAGGCCGCCAGGAATAGGATCGCCAGGAGGATGACAACCGGTTTCGACATGGGCAATCCAGGCAGCGGCGGTTTAAAATAGTATTCGAAGCTGCGGCGGATTGCTGCAGCTGATTGAGAAGGATGTCAAGTTAGAACAGGGAGCGCTGCTTCGGCGCGCGCGGCTTCTTCTTGCCGTACTTGTCCTCGAGGATCTGGAGCATGGACTTGATCGTGAATCCTGTCGCCCCGAGCGCCTTCAGCCCTGCGATCAGCTCGTTGGTCCTCTTCCTCTCTCCCGGGGGGATCTCGATCTCGCCCGTCCAGCCCAGGTCAGCGACGAGCTCGCATGATGTCTGCGGCCCGCCTGATGTCGCGCGCCATCCGTTCTTCTTGGTGACCGTGATGTGAGAGTCATACTCCTTGCCCTCCAGCTCGTCGATGGCGTCCTGCACGCTCTTGACGCCCTTCCTCTTCTCGGTCTTGACCTTGCCCTTGCGGCTGAAGAGTATCAGCTCTATCTTCGGGGTGTGGCGGGAGAGCCACTTCCTGACCTTGGCTTTCGATGATCCCTTGACGAAGTAATAGTCGATGTAGGCGTGCGGCTCGACATCCCTTCCCTCTTCATGCCACGTGCGGATGAGCCTGCGCGCCGCTGCCGGAGAGAGGAAGAACCTAATCTCGATGTTCCGCTTGCTTCGGATCTTGTCCACGATCATCCTGTCCGCGTCGCGGTCACTCCTCTTCCGCGAACGCCTTGATCTCTTCGAAGTGCTGCACGATGAGGCGCGCCTTCGACTTGCCGAACGAGAACGGGTACCTGTCCTCCTCGTTCCTCTTCAGCACTATCAGCTTGTTGCCCTTGAATTCAGAGTATTCCACTACCATGCGATTCACCTATCGCGGTTAGTAGAGAATGAGAGTAATAAAAAACGATGCGTTCAGCGATCAGCGCTTCTTCAGCAGCATCGCGGCCAGCGATCCGCCGCCGTTCCTCACGGCCAGAGGATAGCCGCCCGAGTGCAGCACCATCGCCCTCGTCCGCTCGGCCTGGTCATCCTGCTTCGGCCGCATAAGCCCGTTGGCCGGCATCTCCGCGCGCTGCCCTCTCAGCCTCGGCGCGGGAGGGTTCGCCCACTCCATCGGAGACACCTCGTGGCGCATCCTGAAAACGTTCAGCTGATGCCTGCCGAGCTTGAACAGCCGGTCCTCCTGGAAGAACGACCAGCCGTACCTGACATCGTCCTCTCTCGCCCCGATGCCCTCGAGGAAATCAGCGAGCGCGTGCTCCTTGGACGCTCGCGCGTCCTCCAGCGTGTCGTAGTTGTCACGGCTCCAGATGCACGTCTCTTCCTTCGTTATCGATGAGAAGAAATGGAGGTCTATAACCTCGAACATCATCCTGGCGCCGAGGAGGTCGGACTCGTAGCCCGCGTATTCGAGCGTCCTTATGATGAAGCATCCGCTGTCCTTTTCTGTGGTGATCTCCTCGGTGCGCCATCCGCCGTAGAAGCGCCTATTGAGGTACTCTTCATATTCTTCGGACATTCGGATCCCTGACGATCGGTTCCTGCAGCGATAGCGCTGCCGTCCCGTACGTGTGTAATAATATGTATGAAAGTATATATGGATATCGAGTTCAGTTGCGCGCGTTCCCTTTCCTAAACTTATTGAAGTGGCGGTCGTTCTCGATACGCTTGAGCAATGGGCGGGACCTCTCCAGCAGGAGGACGCTGTGCGTGCCCGGGCTATCCCTCTCGCTCAGCAGCCTGCCCGGCACCCTCTGGCCCTCATCGAGCCTGCGCTCGAAGCGGCCGATCTCCTCCGAAGACATCTTGTAGAACTGATTGCTCATGAATAGCCTTAATCTCTGGTCGATGTCGCCCAGCTCCGCGCGGTTCCGCTTCTTGAACGTCTTGATGGCCTTCTTCTTCTCCCGTTCCGCGTCACGCTCGGTGACGTCGGCATTGTATTCCCACAGGGGCGTCCACTGCCCTGTCCGGTATGACACGTAGAACAGGTCCAGCGGCTCAAGGGAGAACATCTCCTTCCCTTCCTTGCCCGCCTCGATCGAGGGGGCCGCGATCTCGAACGTGCCCACCGCGAGGCATCCGACATCGGTGTCGGTGGTGACGTCGGCTATCGGCATCATCCCCCTGCACACCTTCCCTACCCTGTAGCGATCGTCGTCCTGCATCGTATCCCTCACTTGAGCTCCTTCAGCCTGACGGTGAGATGCCGCTTCGCGCGCCTCACCTTCTCCTTGTCGATCTTCCCCTCGAACCTGCCGTTCCTGTCCGGGAAGCGGAAAGCTGCCCTGGGCATGTTCAGCGCGCTCTTCAGCTTGAACTTCTCCATGTAGTAATCGAAATAATTGCTGGGGCCGCCCCTCATGGAGAACTTGATGATGTCGTCCTTCTCCAGCGGGAACGTCTCCCCGAGCGCCAGGCGCCGGAATATCCTCTTTCCTGCCTCGCCGAGATGGCCTCTCATCGAGCCCTCGATCGCGTCCCACGACTCGATCATGTACCCGCGGTCGAGCATGCATTCCTCGTAGACCGCCCTCGCGATGTCATCGTCGCTAACGCCGGATCCCTTGGCCTCCGCGACCCTCTCCCTGTTCAGGTTGGACTCGTCCCATATCTTGACGGACCATCCCTCGAAAGACGTGAAGTGCAGGTCCATGGCCTGCAGGTTGTATGCGAGGCCTTTCCTCTTCTTCTCGATGCTCTTGCAGACGAACTTGTCCACGTGGAGGATGCCGTTGACCGCCGGCGAGGATATGGCCGACACTGCCCATCTGCCCCGCCTCTCCTCCCCGACATTCATCAGCGGATCTTCTCCCATGCCAACACTCAGTTGATCCTGAACTTCCTCGATGCTCTCGTGATGATGCGCGACGCCCGGCCCATGCCTTCGGCGCCGTGCGGCTGGCAGTCCCTGAACGCCGTACGCGTGTCCCTGCGCAGCGCGTCAATGTCGATCGGGAACTTCTCCATGATGGTGTCCACCGCGTGCTTGTTCTTGTTGATGATGCCGCTTATGATGCAGGCGTCATTCATTATGAATTGGCACCCTCTCGAGAAGGCGGACAGGAATATCGCGAGCCCGGTCTCCATCGTCGGCTCGGCCCCCATCGGCAGCCCGCTCATGGGAAGGCAGCTCTCCAGCAGGTCCCGGACATTCCGCCCCTTCTGGCCGATGATCAAATCTGGATCGATCATTGACACGTCCACATCCGGCAGGAACCACACCGGGATCTCCTCTCCCCTGTCCGTGCAATACCATAGCTCCAGGGGATCCACGACCGCCTTGTCGCCGTGGCCTTCAATGCCCTCGACGATCCTCAACTTGCCGAAGACGAAGACCCCGGAATTGGCGCAGCGGTCGAACCTCTCCATCGGCCACGCGCCCGCTACTATCGAACCGGGCTTGAACCTGTCCACCAATGTCGGGTTCGCCATGATAATCACTCCTCTTCCGGCCCGCGGCCGTCGCCTGCGCGGCTCTCGTCCGGTTCGCCCTTCTTCAGCAGGCTCTCGACATCCGCCTTGAGCTTCGCGAGATCGGCCGGCTTGCGGACGAACATGTCCGGATCCAGCTCGGCCACGATCTCGTCGATGTCGTCTCCCCTGTTGACTGTCGCCAGCACGAACTTCGCTCCGAACGCGAGCAGCCTCGCCCGTCGGATCAGCTCGTCGCCGTTCATGACGGGCATCTTCAAGTCCGTGATCATGGCGTCGGGCCTCACCTCTTCGAAGAGCCTGAGCCCCTCGGCTCCGTTCTTGGCCGTGTATACTTCATAATCATCGCGGAACGGTGCTGCTAACAGCGCGCTCCAGTCTTCCTCATCATCCACGATCAGTATCCTCTTCTTGATAGGGCCTTCCGAGGACGGTGTCCTCATCTCCTTGGGAATCGATCGCATCGGCGGAAGCTGCGGGATGCGCAGCCGCTGCTCCTCTGGCGCGTTCCTCTTCTTCTTCCCGCCCTCTGCTATCGCGATTGCCATATCATCATCCGTTCCTGCCCGATTTCCCGCCGTCCTGTTTCGCGAGCTGGATCTCCAGCTGCATCCGTGAGGCCGCCAGCCCCCTCAGCACCCGCTCGATGACGTCCGGGAAGTGGCTGTAGAGCTTGTACTTGTCCTTCGGCCTCGACACCATGAGGCGCGGCACCGTGCGCGCCTTCCTGTGCGCCTCATGGAAGCGCTCGATCTCGTCGCTGACGCCCTTGGTCTGCCATTCCGCGTCGCAGACCGGTATCACCACGATCGTCCTCACGACCGTGTTGACCTGTATCATCGTCTTCTCGAGCATGTCGAGGAAATCCTTCACTCCCACGCTGGGCCGCTTGTCTATCACGACGGCGTCGAATGACCTGCCCTTCCTGAGATTGTCTTCCAGCACCGTGATCGCATCGAACCCGTTGCCCATCGCGAGGATATGGCATCTTCCCTGCTCCTTCGGCGCTATCACGGCCTTTATGGTCTGCCTGAGGTCGTCGCTCGGCTCCACCAACAGGACCCTGTTCATCCATTCCAGCGGCTTCGCTGCGGACGCCGCCTTCCTCTGGCGATCCTTCCTGTTAGGTTCCCGTCTCTGGTCAGCCATAAGAATCACTGCCTGATCGGTTCGATCCCGGCCTGTTCCTGCCAATCCGCTCGGTCGACCAGCAGTCTATGAGCTCGTTGAGTAGATCGTTCAGGTGGTTGGTCCCTTCCATGAACTGGTTGTGGGAGAACAGGAGGAGCGCGTTGAGGTACGTCGTGAGAAGCCTCTCGCCGGCCGATTCGTCCCTCTCCTGGCGGCGCGACGCCCCCATAATCTCCTCGGTCTCGTCAGACACCCTCTTCAGCGCGCGCATGATGTTCGTCTTGTCCCCGTTGCTCACGAACTTGATCGGCTCGTTGATGTCGAGGTTGATGCGCCTCATGAGCTTCTCGAGCACCTTCCTGAAGCTGTCGGACCTGTGGTACTTGAACGGCCTGCGGCGGGGCGTGTACTCATCCTCCGCCTTCGGTCCGCGGTACACCTTCTCGCGCACCTTCCTGGGGAAGTTGTTCTTCATCTCGTTGATTGCCTTCGACAGCGCGAGCTTCTCCTGCTTGCTGAGCGGATTCGACTCGCCCGATTTCAGGAGGCGGTTGAGCAGCACGTCTCCGAAGGTGTAGACCGCGATCATGTATGACAGGAACCGGTTGAACTGCAGCGCCCTGGGGCCGATGACGACATTTGGATCTCCCTCCACAGCCTTGCACGTCTCCTCGCGGCCAGTCATCTCGTTCACGACCTCGCAGTGCAGGTCGAAGGAGTCGCCGCTGACCGCCAGCGAGAGCGCCAGGAACCTGACGTTGCTGATCATCTCCCTTTTCGTCTTTCCGCTCCCCCATCCGTCCGTGAACGCCCGCATGACGGCGCGTATGTCGTTCTTCTTCAGCAACGGACAGAACGGGAGCTGGAATCCGTTCTCCTCGATAATGCGCATGTATCCTGAGAGTCTTCCAAGGTCCGATGAGAAGTCCTCGTGCTCTCCTCTGTGCGAGTACCCTCTCCTGCAGAGCAATTCCCCTTTCCTTATGATCGCCCTGCAGCGGCCCTGTATCTGGCGGAGAGTCGGCGCCTCGACCGCCGGAGCGATCGTGATCCGGCGTGCGGCCGGAGCCTGCGGCTGGCCGCCAGTATTAGTCCAATGGAACCTTTCGCCATGGGCGGACATGAATAATTGACTGATATGATATATATAAATCTTTGGCTACTCCCTTGACGGAAGGGTTA
>Ga0315274_10002425_pt1 | contig 28164 bp, 42 predicted proteins | sample YL17G02_20_MG_FD_203700 | JGI IMG/M metagenome (GOLD analysis project Ga0315274, IMG submission 203700) | Sediment microbial communities from Yellowstone Lake, YNP, Wyoming, USA - YL17G02_20 | ecosystem: Environmental > Aquatic > Freshwater > Lake > Sediment | place: USA: Wyoming | collected...
GGGACAATGTGGCTTTGACGGTGGAGTTGATTACGCCGATAGCGATGGAGAAGGAGTTGCGGTTTGCGATTCGGGAGGGTGGGCGAACCGTTGGTGCCGGGGTCATCAGCGATATCCTTGAATAAGTGGAAGGGGTTTCAAAATGACAGCTCAGAAGATCAGGGTCTGCTTAAAATCTTATGATCATAAACTTCTGGACAAGTCGACTGCTGAGATTGTCGATACCGTCCGGCGAACCGGTGCCAATGTGGCAGGCCCCATCCCTCTTCCCACAAGGATCAATAAATACTGTGTGCTAAGGTCTCCCCATGTCGACAAGAAATCGAGAGAACAGTTCGAAATTCGTACCCACAAGCGTATTCTCGATATTTTGGAGCCAACCCAGCAGACCGTTGATGCACTGATGAAGCTGGATCTCGCAGCCGGAATCGATGTAGAGATCAAGTTATGATCCCTTCTACTGCTTCCTTTAATAAGGAGGAAAGAGGGATTTAGGACGGAAAACAATGAAAAGGACGTTGGGAATCATCGGGAGAAAATTAGGGATGACTCAGATCTTTCTCGAGGACGGTTCAGTCGTCCCGGTGACTGTGGTCGAAGCTGGCCCGTGTCCGGTGATCCAGAAGAAGACAAATGAGAAGGATGGGTATCACGCCCTTCAACTCGGTTTCCTTCCAAAGAAGAGCCAAAGGGTGAACAAACCGCTATCCGGCCATTTCAAAAAGGCTGGGGTAGGCCCCACTTATTATTTGAAGGAGTTCCGTGTGGAGGATGCGGAGCGACTTGAAACAGGCCAGATGGTTACCCTGAATCTCTTTAAGCCGGGAGATGTCGTGGATGTCACAGCCCTGAGCAAGGGGAAAGGGTTTACAGGAGTGATCAAGCGCCATGGATTTCATGGCTCACCTGGATCCCATGGCACACACGAATATTTCCGTCATGGAGGTTCTATTGGCTCAGCCGCATTTCCTCACCACACCTTTAAAGGTATGAAGATGCCAGGACATCATGGGAACCAGAAGGTGACCCTTCAAAATATCAAAGTGGTAGATATCAAAGAGGATCAAAACCTCATCTTGCTCAAAGGCGGAATCCCTGGAAGCCGTCATGGTTGGATCCTCATTCGAAGTGCAACCAAGAGAAAAGCTTCTGCTGTCCCATCGGTTTAAGGAAGAGGACTCAATGGCTACACTCGCTGTTTATGACATTGGGAATCAAAAGGTGAGCGATATCGAATTGGACGACCAAGTCTTTGATACGAAGATCAATCCTCATCTCTTTTATGATGTCGTCCGCATGCATTTGTCCTCTCAAAGGAAAGGGAGTGCTGCAACCAAGAATAAGGCACTTGTCCGAGGAGGAGGGGCAAAGCCCTGGAGGCAAAAAGGGACCGGGAGGGCCCGAGCAGGATCCCGACGATCACCTCTATGGAGAGGAGGAGGGACCATCTTTGGTCCTATGCCGAGAGATTACTCTTTCTCTCTTCCCAAGAAGATGAAGAGGGCGGCACTCAGAGCAGCTCTCACCTTGAAACGCCAGGAGGGAAAACTGATTCTTCTAAAAGATTTCCCAATGGAAGGGTTTAAAACTCGCCAAGTTCTTGAAGTGCTGAGAAAATTTCAGGTCGAGGATGCCCTTATCGTGACGGATGAGAAACATTCTTTCTTGGAGCGATCATCCCGGAATATCCCTAAGATTCAGGTCCTCCGTTGCGAAGGCCTGAACGTCTACGACATCTTAAATCACGAACACTTAATTCTACTCAGTCCAACGATTCAAAGGATCCAAGGGGTGCTCGCATCATGAAGGAAGCGCAGAAGATTATCCGAAGGCCTTTGATTACTGAAAAAAGTACCCAGCAGAAAGAGGCGAACCATCAGTATGCGTTCGAGGTTCATCACGATGCAAATAAGATTGAGATTCAGTCCGCTGTGGAACGCCTCTTCAAGGTAAAGGTCATCCAGGTACGGACCTGCAACGTTTTGGGTAAAGTAAAACGCCTGGGAAGAAGGTTCGGGAAGAGGCCCGATTGGAAGAAGGCTACCGTCACCCTGAAAGAGGGGGATCGGATCGATTTCTTCGAAGGAGCCTAAAAAAGAAATTGCAGATTGCGGATTTCGGATTGCAGATTGAGAAATCCAAAATCTAAAGTTGAGATTGCTTTGACATTTGAAATTGATTTATAGGAGTTAAAAGATGGGTATCAAAAAGTTTCGGCCAACCTCTCCTGGGAGACGGTTCCAAACTGTTTCTACGTTTGAGGAGATCAGTTCCTTTACACCGGAGAAGAACCTTCTCTCTCCTCTAAAAAAGACCGGAGGAAGAAACTGCTACGGAAGAATCACATCATGGCATCGAGGAGGAGGCCATAAACGAAGATATCGACTGATTGACTTCAAGCGGGACAAAAGGGAGATCCCGGCCAGGGTGGCTTCCATTGAATACGACCCTAACCGATCTGCCCGTATCGCCTTGCTTCACTATGTGGATGGGGAGAAACGGTATATCCTGGCACCTGCCCAGTTGAAGGTGGGGGAGCAGGTGGTCGCAAGCCCGATGGCAGATATCAAACCTGGCAACGCCCTTCCGCTCCGAAATATCCCAGCGGGTACGCTCATTCATAATATCGAGCTGAAGATCGGAAAAGGTGGACAAATCATCCGGAGCGCAGGAGGCTATGGTCAATTGATGGCGAAGGAAGGGAAATATGCCCACATTAAACTTCCCTCAGGTGAGGTCCGGCTGGTCCTCCAGGATTGTTATGCCACGATCGGCCAAGTGAGCAACCTTGAGCATGAAACCATCTCATTGGGAAAGGCTGGAAGAAGCCGATGGTCGGGCGTGAGGCCCACTGTTCGCGGCGTAGCGATGAACCCCATCGACCATCCTCTGGGTGGAGGCGAGGGAAAGAGTTCAGGGGGGAGACACCCTTGTAGCCCGTGGGGTGTGCTGGAGAAGAAGACCCGAAAAAATAAGACAACGGATAAATATATCCTGAAGAGGAGAGATTGATGGCCCGTTCGATCAAAAAAGGGCCCTTTGTGGACCCCTATTTGATAAAAAGGATCGAAGAGGTTCGAAGGACGAAGGAAGGAAAAGTGATCAAAACCTGGTCCAGGCGATCCACCGTCATTCCTGAGATGGTGGGGTTGACCTTTGCAGTCCATAACGGAAAAAAATTTATCCCGGTCTTCGTGACCGAGGAAATGGTCGGGCATAAGTTAGGAGAGTTCTCCCCGACTCGAACCTTCCATGGCCATTCAGGAGACCGAAAGACGAAGATCAAAGGGAAGGCAGCTTAATTTACCCCGTTAGAAAGGGCGGAGCTTTGCCCTGCCCTTTCTATGAGGAGTTAAAATTTTATTTTATATCATCCCCGCTGTAGATGGCGAGGCTTTCTAACGGGGTTAAGGGTGACTGAAAAATGGAAGTCAGGGCGAGATTGAGATTTGTGCGAATGGCACCCAGAAAAGCTCAATTGGTGGCCGATCTGATTCGAGGGAAAAGATCGGAAGAGGCCTTGAATATCCTGACCTTTACAAAAAAGGCAGCGGCCAAAATCATCATTAAAGTTTTAAAATCGGCCATTGCCAATGCCACTCAAAAAAAGACTGTAGACATCGATCGTCTTTACATTAAGAAGATCACGGTGGATCAGGGGCCGACAATGAAACGTTTCCAGCCGAGAGCTTTGGGCCGCGCCACGATGATCCGAAAGAGAACCAGCCATATCACTGTCGTTTTAGACGAAGGGTAAGGGAGGAAAAACCTTGGGACAGAAAGTACATCCGATCAGTTTCCGATTAGGATATATCAAAACCTGGGATTCCCGGTGGTATGGGGAGAAGGATTATCCTCAACTCCTCATCGAAGATATTCGGATCCGTGATTATTTGAAGAAAAAACTATACCATGCCGGGGTCTCCAAGATTGAGATTGAACGGGCCGCCAGTAAAGCTAAAAAGGCCAAGGTCTCTATCTTTACCGCCCGCCCCGGGATCATCATCGGGAAAAAGGGGGCTGAGGTGGAGAACTTAAGAAAAGAACTTCAGAAGATGACCCAAAAGGAAATCTTTATCAATATCCAGGAGGTCAAGAGGGCAGAGACCAATGCCCAATTGGTCGCTGAGAATGTGGCGCTCCAACTGGAGAGACGCATTGGATTTCGAAGGGCGATGAAGAAGGCGGTCAACTCTGCGCTCAAACTGGGGGCAAAGGGGATCAAGATTTCCTGCGCCGGAAGGTTGGGAGGGGCAGAAATGGCTCGAAGAGAATGGTACAGGGAAGGTCGGGTCCCACTCCATACCCTCCGGGCGGATATCGATTTTGGCATGGCTGAAGCAAAAACCACCTATGGGATCATCGGCGTGAAGGTTTGGATCTTCAAAGGAGAGGTCTTCCCTACAAAAGAAGGAGAAGGCCTGGCCGCCTAAGGACGGACGAGGGTTGCGGTTATGTTGATGCCGAAGAAGACAAAATATCGGAAACAACAAAAGGGAAGAAGGAGAGGCATCGCCTCTCGAGGAAGTATGCTCAACTTTGGTGACTTTGGACTCCAGGCCACGGAATGTGGATGGTTGACCTCCCGGCAGATCGAAGCCGCACGAATTGCGATGACCCGGTTCATCAAACGAACCGGTCGAATCTGGATCCGCATCTTCCCGGATAAACCCATCACCAAAAAACCCGCGGAGACCCGGATGGGAAAAGGGAAAGGGGCTCCTGAAGATTGGGTGGCGGTCATCCGGCCCGGCCGAATCCTCTACGAAATGGAAGGGGTTCCTGAAGAAAGGGCCAGGGAGGCATTCCTCTTAGCCTCTCATAAATTACCCATTTCGACCAAATTCATCATGAGGGGGAGTCATCTATGAAGGCAAGGGATCTCCACCTCCTCAGCGAAGGGGAATTGCTGGAGAAAGAACGGGAGCTGAATGAGGAGCTCTTCAATCTCCATTTTCAGCATGCTACAGGACAATTGGAGAATGTCATGCGAATCCCTCAGGTCAAACGAGACATTGCCCGGGTGAAGACGATCCTCAGGGAGAAGGCTCCGAACAAAGGAAAATAAACATCTCTCCCCTCTCCCTTGCTGGGAGAGGTCGCTGACGCTTCAGAGCTTTAGCGACGGAGCGGTTGGGGTGAGGGAGAGGCAATAATTTGGGTCCCATCCCAAAGGGAGGGGCGATGATTTGGGACCCATCCCTTCGGGATGGGCAAATTTCGGAGGGAATTTTTAAATATGCCAATGGGAGAGAGAGGGAAACGAAAGATATTAACGGGCGTGGTTTCGAGCGACAAAATGGATAAGACCGTGGTCGTGATGGTTAATCGCCTGGTCCTCCACCCCGTCTATAAGAAATATATCCGGAAGAGGACAAAGGTGAAGGCTCACGACGAGAAGAACGAATGTCATATGGGAGATAAGGTCCTCCTGATCGAAACCCGTCCGCTCAGCAAAGAAAAACGATGGCGTGTCAAGGAGATCCTCGAAAGGGCCGCCTGATGGATTGGAAGGTAGAGAGTGGAACTACTCTCCACTTTCCATTGTGGAGTTGATGATGATTCAAATGCGAAGTATCCTCGAAGTCGCCGATAATTCGGGAGCCAAGAAATTGGGGTGTATTAAGGTTCTCGGGGGTACGCGTCGGAAGTATGCGACCTTGGGTGATGTCATCGTCGTTTCGGTCAAAGACGCCCTTCCCAATTCAAAGATCAAGAAAGGCAATGTGGTTCGTGCGGTCATCGTCCGGACGAGAAAAGAGGTGAAACGTCCGGATGGTTCCTACATCAAGTTTGATGATAACTCCGCTGTCCTCGTCAATCCCCAAGGGGAACCCATCGGGACCCGAATCTTTGGTCCCGTCGCCAGGGAACTTCGGGCCAAGCGGTTTATGAAGATCATCTCTTTAGCCCCAGAGGTACTTTGAAGGCCTGTCTGAACCCATAGGAAGAATGGAACTTGAAATGAGCATTCCGAAATTACATATCAAAAAAAATGATCTGGTGATGGTGATTAATGGGAAGGAAAAGGGAAAGAGTGGTCGGATCCTGAAGGTCCTTCCAGAGAAGGAAAAAGTAATCATCGAAAAGATCAATTTCATCAAGAAGCATTCTCGGCCCCACGGTCAACAAAGACGAGGAGGGATTTTAGAAAAGGAGGCCCCCCTCCATGTCTCCAATGTGATGCTCCTCTGTGAAAAGTGTAATAAACCGGTTCGGATCGGGCACCGCATCGTGGAGGGCAGCAAGAAGGCACGGTTCTGCCGAAAATGTGGGGAAATTTTCGATAAATAGGTGATGTGATGGCCAAATTGCAAGAGGTCTACCAGCAGAAAGTAGCCCTCGCACTGATGAAGCGATTCAACTATCGGAACAGGATGGAGGTCCCTAAACTTGGAAAGATCGTTATCAATATGGGATTGGGAGAGGCCATCCAAAATATAAAGATTCTCGACTCCGCTGTCCAAGAGCTGAGCCAGATCACAGGACAGAAGCCGGTCATCACGAAGGCCAAAAAATCGATTGCCCAGTTCAAATTGAGAGCGGGAATGCCGATTGGATGCATGGTCACTCTTCGAAAAGAGAGGATGTTCGAATTCTTCAATCGTCTGGTGAATGTGGCCCTTCCGAGAGTGAGGGATTTTAAAGGCCTCTCTGGAAAGTCCTTTGATGGTAGAGGAAATTATGCCCTTGGAATTCGGGAACAACTTATCTTTCCAGAAATTCATTACGACAAAATTGACAAGGTGAAGGGGATGAACATCGTCATCGTGACTACGGCCAAGACCGATGAGGAAGGGAAGGAACTGCTGAGGTTACTGGGAATGCCCTTTAGGAACTAAATCCCCCCCTTTTGTAGGGAACGGTTTCAAACCGTTCCCTACGAGGATTGGGGGGATTATTTAGGAGGAAAAATTGGCAAAACTTTCATTGGTGAACAAGGCAAAGAGACCTCAGAAATTTAAGGTTCGGGAGTACCATCGATGCCCTCTCTGTGGAAGGCCGAGGGCTTATTATCGGAAATTTAATATGTGTCGTCTCTGTCTGAGAAAATATGCCTCCCGGGGCGAGATCCCTGGAGTGATCAAATCCAGCTGGTGAAAAGTACGGGGGTTCGTATGTCCATGACCGATCCATTAGCCGATATGTTCACGCGAATTCGGAACGGATCTAAAGCGAAATTCGAGAAAGTGGAGGTCCCCTCCTCCAGACTGAAACGAGAGGTCGCAAAGATTTTGAAAGAGGAAGGGTTCATCAAAAATTTTAAGGTGGTGACCGAGGATCACCATCACGAGATGATCCGAATCTTTCTCAAATATGATGTGAACCGAAAGGGAATCATTCATATCAGGCGGATTAGCAAACCGGGGCGGAGAGTCTATGTGGGGAGCGACCGAATTCCATCCGTCATGAGCGGGTTGGGTATTTCCATCCTCTCCACGTCAAGGGGAATCATCACGGACAAAGCTGCGCGCAAGGTCAATGTGGGGGGAGAAGTGTTGTGCTATGTCTGGTAAAAATTAGAAGGTGGAAAGCGGAAGGTCGAAGGTGGTAAAAACCACTTTCTACTTTCTACGCTCCACTATCGGAGTGATCAATGTCTCGTATTGGAAGGATGCCGATCGTATTCCCAAAGGAAGTGAAGGTCTCCTGTGATCCATTGAAGGTGGAAGTGACGGGACCCAGAGGCCACCTTACCTCCCCTCTGCCTCAGGGGATTTCGGCCTCAGTGGACGGAGGAAAGATGTTCATTCACCGCAAAGATGATGAGCGCAGGTCAAAAGCCCTTCAAGGCCTGACACGGAGTCTCATCGCCAATATGGTCACTGGGGTAACCCAGGGGTTTGAGAAACGACTTGAGATCGTCGGCATTGGCTTCCGAGCAGATCTCCAAAGTAAGGCGCTCAAACTCTCCCTGGGATTTTCTCATCCCATTCTCTACCCCATTCCAGAAGGGATCAAGGTGGAGGTAGAAAAGCAGACCCAAATCACCATTAAGGGGATTGATAAACAACAGGTAGGAATCGTCGCTGCCAAACTTCGTTCGATCAAACCACCCGAACCTTATAAGGGGAAGGGTATACGCTATATAGGAGAAAGGATTCGTAAGAAGGTCGGAAAGACCAAAGCTTAAGGAATCCCGCCCCGCTTATGGCGGGACAGGGAGGAAGTCCATTGAAGAACAGAAAGAAATTGGCCCGACTGAAAAGAAAAAAGAGAGTGAGGAGCGATTTAAAGGGAACACTCGAACGGCCTCGCCTCAATGTCTTTCGAAGCTTGAAGCATATTTATGCTCAGGCCATCGCGGATACGACGGGGAAAACCCTGGTCAGTGCCTCCACCATGAGCCCCGAGCTGAAAGGGAGTTTTCGCTATCCAGGGAATGTAGAGGCAGCGAAGAAAGTGGGAGAAATCATCGCTAAAAAGTGCCTTGAAAAGGGAATCCAAAAAGTGGTCTTTGACCGAAATGGATATCTTTATCACGGCAGGGTCAAGGCATTGGCCGAGGCGGCCAGAACGAGTGGCTTGATCTTTTAGGAGATTCCCGAAAAAGTCTGGAAATCTCAAGAGAGCGTAAGGTATTTTTCCACAGCTTTCTTCAGGAGGGATGGACATTGCCGAAGATTGATCCAAGTACATTGGAATTGACGGACCGGGTGGTGCATATCAACCGGGTGGCCAAGGTGGTCAAAGGAGGTCGACGATTCAGCTTCAGCGCCTTAGTGGTGGTGGGGGACGGAAATGGTCATGTGGGGAGTGGGTTAGGGAAAGCCAACGAAGTCCCTGAGGCCATCCGCAAGGGAATTGAACATGCAAAACGGAACTTGATTAATGTTCCCATTATGAATAAAACGATCCCCTACGAGGTCATGGGGAAATATGGTGCATCAAAGGTTCTATTAAAGCCCGCCTCCGAGGGAACGGGTGTCATCGCCGGTGCTTCAGTCAGGGCCATTGCTGAATCTGCAGGGATCCAAAACATCCTAACAAAATCCCTTGGATCGAACAACCCTCACAACCTCATCAAAGCTACCCTTCAAGCCATCAGCCAATTGAGGACTCCTGAGGAGGTTTATGAAAAAAGGGGTGAGAAAGCCGCAGAGAACTAAAAGGTTTCATGATGAAAAAGATTGAGCATACGATTACAGTCAAGTGGAGAAAAAGTGTGATTGGAAGGCCCAAAGACCAAAGGAAGACTATCCAGGGCCTTGGATTCAAACGACTCAATCAAACCCTCACCTTGCCGGATCGACCCCAGATACGAGGGATGATCAGTCGTGTGGAACATCTGTTAGAAGTGGTGAATGGATCTGAAAGGAAACCCGGATGAAGCTGGAAGAACTGAAACCTCCGAAGGGAGCAAGGAAGAAGAGGAAACGGGTGGGAAGAGGGATTGGGTCTGGGCATGGCAAGACGGCCTGCCGAGGCGCCAAAGGTCAGAACTCCCGTTCCGGCGGAGGGACCAAGGCCGGTTTTGAGGGAGGGCAGATGCCCCTCCAGCGACGCCTTCCCAAAAGGGGGTTTCGTCACCCATTTAAAAAATACTTTCAGATCATCCATGTTGGAGATCTCAATCGTTTCCCAAGAGATACCATGGTGGAACCCGACCTCCTGTTCCAATCTGGCCTTCTGAAAAAGAGGGGGGCGGTAAAGCTTCTCTCCGATGGGGAACTTCAGCACCCTTTGACCATCCGCGTTCATCAAGTGAGCAAGGCCGCACTTAAGAAAGTGGAGAATGCCTCAGGGAGGGTGGAGGTTATCGGCTCATGATTTCAGGGGCCCAGAACATTTTTAAGATACCCGAACTGAAGCGGAGGATCCTGATCACCTTCGTCTTTCTGGCGATCTATCGCATCGGTGTCCATATCCCTACGCCTGGAGTCAATGGGGATGCACTGGCTTCCTTCTTTGCACAAGCGAGGGGGACCCTCTTCAGTCTCATCGATATGTTCTCAGGAGGAGCATTGGAAAGGCTCTCGGTTTTTGCCCTTGGCATCATGCCCTATATCAGCGCCTCCATCATCCTCCAGCTTCTCACCGTGGTGATTCCTTATCTTGAACGTCTCCAAAAGGAGGGAGAGATTGGCCGAAAAAAGATTGTCCAGTATACTCGTTACGGAACCGTCGTCCTCAGCATGATTCAGGGATTTGGAATCGCCGTGGGCTTGGAGAATATGAGGGGAGCAGCCGGTGAGATGATCGTTCTGATTCCGGGATGGTCCTTCCGGATCATGACCGTCATCACGCTGACCGCTGGCACATCCTTTATCATGTGGTTGGGTGAGCAAATTACAGAGAGGGGAATTGGGAACGGTATCTCCCTGATCATCTTCGCGGGGATTGTCGCCAGAATGCCAAATGCCATTGCCAGCACCTATGAGCTTTTCAGAGTGGGACAAATGAATATTATCACCATTCTGGTCCTGATCATCATCATGGTATTGGTGGTAGCGGTGATCATCTTTGTCGAAACCGGCCAACGGAGGCTTCCTGTTCAATATGCCAAGCGGATTGTGGGACGGAAGGTCTACGGTGGGCAAAGTACCCATCTACCTTTAAAGTTGAACACTTCGGGCGTCATCCCTCCCATCTTCGCCTCCTCCATTTTGATGTTTCCCTTGACGATCGCCAACTTTATGCCGAAACCTTGGTTGGAGTCACATCCTTGGGTTCAGTCAATTTTCAATAGCCTGGGACCCGGCGCGCTCCTCTATAATCTTCTTTATGTGGGATTCATCATCTTCTTCTGCTATTTTTATACGGCGGTTACTTTCAACCCTAACGATGTGGCCGAAAACATGAAGAAGTTTGGCGGTTACATCCCGGGCATCCGGCCGGGGCAGAAGACCGCCGAGTATATTGACAAGGTGCTTACCCGCATCACCCTCGGGGGGGCCATTTATGTCTCTGCTATCTGCGTCCTGCCCACCATCCTTTATAGTAAATTCAACGTTTCTTTCTATTTCGGGGGGACCTCTCTGCTGATCGTGGTCGGTGTGGCCTTGGACACAGTTCAACAGATTGAAGCCCATATGCTGACGAGACACTACGAAGGGTTAATGAAAAAAGGTAGGCTGAAAGGGAGACGGGGGTAAGGACAATGAAGCACCAAATCCCAAGCACCAATAACCAAATAATGACCCAAATCCCAATGACCGAAATTCCAAAAAGCTCAAAATCCTTTGGTAATTGGATTTTGGTGATTGGATATTATTTGGAATTTGGGATTTGGTGATTGGAATTTCGCATATAGGAAGTTTTTGATGAACCTAATTCTGTTAGGTCCTCCAGGGGCGGGGAAAGGCACTCAGGCACAAATGATCGTTGAACGCTATCGCGTCCCACAAGTCTCCACCGGGGATATTCTTAGGAGTGCGGTGAAAGAGAGCACTCCTCTCGGAGTGAAGGCCAAGGTCTTCATGGACCAGGGACAACTCGTCCCAGATGAGGTGGTCATCGGGATCATCGATGAACGGTTAAGAGCACCGGATTGCAATCCGGGTTTCATCCTTGATGGATTTCCAAGAACGATTGTCCAGGCGGAGGCCCTCCAATCCATCCTTACCAAGATCGGTAAATCGATTGACCACGTCATCAACATCGAAGTGGACACCGATGAATTGGTACGTCGTCTCACGGGTAGGAGAACCTGCAAGAACTGTGGGGCGATGTTCCACGTTCTTTTTCATCCATCCAAACAAGAAGGGGTTTGTGATCGGTGTGGGGGGACGCTTTATCAACGGACGGACGATAAGGAGGAAACCATCCGAACAAGGTTGAAGGAATATGAGAAGCAGACTGCCCCCCTCATCGAGTATTACCAGCAAAAGAATATGCTTTGCTCGATCCAAGGCATGGGGGGAGAGGCTCAAATCTTTGAGCGAATCGTTCGTCAACTGGGCGGGACGCCTAGATAAGGGGAAGGATGGAGTAACAATGCCGAAGGAGGAGGCCATCCAGGTTGAAGGGAAGGTAAAGGAGACTCTTCCCAACGCCATGTTCCGAGTGGAATTGGAAAACGGCCACAAGGTATTAGCTCATATTTCTGGAAAGATGAGAATGCACTTCATCAAGATCCTCCCTGGGGATAAAGTGACAGTTGAACTGTCACCCTATGACCTGACCCGGGGTAGAATTATTTTCCGGGAGAAGTAGATAAGCCTCCCTCACTCCCCTTTAGTAAAGGGGGGCGCCGCCGTCCAAAGCCAGACTATGGCGCCGGACGGATAGGGGATTTGTAAGTTTGAATTTAATCTCTTCAACAACAGGGTAGAGACAGTGAAAGTCAGGGCTTCGGTCAAAAAAATCTGTGATAAGTGTAAAATTGTAAAACGAAGAGGGGTGATTCGGGTCATCTGTGAAAACCCCAAACACAAACAACGACAGGGCTAAATTGGGATAGTGGCACGTGGCAAGTGGCAGGTGGAAAACCCGTCTTTTTCCACTCTCCACACTCCACTTTCCACTCTCTGAACCAAAAGGAGAGAACTATGGCACGCATTGCAGGAGTTGATCTTCCAAAGGATAAACGGGCTGAGATTGCCCTCACCTACATCTACGGGATTGGAAGACCCTCTGCCAATAAAGTTCTTGAAAAAGCAAATGTTAACAAGGACACCAAGGTTAACAAACTGACCGAAGCAGAGGTGGTCCGCATCCGGGACATTTTAGAACAGGAATACAAAGTAGAGGGAGATCTCAGACGGGAAGTGGCCACCAACATCAAACGGTTCATGGATATCGGTTCCTACCGGGGACTTCGCCATCGCAAGTCTCTGCCTGTTCACGGTCAGAGAACGCACACGAATGCCAGAACACGTAAAGGACCCCGCCGGGCAATCATCGGGAAGAAGAAGGAGAAGGAAATAGCAAGGTAAACCCCGTTAGAAAACTCAAACGGGGGGCTGCAAACTGGGATTGACATTTTATGAAACTCATGGGCTGTCAATCATGAGATTTGCTTCTAAGGGAGTAAAGGAGGAGATATGCCCAAAGGGCAGGGGATAAAGAAAAAGAAAATTAAGAAGAATATCCAGGCAGGGATTGCTCATATTCAGGCAACGTTCAACAACACCATCATCACGATCACCGATATAGAGGGAAATGTCATCACCTGGTCCAGCGCGGGAACACAGGGCTTTAAGGGCTCCAGAAAAAGTACCCCTTTTGCAGCTCAAATGGCCGCAGAGAATGCTGCAAAAAAAGCAATGGAGCATGGTGTTCGAGCGATCGATGTCTATGTGAAGGGTCCAGGGGCGGGGAGGGAATCAGCGCTGCGATCGCTTCAGGCTGCCGGTCTGAGGGTCCACCTCATCAAGGATGTCACGCCCATTCCCCATAATGGATGTCGTCCTCCGAAACGGAGACGCGTCTAAAGACCGCGTCTGATTACACAGATTTTGGAAGAAGATTTACATGGATGAAGAAAAGGCTGCACCGATTAGAAATTGATGGAAGAAACAGATTCAATCACGGAACGTATAATCGGATGTTGCTATGAAGTTCACCGAGAGTTAGGCCCTGGGTTTAGTGAAAAGATTTATCATAATGCGTTAAGGTTATTATTTGACCCAAAAGGATTTCAATACCAAACAGAAAAGGAATTTGAAGTTATCTACCTGAATAATAAGATTGGTATTTTTAGAGCAGATTTAGTGGTAGAGGATGAGGTCATTGTGGAAATAAAATCTTTGGCAGGAAATATTCCAACTATTTTCCAATATCAACTAATTTCATATTTAAAATCCTCGGGGCTTCACGTCGGTTTGCTAGTAAACTTTGGTAATAAAAGTTGTCAAGTGAAACGAGTAGTATTTTGATCAGTGTGATTTAGAAGGTTTAATCAGTGTAATCTATATTTTTAATCTGTGTAATCAGTTTAACTTAGTTAAACAGGAGGATTAGCATTGGCGAGATATACGAAATCGGTTTGTCGGCTATGTCGGAGGGAGAATCTCAAACTCTTTCTCAAAGGAGAGCGGTGCTATACCGAAAAGTGTGCGATCGACCGGAGGAACTATGCACCGGGGCAGCATGGTCAGGGCCGAAAAAAGTTCTCCGCTTATGGAGCCCAGCTACGGGAGAAACAGAAAGTCAAAAGGTTGTATGGCATTCTGGAAAACCAGTTCAGCAATATCTTCAAGGAGGCGGATCGACAAAAAGGCATCACCGGGGAAATTCTCCTCTCCCTTCTGGAACGGAGACTGGACAACACGGTCTACCGGCTGGGTTTTGCTAATTCGAGAAATGAAGCACGCCAGCTTGTAAGACACAACCACTTTTTAGTCAACCTGTCCAAGGTGAACATTCCTTCCTATCTCGTCAAGCCAGGGGATGTGATTGAGCTTCGAGAGAAGAGCAAGAAGGTCGTCCGTATCTTAGAGGCCTTGGAAGGGGTAGCACGGCGAGGAGTTCCTCAATGGTTGGAATTGGATAAGGAACAACTGAAAGGGAATGTGAAGGCCCTGCCGACACGTGAGGACATCACCATCCCGATTCAGGAAAAATTGATCGTTGAGCTGTACTCGAAATAGTTCGCTATCACGGCTACCTCACCTCCGAATGGTGAAAATTGTCATTGGGTTAAGGTGAGGAAGCCAGTTTAGTTTAAGGACAAGGGGTTACGGCCAAAGATTGTTTAGACCAATGACATAACCTATCGACGAAACGGGCATCTTAGCCATAACCCTCGGACAGAAAACTTTTTAAAACCCTTTACCCCGTTAGAAAAGTAGGAACCATAGGGTCCGGGTAGAGGATAAGATTTCTAAGTGAACAGTTAGGGCAGGACCTAAAGCCCTTCATCATCTTTCTAACGGGGTTTAACTCAGGGGAGGCAATATGCATCAAAAAATTTTCAAAGACCTCATTCGACCCAAGCGGTTGGAAGTGGAAAAAGAAACACTCACCTCCTTCTATGGAAAGTTCGTCGCTGAACCCTTTGAAAGGGGCTTCGGTATCACCATTGGAAACTCTCTCCGACGGATCCTCCTCTCTTCCCTGCAAGGAGCGTCGATCACTTCGGTTAAGATAGACGGGGTGCTCCATGAATTTTCGACAATCCCGGGTGTCAAAGAGGATGTCACAGAAATCATTCTCAATCTCAAAGAGGTGAGACTGAAACTTCATACCGAAGGCCCAAAAACGATTCGGGTGAAGACAGAAGGTGCTAAGGTTCTCAAGGCAGGTGATATTCTAACTGGGGATGCGGTGGAAATACTCAATCCGGAGCATTACATCGCTACGCTTTCAAGGGATGGTAAACTCTCCATGGAAATGGTGGTGAAGATGGGGAGGGGCTATGTTCCTGCAGAGCGGAACAAGGAAGAAAGCCAAGCGATCGGAACCATCCCCATTGATGCGATCTTTTCTCCGATCAAGAAGGTGAACTACACAGTGACGAATGCCCGGGTCGGGCAGATCACGGATTATGACAAGTTAACCTTGGAGCTCTGGACGGATGGAAGTTTGAATCCAGAGGAGGCCGTTGCTCATGCATCGAAGATTCTGAAAGACCAACTCTCCATTTTCTACACCTTTGAGGAGGAGGAAGAGACGGAGACCGCAATTCCTGAAGGTCAGGAGGAAAGCGAAAAATTAAACGAAAATCTCTTTCGTAGCGTGGATGAGTTAGAACTCTCTGTCCGCTCTGCCAACTGTTTGAAACATGCGAACATCAAGCTGATCGGAGATCTGGTTCAAAAAACAGAAGCAGAGATCTTGGCCACCAAGAACTTTGGCCGAAAATCCCTCAACGAGATCAAAGAGATTTTGGACGAGATGGAACTCAGTCTGGGGATGAACTTAGAAAATTGGCCTCCAAGGGCAGCGAAAGAGGAAATGGAATCAGAAGCCATTGGATAGGAGGGGTGGATGAGGCATCGTGTCGCCGGCAGGAAATTAAGTCGCCATACTCAACATCGGGAGCTGATGTTTCGCAACATGGTGGTTTCATTGCTTCAGCATGAACGAATAAAAACAACTTTGGCCAAAGGGAAAGAACTCCGAAGTTGGGCAGATAAAATCATCAGCCTGGGGAAAAAGGCGAATCTTCATGCGAGAAGACAAGCCTTTGCCCTGCTTCGTAATGAGAGTATTGTAAAGAAGCTCTTTGATGAAATCGCCCCCAAAATGAAAGACCGAGAGGGAGGCTATACCCGCATCTATAAAATGGGATGGCGGCAAGGAGATGGAGCTCCTCTTTCCCTTGTAGAATTGGTCACTTTTTCTTCACCAGAACAGAAGAAAAAATCGACCGTGAAAAAAGCCAAAGAGGTTCTTGAAAAGGTTGCTCCCAAAATAAAGGGAAAAGAGAAAAAAGAAAAGAAGGTGAAGAAGGAAGAAAAAGAAGCTCCTAAAGAGAAGAAGGAGAAACCAAAGAAAAAACCTTCAGAAGAGAAAAGTAAATAAAAATCTCTTATTTGATGTTACTTGCCTTAAAAAGGGATTGCAAAAACTGCAATCCCTTTTTTTGTGGTCATGTTAAGGTGACCCCGTGTCTTTTCCGTGGGTCTTTCATAACATCATTTATTGTAATTAGTTTTCAGAACCATAAAAGGACAAAAACTCACCGGAGAACAATTCGCTTAAACGACTGGGCCAACTTTTTATGGATGGCACCACGACTCTAAAATGTACAATTTGGGTCTGGCCCCAATTTGCTCATGCTTAGAACAGCTTTCTTACCATAAGGCACGGACAAAATAGTAGGTCATCATCCCTGATACTCCCAATCTCAGAATCGTTGCAAACAGCGTCCCCATCACCACCCCCCAGCCTGCTCTGAGAGCCTCCCTCTTCTTCTTATGGACTGACCACTCGACGACTACTGCTCCGACAAAAGCTCCCACAAGCATGGCGAAGGGGGACCAAAATATCCCTATCGCCATTCCTAACACGGAGCCCCAGACTCCCCATTTTGATGCTCCATATCTTTTGGCCCCCAGCAATGGAATGATATAGTCCATGACGATCACAAGGATCGTAACAATGGCCAGGATGATGACGAATGTCGTGGTCAAGGGAGGCGAGAAATGTCTTAATAGAGCTAGCAGAAAGAGTCCGATAAAACTAAGTGGTGGACCCGGGAGCACCGGAAGAATACTCCCTGCCAATCCGAGAAGCATTAGAATAGAAGCAATAACGATCGTAATGCCTTCAAGCATTTATCTCTTCCATCAAGAACTTGACTGAATAATGGAAGCGCCTCAAAAAATTGTGCTTCCCGGAAAGGTAATTTCGATTCAGATTGTGCGCTCGGCCGCGCACGTTGCCGGCTAGTCAGGCGTGACTGACTCGCTTTGAGCTTTGCCTGCCCGCCGAAGGTTGAGTTATACCGCAGGCAGGCCTGCCCCCCGGAGCTTCAGCATAAGCGGAAACTTTCAGCGACTCGACTGAGCTCGCCGAAGCCTTTGAGCTTATCGCTATGCACTACTTATCCTCCGTAGTCCCGCAAGGCGGGACGAAGGAGGATGCTCTTTGCGATTTTAACGTTAAAATTGGCGTTCTAAGCCTGAATCAGCCTCCTTTTTTTAGAAATGATTAGTTCGATCAAGCCGTTAGCTTTGTCCGACCCCAATCCCGGCGAGGGAAGGTTTCGCCGGGGAAGTCTGGGCCATATACATCTTTCGGATCGAGAATATAGCGAAGTCATGGATAAGATCATGTCAATACCGAATTACCGTTGACCCAAGTTTTCAAGTTTTGTTGCCCATGGCAAAGGTTGAATCCCAAATGGTAGTTACATGCAATTCTAAGAATTGAAATTGTATTTTTGTCCAAAAAAATACAATTCTTGATTACTGTTTTGTACCTTCACCGATGGTCTGCAAAATTTCTTCAGCCACAAAGGTTTTTCCATAAGAAGATTCACCCACTTGTTTAAGAATTCCTACTGAAATGAGTTTTTCTATGCTTTTCCTGGCGGTATGGTATTGTTTTACACCCAATATGCGCTGAGCCTCTGGAATGGTAATTAATGGGGAGACAAAAAGACTGTCTGCGAGACGGAGAACTAATGCAGAAGCACGGGCATGAGATAGTCTTTCCTTCCATTCTATCTGCAAATCCTGTAACCGTTTCGCTCTAACAATTGCATCTCGGGCCTGGTCCTCCACACCTCGAAGGAAGAAAATCACCCAATCAGACCAGGCGCCATTTTCACTAATTTTCATAAGCAACTCATAATATTCATTTCGATACTTCTCAAAAAACGCACTCAGATAAAGGAGAGGTAGTGGCAGAAGGTTCCAACTTACCAACAAAAGCGATATAAGGAGCCGTCCTATCCGCCCATTACCATCTAAAAATGGATGTATTGCCTCAAACTGATAATGAATAAACGCCAGTCGCACCAACGGTGGGCAGTCATTTTTTGAGTGAAGATACTTTTCAAAGGAATCCAAGGATTCAAGCATTTCATTGACTGGTGGAGGAACGAAATCCGCATCTTTGAGGGTGCATCCCCGCCGTCCAATCCAGTTCTGGCTGCGCCGAAACTCACCGGGAGTAGCTTGTTCACCACGGACTCCCTCCATCAGATGTTCATGTAATTCACGGATCAGCCTAAGGCTAACGGGTAGGGTGTCCAGTCGTTTCAACCCATACTCCATGGCCCGGACATAATTAAGCACCTCGCGAACATCTGACTCTGGGGGTGACGGCTTTAAACTGGGAAGTGGTAATTGTTTAGCTTCGTATGCGTAAAGGTCAGTAATATCCGCCTGTGTTCCTTCAATGCGAGAAGAAAGTACTGCCTCACGGCGCATAAAGGGACCGATAAGCAAATGCGGATTAGACATGGCTCGACCTAATCCTGCCAGTTCTCCTAAAGCCCGATCAGCCTCGGAAAGTATACGCAAGAGTTCCTTTTCAGTAGGTAATGCCGGTGGAAGTGGATGCGGCACGAACGCCCAATAAGCGGGTTCTCCTTGTCCCACCTTCGACAATCGACCTGATGGGCTATCTTTAAAACGCTCTGGATTCATCTGAGGCTCCTCTTTTATTTCTCTTTATCCTCATCTAAAATGACTATGGCAAGGTCAACACGAGGGTTTTTCTTGCCTTCACCACCCCTTGTGGTTGAGAAGGGCATCTCTGAGTATATAAACGGTTTCGTTTTCTTGGTTTTCGAACTTTCGACTAATTTTCTTAAATAAAAGTAAACCGTTGAATGTAGATTACATTCCTCAAGAATCCTACTCTGGTCATATTCCGCTTTGATTACCTTTAGCCAAATATGCTCCATCCATAAATCAATCTCTACCATCATCTTTTATAAGGTATTCGCCGTACTGCTTCTCTTCTTTGTCTTTGAGGGCGCGGAAGGTTTCGCCGAGGGACGCTTCGGGGGTAGAGTAGAGAGCTGGCGTAGTAGCTAAGGCTCTATCTCCAGCTCTCCCTCGTCAAACCGTACATTCAGTTTGTTTCCCTTCGGTCAAGCTTCGCCCCCGAATACGGCTTTCCGATCATCTTCTTCCAGAGGCTTTCGCAGTCTGGGTCCATGGAGCGGTGGTCGGAATCTTGTAAAGATGCAGATTTGCGTAAAGGTATTGATTGGGATACTGGCGATAGCCTCTGTTTTTCTTCGCCTGCTTCCGTCTCAGGTAGATGCGTACTCTTTCTTCCAGAAACCGTTTGGTAGTGGCCATGTTCCGGCTACAATTCCCATAGTAAAAGTAACCGACCCATCCCCTTACTGCCTCATTCAATTTCTGGATGATTATCACTTTAGGTAGCGCAAGAGTTCTCCGGCAGGTCAAGGACTTTATCTTCGCCTGGATCTGTGCCATGGCTTTCTTCGAGGGTCTAATCAGAGGAAACTTCTTCCCCGTCCTGGGACTCTTAGCCATTTCCACGGTGAACCCAAGGAAGTCAAACCGCTCCTTCCAAGTGTTCACCACTCTCGTCTTTTCTTCATTCAGCCTTAGCCCCAGTTTTTCCAATATGGCTCTGGTTCCCTTCAATATCCTCTCGGAGTTTCCACGACACATCACCACAAGGTCGTCTGCGTACCGAATCAGTCTGGCCTCCATCCTCTCCTCAACCTTCTTCACCTTCCATAGCTTGTCCAATACGTTGAGATAGATATTGGCCAATAGCGGTGATATCACCCCTCCCTGCGGTGTCCCCTTTGGGTTCCCTATGGTTCTCCTCTTCCCATCCTCTCCTTCTTCCACCACTGGCGCCTTCAACCATAATTTGATAAGCCGAAGGATATGCTTATCGACTATCCGCTTTGCCACCAACGCCAATAGCTTATCGTGAGGGATGGTGTCGAAATATTTTGAGATGTCGGCATCAATTACCTGATTCTTTCCCATGCGAAGCTGTAAATTGAGATCATCCATCGCCTGATGAGCATTTCGTTTCGGCCTAAACCCATAGGAGTTGTCCTCAAAATCCGCCTCAAAGATCGGCTCAATGACGATCTTCACCGCCATCTCCACCACCCGATCCTTAATCGTCGGTATCCCCAAGGGCCTCCGGCTTCCATCCGGCTTCGGAATGGTTACTCTCCTCACAGGCATTGGCTTATACACCTTACCCCTTAGTTCCTCTGCAATCTGTTCAAGGTACCTATCCACTCCTCCTTCTCTCTTCTCTATGCCTTCAAAGGTTTCCTCATCTACTCCTGGTGCTCCTTTGTTGGCTCTCACAAGGCGGTAAGCGTGACTCAGGATGTCTCGCCGATAGACCTTGTCATAGAGAAGATAGAACCGATATTCCTTCTCTTGCTTGGCCTTCCGGTATAGTTTCCTCTGAAGTTCCCGAACCTTTTCTGGAGTTTCAAGCATTCCGCAATCTCCTGGCCTTCTCCCCTTCGGAAACCGATGAAAGCATTGCCCCTTCCCTCTCCTAAGGTTCTGCTCTCCTTAAGATTCAAGCGGTACTATGGGCAACTCCGATTCCCTTACAGACCGAGTGAAATTTCGTCTCCTTATATCCACTCGTTGCCCTCCTGCATAGCATCTGCAAGGGCCTCCCGTGCTATCCCACATGACCTCCCCTGCGTGTCACCCCTGCTACCCCGGGAGTTCATCTGTCGGTTCTGGCAGTTTTCGTCAGGACAGATGTCGCAGCCTTCCCCCAACGTCCATAGGGTCGGCAACTCCATTTTATTAATTACGAGGCTACGTATAGGTTCGCTTGCGCTGCAACCCGCAGGTTTGCTCAACCCACCGAATGGGCCTTTGTTAAGGAACTTAGAGTTTTGGGTTACCCCTCACTCCTCCTTCAAGCTACATGGGCGAACTGCCGAATCCCCATGGTCCCGCTTTACGGGACAGGTCATGCGTCGTACACGGCATACGGACGTTGTTGAATTCTTTCACTTATTTTACCTTTCAGAAATCTCCCTCCCCCTCACCTTTCAATTGTTCTGGAACCCCCCGCCAAACCAACCCATCGCATGGAGCAAAGGGCATGGAGCGTAGAGTAAATTCTTGATCGCAAAGGGTAACTATGCGTTTACAACTGTTATATTTTCTGCTCCAAAAATTTCCTTGGGGTCAATATCTTCAGATGAAATGGGAGTACTTTAATATCAAGAAGATCCCTATCACCACTGATCAATATGTCTGCTTTCGATTCCAAACAACATTCAAGGAGCATATTGTCTGCCGGATCTCTGCAGATCGATATCTTCGATCGAGGATGAACAATGATTGTTCTTGTCACGAAGGCAGCTAACCCAGAAATTAATGCTTTGAATTGAGCCTGGGTGAGTTTTTTCTCGTCTTCGAGGATTAAAGGAACTTCACGATATTCTTTTAGAATAGATGGGGAAACATATATATCCGTTTCTGCAAATGCCTTCTTTATAGCTTTCTCTGGGATTCCTCCAAAGATGAAAGCAGAGACAAGTACTCCTGTATCGACAACTACCTTATCTCTTTCCTTCGTAGGCCTTTCTCCTTACTGACTTAACAGCATTATTAATATCCTTCATTGTTAATTTTGTTCCCTTAAATGCTTCTCTGGCAATTTTAAGGGCTGCATCGAGCCTATCCTCGGGAGAAAGTACAGAAAGGATATAATCCTCAGGGTCAATTGCCTTTCTTGCCGGCTTCATCTTTATCACCTCACTTCAATTTTTCATATCATACACTAAAAGGCTCTTCAGTTCCATCTTTTCAATTATCCTCGGGTGCCTCACGTCAAAAGTGTGACCGTTTTTCGTGCCCATACTTATTGAGGAAATCAGGGGAACATAGGTTCTAACACAACTTAAGTCCAGGGAGACTTAATTGAATTTTTTCACTTGTTTTTGTTTCAGAAATCTTATCCACTCTCACCTTTCAATTGCTCTGCAGCTTGCCGAATGCGGAATTCGGAATGCAAATATAGAAAACCATCCTATTTGACCTACTCTAACTAACTTACCGTTTGAGGAGCGCTGCCAACTACGCCAAGGCTCCGAGGCCAAATCGCTGGAGGCCCTCAAAAAAACAAAAAAGCCCATTCTTTTTGAGAATAGGCCTTATTTTATGCAAAAGGTTAGGGAGAATTAAAATTACCCCCATCACCCCTGCCTACCGGCAGGCCCTGAACCTAACATGGTACAGGGCAGGCAGGCTTACCCTCTCCCCTGCTTACCGCAGGAAGGCGCAGGAGGAGAGGGATGGTAAAGGTTACTGAGGATGACCTAATCTGCCAAATATAAAATGAATAATCAAGGAGACAAGTTACAGTCTTAATACCGGTGAACCGCCGGTGGTCATTAGCCTCAGGTAAATCTTGTCCCTCCACCTGTAGGGCCACAGGAAGAAGCTGATTCCGATCCTTTCGAAGAAGAGAAACTGGAAAGAACTTTCTCAGGCTTTTCTCCACCACAATATGGGCATTTCAGTGAGTCTCCCTCATCCCCTACTTTTTGAATCTTCTCAAAAAATTCTCCACATCTTCGACATCGATATTCGTAAATAGGCATTTTCTTCTCCTTTTGGGGTTAGGGGTTAGGTTTTAGGGTTTGGCTAATCCCCAACCGCCAATCCCTAATCCCTTTAAGTGGAGACCGCTTCATAGCCGGCATCTTCGATGGCTTTCTCGATTCGATTGGACGCAACTTCTTTAGTATTATCAAATCGAACTTCCCCTTTCGTAAGGTCTACCTGAACATTCTTAATCCCTTCCAGTTGACCCAGAGCCTTCGTCACAGACATCACACAATGCTGACAACTCATCCCTTTCACTTTCAAAATGGATACCATCTTATTCTCCTCCTCTTTTCAGATCCTATAATGGATAAACCTGAATTCCGCCATGGACCACGTCGGGTACATGGCAGCCCTGAACCTTGCATGGTTCAGGGCGCATTCCGCAATCCACATTCCCCATTGAGGTTAGGCCCAGTCGATATATCTGGAGATGGCCTTTTGAAAATCTATTAAGGTCTCCTCTCGTTTGCCCCTGGACTCCTCCTGAGTCTTATTTAAACATTCTTCGATGTAGGTCTGGACGATAACCTTCCCGACCTTTTTGACCGCAGCAGTGACGGCAGCCACCTGGGTCAGAATATCCGCACAAGGCATCCCCTCCTCCACCATCCTCTGAATCCCCCGCAGCTGTCCTTCAATTCTTCTCAATCTCAACAAAACATCCTTTTTTTGTCTCCCCGCCTCCATACTATACCCCCCTATGGTATAGGATAATATTAACCATCCCATCCCTTTTTGTCAATAGAGATTCTCGGACGGCAATAATGCCTCTTTCTAACGTGGAAATTTGCCGAGGTCCGGAAGCGATGCCGGAGAAAATCTTATAGCGGCAACATCAGCTTATCCCTGAACTAAAAGAATGACCCAACCGGGCAAGGACTGCGCGATTGATGGTGAATGTTACCCCTGCCGTCAAAAAATTAGACCATCCGCTTTATAAGATTTTTGGAGACATTCCTGCCGGATCATCGGATTTCACCCACGCTTCAGTGAGAAGCTGTAAAAAAATCCCAAGACTCACAGAGCGGACAGGGGGATGTCGGAAAAACTGTAGAGCGGTACCTCTTTCAGGCTTAATGATAGGGATTGAAAACCATGTAAGATTGATAAGTTAAACTGACTGGCGCAACATGGCCCATACATTTTCAAAGTCCGCATTCTACAGTTTTGGAGATATCCCTCTGGCCGGTCCACTGCCCCTAATTTTTTCACAGCTTCGGAGGCATTACCGACGGCACACCTTCTTATTTCATTTTTTTTTCAGGATGGGCTCAGAATAATAGGCGGTGACCCCCTCATTACTCTGATCGGTATCGGTTTGGATCCCGATGGCCAAAACTCCTTCGGGTTCTGTTCCGAAGGCGGTCTTAAAATCTTTCTGAATATTCCGCTCCTCGTAGACCCATTGCCCGGCCTTACTCTCTCCGGATTCAAGGACAAAGACCTTGCAGGACTTCTCTCCGGGATGGTCAAAAATATGACCTTTGGGCTGACGGTTTGCCCAGATGTATTCAATTTTTAAACCTGAAGGCTCTCCCATTCCAAAGATCCCGATACCTTTCTCTTTCCCAAAGATGACCATGACACGGGCTGCGGCATCAAATCGGTCTTTCCTCGTTTCAATCGCAGAACGCACCACATTCGATATCTTCCATCCCCAGGTAAGGATGGGATAACTTTTCTTCTTTTCTTCAACATCCTTAAAGAGGGAAGAACGGCTGCCCAGGCTCTCAGCTTTGATGATCCCTTTCCCCGCCCTCGAATATTGAGTGGGAGGGACGGCGAAGTATTTGACCAGCTTCCAGCCTTTGACCGGTGATTCTTCCTCTTCTGGCTTCTCTGGTGCAGAAGGACCGAATGGAAGTTGAGTAAAAATCAAGATCACAATGACGGGAATCAACAGGTTTTTCATTTTTATCGTCGGCCTTAATAACACAACCCTAAGGTTGCAGCTACCTTCCTTTTACAATTATACACTATATTTTGATTTATTCGTTGAAAAATAGAAGAGGACCTGGTAGACTTCAGGCTATGAAGAAACCTTCCCTAACCCTTGGAACGTGTTTCCTGATCCTGATCATCCCGATCATCTTCTCTTCCACAGCCCATGGCAATGAATCCAGTGCAATTCCTTCCCTTTACAAACCCCTGATCGATCGCCTCCTACAGGACGGATTTGATTTCGAATTTTTGTCTAAATTATTGATGGATCCTCGAGCCGAGTTAAATCCTGCATTGATGACCATTTCCTTGGATTCAAGGGAAACCAAAGAATTGTATACCCAATTTTTGAGTCCAGAATCGATTCTCCTTTCCAAAAAATTTCTCGGTCAGAATATCAAGATGTTGAAAAAAATGGAAAAAAAGTTCCATGTAGAGAAGGAAGTGGTCGTGGCCATTCTCTTGGTGGAGTCAAGGTTTGGGGAGAATATCGGAAAATACCGAGTCATTCCTACCCTTGCAAGCATGGCCCTCATCGATTCTCCAGATAATCTCCATAAAAACTATCTGATCCTCCGGGAAATCGACCCTGAACTCTCCTATGGATGGATGGAAGGTTTGGCAAAGAAAAAGGCAGATTGGGCTTATCATGAACTGAAATGTTTTCTAAAGATCATTCACCATGAAGAGATCGATCCCTTGGAAATCTACGGTTCTTATGCCGGGGCCTTAGGCATGCCCCAATTCATCCCTTCGAGTTATCTCGCCTATGCTGTGATGGAAAAAAGTTTTGAGAAGTGGCTTGGGAGCAGGGAGGAGGCGATTTTCAGTATCGGAAATTACTTAAAATCTCATGGATGGAAAAAGAACCTGCCCATTGAAAAGAAGAAACAGGTCCTTTGGTATTACAACCGCAGCAATCCCTATGTGGAAACCATCCTACAGGTGGCCCAAAAAATAAGGCATTAATCCCTAAACAAAAATATTTGAAATTTCCCCTCACCCTTCCCCTTTCCACTGTGAGACTGTGTCGCAATCATGAGGGAGGGTTGATCCCGGCGGAACAGGCAGTCAAGCTCCTCAGCTTTAGAATGCGGTCGTTTAAAGGTATGGGTAATCAGCCTTCTTAAAAATTGGATTCTTTTCATGGGTTTGGAGCCCCGAAGCTGAACAATGAAAGGTTTCCGCTCTAAAGCTTCGTCACCCGACCGCCTGTTCCGTCTTGCAACGAAAGTAGTTTCTCGTTGATTATGACACAGTCCCACAGGGGAGAGGGAGGGGGTGAGGGGGTTCAATTGAAAATGTTAGAAGAAAATTCTCAGATTTAAAGTATAAGAATCTACGCCTCGTCCGGGACTTCGCCCGGAAGAGGTGGCCCCTTCGGGGCAATCTTCAAATGACTCTTATTAACCTCCCCCTTTGGCAAAGGGGGATTGAGGGGGATTTGCCTGATCTTAAATCCCCCCTCGCCCCCCTTTTCTAAAGGGGGGATAATTGATTAAAGACATATTGACAATTTTTTGTCGATATCGATTCCCTAAGGGCCTAAGGAATGAGGTAAAGTTATTTCATGAAAAAACAACTCCTCATCATTGCCACTTTAGATACGAAAGGGAGGGAAGCCGCCTATGTAAAGGATTGCGTGCAAAGACTTGGCATCCATCCTATACTGATGGATGTCGGTACTTTGGGGGAACCTTTAACCAATCCCGATATCACACGAGTTGAGGTAATTGAGGCTGCGGGGTATCAGTTTGAACATTTAAGCAAGGGGGAAAACCGCTCAGTCGCTATTAAAGCAGTACAGGAAGGCGGAACAATTCTGGCAAAGCGTATGTTTGAAGAAGGGAATCTCCACGGAGTATTTGGAATGGGGGGCGGAACAGGTACTGCGATTGTCACCTATGTTATGCGTTCCCTTCCTTTCGGCTTGCCTAAGATTGTGCTTTCCACAGTGGCCTCTCGGGATATAAGGGAATATGTGGGAACAAAAGATATTGTCATGTTTCATTCGGTAGCAGATATTTTGGGTTTAAATGAATTCATGCGTCTCATCCTTGGACAGGCATCTCATGCGGTATGTGGAATGATAGAAGAGGGGAGTGTGATCAGAAAAGGAAAGCCGATGGTGGCCGTGACCGCCTATGGCATCAATTCAGTCTGCGCGATTCAGGCTGAACCTCTGCTCCAAGAAAGAGGATATGAGATGATCGCTTTCCATGCAAATGGATGCGGCGGAATGGCCATGGAGGAATTGATTGCCCAAGGCCTGATAGCAGGCGTGCTTGATTTCACTACTCATGAGATTGCTGATGAAATGTTCGGAGGATATTGCAAAGGCATCGGCCCGACGCGGTTGGAGACTGCAGGCAAGATGGGAATCCCTCTCGTGGTTGTTCCGGGCGGACTCGATAACGCAGTTTTCAGTCCTTTTTATCCCATGCCAGACCGATTAAAGGGAAGAAAGATGCATCCCCACGATATCCGGTTTTGTGTTCGGATGGGACCTGGGGAGATGACACAATTTGCCCAAATCATCGGAGAGAAACTGAACAGATCAAAAGGACCGACCCATGTGCTTATTCCTAACAAAGGCTGGTCTGAGGCCGACAAAGCTGGTATGGAACTTTTCGATCCAAAGACGGATCAGATTTTTGTGGAGGAACTGAGAAAGATCATGACTCCAAAAATCCCAATCGAGGAGATTAACTTTCATATCAGTGAACCGGCTTTTGCACAAAGAGCAGTAGAAATTTTGGATCATATGATACGGTCAAATAGGACACAATCCTAATGACTGACCGTTGCAAACCCCTCTTCCCTTCCTCCTTCAGAAAACTTCACTGACTCAGATCAAAATTATCTCCCCCCCACCCTTCCCTCCCCCTCAAGGGGGGTCTTAGCACACACTTGAGACAGGGGGGGCAATAATAGGTTTTTACAATGCCCTGTAACGCGATTATAAAAATTTGATTACTTTTCAACTGGTTACCTTCCCCTCCCTCGACGGGAGGGGATTGAGGGGAGGGTGAAAAAAGTCCACTTTGTCCACCCCCACCCTCACCCTCCCCCATCAAAGGGGAAGGGGATAATTTGCTGTTATCACGAGAGATTTTCATACCCTCTGTGTCAAGTGTGTGTAAAGCTCAGCCCTCAAGGGGGGAGGGTGAGGGTGGGGGGGAAAGATTTATCCTTGAATTTATCATCTCGAATTATTAATTTCTAATTGAGGGCTAAAGCAGGCTAACATATGATCAAAGACGATAGAAATTATCATCAACGGCTT
>Ga0315274_10002427_pt1 | contig 28157 bp, 21 predicted proteins | sample YL17G02_20_MG_FD_203700 | JGI IMG/M metagenome (GOLD analysis project Ga0315274, IMG submission 203700) | Sediment microbial communities from Yellowstone Lake, YNP, Wyoming, USA - YL17G02_20 | ecosystem: Environmental > Aquatic > Freshwater > Lake > Sediment | place: USA: Wyoming | collected...
AGCAGATCGGCCTGATCGGCACCCACTGGAGCAAGGGGTGGATCATCGAGGACAACGAGATTCACTATTCGACGTGCGTCGGGGTCACGCTCGGCAAGTACGGCGATCAATGGGACAACAAGTCGCAGAATACAGCCGAGGGCTATGTCGATACGATCAATCGTGCCCTGAAGAACGGCTGGTCGAAGGAGAACATCGGCCACCACGTGGTGCGGAACAACCAGATCTCGCATTGCGAGCAGGCGGGCGTCGTCGGAAGCCTGGGCGCGGTGTTCAGCACGATCACCGGCAACGTCATCCATGACATCCACGTCCGGCAACTGTTCTCGGGCGCCGAGATGGCCGGCATCAAGATTCACGGTGCGATTGACACCGAGATCAGCCACAACCACATCTATCGCACGTGCCTGGGGGTCTGGCTGGACTGGATGGCGCAGGGCACGCGGGTGACCAGGAACCTCTTGCACGACAACGCCACCGGGCTTTTTGTGGAGGTCGATCACGGGCCGTTCCTGGTCGATAACAATCTCTTCCTTTCGGGCCGGGCGCTGCTGGACATGTCGGAAGGCGGGGCATACGTGCACAATCTGTTTGGCGGTCCCCTCGAGCCTCACCCCGAGCTGTCGCGCGAGACCCCGTTCCACAAAGCGCACAGCACGGCGGTGGCGGGCCTGCGGAATATCGAGGGCGGCGACGACCGGTTCTTCAACAATATCTTCGTGGGTCCCAGTGGTTTGGCTCCATACGACAAGGTAACACGCCCGATGCAAATGGCCGGCAATGCCTTCCTCAAGGGCGCCAAGCCCGCCAAGAGTGAGCAGGACCCGCTCGTCCAGCCGGACTTTGACCCCGAGATCAAGCTGGTGGAAGAAAAGGACGGCATGTACCTCCACATCACGTTCAATAGCGCGTGGGCCGAGAAACAGCCGCGCCAGCTCGTCACGACCGAATTGCTTGGCAAGGCGAAGGTCCCGGATTTGCCCTATGAAGAGCCTGACGGCTCCCCCTTGAGAATCGACACGGATTATCTCGGCAAGAAAAGGCCGGAGAAGAACCCAACCCCTGGGCCGTTTGAGAATATAGGAGAAGGCAAGCTTGTCCTGAAGGTGTGGTAGGAGGACAGCCGTCCACAGTGTACGATGACCTTGGGTCGGGGTGGGGCAATGCACATAGAAACCCAGGCAATAACGAATATCCATGAGACATTCCACAGGCCCTGGTTTACGTGTGTTGTTGCCGCAGGCTTCGTACTCCTCGATCTCGGAGCCTGTTATTGGCGCCTGGTTCTGCCATGGCATAGGTTCATCTTGGCAGGCACGGGTGCCGCGGCAATATCATGGCTGTCCGGATTTGACCGGCAAGCCCTCGGTCTGGTTCTTCGTCCGATTCAGGGCTACAGGTACTGGGTCAAGGCTGGCATCGCAGTGGGTGCATCTGTTCTGGGGTTCTGCCTGCTTATCCTGGCCGTGATCGAGGCGACTGGTCTTCCGCTTTCCCTGCGGGGACTGTCGCCTCATGAGGCATCTTCTTTTGCATTCTATGCCTGTCTTGGGGCGCCCATCCATGAAGAGTTGCTGTACCGTCTCGTGTTGTGCCTGCCTCTCATGGCCGTTGCCGGCCCGAAATTCACGATTATTGCAGGTGGCGCTGTCTTCGCGGCTCTACACTTCGCGTATGGCAATCCCGCTCCAACCAACTTCATCGCCGGCTTCTTCTTCTGCTGGGCGTATCTGAGAAGCGGGACGTTACTGGTGCCGATCGTGTTTCATGGTGCAGGCAATGTTTCTGCGGTGGCGGGCCAATTGGGTATTTGGTACTGGGCGCATTAGGGGACGAATCATCCAACTGACATCGAAGTGACGTGGTGAATTTGGAGTAGTGAGTCGGCGGCACAGCCTATCCTCTGAGACTCATTGTCCACTCTACATGATTACCTTGATTCTTGCCAGGTAGATACTGGTTTTGCCTTCGTGGCTGGAGTAGTAGCTCATGTAGAGCAGGTTATCATGCCAGACCAAGCCCGGGTAGCTGGTGTCACCGCCGCTGGGGAGCTTGAGGAGTCTGGTCATCTTGTGCTCTTTCATGTCGAGGTAGCACAGGGCGGTGTGGGTGCCGTCCTGATGCATCCGGCCGGCGGCGAGCCAGTGGCCGCTCGGTAATTGAATCAGGTTCGGGCCGCCGAAGCCGTTGAACTCCGGGCCGAGATCGTGCCACTGCCATTGGGTGTAATCGCCGCGACTGATTCCGAGCACGGCACTGTACGGCTCATCGCCTTGCTTGTCCCGGCGGACCAGGGCGTAGCAGGTCCCGGACTGGTCGAAACGCACGGTCACTTCATTCGGGTGTCCGACGCCGTAGAGCTTGGGGACCAGCGACTGGTAGGCGATCCCGTCGGTGCTTGTGAGCAGCTCGATGAACGGCTCGCCCTGCGATGCGGGGTACGCGACTCCGTACGCTTTGCCTTTGTGCCAAGTTACGCACCACAGCCATCGGCCCGGCTCGACGACGATCTGCGGCTTGGTCCACTCGGTGCCATTGCTGGAGAATGCGACGAACGAGCCGGTGGGCGCGCTCTGGTTGTCCTTCTGCCTCGGAGCGGCACCTCCCAGGAGCATGAGCTTGTTATCGGGGATCACGGACAGGTGCGCATCCCGCAAGTCGTAGGCGGCCAGCTCGATCAGGCCTGCCGAGCTCCACGCGTCCGCATCCTTCGAGCACAGGACGCGGATTCGGCCGTCAGTCGAGACGTGGCCCCGACCCTCGCGAAAGGCGCAGTAGAACTGCTCATTCCAGCGGGTCAGGTCCGTGAAGGCATTGTGCGGGGCCGCGTCCCAGATCTTCTTGACGCCGACAAGCTCCGCCGTGATTGGTTTGTCGGCCCAAGCGGTGGCACAGATGCACACCAGCACGGCCGGTGCCAAAAGACAATAGCGTCTGTCCATTCTGTTTCCTCCTTCCAGGGTCTTATGCTCACGTTTCGAGCGCAAGGGGGCCCTGCAACGGTGTCATTGGTCTTTTCCGGGCGGGACCAGCCGCTTCAACTCTTCAAACCAATTCGTCACGACATGTATTTCCCTCACTTGCGAAGAGTCGTACTCAGGCTGAAGCACCAGGAAGTGCTGGCCATCTGGTGCAACGTCGTAGGACACGCCAGGGGCGTTGAAATACAGGCCCTCAAACAGCACTCGTGGTGTCCCCGCTGCGAACTCGGGTTCGGTTGAGATAGACACGACCATCCATCTATCTCCGCTGCGGTAGAACAACTCCTTGCCATCGGCTGACCAGACTGGCTCTTCCCCGAAATCGTCCGAAATCTGCCAGGCTTTATCCATGGCCGGATATGGCTGGACATAGACCTGATACTTGCCATCCTTATCCGAGACGTAGGAAATCCAACGACTGTCGGGCGAGAACGCCGCGGCCCATTCATGAGACTCTGTCCCGATGATAAGCTCGGGCTCGCGGATACCTTCGAGTGGCAGAACCCAAATGTCGCTCCCGGCGGTGAGATGCGTCCCGCTAAATGCAAGCAGTTTCCCGTCGGATGACAACGAACATGGATACATCCCGTACTGACTTGAATACAGCACCTCCGGTTGGCTGCTGCCGTCGGCCGGCGCGGAGACAAGGTGCATCTGCCCCTCTCCCTCTCTGTGGCGGGAAAACACCACCCGCCGGCCATCTGGTGTCCAAATGGGGTAGTAGTTGTTGCCTTCCGAGGTTAGTCTGGCTCCTGTTCCCCTCGCGGTATTATAGATATAGACGTTGCGTTGCGGCCCGGAATAGACCTCAACTGCCAATTGCTTCCCATCGGGTGAGAGCCTGAATGTTCCGTAGATTTGGGCAGGCATGGGGAGCGGCTCGACATTGCCTTGGCGATCGACCCAAGCGGGGGTGCACTTGGCTGTGTCACCCCCTGGAACATAAACAAGCAAACCATCGCCGGAGAAAGTGAACTGTGCGGTGCCCTGCGTTGAATCCGACATGACCCGCTCGATGATTGGGACAGAAGGCCCAGTTACCTGCAGGGTCCTGAGACTAAAGGGGGCTGCTTCGATGCATCCTGCCCGAACGTAGACGAGATGTCCTGTGGGAATGTAACGCGCGTGCCGGCCGCCTTTGACGACTGTCTTTATCGCCCTCGTTTCCAGAGAGAAGAGCATGGCACTGGTCGGTGAACAAAGGAGCATGTGCTTGCCGCCTGGCAGAAGCGCCGGATACGCATAGCTATACCTGGGCGTGGCTCCTCCAGCAGGTTCGCCCCTCGCCAGCAAATGCTCCGTTTTGCCACCAGCAGTTGGCACTCGTGAGAGATGCCTTCCCTCATTCTCCGCGAAGTAGATCATGCCGTCAGCTCCCCAGCTTCCACCCTTGGGATTCCTGGCATCGCAAAGAATCACTGGTTCGCCGCCCAAAAGCGAAACTATCTTCAACTTGTCTTTGCTGAAGAAGCCCACCGATTGACCATCGGGAGAGAAGAAGGGAGTGAAGGCGCCTTGCGTGCCAGGGATGGGTCGCACCTCCAACTGGTTCATCAAACGCAAGAACAGTTGGGTCGTATCGCCAACGTCAGCGACATACACAAGACTGGATCCATCGGGCGACAAGGCGAGCGCGGGCCGGGCGAGACCCAGCGGACTTGATCGGGCAAGCGCCAACACTTGACTTTCAGGGAGCCGAATGATAAATCGCTGGGCGCGCACTGGGGCCTGCTCGGAAGGAGATGGAGCAGCGGAACGTCTCAGAAATACGCTTGCGGCAATGAGACCGACAATCAGCCCCGTCAAGCTGCATGCGACTCCTAACCTCCACAGCGCAGACCGTGGTTTGCCGGCCGCTGGGCCGCTGACGGTGGGTGGGACTCGGGCCAAGCTTACCGTTTCGCTGATTTCGATGGCTACATCTCCCATGTCCTGAAGCCGGCGGTGCGGGTCTTTCTGCAGACAGCGATGCAGCAGGACCTGGATGTTCATCGGTACAGCCTGGGGCAGGGCGAGCCAGTTCGGCTCGCGCTCCAGGATGCAGGCCAGCGTGTCGGAAACCGTCTCGCCCTGGAAGGGCACTTTGCCGGTGAGCATCTCGTACAGGACACAGCCGAACGACCAGATGTCGCACCGCTTGTCGGTGGGCTTGCCGCGGGCCTGCTCCGGACTCATATACGCGGGCGTGCCCATCACCCGGCCCGGCTCCGTGATCGTGCTTTCCTGGTCCGCTGCCTCGCCGGCGACCGCCTTGGCCAGGCCGAAATCCAGGACTTTCACCTTGCCTTCCGCCGTGATCTTGATATTGCCGGGTTTCAGGTCGCGGTGCGTCACACCATGCTCGTGGGCCGCCGCCACGGCCTCGGCGATCTGCTGGGCGATGGACAGGATCTCGCGCAGGTCCAGCGGTCTGTGGGCGATGCGTTCCGCGAGCGTGTCGCCTTCGATGTATTCGAGGATCAGGTAGCCGCCGCTCTCGGCCTGCTCCATGATGTCGTGAATCGTCGCGATGTTGGGATGGTCCAGCGAGGCCAGGAGCTTGGCCTCGCGCTTGAGGCGGGAGCGCATATGGGCGTCGCGCATCAATTCCAGGGGCAGGCTCTTGATCGCCACACGCCGCCCCAGCTTCGTATCGTGCGCCAGATAGACAACGCCTGCGCCGCCCCGGCCGATCTCCCGCTCGATGCGGAAATGGCCGATCTCGGCGCCGGCCTCCAAGCGCGGCCCCGGCAGATCCCCCGTGGCGTCCTGCGGGTCCTCGGCGGAGTGGCCCTCATTATTCTTCCTGGCTCCGCTCATGGCGATGCTTTACTCCAAATTACGTGGGTATCAGTAGACCCCTTTCACACGGGTCTTGACGGCGAAGAGCGAGTCGCTGGCGGTGATGAAGAGGGTTTCGCGGTCTTTGCCGCCGAAGGTGATGTTGGCGGTCCAGCCCTTGCTGATTGGAATCTGGTCGATCTGCTTGCCCTCGGGGTTGAAGACGGTGACGCCTCTGCCGGTCAGATACACGTTGCCCTCGTTGTCGATCGTCATGCCGTCGGAGCCCATCGAGCAGAACAGCGTCTTGTTGGAAAGAGTCCCGTCGGCGTTGATTGTGTATCGGTAGGTCTTCCTGGCCCCGATATCGGCCACGTAGAGGTAGCCGCCGTCCGGGGTGCCGATGATGCCGTTGGGCTGGACCAGGTCGCTCGCGACACGAGTGAGTGTCTTGTGGTCGGGGCTGAGATAGTAGACGTGCTGGCCGTCCTGCTGCATCGCCGGGTCGCGGGTCCAGTAGTCTCTCTTGTACAGCGGGTCGGTGAAGTAGATGGCGCCGTTGGGGGCGATCCAGAGGTCGTTCGGGCCGTTGAGCTTCTTGCCGTCATAATCCTTGACGACGACAGTGACCTTGCCCTGCGGATCGATCTTCCACAGCTCGTTGTTCATATCGGCGCAGGTCCAGAGGTTGCCTTCCTTGTCGAGGAACATGCCGTTGGACCGGCCGCAGGGCTTCATGAAGTCCGTCAGTTTGCCGTCCACGGACCACTTGCAGATGCGGTCGTTTGGCTGATCGGTGAAAAAGACGTTGCCTTCCGCATCGGCTGCGGGGCCTTCGGTGAACTTGAAGCCGGCGGAGAGCAGGGTGACCTTTGCACCCGGCTCGATGACGGACGCCGGTTTGGTTGTATCCGATGACGCTTTCACGAGTTCGATCCCTTCATTCTTGCCCAGGTTGCGGGAATACTGCTTGTCCTCCGGATTGTTCCAGTGCTCGTGGACGCCGAGGCTGGCAAGGCGGACCGTATTCTCTGCATGGTCTGGATCGTAGTACGTGCCGGAGGGCGGATTATCCGCTATGGCCGCCTCATGCAGGTAGTCCTCTGTGCCCGGCACACAGGAGTACTTCTGGATCGCCGTCTCCGCCTGCAGGAAATCGACGCCGACCGAGTCGATCGCCACCGGGTCCTGCGAGGCAAAGAGGCTCGACGTCCAGTCATTGTTGAAGGGGGCCGACTGGAATCGGCGCGGCACCTGCTCGCTGTAATGAACGCCGCCGTAAAGCCCGTCCAGGAGATAGAGCACGGTCTTGCCGCCGATCTGGGCATGCCCCATCAGGTCCACGAGGTTTCGGTACTCGCGGCTACCCTTGCTGAAGGTGTTCTTGTGCATGTCGTAGCAGCCCTTCTCCGGCGGCAGCCGCCACAGGGAGCCGAAATGGTTCTTCGCGCAGAGCGTGACGCCCGCGCCGGGATGAGCCTTGAGATTGGCGAGGTTGATCAGATACTCCGCTTCGGCGAACGCGGTTGGCACATAGTCCTGCTGGCAGCCTTGGGGCCTGTTGCTCCAATAGAACGGCAGGGGGGACAAGCTCATCTTCGTGCGGCCTGATTGGCCGTTGCAGTCGAGATACGTCACGTCCGGGAACTGCTGGTGGAGCATGTCATAGTATTCTTGAGCGAAGTAGGCCAAGCCGTCGCCGACGGCGATGTCGGACTGCTTGACCCCCGCAACCTTTGTCATCTGCTTGAGCAGGGCGGCGATCATCTGCGGCGAGGTGTTCATGTAGTCCACCCAACTCTCCAGGGCGTAGGTCTCGCGATTGACGCTGCGCATGGTGCGGATGAAACCGACGAAGTTCACCTTGATGGTGATCTTCTCGCCCGGCTGGTAGCCGCTGTCGCCCTTGCCGCGAGCCTTGTTGTGATACCGGAACAGGGTGTCCCACGCCTTGGCATCCGTTGGCTCGTCCGTCAGCGAGCGAAGGGCCTTGGAGACCATCGCGTCGCACGCCGCCTGGCTCGTGTGCTCGTTCTGCCAGAGGTGTCCGTCGCCTGGCCCGGCCCAGTTGGTGGCCTCGGGGTCATGGACCCAGACGACGCGGCCGGGATGAATGCCCTTGGCCTGGCCGAGGGCAGAGTGCCCCTGTTGCTCGGCGGCCGTCACTGGCCTCTCCGGCATGTTCCTGACGGCCATCACGCCGAAAACGACTCCCACGGCAATGCACGCGAGCGCCAGCGGCGGCCGGGATTGCCGCAACAGTTCTTTGGCCTTGCGAAACGCGACGACGGAGCCGACCACCCCGATCAGCCAGGCGACAAAGCCCGACGCCAGCGGCATGGCCACCCGCTGGCACGGGTATAACGCCCGCGACGGCTTGGGAATCACGCGGATCAGGAACCACGCGAGCGACAGCAGCCCGGCGATCGGCAGCAGCCAGCATAGCCACGTGTGCCGCAGCCGCTGCGTCCAGGGCAGGGCTTGGCCCGCCATCTTCCCTCGCATACAGCAGGGGTGTTCGTTGTGTGCATGCACGGCCTGGCGATCGTGGCTCTCATTGGAACGCGACATTCGTTGTACCTCCATCAGTTGACCCTTGACCCTGAATCAGAACCCATATCAGGCAGCTATTGTAACACGCAACCTCCGGCAAGTCATTGTCGCATGCAGGAAAAAGCCTGTCCCGTTTGTCCCGGTCGGCGATTGAAATCGGGCAAATGAGCAAGTGAAACCACGTTCAACATCGCGATTGCAGAACAGAGGTGGAACGATGACCCAGACGAGGAAGATTCACAAGGTATGGCGAAGCACGCCTACGATGGAAGGAGCGGGCGAGCGAGGAAGATAATTTCGTTGGCCCTCTTGATTTGGTCGGTCCGCGGTGCTATCGTTTTCTGCTGCCGACAAGAACATCCTCGGACGTCGGCGGTGGCTGACAAGCCGACCCGGGGGCGACAGCCTCGCGGGAAGGCCCGCCCGGACCCGCCAACGCCTTGCACAGATGCTCGGAGGCCCCACCGTGGAACGATGTGGCGCATGGCTGGGCCGCCAGGGAAGAATCGGATCGGAACGTGGAACGCTCATCATTGACACGGTATGCGTGGCTGTCCATTGCCGCCGCGATCGTCACGATCGGGCTGAAGAGCTTCGCCTATCTTCTGACCGGCTCGGTCGGCCTGCTCTCGGACTCGCTGGAATCGCTGGTCAACCTGGTGGCCGCGATCATGGCTCTGTCCATGCTGATCATCGCCGCGCGCCCGGCGGATGAGGAGCACCCCTACGGGCACAGCAAGGCCGAGTACTTCGCCAGCGGCGCCGAGGGAGTCCTGATCCTGGTCGCGGCGGTCAGCATCGGCGTCGCCGCGATTCATCGCCTCCTCGTCCCCCGGGCCATCGAGCAGCCGGGCGCCGGGCTGGCAGTTTCGGCCTTTGCATCGGCCATCAACTTCATCGTCGCCCGCGTCCTGTTGAACGTCGGGAAGAGGCACAACTCCATCACTCTCGAAGCCGATGCCCACCATCTCATGACGGACGTGTGGACGTCGATCGCCGTGATCGTCGGCGTCGGGGCCGTGGCGTTGACGGACTGGCAGCCGCTGGACCCGATCATTGCATTGGCCGTGGCCGCCAACATCGTACGCACGGGGTTCCAGCTCATGCGGCGCTCGATCGCGGGACTGATGGACGCGGCGCTGCCCCCGGAGGAGTATGAGCAAGTCCTGAAGGTCCTGGACAAGTACAAGGAGCAGGGCGTCGAGTTCCACGCGCTGCGGACTCGCCAGGCCGCCGGTCGGCGGTTCGTATCCATTCACGTCCTGGTCCCCGGCAGGTGGAGCACTCATAAGGGCCATCATCTGGTGGAGAACGTTGAAACGGACATCCGCAGCGTGCTTGCCGGCGTCACCGTATTCACGCACCTGGAGCCGGTGGACGACCCGCTCTCTTTCCAGGATATCGACATCGACCGCTGATCAGGCGACAGCAGGCCCGCCGGATGGAAGCATCAGCGGATATATCCTATTGATTTGGCGAACGCCCGGTGTTATTGTTCTTGCCGTAAGCGGAGGAGGATTGGGTGTTCTGTGTCGCAGAGTGAGGCATTGCAGACGCCGCGGCATGCGCTTGCGTGACCAGGGATGTTCATGGAATGCCGTATGGAAAGGAGATTCTACAATGCAGTACCGAATTCTTCAGAGTGTCGTGGCGGTCGTTCTGGTGGTGGGGCTCTCCGGGTGCAAGTGCCTCTGTAACCGAGGGGAGAAGAAGGAGGCGCCTGCCCAGGCGGTGAAGCTGGCGGACGTCCCCGGACCCGCCCGGGCCGCGATTGAAAAGCTGACCGCCGGGGGCGAGATTACCAAGATCGAGAAGGAAGGCCAGGGCGACAAGGCCATCTACGACGTCGAGGGGAAGGTGCAGGGCAAGAACGTGGAGTACGACGTAGCCGCCGATGGCACGGTGCTCTCGTCTGAGGAGAGCGTTCCGTATGCCTCGCTGCCGACGCCCGTCCGAACCGCCGCGTCGAGATACTTCGGCTCCAGCGAGGGGCTCTCGGCCTCCAAGGAGATCGAGAAGGACAAGACGTTCTACGAGGTCGAAGGCAAGAAGGGCGAGGCCACCGTCACCTTGAAACTCTCGGACACCGGCAAGATCCTCGAAAAAGAAAAAGAGTGAGCCGGTATTGATCCTCCGATCTTGAATCAGTAGCGCCGGGTGGCAGCGGCAAGCGCAGCTTGCCGATGGTTCGATTGTGCGTTGTCGGCCAAGCCCTCTGCCCTGCCGATGCCACCCGGATGCCTGTTGCGGATAGGGTCTCACCGGATTGACACTGCTTTTTGGAGAATATGGTTATGAAGAGCCTCCCCGCTATTTTGCTGCTGATTGTCGCGACATCTGCCTCTGCACAGCCGCTGGTGTCGCCGGAGGTTCAGTCGGATGGCCGCGTGACTTTCCGGCTCAGGGCCCCCAATGCCAAAGAAGTCGTGCTTCGCTGCGAAGGCACGAAGGGCGGGCCGATGCAGAAAGGGGAGGTAGGCGTGTGGTCGATCACCACGGAGCCGATGCAGCCGGACATCTATGCGTACTCATTCGCCGTCGATGGCGTGAAGGTCATCGACCCGGCCAATCCGCTGCTCAAGTACAACCTGCTGAACACCGATAGCCAGGTGCACGTGCCGGGGCCGGCCACGCTGGCGTGGGAGATCAACGATGTCCCCCACGGCGTGGTCCACCGCCATCTCTACCGGTCCGCCATCCTGGGCGACGACCGCCCGTTTCTGGTGTATACGCCGCCCGGCTATGACCCTGCGGCCAAACAGACCTACCCCGTGCTCTATCTGCTGCACGGCTATAGTGACGCCGAGGATGCCTGGACCTCTGTGGGGCGGGCCAATGTCATTCTCGACAATCTCATCGCGCGGGGCCAGGCCAGACCCATGCTCATTGTCATGCCCCTGGGCTACGGCAATAAGGAGGTCATCGGTGGTGGCTGGGCCGGCCTGCGCAACACCGGGGCTTGGCAGGACAGCATCACCAAGTTCCGCGATATACTGCTCAAGGAGATAACCCCGCAGGTGGAGAAGGCCTACCGCGTCAACACGGACCCGAATTCCTGCGCCATCGCCGGATTGTCCATGGGCGGGACGCAGTCGCTGTTCATCGGTCTCAACGCCCCGGACCGCTTCGGCTGGATCGGGGCGTTCAGCTCGGGCGGTCTCGACGAGAACTTCGACAAAGCATACCCGGCCGTGAATGAAAGCCTCAACGCCCGGCTGCGGCTGCTCTGGATCGGGTGCGGCCAGCAGGACTGGCTGATCGGGACCAACCAGAAGCTGGTCGAGTGGCTCAAATCCAAGGGCGTCAAGCTCACCTGGGTCCAGACCCCCGGCACCCACAGCTTCACCGTCTGGCGACGTTATTTGGCGGACTTCCTGCCCCTGCTTTTCCAGCGCCAGCCATAGGAATTCCCATAGCGAATATGCTGCTTCGTTCTGCGTGACATTCTGCCAGAATCGGATAGTTCAGGAGCTTCCGGGCCATAGCGATATGGAGACGACGATGATCGATGACTATAGCGATGGAGCATGACCCAAATGGAGCTTCGGTTTCCCATCATCCACATTGGTAAGCTTTCTGACCGGTATTTTGCCGAGTTGGGAGAGAGAGACCAGCGTTTGACGAATGCCATCGTCCAGCGTGTTTTCCCGTCTTACGAGCGGAAAGGCTACCTCACGAAGGAGGAGTTCCTCACAATCTGTGCGTGGAAGACACCGCGATCCCAGCCCCGGTGTGCGTCCAACGACGCGGCATTTATTCGGGAGATTTCCGAGCTTTCTATGGCGACCGAATCTGAGCAGTTGCGGATTCAGGCGTGGACGCTTCTTGCCGGGGTCAAGTGGCCGACTGCATCGGTGTTCTTGCATTTCGCGTTTCCAGATCGGTATCCCATCATGGATTACAGAGCCCTATGGTCGCTCTGCACGGACGCACCGTCGCGGTACAGTTTTCCTTTCTGGCAGAGCTACACGGAGTTTTGTCTCGCCTTGGCGCGCAGGGCTGGCGTCACCATGAGGGTTCTAGATCAGGCTCTTTGGAAGTACTCCGAGTTGCACCAGAGATGAGCAGACGCGAAGAGCTCAGCGGAGCCAACCGCTGGCGTTAGCGATGATGAACGAGGTGCGTGTGCATGGGCGTTCCTATCCTTTGATCGGGTTCTCTTCGACTTTCATGCCGAGGTGTCGGCCGCCCTCTTCGATGTGCGCGAGGAATTGGGAGCGCGGCGTCAAACACATGTGAGCCGGACCATACAATTGGCAATACATTTGTATTGCTGGCAGGGGATTCGTTGGGTATACTGAGTCTATGAAGAAGGCTTGTTTTGAATGGGATGACGGGAAAGACAAGGAGAACCAAGCCAAACACGGCGTCTCCCTCATGACCGCCCAATACGCTTTCCTTGATCCCAGACGCGTGATAGCCGAGGACGTGAGCCATAGCAGACAAGAGGAAGAACGGTTCTATTGCATCGGGCGTGTCGGTGATGGGATCATCACCGTGAGGTTTACGTACAGAGGACAGGTGATCCGCATTTTATGGTGCGGGATACTGGCGAAAAGGGAAGAAGATATATGAAGAGCAAAATCAAATACACTGACGAACCGATGGGAGAGCCCAGAGTCATCAAGGATTTCCTTCCTACGCCGGAGCAATTGGTCGTGAAGGAGGAGAATGTCAAAGTAACGATCTCCCTGAACAAATCCAGCGTCGAGTTCTTCAAGAGGACGGCTCAGGAACACCACACTTCGTACCAGAAGATGATTCGGCGGTTGATCGACTGGTACGCTTCACGGCATCAAAAGAGCGCCTGATGGTTCCGGGGATAGCCGTAGAGAGGACTATCGCTCGATCAGGCTTTCTTCGACTTTCATGCCGAAGTGGCGGCCGGACTGCTCGATGTGGGCCAGGACCTTGTCGCCGGGCTTCAGGCTCGTGATGGAGATAGGCTTACCTTGCGGATCCACCAAGCGGATCGTCTCGGCGTTTTGAAGGACCAGAGTAACAGGCTCGCCTTCGGCCTCGGCCTCCACGAGCATCATGGGTCGCCGCTCGATCTTGTTTCGACCCAAGTAGGCGGTCTGGGTGTGACCCTGGTAGTCCACGAGCATGACCTCGTCGCCGGCCTTGAGATCGGCTAAGTACTTCGTCTTGCCGCCGGGGGTGAGGATGTAGGCGTGCACGGCGCCGGCGTTGACGCGGAAGGGACGCGAAGCGACGTACGGGTTGTCAATCGACTCGGAATGGACGAGGAAGAAGCCTGAGGCGGTATTGCCGATGAGCATGCCCTCGCCGACGGTCATTTGGGTGCAGGTGTCCAAGCAGGAGCGGTCGCCCATGCCGAGTTGTTTCGCGGTCTTGATCGTGGCTTCGACGAGCTCGATCCGCTCGCTGATGCCCTGAAGGACTTCGGCGGTCTTTTTTATCTCATTGACGTTCGTAGTGTCGAGCAGCACGCCATCGACGCCCTTTTCGAGGATCTCGGTCATCAGCCGGGCCTGCTCGCTGTTCTCGACGCGGACCATGATATTCCTGCCTCGGCGGGCCAGCAGGTTCTCGATGGGAATGATCGTCCAGTCGAGCATCTTCAGCACGACGAGCTTGTTGGCCGGCACGGCGGCGGCCCGGTCCTCGTCGGCCTTGCTCGCGATGTCGATGAACTCGACGTCCACCCCAGGCTTGATGTCCCCCTTGGGCTCGACCGTCTTGATCTTGCCGAACTGACGGACGGTCTCGCTCTGGCCTTCCGGAAGAACGACCGCCTCGGCCCCGCTCTCCAAGGCCGCAATGGCAATTTGCTTATTATAGGGAACGGCATTTACCCACAATCGCTTCATGGCACGATTTCCTTGTCCTCTGTTGTCAGACGGCACTAGTTTGCGCACGATTAGACGGCAATCACGCGGCTCTGTCAACGCCCCGGGGGCAGGGTTGTGACGGAGAACGGCAAAGAGGGTCCGGCGGCGGTCACCGCAGGATTCCGAACCAGCCGCGACGTTCCATCCACTTGGCCAGTTCCAGCACCGGCGAAATGGTCAGGGATAGCGCGATGATGATGATCCAGTCCACTAACGGCAGGCTGAATGTGCCGAACGGCTCATGCAGCACGGGCAGATAAATGATCGGCACCAGCAGGATCAACTCCGCCACGATCGACAGGTTCAGCCATTTATTGGCGAAAGGCTTGTTCAGTACCGAGTGGCGGTCCGAACGGAAGTTATAGGCCTTGAAGAACTGGATCAGCACGAGCGAGACAAAGGCCATCGTCTGTGCTTCTTCGACGCTACGATCGGTGTTGATCGCCCAGCCGAAAAGGCTGACGTTGACGATGGTGGACCATATCCCTCCGACGCTCATGAGGGCGACGACCGGCCGGGTGAAGATGCCTTGGCCCTTAGGACGTGGGGGACGGCGCATCAGGTCGGCCTCCGGCGGATCGACGGCCAAGGCCAGAGCCGGTAGGCCATCGGTGGCTAAGTTGACGTACAGGATTTGCACGGCCGTCAGAGGCAACGGCCAACCCAGAAGAGAGGCAACACCCATCAGGCCGATCTCGCCGAGGTTCGACGACAGCAGGTACATCAGGTATTTCTTGATATTGCCGTAGATGATGCGGCCCTCTTCCACCGCCGCGACGATGGAGGCGAAATTGTCGTCCGTGAGCATCATGGCTCCCGCTTCCTTGGTCACGTCGGTGCCGGTGATTCCCATGGCGATACCGATGTCCGCCTTCTTGAGGGCCGGTGCGTCGTTCACCCCGTCGCCGGTCATCGCGACGACGTGGCCTTTCTTCTGCAGGGCCGTGACCACGCGCAGTTTGTGCGCCGGCGACACACGGGCATAGACCTCGATGTCCTCGACCTTGCGCTCAAAGTCATCCTGGCTTGTCGCCTCCAATTCAGGGCCTGTAATGGCCTGACCTGTCTTGAGTAAGCCCAGCTCGCGCGCCACGGCCTGGGCGGTGGTGGGGTGGTCGCCGGTAATCATCACGGTCTTGATGCCCGCCTGCTCGCAGGTTTGAATGCCGGCCTTGGCCTCCGGCCGCGGCGGGTCGATCATCCCCACCAGGCCAAGGAAGGTCATTTCGTGTTCGGCGTCCTCGAGTGTCGCGCCCTGTTTCTCGGCAACAGCCAGCACGCGCAGCGCCCGGTTGGCCATCTGGTGGGCGGCATCCAGGATTACCTTGCGCCCCACATCGGCCAATGGCTCGACTCCCCGTTCCGCCAACCGCCGTGTGCAGGAGCCGACGACGACCTCAGGCGCGCCCTTGGCATAGGCGACCACGCCCTCCGGCCCCTCGTGCAGCGTGGTCATACGCTTGGTTTCTGACGAGAACGGGATTTCATCCACGCGAGGCCACCGCTTGTCCAGATCGGGCTTGTCCAGTCCGGCTTTGGCTGCGGCCACCACCAGGGCACCCTCCGTCGGGTCACCTTTGATATGCCACCGGCTCTCAGCTTGACTGAGCCGGGCATCCGAGGCCAGCACTGCCGCCTGCAACAGCCGTGTCAGCGGGGCAGGCGGCTCGATGGGTTGGCCGTCGCGGAAGAACTGTCCTTGCGGCTCGTAACCGCTGCCGGAAACCTGGATCGTTTGCCCCGCGACAAAGACCTCCCGAGCCGTCATCTCATCTTTCGTCAATGTGCCGGTCTTGTCGGAGCAGATGACCGAGGTGCTGCCAAGCGTCTCCACGGCGGGCAGACGGCGCACCAATGCGTTCCGCTTGACCATCCGCTGCACGCCGATGGCCAGCGAGATCGTCACCACGGCAGGCAGTGCCTCGGGGACCACGGCCACCGCCAGAGCGATGCCGAAGATGACCATCTCGATGAACGGCTGGCCGCGAGACAGCCCCAGACCCACGATCACGGCCACGATCAGAAGCGCTGCAATTGCCAGAACACGGCCCACTTTGTCCAAGTTCTCCTGCAAGGGGGTGCGGCCGGTTTCCACCATCTCAAGCATCTTCGCAATCCTGCCAAACTCGGTGTCCATGCCGGTGGCAACGACAACCGCCTTGCCCCGGCCGTAGGTGACCGCTGTCCCTGCGTAACCGATATTCCTGCGGTCTCCCACCGCCAGCCCAGGGTCGCTCAGAGCATCCGTATGCTTTTCGACCGGCACCGATTCGCCCGTCAGGGCCGCTTCCTCCATTTGCAGGTTCACCGCCTCGATCAGTCGAACGTCCGCAGGAATCTTGTCGCCGGCCTCCAGGAGGATAACGTCGCCAGGCACCAGATCCCGCGCCGGCGCTTCGACCTCGCGTCCATCCCGCAGAACGGTCGCCGTAGGTGCAGCCATCTCGCGCAACGCCTCGATTGCGCGCTCGGCGCGATACTCCTGGAAAAAGCCCAGCAGCACGGCAAACAGCACAATGATGATGATCGCGATGGCCTCGATGCTGTGTCCAAGAACAGCCGAAAGCACCGTCGCAATCAACAGAATGATGATCAGTACATTCTTGAATTGCCCCAGGAGGATGGCCCAGGGCGGGGTGCGCCGACCGGCCTGCAGCTCATTAGGGCCGTACTCGGCAAGGCGACGCGCAGCCTCGTCGCTGCTCAGTCCTGCCGGGGTGGTCTTCAGGTGCGAGCATACCTGCCCAACCGACCATGTGTGCCACAGTGGAGGAGATTCCATGTGCGATGAGTCCATAGACGCCGTCTCCTGCTACTGAACCGTGATCTCTCTTGCGTGTACCAGCCCAATTACGCGTGACGGAACCGACGGTTCAATATGCGTGTGCGATTCATCCCACATAGCTGGCTTCATCGGACATAAGGATGTGAGTTCGGGCGGTGGATGTTGTCCCGTTCCTCGAACGATCAACACCCAGATGATAAAGTCCTTGAACTGGTCGAAGAAGATCGCCCACGGGGGGCGTTTCGGGACCTCCTTCAGTTGGTTGCGGCCGTACCGTTCCAGCCGGACCTGTGCCTCCGCCGAGCTCAGACCCGAGGACAAGTCGGTCCCGAGCTCTTTGGCAATATTCGCTGCATCCAGATGCCACCAGGGCTCCATCAATCACCTCATACAATCCACTGTTTTCGGTTGTCGATCATCCGACTCCTGGCAATGGCTCGGCCGAACTCGCCGAAGTCCAACGAAGGAATACGGATTGTACGGTGTCGATAACCGATTGTAAATCCCGTAGAATGGCGGGGGTGCCTGTGAGCTCGATCGGAGGCAGTTCGCAGGGTGTGGCGTACACATCGCGTTACTGAGAACGAAAGGAGTTGTCAAATGGGCATGATGGGTGAATTCAGGGAATTTGCTGTCAAGGGGAACGTCATAGATCTGGCGGTGGGCATCGTCATCGGAGCGGCGTTCGGCAAGATCGTCAACTCCCTGGTGAACGACGTGCTCATGCCTCCCATCGGGTTTCTGATCGGGGGCGCGGATTTCAAGACGCTGGGCATTGTGCTCAAGCAGGGGGCGGACGCGGCCACGACGGTTACCCTGAAGTACGGGAACTTCATCCAGATGGTGATCGAGTTCCTCATCGTTGCCTGGGCGATCTTTCTGATGGTCAAGGTCATCAATCGCCTGCGGCGCATCGGTGAGAAGCCGTCCCCGGCCGCCTGATGCCTCCACTCCGAACGGCACCCCCGCCAATGTCGTCGGGCCGTTGCTTCTCGGCGCCCTCCTCGGCGGCCTGATGGCCTGACCGCCACGCTGTGACGGTGGCTCCGGTCAAGCGCGGGAGACTGCGCCCGTTCGCCGTGTCGCTCGGCCGGGATTTCCTTGACACTGCCGCCGCTGGTCCATACCTTGGGAGCGGCTTTTGCGGCGATCATCGGGGAGGGAGTGGCCCCGATGTACCCGCGTGTATTTGGTTGTCGCCATCTGGTAGTCAGTTGGGAACTGGCCACTGACCGCCGCCAACTGACAACTGTTGAAAGCGATGTGGCATGAGCGGCAATATCATCTGCCCGAACTGTAAGATACAGATCGAGATCACCGAGGTCATGTCGGCCCAATTGCGGGCGGGCATCCGTAACGAGCTGGAGGCGGAGTTGAACGCGACGCGCCAGCAGCTCAAGCAGCAGCAGGATGAGCTTGGCCGGCGGCAGCGCGAGCTTCAACAGAAGGCTGAAACCGTCGATGAGCAGGTCCGGGCGAAGCTTGATCAGGAGCGCCGGCAGCTCGAACAGAGCTTTCGCAAGAAGCTCGATGACGAGCGAGCCGAATTGATCAGGCAGACCCAGGAAAAGACCCGGGAGGAACTGGGCGTCGAGTTGAAGGACCGCGACGTGGAACTGTTCAAATTGCGGGCGAAGGCGGAGCAGGCGGATCGGAACGAACTGACTTTCCTCAGGCAGAAGCGCGAGTTGGAAGAGAGGCTCAGGAACATCGATCTGGAGGTGGAGCGCCGGCTTCAGGAGGCGTCAAAGAAGGTGCGAGAGCAGGCCCTGAAGGAATTGGACGAGCAGCACAGGCTCAAGCTCCTGGAGAAGGAGCAGCAGGTCGACCAGCTTCGCCGGCAGATCGAGGACCTCAAGCGAAGTGCCGAACAGGGCTCGCAGCAGGTGCAGGGCGAGGTCATGGAGGTTGCCCTGGAGCAGTTGCTCAAGGATCTGTTCGCGACCGATTCCATCGAGCCGGTGCCCAAGGGCGTCCGCGGCGCCGATGTGATCCAGCGAGTGCTCGATGAGAACGGAATGGACTGCGGCATGATCCTGTGGGAGTCGAAACGGACGCGGCACTGGAGCAAGGAGTGGCTTCCCAAACTTCGCGATGACCTGCGAGCGGTCGGAGCTTCACGTTCCGTCATCGTCAGCGAGCAATTGCCTGAGCACATCCGGCACTTCGGCCAGGTTGACGGCGTTTGGGTCGTAAGTTGGGCCTGCGTGCATCCCGTGGCAGTGGCTCTGCGTGAGGGTCTGATCGCCGTAGCGAGAGGCAGGCGGGCCCTGGAGGGACAGCATGGGAAGATGGAGTTGGTCTACAACTACCTGATCGGCCAGGAGTTCTACAATCGCGTTTCTGGCATCGTCGAGGCGTTCATGACGATGAGCCGGGACCTCGACGCCGAGAAGCAGGCCTACCAGCGATGCTGGGCGAAGCGGCAAAAACAGATTGAGCGGGTGCTCGTCAGCACCTCCGGTCTCTACGGGGACCTCCAGGGCATCATCGGCAGCACGTTGCCCGAGATCAAGGGGATGAGCCTGACCGCCCTTGGTCCTGGCGCGTTACCCGATGGCGAAGCCCTGCCGGACGGTGAAGAAGCCGACAGTTGACGCAAAATAGGGTACAACTCCTCTTCGCCAGTCAGATCCTTCGCTCGGCTCAGGATGACAGGCAAGTGATGGATGGCAGCGTCAAAGCTTGTCCTGAGCGAGGTCGAATGGGACCGAAGGCCTTGGCGGTAGTCGTGCCGCAGGCGTCTCGCCCGCGATCGAAGGCAGGATGTCTTCGACACGGCGGTATTTGGGAAACAGCTTTGTGGAGTGGGATTATGAGTCATGTCAGACGTCAACTCGTTTCGTTTGTGGTTGCCTCGGCATTGTGCCTTTTGTCTTGCGGGGTCTGCCTTGCGGATTTCCTGGCAGACTTGGCCCGGCCGCACGAGGGGCGGAGCATGCGGGCGACCTCGACGGCCAAGATCGGGGCGGACGGCAAGCCGGACCCGAACGGCCGACCGAATCCGGACAGCAACAGCGACAACAGCAGCGTCGCCCCCGGGCGACGGAAGATCCTCCTGGACGTCAAAGGCCCCGGTGTTATCACGCATATCTGGATGACGTTCCTCGGGCCCGAGCCGCACCCGTGGGCCAAGAACGGCTCGGCCAATCACCAGGAGATGCTTCTGCGCATGTACTGGGACGGCCGGGAGCGGCCCGCCGTCGAGGCCCCCGTCGGCGACTTCTTTGCCAACAGCTTCGGCAAGCGCAGCGAGGTCGTCAGCCTGCCCGTGATCGTCGAGGACGCCGACTCCTACAACTGCTTCTGGCACATGCCCTTCCGCAAGTCGGCCCGCATCGAGGTCGTCAACGACGGCGAAAAGCCGATCAGCCTGCTCTACTATAATATCGACTGGATCAAGAAGGACCGCATCAGCAGAGACACGCCGTACTTCTATGCCCAGTATCGACAGGAGTACCCCGCTGAGAAGGGCAAGGACTACGTGGTCCTGGAGACGCAGGGCAGAGGGCACTACGTCGGCACGGTCCTGAGCGTGCGGACCCGCAGTCCCGCGTGGTTCGGCGAGGGCGACGAAAAGATCTACATCAACGGCGAGCAGAATGCCTCCATCTGGGGCACCGGCACGGAGGATTACTTCCTCTCCGCCTGGGGCCTCAAGACGACCAGCACGCCCTACTTTGGCGTGCCGTATTTCGATCAGTGGGGCATCGTGGGCGGCCACACCTCCGCCTATCGCTGGCACATCAATGACCCGCTTGTCTTCCGCAAGGGGATCAAGGTGACGTTCGAGCACTTCGGCTGGATGTCGCCCGATGAGAACCCGCAGTATAAATCCCACAGTTGGAACGAGCGGGAGGACGACTATTCGAGCGTCGCGTTCTGGTACCAGACGGGCGAGCCCACCTTCACGGCCCGGGCCCCGCACGCCCGCGAGCGCACGCTGCCGAACCTGGACCGAACCATCGCCGCCCGCGAGTACGCGGCCGAGCAGTATCACGGCCCGGGCGAAGCAGTCGCGCAGAATCTGGACCTCTATCCGAACGGCCACCTGTTCTACAAGCCGGAAGGGCAGGAGAATACCTGGATCGAAATCCCCTTCGATATCGAGAAGAAGGAGCCGAAGCGCCTGCTGCTCGTGATGACGCACTCCTACGACTACGGTCAGTACCAGGCATCCCTCAACGGCGTGAAGTTGGGTGGTGTAATGGACCTCTACAGTCCCGATCTGGCCACCCGGGAGCACCACCTGCTGGATTTCTGGCCCGACCCGGGCAAGTACACCCTGCGGCTGGAATGCGTCGGCAAGAATCCATCCTCCGGTGGGAACTACCTCGGCATCGAGTCCGTCCGCCTGCGCGAGCGCCGCCCCCGCGTCCAGGACTACGCCCACGACAAAGACAAAGACTGGCGCACAAGCCCTGTGCTCTACGAGTGACTCTCGTGTGTTCTCTGTGGTCGTCACACATGCTGATCTGGTACCTTCGGCCAAGCGTCAGCCGTAGGGTGTGCCGTGCACACCATCTGCTCTTGTGAGGACAATGGCGGGAGAAAGGTTATAGTTCAGGAGCCAGTTTGTCGAAGAAGATTGCGGAATCTTGCTGAATGATTTCTCCATGCGGCTGGCGAATGAGTACACGGTTGTTCACAATTGGGTATGAGGGAACGGACTTGGCAGCGTTTCTTGAGTGCCTCAAGAAGAACGCGGTTGAGTGTCTTATCGACGTCAGAGAGATACCGTTCTCGCGAAAGAGGGGATTCTCAAAGACACCGCTCTCTCGTGCACTCGACGCGAGGGGCATATACTACGTTCATCTCAAGGAGCTTGGAAGTCCAACATCGATACGGGAAGAGCTCAAGTCAGGCGGTGACTATGGCAAGTTCTTCGAAGCGATGGAGAAATACCTGGCTACTCGACGGGAAGAGATTGAGCGGGCATACGGCTACGTCGATCGCATGACGTGCTGTCTGATGTGCTATGAGAGACTGGCAGCCATGTGTCACAGAAAGGTGGTCGTGAAGAAGATAAAGGAGCGGGATGGGAATGGGTTGGAGGTAACGCATCTGAAAGTTGATTGAGGGAGAGCATGACGCTTCAAGCGAAACAAGTCCTGATCACGGTCAAAGCATATCCTTTGATTTCTACTATCACTTCAAATGCGCAGGAATCGAAGGCTGTCCGGGACACGAGCTCCCTATCATCGACTGGGAGATAGGCGAAGCGTATAGGGATTGGAGGCATAGATACGAGCAGGAGAACGTCCTCCTTGAGAAGATACGTCAGCGATGGTTAACCCTCATGTGTGCCGAAGCCAACAACACCCACTTCTATGTCGGCAATATGGTGCGCTTTCGAAGCCAATTCGTGGTCTTGGGGGTGTTCTATCCGAAGAAGTAGCACGTCAGCAGGCGAATCAGTCGTCACCTTTGCTTTCACGCCTGCCATGGCCGGGGGCGGGGCAGGTCTTTCAGGATGGTTTTGGCGATGACGGCGTTTTCGCGGACCTGGAAGTCGAGCATGCCGACGCAGGCAAAGTCGGCGCCGTTCTGGAAGGCGTATCTGAAGCCGTCGGTGGGTTGAATCGCGCCGGCGGCCAGGACCTTGTAGGCGATCCAGGGCCTCTTGATCGTTTGCATGACCTCGATCGTTCGTTCCGGCTCCATGCACCACATGTTGTCGTGCGAGGGCAGGTCGAACGGGCCTTTCTTTTCGTCCGGCGTGGCCGACCAGTAGTTCGCGCCGTGCAGCGTCTTCATGTAGAAATCGACGGGAATGCCCGCCTTCTCGCAGGCGATAGGGACCTCGATGGAGTGACACGCGACGCCGGCGATCAGGCCGTTCTTCCTGGTGAACTCGACCACCTTGGCGACCAAGTCCAGCCGGTTCTGCTGGGTCAGCCGGTCGCCCATCTCGCCCTGGATGAATGCCCCATGGGCGCCGCCGTCGATGGCCATCTGGAGCTTGGTGAACGGGTCGTCGGGCCGGGGGAAGTACTGGGCGAGCCACTGAATCTTGCCGCCTCGCTCATCCCAATATTTCTTGATCGTGCGACCGGTCGGGTCGTTGCCGCCGGCGTACGGGTCGTCGATCGTGGAGATCATCGTATTGATGCCGCACTGCTCGCACAGCTCCCATGTCTCGATGATCTTCTCTTCGGTGAAGTAGTGCTTCAGGAGCGAGGAGACGTAGATCATGTCGCGGGCGTGGGCGTAGCCGTTGATGAGATTGCCGCCGCAGATGATCCGGCTGATTTTCAGCTTACCGATAGAGCCCATTGGCAGCTCGACGGCGGGTCGCGGCGTCTTCGCCCCATCGGTTTGGGCCGTGTTCTGGGCCAGCAGGTTCCGCTCCTCGATGCTCAGACCCAGTACGCCTGTGCCGAAAGCGCACGTCTTCAGGAAGTTGCGGCGATTCAAGTTGTCCGTGTTCATGTCCATCTCCCGGGCGCAGTCGCCGGCCATCAGTTCTCAGTTGTCAGCAATCATCATTATCCAAGCCTACCATTGTACATGATAGCCGGCTCTGTTTCGAGACCATGCATAATGGTGGTTCTTGCTGTCGTCCTTGGAGCCCACCCGCAAATCAGTGGGAAGGGGGCTTGACGCCGGGGCGATTTTGCCTATGCTAAACCCTTTGCATCGTCGATTGAAGGAGTATGGATCGTGCAGGGAAGTACGACTACGGGGACGTTTGTATTTGAGTCGCGTGCCGTCGAGCCGGGGCCGAGCGTGCTGTACGATGAGCATGTGAAGCGGACGGGCAAATCGCACATCAGTGCCTTCGCCGGCTACCTGATGCCGCTGTGGTATTCTTCGATTGCCGAGGAGCACCGGGCCGTTCGCGAGCGGGCAGGTCTGTTCGATTGCACGCACATGGGGGTGCTGGAGGTCGCGGGAGACGATGCCGCTGCCTTCCTCGACATCGTTACGACAAACCGCGTCAGCAGCATGAGCATCGGCCGGGCTCGCTACGGCTACATCCTCGATGCGGCCGGCAATGTGCTCGACGACATCATCGTTTACCGTCGGGGTGAGCACAACTTCATGGTCGTCGTGAACGCGGCGAACGAGCCGAAGATCAAGTTCTATATCCGCGAGCTGATCGACGAGCATGCGGTCGTCGATACGGAAGACTCTGCGTGGGCGGAAAAGCTGCCCGGCCTGGATGTGGCGGTCTGGGACATGCGGGATCCGAACCGGCCGGAAGATCGGCGGGTGGACCTCGCTCTGCAGGGGCCGGCGTCGATAGAGACGCTGGCGAGGTTGACCGACGAGCGATTGGCTGTGGATCGCATCACCGGCTTGAAAAGCTTCGCGTTTGTGGAGGAGCGATTGGCCGGGATCGACTGTCTGATCTGCCGGACTGGGTACACTGGCTCGACGGTCGGGTTCGAGCTGTTCATCGATCCAGACGCGGCGCCGCGTCTGTGGAACCTGATCCTCGATGCCGGCGGGCCACTGGGAGTTCTGCCGTGCGGGCTCGGCGCTCGTGACAGCCTGCGAATTGAGGCGGGCCTGCCTCTGTACGGGCACGAGTTGGACGGCAGGTTCAATATCTCCCCGTTCGAGGCGGGCTATGGCTGGGCCGTCAAGCTGGAGAAGGACTTCTTCATCGGCAAGGCGGCCATGCGGCGTATCGCCGCCACGTACAGCATGGAAGTTGCCCGGATCGAGTGGCCGGGCACGAAAGGGATCCGTCCCGTCCGGCAGGATGACGCCGTGCTGAACGAGCGGGGCGAGTGTGTCGGCTGGGTGCTCAGCAGCGCCAAGGTCGAAGAGAAACAGTACTCGCTGGCCTACGTGGACCGGAACATGGCCCGGGAGGGAACGAGACTTGGCGTTTACTATTTGGCGAGGAGCCCGGCCCAGGTGCAGCAAGGCAGGAAGGAGCGCGTCGAGAAAGGAACGAGACTGAAAGCGGATCTTGCCGGCGTGGTTTCCGCCCGGTTCCCGAAGTTCTGATTGGAGATAATGACGATGGCGGTCAAGGAAGGATTGCGTTACACGAAGGACCATGAGTGGATCAAGGTCGAGGGCGATACCGGGACGATCGGGATCACCGATTACGCCCAGGAGCAGTTGGGCGAGATTGTGTTTGTCGAGCTGCCCCAGGTCGGCAAGCAGTTCGCGGCACACAAGGAGATCAGCGTCGTGGAGAGCTCCAAGGCGGCCGGCGACGTGTACTGCCCGGTCGCGGGCAAAGTCACCGAGGTCAACGCGGAGCTGGAGTCCAAGCCGGAACTGGTCAACGAGGATTGCTACGGAGCCGGCTGGATCTGCAAGCTCAAGATCGCCGACAAAAAGGCGCTCGACGAACTGATGGATGCGAAGAAATACGAGGAATACCTCAAGGCACTCTGAGGGCATCGCACATATGGAATTCACACCGCATACCCCCGAGCAGCGACGGCAAATGCTCGACGCGATCGGGCTGACGATGGCGGATCTCTTCAACGACATTCCGCCGGAGCTGATGGCCAAGTCGTTCAAGCTGCCGCACGGGCTCAGCGAGCAGGAGGTCCGCAACCGGCTGGCCGAGCTGGCGGGGAAGAATTCGATCGACCTGGTCCTGTTCCTTGGCGGCGGATTTTACGACCATTTCATCCCGGCGGCCGTCTATTCGATCATCTCTCGCAGCGAGTTCTATACGGCGTACACGCCGTACCAGCCGGAGCTGTCCCAGGGAACGCTCCAGGCCATCTACGAGTTTCAGTCGGCGATGTGCCGCCTCACGGACATGGAGGTATCCAACGCGTCCCTCTACGACGGCGGCACAGCTATGTATGAGGCGATGATGATGGCGCTGCGCATCACGGGTCGAAACAAGGTCATCATCGACGACAGCGTGAACCCGATCTACCGTGTCATGATTCGTTCCTACACGCAGAACCTGCAGATCGAGCTCGAGGAGACACATTCCGCCGAGGGTCTGGCCAATCGAGCCCAGATCCTGCAGAAGCTCGACGACCAGACCGCCGCCGTCATCGTGCAGAACCCGAACTTCTTCGGCTGTATCGACGATTTCAGCGACATCGCGGAGGCGGCCCACGACAAGGGTGCGCTGCTGCTCGTCTCGTGCTACCCCATCTCGCTGGGGATTCTCAGGACGCCCGGCGCCATGGGGGCGGACATCGTCACGGGGGAAGGGCAGAGCCTGGGGATGCCGATGTCGTTCGGCGGGCCGTACCTCGGCTTTATGACCTCGCGCCTGCACTACGTCCGCAAGATGCCGGGCCGAATCGTGGGAGAGACGAAGGACCGGGAAGGCCGGCGGGCCTTCGTTCTGACGCTCCAGGCCCGTGAGCAGCACATCCGCCGGGAGAAGGCCACGTCCAATATCTGCTCCAACGAGGCCCTATGCGCCCTGACGGCGCTGGTGTACCTGTCGCTGCTTGGCAAGGAGGGCCTGAAAGAGACGGCCCAGCGCTGCGCCGACAAGGCGAGCTACGCCTATCATCGACTGACGGCGATCCCAGGCGTGACGCCGCACTTCCGGGCGAAATGGTTCTTCAACGAATTTGTGCTGGACCTGCCGTGCGATGCGGCCGACGTGATCGCGCGGCTGATTGAAAGGGGTTTCGCCGCCGGCTTCCCGCTGAGCCGGTACTACGAGGGAATGGAAAACTCGATCCTGGTCTGCATGACGGAGAAGCGGACGAAGCAGGAGATCGGGATGTTGGCGGAGGCCCTGGAGAGCATTCTATGAAGCTGATCTTTGAGAAGAGCGTTCCCGGCCGTACGGGCGTGCTGCCTGGGCCGAGCGATGTGCCGATGGGCATCAACATCCGGGGGAGCCTGCTGCGCGGGCGCAGCGCGGAGCTGCCGGAACTGAGCGAGCTCGATGTCGTGCGGCATTTCACGGAGCTGTCGCGCCGGAACTTCGGCGTCGATACGAACTTCTATCCGCTCGGCTCGTGCACGATGAAGTACAACCCGAAGGTGACCGAGCGGGTCGCCGCGTATCCGGGCTTCTCACACCTGCATCCGCTGCTGCCGCAGTTGCGCGGGGGCGGCATGCTCACGCAGGGGGCCCTGGCGATCCTGTACGATATGGACCTGCTGCTGCGCGAGATCACGGGCATGGCGGGCTTCACGATGCAGCCCATGGCCGGCGCGCATGGCGAGCTGACGGGCATGATGATCATGGCCGCCTACCACCGCGACAAGGGCAACAAGAAGAGCGTCGTGTTCGCCCCGGACAGCGCGCACGGCACGAATCCCGCCAGTGCCGCCATCGCGGGCTATCGTGTCGTCTCCATCCCGAGCACGGAAAATGGCGACATGGATGTCGATGCCCTCAAACGCGCGCTGAACGATGAGGTCGCGGGCATCATGCTGACGTGCCCCAGCACACTCGGCCTGTTCGATCCTCGGATCAAGGAGATCTGCGACCTGGTCCATAGCGTGGACGGGCTGGCGTACTACGACGGCGCCAATCTTAATGCGATTGTGGGCCTGGCACGGCCGGGCGACTTCGGCTTTGATATCGTGCACCTGAACCTGCACAAGACCTTTGCGACCCCACACGGCGGGGGCGGACCCGGGGCCGGACCTGTCGGTGTGAAAGAGAAGCTCCTGCCGTTCCTGCCGATCTCCATCGTGGTCAAACGCAACGATGGGACCTACGCGCTCGAATACGACCGGCCGAAATCCATCGGCTACATCGCGCCGTTCTACGGCAACTTCGGCATCATCGTGCGGGCGTACACCTACATCCTGATGCTCGGCGGGGAAGGACTGCGGCACGTGGCCAAGACGGCGGTGCTCAACGCCAATTACGTGCGAGTGAAGCTGCGGGAGTACTACAAGCCCGCCGTGGACCGAGTCTGTAAACACGAGTGTGTCTTCAGCACGACCGACAAGATGGCGGAAAACGGCGTCCACGCTCTGGACATCGCCAAGGCCCTGATCGACAGGGGCTTCCACCCGCCGACCGTCTACTTCCCGATCACGGTGAAAGAGGCGATCATGATCGAGCCGACGGAAACCGAGAGCAAAGAAACCCTCGACGCCTTCATCGAAGCAATGATCGACCTCGCCGGCTTGGCCGAAACCAGCCCCAACAAGTTGAAGGCCGCCCCCGTAACGACGCCGGTCTCCCGCCCCGACGAAATCGCCGCCGTGAAGAATCTCAACATCGCGTGCTTATGACATGAGCCGGACCAATTTGTTCTCACACAAAGCCACAAAGCCACGAAGTATTCATTCAGATTCTGTTTTCGC
>Ga0315274_10002431_pt1 | contig 28136 bp, 18 predicted proteins | sample YL17G02_20_MG_FD_203700 | JGI IMG/M metagenome (GOLD analysis project Ga0315274, IMG submission 203700) | Sediment microbial communities from Yellowstone Lake, YNP, Wyoming, USA - YL17G02_20 | ecosystem: Environmental > Aquatic > Freshwater > Lake > Sediment | place: USA: Wyoming | collected...
CCCAGCGCATGTAGAGGATGCGGCCGTCGGGGAGGGTCCAGGGGGTATTGTCGTGGTCGTTGTTGCTGGAGAGCATGCGGAGGTTCGAGCCGTCGGCGTCGCAGCGGTAGAGCGTGGCGACGCGGGTATACCAGCAGTTGACGAAGCGGCGGCAGCGCGACGAGCAGAAGACGATGCTCCCGTCGGGGCAATAGGTCGGCTCGATGTCGTCGTCGGGGCCGTCCGTCAACTGCCGCAGCCCGGTGCCATCGGCGTTGATCTCGTAGAGGTGGAAGGGATGCTCGCCGCCCTTGCGATAGGAGAAGAGGATCTTCTTGCCGTCGTAGTGGACCTGGGGGTCGCGGACGCCGCCCCTGGGGTCGTCGAGGATCACGTTGAGCTCGCCGGTGCGCAGGTTCAGGCGGCAGAGGCGCCCGCCTTCGCCGTAGCCCCAGTAGACGCCATCCTCGAACTTGAAGCCCAGGGCCTTCGGAGGCGAGTCCGAGTGGTCCGAGTAGTTGCCGAAGGTCACGTACCAGTGGTCGCGGCCGGGGACTCGAACAGCGAAGACGATCTCCTCGACCTGGGCCAGGGGGCCGCTGAGGAATCGCGTCAGCATGGGGCCGGGGCTGTAGCTCGGCTCTGGCCGCGGCGGCGCATCCGGCCGCGCAGCGGCCAGGGACGCCGCGGCGAGCACGGGCAGGAACAGCCCCAGGGCGCAGAGCAGAACAGGGCAGCGGTTCGTCCGAGTGGTCCACACGGTCGAGCGACCTCCTTCCTGCCTGGGATGGTACACCGCGGGCGGGGCAACGTCAAGCTTGACAAATGCCCGCGGCTGCGTCATCATATGGGGTAGCGGAGGAAGGCCCCTCCCACGGGGCCATGCGCAGGAGCGTCCGAGATGCCTCCGGCCGCGCGAATCGGGGATATGCACACCTGCCCGATGGTGACAGGGACGGTGCCGCACGTCGGCGGGCCGATCATCACGGGCTTCCCGACGGTCATGATCGGCTTCATGCCCGCAGCGCGGGTGAGTGACACGTGCGTCTGCGTCGGCCCGCCGGATGCGATCGCGATGGGCTCCATGACGGTCTACATCGGCAACATGATGGCGGCGCGGATCGGCGACCCGACGGTCCACGGCGGCGTCATCGTCATGGGCTGCCCCACGGTCATCATCGGCGACATGGGGATGGGGTCCCCGAGCGGTCCGAGCGCGCCGGCCGTGGCGCCCCCCGGGGGGCCTCCGTCCCCAGGGTCGGGGACCGGCACCGGCACCGGCACGGGGACCGGCACCGGCACGGGGACCGATACCCGGGAGCGGCCGCTCTTCGGGCAGGAAGAGCCGATGTCCTGCGGCATCGCCAGCGTCCGGATGATCATCGCCACGCAAACTGGGCAGAACATCCCCGAGGCGGACCTGCGGACCGAGTCCCAGAACTACCCCGGGCCCTACGATCCCGTGAACGGCACCCGCATGGACAATCTCACGCCCCTCCTTCAGGCGCACGGCGTGCAGGCGTCCGACTACCAGTCGGGCCAGACCGTGAGCGACTTGCAGACGGCGACCGCCAGCGGCGACCCCGCCATCGCGCATTTCAACAACCCCGCGCATTTCGTCGTGGTGGACGGCGTGCGCACGAACCCCGGCGGCTCCCGAACCGTCACGGTCCGCGATCCCTGGCCGCCCGGAGCAGGGACCCAGCGTGAGATGTCGGAGAGCGACTTCAACAGCCGCTTCTCCGGGCATACCATAACAACCGGGGGCCAACCCTGAGCCGCAGAGGGTCATGAGAATGGCTGACGCCGACAGCATCAAGCCCGCCGCGGCCGAGCACTTCCAGTGCGCGGCCACCGAGGTCGGGGCGACGGACCTGACGGCCAGGCACCCCTGGCTCCATAAGCACGGGCTCTACTTGGCGGCCGACCCCAAGCGGCGGATGGCGCTGATCGCCGCCGGGGGACCGTCAGGGGCGTTGATCTTCGACGAGGCCCTGGGGATCCCCGCCAACCTGAAGACCCTCAACCAACTGCTACAGGCGGAGGAGGCCAAGCTGCCCGAGGGCCTGCCCGCCGCGCAACTGGCCTGGGTGACCCGCGCGTTCCTCGCCGGGCCGGGCGGCTTCGTCGGCTGCGCCGCCTTCTGGGCCGAGCAGAAGGACGCCCTGAAGCTCTGGACCTCTCCGTGCCCCAGGGATGGCCCCGTCCTCTTCCGCAAGTACTGCCAAGACCCGCAACTGGCTCGCCGGGGCGACCAGTGGTCTCTGACCTTCTACTACTTCACCAACAAGGGTGGCGTGGAGGTCTGGAAGGCCAACGGCGACGCCCGCCAGTTCCTCGGCGCGGTCTTCGAGCGGGTCGAGCCCGACCGCAAGTTCTTCTTCCCCTACGCCTGAACGGCTCGCCACGGTTCTCGGTCGTCGTGGCCACAAGCGGCTCGCTTGTGGAATGCGGCGAGGAGCCCAGCTCCGCTGGCATGGAAAGTGGTGACTTCTCACCGCACTCCGTAATCCTCCCCGTTCTGAAGCAGGCCGCGTTTCTCCGTGCGCCAGCCTGGAACCAGGGGGGATTATGGAGTGCGGCATGCTGATGCCGCTTTGGGTCCCCAGCGGGCAGTTTGTAGTGCGGCCTTCAGGCCGTATCTTGGCCTGGGGGGATACGGGCTAAAGCCCGCACTACAAACCCTCAGGATTCGGGCAAAGCTCAGGCCATTCCCCAGGGTTGACTTCCGGAGGGACGCAGGTAGAATCGAGCCCTGCAAACTCCTCGTCTCGGATTCACTTGAAGGAGCGACAGCGACATGCCGAAGCTCAGAGTGGGGTTCATCGGGACGGGCCGGAAGCCCGAGCGGCCGGGGCCGATGGGCTACGCAATGGCCTATCAGCACGCCGAAGCCTACAAGAGGCTTGATTCATGCGAGCTGGCAGCCTGCGCCGACATCGTGCAGGAGAACGCGGCCGCGTTCGCCGAGAAGTACGGCATCCAGCGGGTCTACACGGGCTACCGCGAGATGCTGGCCAAGGAGAAGCCCGACGTCGTGAGCATCTGCACCTGGCCGAAGCTCCACGCGGAGATGGCCATCGCCTGCGCCCAGGCGGGCGTGAAGATGTGCCACTGCGAGAAGCCGATGGACCTGACCTTCGGCGGCTCGCGGAAGATGCTCCAGGTGGCCGCCCAACACGGGATGCAACTCAACTTCAACCACCAGCGCCGCTACGGCAAGCCCTTCCGCAAGACCAAGGAGCTCATCGACTCCGGCGAGATCGGGCAGGTCGTCCGCATGGAAGCCGCCATCAGCGACCTTCTCGATGGCGGCACGCACTGGATCGACATGCTCAGCTACTTCAACAGCGAGACGCCGCCCGAATGGGTCATCGGGCAGATTGACGCGCGCCACGAGAAGCGGGTCTTCGGCGCGGCGGTCGAGTGGCAGGGCGTCTGCCACGTGAAGTACCGCAACGGCGTCTTCGGCCTCATCGTGACCGGCCCCGAGATGCGCGTCGCCCTCGGCGTCCCGTTCCGCGTCCACGGGACGAAGGGCGTCATCGAGATCGCCTGGGACCCCAGGCCAGGGCCGATGCTGCGCTATTGGAAGCAAGGCTCGCCCGACTGGATCGCGGTGGATTGCGCGGGCGAGCACCTTCACGGGCCGGGCTACATCGAGCGCGCCATCGCCGATGCCGTGGATTGCGTGCTGACGGGCCGCGAGTGCGAGCTGTGCGCCCGCCACGCGATGAACGCCACGGAGATCATCTTCGCCTGCTACGAATCCAGCCGCCGCCGCGCCCGCATTGACTGCCCCCTCGACATCCCCGATAACCCCCTGGAGACGATGATCGCCCACGGCGACGTGCCCTTCGCGCCGATGGGGTAGAGCAGATGCGGAGGGGAACTTCTTGCAAGAAGTTCCCCTCCGCACCACCCTTCAAGAACTCCTGAGATGCTGGCGGCTCTCTTCACTTCTCCTGCTGCTTGAACTCGATGGGGCCGTCATCCGCTCCGACGAGCCGAGCGCAGACCACCCAGCCGCGCTCAAGGTGGCCGACCTTCAGCAGGAGCTTGTTGGCGCCCGCCTTGAGCTGCACCTTCACCCGCTGCTCGTCAATGCGGAAGTTGGCGCCCACGCGGGAGTGGACCTGCTTGCCGTTGACGCAGGCGACGCAGCCCTCCTCGTAGCCGAGCTTGAGGAGCGCCTCGGCGTCCTTCGCCACGGTGACCTCCGCGTAGAGGAGCGCGCCCGCGTTGGCCTGCTTGCCGAAGTGCGTGTTGAGGTCAACGATACCCGAGGGGTCGGCGGTCTGAAGCGGCTTCCACTCGCGGGAGACGCCGGCGGCCTCGGCCGCCAGCAGGACGTCCACGCCTTCCTTCTCGGGCGGGAGCTGCTGGCCGAAGAGGGCGTTGTTGGGGTTGGGGAAGGGGCCGGCGACCATCCAGCGGGTGATGAAGCCGGCGCGGTGGGCGAGGTCGCCCTCGACGCCGAGCTTGCGCAGCTCGCCCTGGGCGCGGCTGATGCGGCCCTGGTCGTTGCTGCGGCGGACGATCTCCGTGTACGCCTCGACCGCGGCCTCCTTCTTGCCGGCCTTCGCCAGGCCCTCGGCGATGCGCTGGACCGCGTCGTGGGCCTCCCCGCTCACGCGGTGGTCGCGGAATCCCTGGGCAAGGGCGGGGATGACCTCCGTGCCGCCGACCTCCCCGAGGGCGCGAATGGCGATCTTCTGGTCGTCGGGCTGCGGGACGATCTTGCGGTCGAGGGCGAGGCCGAAGATGGTCGCCGCGGCGGCCCGGTCGGCCTTGATGATGTCGGCGGAGTACTGGAGGGCCGTGCGGACCGCGGTGTCGCGGAGCACGCCTTCGCCCTTCGTCGCCGCCTCGATCAGAAGCGGCACAATGCCGGGGTCCTTCACGCGGGCGAGGCCCTCGATGGCGGCCGCGCGGACGCCGAGGTCGGCGTGCCTCGCGCCCGCGAGCAGGAGCTCCTTGACACTGGGGTCCTCGCGCCAGCTCATGATCTGGAGAATGACGGCAAGGGCAGCGGGCGACGCTTTCTTCGCGGCCTCGACGATGGCGGCGTTGGCCTCCGGCCCGGTGGTGCGGCGGAGGGCGTAGGCCACCGCCTCTTTCACCTTGCCCTCCGCGCTGCCGAGGGCCTCGAGGATGACGGGCACGGCCTTCACCTGGTTGAGCTGGCCGATGGCCATGAAGGCGGCAATACGCACGTCCTCATCAGCATCCTTCGTCGCCGCGACGAGGGTCGGAAGGGTGTCCGCGTCTTTGCGGTAGCCCAGCGAGCGGAGCAGGACGCACCTCGCTTGCTTCCTCGCGTCGGCGAGCGCGGCGACGATGGCCTCGGTGGCCTTCCTGCCGGGGACCTTGCTGAGCGCCCGCTCGGCCGCGTCGCGCTCGTCGAGGACGGCGCCCTTCAGGGCCGAGAGACAGGCGGGGATGGCGGCCTCGGCCTTGAGCTCGCCGAGGGCCTGGAAGGCGGCGATGCGCACCTTGATGTCCGCGTCGTTGGCCGCCTCCACGACGACGGGGGCGGCGGCGGGGTCGCCGCGCCGGCCCAGGACGCCGAGGAGGACCGCCTTGACGCCTGCTTCAGCCGTCTTGGCTCTGTCGGCGATGGCCGTCGTCGCCTCCTTGCCGGGCAGGAGGATGAGGCCCTGGACGGCCGCGCCGCGCTCCTGCGCGTTCGGGGTGATGACCGAGGCGATGAGGGTTTCGGCATCCTTGGCGCTCCCCGCGCGCCCGATGCCGACGAGGGCGGCGCACTTCACGTAGGTCTTCGGGCCGAGGAGGGAGCGGTAGATCTTGAGCGCCGCATCCTTCTCGCCCTTGATGGCGAGGGCGTCGGCGAGGGCGAGAGAGGCGTTGGTCGCGCGAATCTGGGTGTGGATGGGGCCTTTCGCCATGGCCGCGGCGAGGGCCTCGGCGGCGGCGCCGTCGCCGATGAGGCCGAGGGAGTCGCACGCGTTTACGCGGAGGCCGTCGTCGTCGCTCTTGGCCTCGGCGATGAGGAGCTGGACGCTGGCGGCGTCGCGGCGGAAGCCGAGGGCGTTGATGAGCGCAATGCGGAAGGGCTTATCGGCCTTGGGGAGGGCGGCGCGGAGGGCTTCGGCGGCGGCGGGCGCGGGGTTGTTCATGAGGGCGCGGCGGGCGGGCTCGCGGAGGTCCTTGTCGGCGAGAAGCTCCGTGAGCGCGGGGACGGCTTCGGCCCGGCCGATGCGCTCGATGTGGCGGATGACGCGTTCGCTGCCGAGCGCGGTGAGCCCCGGTGCCCTGATGCTGGCGAGCAGGGCTTTCGCGGCGGCGAGGCGATGCGCGTCGCGGCCCGGGGTCGAAGCCTGATGAGTCAGCGCCTCCAGCTTCGTGTCGGAGGCGGCCCACTTGCTCATGTCGTCGCCGGCGAGGCCCTTGGCCAGCTCGCCGACGACGAATTGGTAATCTGCCTCCAGCTCTTCGGCCTTCCTCTCAGGCCCTTCCTTGGGGAAAAGGCCGGCGATGGCGTCGTCCACCGTCTTCGGCTTCGGCGCCTCAGCGGCGGAAACGGCGCCCACCCAGAGCGCCACCATCGTTCCTGCCACCCCCAGTCTCAGCATCGTCCTCATCTACGTTCTCCGATCTGGAATCTGAAATCTGAAATCTGGAATCTGAAATCGGCAATATGAAATCCTCATGCCGAGGGCTGAGTGAGTGTGCCTGCGGGCATGTTCGGCAGCAGGTCTTCGGGGATCTTCCACGGGGCGCGCATGGGCCGGTCGAGCCAGCGGGCCGCCTCGGGATCGCCCACCATTTCCTCCTTGTCGGGGTCCCAGACCAGCTTGCGGCCGCCGAGCCAGTAGGAGATGTTGCCGAGGTGGCAGGCAGTGATGGTGCGGTGGCCGATCTCCACGTCGGCGTCCGGCCGCTCGCGGGTCTCCATCGCGCGGTGCCAACTGCCGTGGTGGTGGCCCGGGACGGGCGGCAGCGTGTCGTCGCTCGGGCCGAGGGGGTCCTTGCCGATCTCCTCGGGCCAGGTGCGGAAGTAGCCGCGGTTGACCTCGATGATCCCCTGCTCGCCGAAAAACCGGATCCCGTTGGCGGGGGCATTCATCTCGATGACCACCCCGTCGGGGTGCTTGTGGATGAAGCGATGCGTCTTCGTGTCGTACTGGACCTCCAGCGGGCCGGAGAACTCGCGGCCGATGCCCCAGAGCGCGATGTCCATGTGGTGCGCGCCCCAATCGGTGCAGCCGCCGCCCGAATAGTCGCGGTAGCTCCGCCAGTTGAACGGGTGCATCGCCTTGTTGAAGGGCCGCCAGGGGGCGGGGCCGAGCCACATGTCCCACTCCATCCACTCGGGCGTCGGCTCGGCGGGCAGGTAGCACTCCTGGGAGGGGCCGCCGACGCCCACGTAGACGAGGGAGATCTTGCCGATGCGGCCGGAGCGGCAGAGCTCGACGGCGCGGCGGAACTCCGGGTCCGACCGCTGCTGGCTGCCGACCTGGAAGACGCGGTTGTAGCGGCGCGCGGCGTTGACCATCGCGCGGCCCTGGCGGATCGTCAGCGACAGCGGCTTCTCGCAGTAGATGTCCTTGCCCGCCTGCATCGCGTAGATGGTCGCCAGGGCGTGCCAGTGGTCGGGGGTGGCCACGACGACCGCATCAACGTCCTCGCGGTCGCACAGCCGCCGGAAGTCGGTGTAGCCTTCCGCCTTCCGCTTGCAGCGCTTGACCCGCTCCTCGAGCGTGCGCTTGTCCACGTCGCAGACGGCGACGCTCGGGTACTTGTCGTTCTGGCAGTAGCCGCCGAAGTGGCCGCCCCCCATGCCGCCCACCCCGATGTGGCCCATGCGCACCTCGCCGCTCGGCGTGGGCTGGCCGGGCGCGCCCACCACCCGCGTGGCTGTCAGCAGCGGCCACGCCGCCGCCGTCCCCGCCACCGCCTTGCTCAGAAAGCTGCGACGCGACTCTCTCTCGCTCATGCGCTCGATCTCCTATGACGTTTCCTGTCGCCAAGTCCTTCAGGGCTGCCCTAGACTATATGAGCGCCCGCGGCGGGTGTCAAGCTTGAGGAACCCTCCCAAGTCGCTACAATACACGCGGAGGGTAGCAGAGCTTGGAGGAGTTCCGATGTTTCTGGCTTTCGGCGAGATCATGATGCGGGTGGCGCCCGAGGGGCGCCTGCGGTTCCGGCAGGCGATGCCGGGCAAGGTGGATGTGACCTTTGCCGGCGGTGAGGCCAATGTGTGCGCCTCCCTCGCGCTCCTCGGCGCCAGGGTCCGCTATCTCACGGCGCTGCCAAGGCACGCCATCGCGGAGAGCCTCGTCGGCGTCCTGCGCGGCTTGGGCATCGACACGAGCGTCGTGCTCTGGCGCGACGCCGGCCGTCTCGGCATCTACTTCCTCGAGACCGGCGCCAATCAGCGCAGCTCCGTCGTCCTCTACGACCGCGACCTCAGCGCCATCGCGCTGGCCGCGCCCGACGAGTACGACTTCGACGCGGCGATGAAGGACGTGACCTGGGTCCACGTCACCGGCATTACCCCGGCGCTGAGCGAGAACGCCTACCTGTCCACCCTCAAGCTCGTCCAGTTGGCCAAGCAAGGCCCCTGTGGGGTTTCCTGCGACCTCAACTTTCGGAAGAAGCTCTGGCGCTGGCGGCCGGGCACCCCGCCCGGCCAACTGGCCAATGAATGCATGTCCCGCATCCTGCGCCACGTGGACCTGGTCATCGGCAACGAGGAGGATGCGGCGGACGTCCTCGGCATCCACGCCGAGGGCACGTCGGTCGAACAAGGGAGGATCAACGCGCGGGCCTATGAGAAGGTCGCCCGAACCATCCTCGAACGCTTTGCGAACGTCTCGCGCGTCGGCATCACCCTCCGCGAGAGCATTTCGGCGGACCACAACAACTGGGGCGGCCTGCTCTTCGACTACAAGGCCGACCGCGCCTTCTTCGCCCCCCTCAATGAGCAGGGCGAGTACCAGCCCTACGAGATCCGCGACATCGTGGACCGCGTGGGCGGCGGCGACGCCTTCGCTGCTGGCCTCCTCTACGCCCTCAACTCGACTGAGTATCGCGATCCCGCGATGGCCATTCGTTTCGCCGTCGCCGCGAGCTGCCTCAAGCACTCGATCCAGGGCGACTTCAACTACGTCACCCGCGACGAGGTTGCCGCCCTCCTCCAGGGCGCGGCCTCCGGCCGAGTGAGGAGATGACAGTATGGCCACAGGCCGGAGGGGCGAGGCCAGGGAAATCGGGCTGGCGAGTGTGTCGCCTGCACCACTATGAGCCACCCAAGCCCCGTCGCCCCGCACTCAGCCCGGAACCAAGAGGAGGGGTCATTCTGAGCGGAGTTCTGCGGAGCGAAGAATCTCTGCCGACCTCAGGGACGCGACGGAACCCAGGAAGTGGCCTTCGGCCTTGTGGCCGGTAGAGATGCTTCGTCCGCCCGCCTTACGGCGAGCGAACTCAGCATGACCCTGGTGTGCGGTAGCGTCGGGCTCCTGCCGAATCCTGGGGCGACCGCTGTTCCGCTGGGTGTCGGCAGCAGGCCACTGAGGGATGAGTCCCTCGTCCCTCTGGCCTCCCGCCCGCTATCTCAGCGGCAGCTTGGCGGTCTTACCCGTGCGAGCAGACTTGTAGATGGCGAGGATCAGCTCGACGGCCTTGCGCGCCTCTTCCCCCGGCACCATCGGCTCGCGGTCATTGAGGATCGCCTGGGCCATGTCCTTGACCTGGATCATGTGGCCCAGCACGCTGAGGGCCTTGGGGTCGGAGGCGGTGGACCTCGACGGCTCCGGCTCCTTGATCGTGAGCGGGACATCTTGGGCGATTCCTGCCCTTTCCTTGGCGAGGGCGTATTTCACGAGGCCACCGTCGTTGAAGATCAGCGTGCCGTTCTCCCCGTGAAGCTCCGTGCGGCAGGACATGCCCGGCGTGACCGAGGTCGTGCCCTCGATGACGCCGAAGGCGCCATTCCTGAACTGGAGGATGGCGACGGCGGTGTCCTCGACCGGGATGTCGCGGACGAGCGGCGCCGCGTGGGCGGTCACGGTGTCCACGTCGCCCACGACGTGGAGGAGCTGGTCGATGCCGTGGACGCCCTGGTTCATCAGGGCGCCGCCGCCGTCGAGCTCCCAGGTGCCGCGCCAGCCGGCGCTCTTGTAGTAGGCGGGGGAGCGATAGAACTTCTGGTAGCAGTCGGCGAGCACGAGCTTGCCGAGCTTGCCCTCGCGGACGATCTTCCTGGCGGCCTTCGTGATGCCCCGGGTGCGGCTCTGGAAGATGCAGCCGAGCTTCACATTGGCTGCGGCGCAAGCGTCGATCATGCGGTCCATCGTTCGCAGCGTGATGTCGAGCGGCTTCTCGGAGAGCACGTGGCGCCCCGCCCTCGCGGCGTCCACGGCGATCCGCCAGTGGAGCCCGCTGGGCACGCAGACGCACACGCAGTCAATGTCGGGCTCCTTCTTCAGCATCGTGCGATGGTCGCTGTAGCAGGGCACATTGCCATGTTCAGCGGCGAGCCCCTGCGCCTTTTCGGTCTCGATGTCGCACAGGGCGATGAGCTCGCACTTCGGCGCCAACTGGATCGCCTTCGCATGCCACGGTCCGATCACTCCACAGCCGACAACCGCGAATCCAACCTTGCCCTTTCGCATGGCCACGCCGCTCCAAGGAACTGGGACGAGATGATGTGAACCAGGCTCTGGCCTGGGATTCTACCCATGGGTCACCGCGTCTGTCAAAGGGGCCGCCCGCTGTCAAAGAACACTCAGGGTCAGACCTTAAAATACAAAATAGGCGACCCGCGAGTTCCTCGTCACGTGGTTAATTTGTATTTTAAGGTCTGACCCTGACTGCCTTACATCGTTGCCGAGTAGCCGACGTCCCCGACGGCTTGGCGGAGCTTGGCCACGTCGAGATCCTTGCCGCGGACGGTGGCCTTGCCGCTCGCCAGGTCTACGCTCGCCGAGGCGACGCCCGGGCACTCGCGGAGCGCCCGCGTGACCGCCTGGACGCAGTGGGTGCAGCTCATCCCCTGGATTGACAGCTCGGCCATTCCCGACTCCTCGCTCGCCGCCGCTTCCTTCGCAGCGGCCTTGGGCCGCCAGAAGAGAGCCACCGCCAGAACCACCAGGAGGACGACCGCGGAGGCGATCCCGAACGGCGTGGTGCCTCGCTCGTGGCAAGGGGGAGGAGCCTGGGCGCCCGTCGCGCTGTAGACGAGGTCGAGGAGCACGCCGCAGGCCAGCGCGGCGACGGCGACGCTGGCGAGGTAGATGGCCGCCGTCCGCCTGCCCATCGTTTTCCAGATGATCGCGATCGTGGCGCCGTTGGTGGCCGGCCCGGTCATCAGGAACACGAGGGCCGAGCCAGGGGATGCGCCCATGCTCATCAGAGCGGCGGCGATCGGCACCGAGGCCGTGGCACAGACGTAGATCGGGATCCCAATGGCCATCATCACCAGCATGCCCGGGAAGCCCCTGCCGACGCGCTGGACGAGGTCGTGCGGCACGAGCGCCGTGATGACGCCGGCGAGCAGAAGCCCGACCAGCAGCGCCCTACCGAGGTCCCGGGGGAGGGTGATGAAGCCGTAGGTGAAGACGTGCGCGAGCTTGTTGCGGCGGCCCTCGGCCGAGCAGCAGGCGTCCTGGCACGCCTCGGGGGGCGGGTTCGCCGGGTCGTCCTCCCGAACGAGAAGGTTCACCAGCGCGCCGCCGAAGACGCCCGTCGCCAGCGCCGCGAACGGCCGGAAAATGGCGAAAACCGGCCCGAGCAGGCTCCAGGTCACCAGGATGCTGTCCACGCCCGTCTGGGGGGTGGAGAGGAGGAACGCGGTCGTGGCCCCGCGGCTCGCGCCGTGCTTGCGCAGCGAGGCCGACACGGGGATGACGCCGCAGGAGCACAGCGGCAGCGGCACCCCGAACGCCGCGGCTTTGAGCACCGGCCATATCCCCCGGCCGCCCAGATGCCGCTCGACCCTCTCTGCCGAGATCAGCACCGAGAGGACGCCCGCCATCAGAAAGCCGAAGAGCAGGTACGGCGCCATCTGGAGCAGATTCGCCCAGAAGCCCTGCACAATCGCCTGAACGACCTCAAGCATCCTGAATCCTTCGCGGCGACCCGCGACTTGTCCCTTCCATTGTATTCTAGCGCGGACGTTGCGGGCGGGCAACGCGAATTCCCGCCGGGCTTGCCTGAGTCCGCCGGGACGACGGAGGCCGTTCACCAAGCGGGACTTCGGCGACCGCCTGCTGTGGGCCAAAAGCTCACCTAAGTATCAGTATATCAAGCCTTTATGCTTCGCGATCGGCGACGCACAAGAAGGCCCCTTCCAGCCACTCCGGACGGGCGCTAAGACCTGGGGGTCATAGGAGGGCCGGAAGCGCAGGCTCGAAAGTCGCAAGTGTAGAATTACACGCGACTTCAGACTTCGGGTGTCCACGCCCAATTCCTGACGCGCGACGCGTCCTAGAGCGTTTGGGTGATTAACGGAAGTTAACCTTACCGCTGCCCCAGCGGGCCTGTTTGCGCTCGCGGCAGCGCTCTTCCCGCGCGCTAACCGCGGGTGCAATAGCGGATTTGCGCGCTCTGAAATGTAGCGCCAGCGTCCCGCTGGCCGTCCTGGCGGGAGCCCATTGCCGGCAATGGGCGCCCCGCCCGCCACCGCGGCGGCAAGATGCCGCCGCGACAGCCGCCCAGATGGCGGCGCTACACAGGAATGCCCGCGCAAATCCGCTATTGCACCCGCCAACCGCAGGGCGCTTGAAAGCCCGTGGGCAGCCGGTTATCATGCTCCAGGGAGGCCTGCTCTGAAGGAGGGACGCCATGGCGCAGCAATGGTGCACGTGGGACCGCACAGCGTGGGGGGCCGTCTTCGTCGCGCTTGCCGCGGCACAGGCGGCAGACCTTGTGCCCGACCTCGACAAGGTGGAGGGCATCAAGCACTTCAACGGGCCGCCCGCCGCGCGCGAGCTGCTCAAGCGCAACGGCTTCGTCGTCGTCCCGCGCTTCTACCACCAGATCTTCTCGCCGTACATCCACGAGGGTCTCCCCCCCTTCGTGACCACTGATTCCCTCCACCGCACGTTCCACGTCATCTTCGAGGAGCAGATCAAGAAGCTCGAGACGGCCCTCGCTGCCGACGTCGAGGCCATCACGAAAGCGATGCTGGAGGGTGTCGGCGCGGCGCCGCCGGGTGAGGCGCGACGCCTTGCCCACAGCTACTTCCTGGTTGGCGAGAGCCTCCTGGCCGGCGGCGAGGCCGCCGCCGATGCGCCGAAGGAAGTGGCAGCGGAGCTTGCCCTCATCCGCGCCGCCAACGCCGTCGCCAAGTCCCCCATCTTTGGCTACGCGATTGACTACACGCAGTTCAGGCCCCGCGGCTTCTACACCGAGACGCCGCTCCTCCAGCGCTACTTCCGCGCGATGAGCTGGTATGGCAACGCCGCGTTCCGCCTGGTCTCGGACCGCGAGACCCGAGCGGCCATGCTCATCGCGCAGCGGTTCGCCGCGAACGAGGGCGCGCGGAAGAGCTGGGCGAAGGTTGACCGCCTCTACACGCACCTCATCGCGCCCGCCGACGACCTCACGCCCGAGGAATACGCCGGAATCATCCGCTCCATGCAGGTCCGGCGAATTATCGGTGACCCCTTCGAGTGGTTCAAGAAAGCCGCCGCGCAGCTCCGCGACCCGAAGATCAACTCGATGGTCCTCTCGCCCGGCGAAATGCCACGCTGGGGCGAACTGAGCAAGGGGATGCGCCTTTTCGGCAAGCGCTACGTGCCCGACAGCGAGGTCTTCACGAACCTCACCTACCCGGCCGTGGAAGGGCGGGGCTTCCCATCGGGGCTCGACGTGATGGCCGTCCTCGGCTCCGCCCGGGCGCGCGAGCTTCAGGACAAGGCTGGCGAGACGAAGCTCCCCGGCTACGGCGAAGGCTTCAGCAAATCGCGCAAGACCCTGGACGACCTCCTGGCGGCCAAGGAGCGGTCCCACTACGTCGAATCCCTGAAGCTCGCCAAGACCCTCCTCGCCCCGCCCGGCCCCGAAGCGCTCCCCTTCATGAGAACCCCCGCCTACACCGACAAGAACCTCATGACCGCCCTCGCCATGTGGACCTCGCTCCGCCACACCTGGCAGCTCCAGGCCAAGCAGAGCGTAACGTACCTGGGCTTGAGCGATCCTCCGCCCCCAGGCTACGTGGAGCCGAATATCACCTTCCTCCAACGCCTCGAGGAGCTGGTGGCGCAGACGATCGAGATCCTCAGGGAGATCCCGGGCACGGACCTCGGGCGGCTTCAAGAATTCCGGCGGCTCGTTTCCGATCTCCACACAGTTGCGGAGAAGCAGCTCGCAGGGAAACCGCTAACGATCAGCGAGACCGTGCTCCTGCAACAGTACGCTCCAAGGATTGCCGGGCTCTCCTATTTCACGGGCCACTCCTGGCACGTTGACGGGAATCTCCCCTGGATGTCGCTGATCGCGGACGTTCACACGGAGCACGCGAGCGGGAAATGCCTCGAGGAAGGCATCGGCGGGGCCATGCCCATCTTCGTCGCCGTCCCTCACGGCGGCAAGCTCTATCTCATGGTCGGCGGCGTCTATTCCTACTACGAATTCCTCCAGCCCATCAGCCAGCGGCTTACCGATGAGGGCTGGAAGCAGCGCTGGGAGCAGGGGAACCTGCCGCCGATGCCGGCCTGGACCGGCTCCTTCATGCCCGGCCGGGACGTCGAAGCGCTCCTGGAGAAGCTGCGGGGAGGCGAGGTGGCCGACGACCTGCGCTATGTCCACGACCCCCGCATCCCGGAAATCCTCAAGAGAGAGCTATCCCCCGGCGGGCGGCTTGTGAAGGAGAAAGCGCGGAGATGGGCCATCGGCCTCTACGGTCGGAAGGCCGGGCGCGATGGCATGCCGTTGCTGCTCTCATTACTTGACTCCGGGAGCGACGACGATCGCTGGGCCTCGCGACGGGCCCTCGCCGCCATGCTTGAGCCGCAGGACATCCCGACGCTCAAACGCTTCGCACTGGAGAGCAACGAGGACAAGGCGTGGTTCTACCTCTCCCTCCTCGCGCAGCTCAGCGCGTGGACCGAGGTGCTCGATGTCCTGCACAGCGCCAGGTTGCCGGGGACCAGGCTCTGGGCGGTTCGCGTCCTCGGGGCGTGGCGTGTGCGCGATGCGACGCCGGCACTCCTGGCGGCTTACCCCAACGGCGACACCGAACTCCGCCAGACGATTCTCCAGAACCTGGACCGGATCTGGGCCCGGCCGCCCTACGGCGATGATCCCGGTGACCATCCGCGTTCGACCCTCTCCCCCCAGCAGGAAGCCAGGCTGCGGAAGGAAGTCTGCGCGCTCGTCCTCGATGCCTTGCGGGAACCGGAACGGCGACTTCGAGACGAAGCCATTCATCTAGTCCCAACACTCCAGCTCGAAGAGGCAATCCCCATCCTGGAGACCCTAGCAAGGGCGAGACGGATGTGGGGCGTTGTTCTGGCTCTCGAGTACCTCGAGTCCGACAAAGCGGGCGCGGCCCTCCTGCGCATGCTCAAGGAGGAGCTGAGGAACCCACCATTTGCACCCGATCATTGCGGCCGTCTGGTTGAAGCTCTTCAAGAGCGACGTGTGAGGGAGGCGGTGCCGGCTCTGGCCACGCTACTCGACGACAGGCGCGACAGAAACAGTGACAACCTGCGCGTCTGCGACACTGCACTGGGCGCCCTGGGTCGCCTCGACCCGGATGGGCCCGGCTGCTGGCTGCGAGGGGAGAACACCGTCAGGGCCAGTGACGAGCTTCTGGAGGTTTGGAAGCTCTATCTCAAGATCAAGGAGGAAGGCGGCCTCCAGAAGGCGCACACGGGAACGGTCACGGCGCTCGCCGAGAAGCTCCTGGCACTTGCTGAAACGCCGAAGGGGTCTGTGTGTGAGCAGGACCCTGTCCTGCGTCTTCGTTTCGTGAGGTGGACGCGGAACGCCATCCCCTTTGCCGCCCGGGCGCGCCGCGATGCGCTGACGCAGAAGGCTGACCTCTTGGTTCTCCAGCTCACAAGGAAGGAGGTGAGGGAGATCGTGCAGGACGTCGGAGGCGTCCCGCAGCACTTGGGCGACAGCCTGGCTGATAGGCTAGCCTGGCTGAATGAGCTGTACGTTTCCACTGATCGGTCGCGGCTTGACAAGGATGGCCGCATCTGCGACCCGTGGGGCCAGCCCTACCGCTTCCTCGAGCCCGCCCGCTATGGGCAGGCGCTCTTCGACCTCTACTCCTTCGGCCCGAATGGCAAGGACGAGGACGGGGGAGGCGACGACATCGCAAGCTGGAAGCAGGACTGAGAAGATTCCGCGTGCAGAGCCTGGCCCGCGGGAGCCCGTTGCCGGCAACGGGCGCTCCGAGGGCTATGCATGCCCTACCCCTCTTTTCCGTGCACAACTCGGCCCCCGCCCGCGTCCACTTTGTCCACTCCGTCCACATTCCCCCTCACCCCAGGGGCGCTCAGGGTGGACGGCGTGGACGGCGTGGACACAGTGGACATTGGGAAAAGACTCCAGGAGTCTTTTCCCTGTAGCCGAATCAAGGCAGTCACCAAGGCGAAGGGCCTTACCGCTCTCAGCCGCTGAGGCGCCAGCGTGCCAGGAACGCGTCGAGGTCGGTATCGGGGCGGATGCCGAGGCGGGTGAGGGCGAAATCGTAGCGCACCGGGTCGTCGGGGGCAAACGCCTTGAAGCCTTCAGTGGCCTCGACGGCCGTCCGCAGGTCGGCCTGGTTTCGGCGGGTGAGGCCGAGGGCGCGGCAGATGCGGTGCATGTGGACGTCGAGCGGCACGAGGAGCTTCGCGGGCGGCACGGCGTCCCAGCCGCCGGGGTCCACCTCGTCGCGCCGCACCATCCAGCGGAGGAACAGGTTCAGCCGCTTGCACGCGCTGCCGCGCTCGGGGCTGGGGAGCAAGTGGTCGTCCAGGCCTCCCGCCGCTCTCCGGAGCTCTGTGGTGAACGCGATGAGCGCGGGGACAACCGTCCCATGCTCATCTCTCAACCCCGCGCTGAAGGGGGCGTGGAGCGAACCGTGGCGTTCGAGGACGCGTTTGACGCCGATGAGCAGAACGGCGAGCTCTTCTCCTGTGGCGAAGCGATGCTTGAAGTCGGCGAAGGTATCGCGGAGCTCCCGCGCCGACGCGCCCGCCAGGAACGCCGCCGGCGATGGCATGCGTGCGAGGACGGACCGCACGCTCGCGAGGATCGACTTCACCCGCCCATACGAGAGCGAGGCGGCGACCAGCCCGACGATCTCGCGGTCGAGCGGGTCCTCGTAGTCGTAGAGCACCTCGAGCGGATCGGGATGGACGAACTCGCGCCGATTGAGCCTCGCGTAGAGCTCTTCCAGCGCCGCGCGGGTGATTCGGGGTCGGATCGTCGGGACCAAGATTGTCCCCCTCTGTGGGAATTCGTCTCCTCTACCTCTATTCTCCCCCATTTCGCGCGCTAGGGTCAAGCCCTTTTCTGCCTCTGTGCATCTCCCTCTCCCACCGGGCTCACCTTTGCCCGCATCTTGCAGCCTAGCCCTTGAGAATGGAGGCCTCCGCCTGTTTTCCCGCTCCGCTGGCATTGAAAGCGGTGACATCTCACCGCACTCCACAATCCTCCCCGTTCTGGAGGAGGCCGCGTTTGTCCGTGCGCCAGCCCGGAATCAGGGAGGATTATGGAGTGCGGCGAGGCGTTGCCGCTTTGGCTTTCCCGCGGAGCGGGCAGACAGGCCCAACGCCCCGTTCGGCACGGCGCCCCCTCAGGATGTGGGCAAAGGTGAGCCCACCGGGAGAGGGCTGGGGTGAGGGGCAGTGCTCCCTCTCCCACTGGGAGAGGGTGGGGGTGAGGGGCACCGGGACGGCTTGCTGCCCACAAAGGCCCCTCAGTGTCCCCAGGCCCCTCACCCTACCCTCTCCCGGGGGGAGAGGGAAGAGCGCCGATGCCCATTACCATCATCTGCGTGCGGGAGCACCACAAAGGGGGCGACGGGAGGGATAGTCACGGCTGCAAGTCTTGGGCAGGTGCGGCCATGACGAGGCTGAGGCCGTAGGGGATGAAGCCGACGCTGCGCGCCGTGGCGATGGAGGCCACGTTGGCCGGGTCGCAGCCGTAGCGGGCCTCGCCGCCGGCGCGCGTGATGTGCTCGACGACCGCCGAGACGCACGTCTTGGCATAGCCGCGGCGGCGGCAGGCCGGCACCGTGCCCGGGACGCCGAGGTCCGCTACCCGGTCCTCCATCACGCCGGGCCGATGGGCGTGGGCGAGCGAGACGGCCACGCCGTCAGCCACGACGCCATACACAATGCCGTTGGGAAAGCAATGGGTGGGATACTCCAGACCTTGGGCGATGGGCAGACTGTCGTCGGTGAGGCGGCGGCAATCGCCGCAGCGGTGCCGGCGGAGAAGCGAGGCGTTGCAGGCGAACATCACGTCGCGGAGGACTCGATCGGTGCCCTTCAGCCCCGCCTTGCGGAGGGCGTCGTTGGCGGGCGCCCATAATCGTGCCGCGATTCCAGGCTCGAACACAGCCTTCCTGTCGGCAACGCCCTCCAGAACCCTCCTCACTCCCTCGCCGGCGCCCGGCGGGACGCTTGCGGCTGTCCGCCCGTCCTCCAGCCAGACCCACCAGAGCGCGTGGATGAAGCCGTAGCTGTGCTCTCTTCGCAGGCGGCGCGGCGATTCCACCACGGCCACACAGCCAGGCCCCAACGAAGCCAGGTCCACCTGCATGCGCAGACTCATGTACCGGTCAACGAGCGGGAAGGCGCAGACGGCTTCTTGACCCATGGCTTCCAGCACTGAGCTTCTGCTCCCTCTCCCACTGGGCTGACCTTTGCCCACATCTTGCGGGCTTGCCTTTGAGAATGGGGGCCTTCGCCTGTGTTCCCGCTCCGCTGGCATTGAAAGCGGTGACATCTCACCGCACTCCACAATCCTCCCCGTTCTGGAGCAGGCCGCTTTTCACCGTGCGCCAGCCCGGAAACAGGGAGGATTATGGAGTGCGGCGAGGCGTTGCCGCTTTGGCTTTCCCGCGGAGCGGGCAGACAGGCCCAACGCCCCGTTCGGCACGGCGCCCCCTCAGGATGTGGGCAAAGGTGAGCCCACTGGGAGAGGGTGGGGGTGAGGGGCAGTGCTCCCTCTCCCACTGGGAGAGGGTGGGGGTGAGGGGCACCGGGACGGCTTGCTGCCCACAAAGGCCCCTCAGCGTCCCCAGGCCCCTCACCCTCCCCTCTCCCGGGGGGAGAGGGAAGAGGACCGAGGGCGGCTGTGCCGCCCTTCCCCACCATCGCTTCTCGCCCCTGCGCTCTGCGTGGGGGCGGGAGATGGCGACGCTCCGCGTCGATTCCCGCGCCGCGGGGCGGCGAAGAACCCCGTCACCACGCGGAGCATGGGGACGAGAAGCCTCTCCCGGGGGGAGAGGGAAGAGGACCGAGGGCGGCTGTGCCGCCCTTCTCCACCATCGCTTCTCGCCCCTGCGCTCTGCGTGGGGGCGGGAGCTGGGCGACGCTCCGCGTCGATTCCAGCGCCGCGGAGCAGCGAAGAACCCCGCCCCCACGCAGAGCATGGGGACGAGAAGGGAGAAGGGCGGAGCATGGGGACGAGAAGGGAAGGAGGCAGAGCGGCCGAAGACTGGGGTGTCACTTCTTCTCCAGCGTGATGGCGAGCTTGGTGAGGTGGGCCAGGTCGGCGCGGCAGAAGGGGATGTCCACCCGCGCGGCCAGGTCGTCCGCTGGCGCGTCGCGGAGCCAGGCGAGGGCCTTGAAGGCGTTGAGGGCGAAGTCGGGCGGGTCCACGAAGTTCTCGCCGAAGTGGACCTGGCGCTCCTCGCCGACGAGATACCACGTGGGGCAGAGGGTCTCGAAGGTGCGCCAGATGCTCTCGACGGCCTGCGGCACCTTGGCCTTCACGAGCGCCGCCACCTCGGGCGTGAGGCCGTGGAAGAGCCCGATCTTCGAGCGGTGCGGGATGATGCGGTAGAAGAGCGCATTGCCCTTGCCGATGAAGCTGTCCCACTCCTGGATGTTCTGGAACGTCGGGAGCTTGGCCCGCTCGGCGCTCCGCTGCCACCAGGCGACCAGGGCTTCGGTCGTCTTCTCGGCCAGGGCATTGGCCTGCTTCGCGGCGTCGGGGTCGCCAGCCTTCTCGGCGATGCGGGCGAAGGCGAGAAGCGAGGCGAGATAGCGGTTCGCATACAGGTCACCCTTGTCGGGGTCGAGCTTCCAGTTCATCTTCGCGAAGTCCTCGAAACACGCCTTGATGGTGGGCCAGGCGGCTTTCACCCGCTCCCACTCGCCGCACCGCTCGGCGTAGAGCCACACGGCGTAGACGTTGCCGAAGGGATGGTGCGGCTTCGAAACGTGGAAGGGGGTGAGCACTTGGGGCGGGACCCAGAACGCCTCGCGTCGCTCGCCCTCGTTGAGGGGGCACGCGGCCTGTTTCGTGAAGGGGGGATGCTTCTCCCACTCGGCAGCGAGACGAGCCTTGGCCTTCTCCTTGGCGTCGGCCTGGAGATGGGGGAAGGCCCAGGCGATGGCCTCGAAGGTCTCGCCGCTGTCGTCGAAGAAGAACTCGCGCCCTGCCAGCCCGGGCTCGACGTAGAGCGGCGCCCAGGACTTGCTGAGGAGCAGTGCGACAAGGGGGTCGAGCTCATGGCGGAGTTGATCAACTCCGCCATGAGCCAGCATCGCCCCCTGCACCATCGCAACGGACTGCCCATCAATGCCTTCGTCCTTCGCTGGCTCCCCCTTCTCGCCTGCGACGATGCAGAGGACGCGGCTGCCGGTCTGCCAGTAGATGCGGTTGCCGACCACGGCGACGCCGCCGCGGGCCGGGCCGTGCCATTCGTTGCGAGCCCAGGGGAGGTTCTTGAAGCCGCCCCAGGTGTCGCGGTTGCCGGCGATGAGGAAGAGCTTCTTCGTCTCCAGGTCGAAGCCGCTGAGGGTGCCCTGGTGGATGATGAGGACGGTCTTGCCCGCGACGACGAAGTTCTGGCTCTCATCCGCCGTGCCCCAGAAGGTGTTCCACGGCGGCTGCATGCCGTGGGCGTGTTGGAGCGGCTCGATGCGGTTCTTCTCGAGGTCGAGCAGCCCGAGGGCAACGAGGGGCGCGACGCCGTGGGTCCAATTGCCGTAGGCGCTTCGGTAGAGCACCAGGAGGCGGCCATCGGGTAGCACAACGGGCGGCGTGGCAACCCCCTGGCAACCGGCGGCCCAGAGGACGGGTGGCAGCGGCAGCAGCTTGCCCGTCTCGGCGTCGAGGACGAAGAAGGTTCGGGCCTCCTTGTGCTCATCAAGGTACTTGATGATGGCCGCCTGCTCCTTCGCCCAGAGGTCGAGGGTGCCCAGAGCTTCCCGCTTCTTCGTCCATTCCGCGAGTTTCTGCCAGCCGCTATCGTCCACGCCCGCGGCTTGGCAGATGACGTGGCGATCGCGCCCAATCAGCCCCGACATCTGGACGACGGGGTTCGTGCGGACGATGACGACGGTGCGGCCGCCCTTCTTGGCGATGACGGGATAATAGTCGCGCGCCGTCTGGCCGACGAGCGGCTCGGAGGTCCAGACCACCTTCCCCGCCTTCAGATCGAAGGCTCGCACCCGCAGGTCCTCCCCGGTCACGAACACGCGCCCGTCGGCGGAAGCGATCGATTGGCGGATCGGAGCGCGGGCATCCTCGCGCACCGACAGCTCCCCGCGGCCAGGCTCGGCCGCGAAGAGAACGCCGGTCCTGTATCCAACCCACACCAGGCCCGAGGCCACGGCGGGCGACGCCGAGATGCTGCCCGGCGTCGCGCCGCTCATCCAGAGGAGTCTGCCCGTGGCCGCATCGAGCGAGTAGAGCAGGCCATCCGTGCTGGCCGCGACCGCTCTGCCGTCGGCACAGGCGGGTGAGTGGAGGATGGGGCCGTTGGCCTGGAACCGCCAGAGGGGCTTGCCCGATTTGGCGTCGAGGGCGTAGAGGTTGCCGCTGTGGGTGCCGATGAAGAGCTTGCCGTCGGCGACGATCGGCTCGACCGCCGAGCCGATCCGCTCCCCCACGAAGTGGCGCACCCACGCCAGCCGGAAGGGCGGCTTCAGCTCCGCGTCAACGTAGCCCGTCCGCTGGACGTTCCCTCGCAGGGTCGGCCAGTCGGCGCCGCCGGCGGCCGAGCAAACCAGGGCCATTGCGCCTGCGAGAGATCCGGCAATCTTTCTGCTCATGTTCGCTCCGGTTCACGCGCCGATGGGACGGATGGGACCCATGGGACCGATCGGACCCATGTGTGCCATTGGTCCGATTGGTCCCATCCCCCAACCAAGCTCAAAAGCCCCTCGGCCTACTTGCCCGGGGCGGCGGGCTTCCTCGCCGTCACGGCGATCGGGCGGCCATCCTTGTCCGCGAAGCGGAGGTAGAAATCCCAGTCGAAAACCACGTCCACGCACTTGACGACCACGCGGTTGTCGCCCTTGAGGAGCGAGACCTTCGCCTTGTCCTGGTCCCACTCGCTCGCGCGGCGCTTCTCCTTGTAGGCGTGGACGAGGGCGCCGTTGAGCCAGACCTTGATGTAGTCGTCGCTGCCGACGAGGAGCGTGGCGTCGCGCACCGCTTCGGGGCAGTGGAGCCAGGAGACCGCGTAGGCGGCAGCGTGGTCGGGCTTGTTGTAGAGCCCGTCGAGGTCAATCTTGCCCGCCTGGAAGTCGCCCTTGAAGTCCTTCGCCTGCCACGCGGCGCCCTTCGGGGGCGACTGGGTGCCGTCGAGCGCGCCCTCGTTGGCCACGAACTCCTTGTCGGCGGCAGGCTGCTGCTGGTCTCCTCCGAAGTCGCTCTCGCCGAACTGGAACGGCCCGAGGACCAGCCAGCTCGTGACGAAGTGCTTCTCGGTGAGGAAGGCGCTGCTCTTCGCTGTCGGGGGGATCAGGTCGCTGACGGCCTGGGTCGGCTCCTTTCTCGCCGCCACCCTCCCCAGGCTTTGACAGCCCAATGCCCCTGCGAGCGCCCCGAGCGCCAGAAGACGACCAATCCGAGGGACCATGCTTTTCGCCCTTTCGCGCGTCATGAGGTGGCGAACCAGACAAGTGGAACTAGAGCCAACAGTAGCGCGATGGGGCGATTTGTCAAGTCACTGCGGCTGTTGAGAGGGATGGGGCGTGGGTTGCGGGGCGCCGTGAGCCGGAAAGCGGGAGCACGCGCCCCCCGCTACTTGCCCGGGCTGGCGCCGTTGGGAGTTGGCGTGGCTCGCTCGACCTGGCCTTGCGCAATCACCAGGAGCACGCCGCCGGCCACGACCCCGATGCCGCCCAGGAACTGCACCCACGTCAGGCTCTCCCTGAGGAAGATGGCCGCGTTGAGGCAGGTGAGGAACGGCGTCGCCATGAGCATCCCGCTCGCCACAATGGGGCCGAGACGGTGAATGGCGCGGTAGTACATGACGTGGGAGAACGTGATCCCCACGAAGGCCGAGACGATGAGGAGCAGCCAGACTCTGCCGCTGGCCTCGCCGACCGACCGCGGCTGGCCGAAGAGGAGCATGAGCACGGTCAGCCCGGCAGCCGTATAGAGGCTGACGACGCCGAAGCTCAGCCGAGCGGAATACCCTGCCATCCACTTCCGCACGCTCACGGCGTAGCCGCCCCAGCCGATCGTCGAAAGCAGCAGGATCGTCATCCCGGTCAGCGAGGCACTCCCTTCGGCCACGAGCTTCTGGAAGAACATGGTAGTGACGCCGGCCACGCACAGGAGCGCGCCAGCTAGGAAGAAGGGTTTCCTGGCCAGTCGCTGCTCCTCGGCGATGAAGAGGAACCCGAACAGGAGCGTGAAGAGGAAGGACAGGCGGATCACGAAGCCGATGGTGGGAGCCGACACGTAGGCGGGGCAGAGCCCGTAGGTCGTCTGGGCGACGAGGTTCACGGCGGCCGGGACGAGAGCGTCGCGCCAGATGCTCCGCCCGGGCGGCGCGTGCCCCGCCCTCCTCGCCAGGACCACGACCACGGGGAGCCAGAAGAGCGCGGCCACCGAATACCGCAGAGCGTTCACCGACCAGGGGTCCATCTCCCGGTCGTGGAGGAAGAACCGCAGGAACACTGGCACCGCGCTGTAGCAGAGCATCGCGCCGAGGAGGCACGAGATGGCCGCCCACTTGTCGTCTCTGGGTTGGTCCATGTCACCCCCTCTCCCTCCGCGAGAGGGCTGGGGTGAGGGGCGTCCGGGCGGCCTGCGGCGCGAGACGAGCGTCATCCCTTCCGGAGGCCCCTCACCCTACCCTCTCCCGGCGGGAGAGGGACGAAGCGTGCGCGCCCGGGGCTTGGCCTCACGTCGGATTCGGGACGTAAGACGTGCGGCAGCGCTTGAGGTAGTTCAGGCCGGCCACCTGACCGGTCATCTCCAGGTCGCCGCGGTAGACGGGGTCGTGCCAGCCCTCGATGTCAATCGAGCCGGCGAAGCCGCTGCGGCGCAGCTCGCTGATGATGTCCGTCCAGTTGCTGTCGCCGAAGCCCGGCGTGCGGTGGAACGCGAAGGGCTGAGGGCCGAGCACGCCATGCTCGCGGACCACGTCCCAGAGCACCGTCGCGTCCTTGCCGTGGAGGTGGAGGATCTTCTTCACCCACTTGCGGAGCTGGGGCATGGGGTCAATGAGCTTCACCATCTGGTGGCACGGCTCCCACTCCAGGCCGACGTTCTCGGAGGGGATGGCGTTGAACATCATCTCCCAGGCGGCGGGGTTATGGGCGATGTTCCAGTCGCCGCGCCACCAGGTGCCGCCCATGTCGCAGTTCTCGAAGGCGAGGCGGACCCCCTTGTCCTTCGCGCGCTTGGCCAGCGGCCCGAAGACCTGGGCGTAGCGGGGGATGGACTCGTCGATCCGCTTGTCCACCACGCGTCCCGCGAAGCCGCACACGAGGTCGCAGCCGAAAAGATGGGCGGCGTCAATGAGCTTCTTCCAGCCGTCGCGGGTCGCCTTCGCCTTCTCGTCGTCCATCAGCGGGTTGCCGAAGACGCCGATGGAGCTGATGATCGCCTCGCTGCCGGCGAGGGCGTCCTTGACCTCGGCGGCGAGCTGCTTGAGGTTCGTGTCGCCGAGCGTCTGCCAGAAGGTGATCGAGAAGCTCTCGAAGCCGTGGGGCAGGATCTGGCGGATGTAGCTCGCCGTGCCCGCCCCGCCGTTGACCAGGGTTCCGATGCGAATCGCCTCTTGATACATCGCTGCTCCTTTCCGTGGGTTGAGGATAGCAGTCGGACCTGTCGGACCTGTCCGACCTGTCCGACGGGTGCCAGCCGCTCCTCACATCGCCCTCACGGGCACGCGCGTGCCCTTCTTGTTGCTCTCGATGGCGGCGAAGACCATGGCGAGCGACTTGATGTTGTCGTGGCACTCGGTCTGGGGCTTGTGGCCAGTCCGCAGGAAGCGGAGCATCTCGCGGAGGGCACCGTGCATGCCGAAGAACTTCACGCGAGGCGGCGCGACCTTCACGTCCTGAAGCGGGCGATGGAAGCCCGTCTTCCCGGCCACGATCTGGCCGCGGGGCTCCTGGTCGTGGTCGTAGAGGAGGGTGCCGTGGTCGCCGATGAACCGCCAGTCGCCGTTCCAGCTCGTGTGGCAGCCCTCGGCGCACCAACTGCCGCGATAGGTGAAGAGCACGCCGTCGCTCATCTCGAAGATGGCGCTCGCCGCCACGTCGCCCCGATACCACGAGCCTTTCGGGTTGAACTCCCTGCAAAAGACGGCCACAGGGTCGGCGCCGGTCATGAAGCGGCACAGGTCGAAGTGGTGGATCGACATGTCGAGGATGAGGGGGCTGGGCATCTCGTCGCGGAAGCCGCCGAAGTGGGCGCCGAGGTAGAAATCGCAGTTGACCGTCGTCAGCGCCCCGATGCGCGGCAGCGTGCGCTGGATGACCTCGTGCTTCGCGTCCCAGCGCCGCGACTGGCTCACCATGTACAGCTTGCCCGTCTCCTCCGAGGTCTTCACCATCTTGCGGGCCTCGGCCATGGAGGAGGCCATAGGCTTCTCGCTCACGACGTGGCAGCCGGCCTTGAGCGCCATGCACGTGACGGCGCAATGCGCCTCGGGCACCGTGAGGTCCACCACGAAATCGGGCTGGTGCTTCCTCAACGTGGCCGCTAGATCGGTGGAGACGTCGGCCGTGAGCTGGTACTTCTCGACGGCGGACCTGGCGGCCTCGAGCCGCAGGTCCACCACGGCGACGACCTTGACCTTCTCCTTGATGAGCGGCGGGAACCATGCGCCCGAGATCCCGCCCGCTCCGACGACAACCGCTCGCTCACGAGCCATACGGTTCACTCCTTCATGCCGGTCTTGCAGAGATGCTCAGTATGCCGGAATCCCCGCGCTGAATCAAGCATAGCGGCCCTCCCGGGTATGGCTCCCCGTCGTGGTAATGCCCTCTGCCCCCCTCCCGCGGGCGCGGGAGCCGGCGGGAGGGCAGGCTATTGACGCGAACGGCCTCGTGTGTCAGTATGGTGCGCGGAAGGGGGGCAGCCCCCGTCAGCAAGGAGAGCAGTCATGCCGCCGACCTTCGATGAGATCGTGGAGATCGACCCCGAACAGACGCCCGCCTGGCTGGACCTCACGGCGTTGGCCGACACGCCCTTTGACCTGACGATCTCCGGGGCGCTGTCCCCGGAGCGGGTTGAGGAGATGAAGGCGTCCGCCGCCGGGTTCTCTCTCCTCTACGCTACGGAGCGCGTGACGAAGGACGTGGTAGACGCGCTCAGCCTCCTCGCCGGGCAGACGCGCGCCGTGGACCAGTTCGAGATGATGATGCACGGGGAGGTCATGAACCGGGTCAAAGGCCACGAGTCCGAACGCCGCCAGGTGCTCCACACGGCCAGCCGCGACGTCTTCGGCGCTCCGTCCTCCGAGGCGCTGCGGAAGTCTCAGGCCCAGCTCGACCGGCTCAAGCGGTTCCTGGCCGAGGCCGACGAGGAGGGGCGGTTCACGGACCTCGTGCAGGTCGGCATCGGCGGCTCCGACCTCGGCCCCCGCGCCCTCTACCTGGCTCTCCAGGGCTACGCGAAGAAAGGGCGGCGGGTCCACTTCGTCTCCAACGTGGACCCCGACGACGCCGCTCAGGTGCTCAGGGGCCTCGACCTCTCGCGCACACTGGTCAACGTGGTCTCGAAGAGCGGCACGACGCTGGAGACGCTGACGAACGAGCGGCTCGTCGCCGCCCAGTTCACGAAGGCGGGCCTCGACCCGAAGGAGCACTTCCTCGCGGTGACGGCGGAGGGAAGCCCGATGGACAATCCCGCCCGCTATCGCCGCAGCTTCCACATGTACGACTACATCGGCGGCCGGTTCAGCGCCACCTCGATGGTCGGCGGGGTCGCGCTCGCCTTCGGACTCGGCTGCGAGAACTTCCTCGGCCTCCTGCGCGGCGCGCGCGAGATGGACCTCAACGCCCTGGAGCGCGAGCCGCGCAAGAACCTCGCCCTCCTCGCCGCTCTCCTCGGCATCTGGAACCGCAACTTCCTCGGCTACCCGACCGTCGCCATTCTCCCCTACAGCCAGATGCTCGTCCGCTTCGTCGCCCACCTCCAGCAGCTCGATATGGAGAGCAACGGCAAGAGGATCAACCGCCGTGGCGAGGCCGTGCCCTACGCCACCGGCCCCATCGTCTGGGGCGAGCCGGGCACCAATGGCCAGCACGCCTTCTACCAGCTCATCCACCAGAGCCAGACGGTCATCCCCTGCGAGTTCATCGGCTTCCGCCGCAGCCAGATGGGTGAGGATATGGACGTCGAGGGCACGACCTCGCAGCAGAAGCTCCTCGCCAACCTCCTGGCCCAGGCCGTCGCGCTCGCCACGGGCAAGAGCGACGAGAATCCGAACAGGGTCTTCCCCGGCAACCGCCCGAGCTCCATCCTCATTGCCGACAAGCTCACTCCCAGCACCCTCGGCGCGCTCCTGGCCTACTACGAGCACAAGGTCGCCTTCCAGGGCTTCCTCTGGAACATCAACTCCTTCGACCAGGAGGGCGTGCAGCTCGGCAAGGTCCTCGCCAACAAGTTCCTCGCCCACTTCAAGGGCGACCGCAAGGCATTAGGCCCAGCCGAACGAGCGCTGCTCAAGGCGGCCGGCCTGTAGGCGGGGAAGGGCGTCTACATCAAGAAGCCGACGACGCTCCGCGTGGCGGAGAGTCAGGACATCGTCGGCG
>Ga0315274_10002432_pt1 | contig 28134 bp, 18 predicted proteins | sample YL17G02_20_MG_FD_203700 | JGI IMG/M metagenome (GOLD analysis project Ga0315274, IMG submission 203700) | Sediment microbial communities from Yellowstone Lake, YNP, Wyoming, USA - YL17G02_20 | ecosystem: Environmental > Aquatic > Freshwater > Lake > Sediment | place: USA: Wyoming | collected...
TTACAGCAAAAATCACTTCCCACATCTCTGCACCTTCATAAATGTGCTTGCGACCATTAAAAATAATTACCTTTTTGTCATCTGAATCAGCAAAAATCAAGCTCCCTTTGTGACCCACAACCGTTGAGACAGGGAAATATGGAATTTCTTGATACCCAATCTCTTTTATACACTTAACATTTTTTGTGAAACCTCCCAATCCAGAACCTGCAATAATTGCCATATCAGGAATTTCAGGAAGATTATTTTTAAGATAATCTCTCGCCTTAAAAAGTCTCTCAAGAATCTCCATTGCTGAAATCATATTCCCCTCCATTTATTTTTGTTCGATGAAAGAATTATTTCAAGAAACGACTCACCATTTTCTAATTGATTTAAGTTAAAATTATCATCAATCGTCTTTGCAATATCCGCAAATGTTTTTCTTACACCAAGTTTTTGACCAACTTTTACTTCTTTACGATACACAATAAGTGGGACATATTCTCTCGTGTGGTCAGTTCCTTTGAAAGTCGGGTCATTCCCATGGTCAGCAGTTAAGATTAATAAATCATCCTCTCTCATCGTATTTTTCAATTCGGGCATAAAAGAGTCAAATTCTTCTAATGCCTTCGCATAACCTGCAGAATATCTTCTATGACCATATAACATATCAAAATCAACAAGATTAGCAAAAAGCAGACCTTCAAAATCTTTTTTTAAATAATTTATAGTTCCTTTGATTCCCTCAAGATTTGTCTTTGAATGATAGCTTTCTGTTATTCCCCTATTAGAAAAAATATCTTCAATCTTACCTATAGCAATCACATCGTAAGCGGCGTCCTTCAACGCATCCAGAATGGTTAGCCCAGTAGGTTCTAAAGAAAAGTCTCTACGATTAGTTGTACGTGTAAAATTATCAGAATTTGCCCCTATAAAAGGACGTGCAATAACTCGTGCTACAGAATGCTTGCCAGTTAGTATGGATCTCGCAATTTTACAAATCTCATATAACCTATCAGGAGGATATAATTCTTCGTGCGCAGCAATTTGAAAAACACTATCTGCACTCGTATAAACAATCAATTTTTTTGTTCGTAAATGTTCCTCACCTAATTTTTTTATTATCTCCGTGCCAGACGCAGTTTTATTCCACAAATAATCACAACCTGTTTTTCTCTTGAATTCATCCATTACTTCATCAGGAAAACCATCCGGATAATGCGGAAAGTCTTCTCCCCGAATTATTCCTGCAATCTCCCAATGACCTGTTGTTGTATCTTTGCCTTTTGACAATTCAGCCATCTTGCCATAACAAGCTTCAGGATTGATTATAGGAGAGATACCCTTTATTTTTATTATATTTCCAAGCCCATATCTTTCTAAATGTGGTAATTTTAAACCACCAAGATATTCTGCCATATTTCCGAGAGTATTAGAACCCTCATCGTCATATTCCATTGCATCTGGTAATTCACCTACACCTACACTATCAAGAACAATAACAATGATTCTTTTGAATTTACCCATAATATCTTCAATGTTTGGTTTGTAATTTATTTTTTAAAAATAATCATTCTTTATTTGTGTTTATAATCGTCACAGGAACGAGCATTAGGTCTTTTAGGATTTTTACAGGCTTCTCTATAATTGTATCTACAAGTATCGCATAGAAATTCTGCACCCGATAAATTGAGCTTTATTTTATTTTTTATCGCCTTAAAAAAATTAAGACATTCTCTTACAAATCCCATCTCTATTTAACTAAACCCTTTTTGACATAAATTAATTTAATATTAACCATTATGATGATAGTAAATCAATAAATAATCACATAAAAATAAAAAGAGGATAATTATTTAAATTATCCCCAATAAAATTCATATTGAATTGCAAAACTTATTTTAATAATGTGGTTAATTATTTTATAAATTACTACTGGCAGAGGTGGCTTCAGCTCCTGTAGCCCAATTAACTATATCGTCTTCTGTTCCTTCCTGACCATCTTTACCAATAGAATAAAGGTCAAAATTCTTATTATGTTCACCTGGTGACTTATAAACATACGGTCTTTTCCATGGATCGAGAGGAATATAATTTTTATCCAAATAAGGACCATCCCAAGCAGTATCAGGAACTTCAGGTGGTTTTTCAATCAAAGCCTTTAATCCCTGAGTTGTTGATGGAAATTCCCCCACATCAAGTTCATAATTTTTTAAAGCGGTTTCAAAATTAGTAATTTGTCCCGCTGCTGCTGCTCTTTTCGCTTTTTCAGTTCTCCCTGTAATACTCGGTCCAACTATCGCGGCTAAAATCCCAATAATAACAACAACAAGCATAATCTCAAGAAATGTAAAGCCTCTTTCTTTACTCCTATACATAATAATGACTCCACAATTTTAATAATATTAGTTTTCTATTATATTTGAGGAGGAAAGGCAAGGAAAAGTTTGTTTTATTCACTCTTCATCTTATTGGTGAGGAAATTAATGATACTCTTTAACTTTTCGTCCTTTTTCATCTCATTATCAATTTCACTGCAGGCGTGCATAACGGTCGTATAATGTCTATTCCCGAACTTAGCCCCAATCTCAACATACGAAGAATTCGTTAAAGTTCTGCATAGATACTGAGCGATATGACGAGGAACCTTTATCTTTTTTACTCTTGTTTTGCCAACCAAATCGGATATTTTAATATTGAATGCTTCACAAACAATCTTTTGTATTGCATCCACATTTATCTTAGAAATTTCTTTATTATTAATCAATGAACCTAAAACTTTTCCTGCAAGTTCAACATTAATAGGTGTTTTCGTGAGATTGGAATAAGCAATTAATCTTGTTAAATGACCTTCAAGTTCTCTGATATTCGACTCAGCCTTCTCCGCTATAAAGAGTGCCACATCTTTACTTAACTCAATATTCTCAACCAAGGCTCTTTTATTCAGAATAGCAATACGAGTCTCAAGGTCAGGAGCCTGAATATCAACAATTAATCCGCTTTCGAATCTTGATCTTAATCGCTCTTCTAAGGTATGAATTTCTCTTGGAGGTTTATCGCTCGTAATCACAATCTGTTTTCTATCATGGTAAAGCTTATTAAATGTATGGAAAAATTCTTCCTGTGTTCTTTCTTTTCCTGCAAGAAACTGAATATCATCTATTAATAAAACATCTGTGCTTCTATATTTATTCTGGAATTCTTGCATTCTATTATTTTGAATGGAGGTAATAAATTCATTCAAGAAATTTTCTGAAGATTCGTAAATGACATTCAAATCGTTATGAAGCTCAAGGACTTTTTGTCCGATTGCTTGAATCAAATGAGTTTTGCCAAGTCCAACTCCACCATAAATAAAGAGTGGATTATAAGTAGTGGCAGGAGATTCGGCAACACTTTGTGCTGCCGCATGAGCAAATCGATTACTTTCGCCAACAACAAACCTCTCAAAAGTATATTTATCATTTAATCGGGATTCTCTAATAATAACTGGTCCTGAAACGACTGCATCATCTTTCAAATCTAATTTATCGGATGAAACAATATCTATATTGAATTGAGAATGGGAGTAGACAAAAGAAAACTTTACAGGAGATTGATAAATCTCCTCAAGAGTTTCCTTTATAACCTCGTTATAATTAGAGGTAATCCAGGAAAGAAAGAATTGGCTTGGCACTTCAACAACTAATTTATTATCTTCAAATGAAACAAATTTAGTTGGCGAAAACCACGTCTTATAATTTTTATCATCTATTTTAAAACGTAATTTCTCAAGCGCCTTAAGCCATAAATTATCAGCAAGGACAGTCATCAAACTACCAATCTATTTTTAAGGGTTTTTAAATCAAGGTGAAAGTAAGTATCTTTTTAAATTAAAAAAATTCACTATTCAAGAACAAAATTGACTTTAAGAAAAAAACTTTTTATATTCAGTATTTTCAACTCTCTAATTATCTTTTTATAAAACACGAAATTTTAATTTTTCTATTCATTTAAAACATACTCACCGCTCTCAAAGTCAAATGTGATGCGGTAATGCCGTCTTTTTCCTCTGAAATAATATATTAACTTCTGATTTATTTCTTCTCCTTTATCTCTAACGTAAATAATATCATCCGTTAAGTCAGGATCACAACATCTATATCCCAATCTCCATCCCGAAATATACTGTTTATCTATAAATACTACAGCGTTATGTATATTATTTTCTTTAACTTTTTCATACAGAACATTAGTATTATGTGTCAGATTGGATATATGCAACAATCTCTGTGGAAGAAAAACGATAATGTTAGATATAATCGAAAGAATGACAAATATTGGCAATAAATTTGAAATATAACATCTATTTGTTAATATCGAATTAAATTGTTTTTGTAATAAGCTAATTCCTCTAACTGTAAATAAGAGAAGAGGTAAGAGTAATTCAAAGTAATAAACGGGTCCAGTATCACACACTCCAGGAGAATAATAAATCAAATAAAAGAAGAAATGAGAAAAGAAAACATAGACTAATAATTTCTCCCATTTATTTTTCTGTCCAAAAATAATAAAATAAAATACAAAGAATAATGGTAATGACCATCCCAACATATATATATTAATTCTCAATAAAGAACTAAATAGATTAGTTAAAGCTAAAAATGGTGTATGTCGAAGATGAGATGTTAAAACTTTTGTAAAACCCATCTTCTCTTCTGGATTATAAAAATTAAATGGAGTTAATGTATAAGAACCAGTAATCGCTTTGTTATAATAAAAAAATGCCAGAATAAATAAGAAGAACGGTATACCCATCAACAATATTTTGATAAACCATCTCTTAAAGTCCTTTATTAACATATAAATCATAAGTATAAGTATTGGAAAGCCCCACGCAACAGCAGTTAACTGCCTGATATTAAAAGCCCAACCAATAGTTAATCCCATTAAAATCGGGAAAATAATATTATTTGTCTTATATGTTTTTATTGTCGACCAGATAAACAAGATTAATAGGAAGAAATTAAAGGAATGGGATAATAATGTACTTGATGTTAAAAGAAAAAATGGACTCATTAATAAAAAAATTAAAACTAAGAAAAGATTTGATCGATATTCTTCACCTTCTTCATATACATCTTTTAATAAAACTGAGATTAAAATAATATTAAGAACACTAAATAAAATGGGTATAATATAAATAAACTTCGATAAAACACCCAATGTAAGTATTACCGGATACCCAAAAGTATATTTACCACACCATCTTCCATCTTTTAAAATAATAAAAACATTAGTAAAATTTTCAGGTGATGGAGGCAAAGGGAAATAAAGCTGCCCTTTAGCAAAAATCTTCGCTTGAAAAAGATACGCCCCCTCATCATCTGTTACAGGTGTATAGGAAAAAATTGAACTCCCAAAAAGATATACTATCACCGCAACCATCAAAGCTATCACGATTGTAAGTGTAATTATATTAATCTTTGAAGATAATTGTTTAAAATATTCGTTCAAATATAATTCTTTGGATCGAGATAGGGCAATTGTTAGAAATATTAACCCGGGTAGTAAAAGAAATATCGATGCAAGTTGATAAGATAAAAGATGGGGACTCAAATACCTCATTCTCGATTCCGTATAATCAGCTCCCCAAAGAGCTTTAAGATTATATTGTGTAGTAGGCTCGACAAAGGAATTAAATTCCCTTGATACAATCAAGAATAAAATGATAAATCCGATTCCTATTATCAGAAATTTATATTTCGAAAGACTATTTAAATTAGTTTTAATTGTCATCATTATCTACTTTGTTTGCTTGAGAAATCTTTGACGTTTCCTTTAGAAACAAATCTTCATAATTCTTCCCACCTTTATTAACTGCCAGAGTGAGATTTTTTTCTGATATATTCTCGTCACCAATTATATAACCATAAATGGCAAGACCAAGATATGTATCTGCATCAGAATCATCGAGCTTCAAGGATTCTTCAAGTAAATTTTTCCCTTCATCAATCTGACCAAGCTTAAGAAGTAATGTCCCAAGATTTGTTTTTGCTCTGGAATAGTCTGGAGATAAACTAATGGATTTTTTATAATATTCTAATGCCTTCTCAATATCATCTTTCTTTTCGGAATATACACCCAGATTATTGAATGCTCTTGCATTATTCACATCAAGCCTGATGACTTCCTCATAACTTTGCTTCGCCTTTTCAAAATCACCTATTGCCCAGTAACAATTCCCGAGATTCAAATGGGTTTCAGGAAAATTTTTATCATATTCGATAGATGTTTTATATGATTTTATTGCATTTTGATAGTCTTTTAACTTCTGATAACAATTTCCCACACTCCAGAATTCCTGTGAATAATCGCTTGATTTTATATGATACCAATCAACAAAAGTGAACAAACCACCTGCTAATAGTATTACAATGTACAAAATAAAAGTCTTCATTTTTTTGAAATCTAAATTAACAAAATAATCTACTCCTGCACCTGCAAATGGGATTAAACCAACAATGACCGGCAATCTCAATCTATCGCAGACAAAATATAAAACAATCGAGAACATAAAAACAAAAATATAAGAAATAAGTAGTAAAGACATATAAGAAGGTCTTCTGGATATATTAATAATTAATCCGAATATCCCTAATGTTGTAATAACTCCAAAGCTGAAAGGTATAATTTTTAGAAGATGCGAATATCGTTTACAAAAATAATAATTTTTAACATTCTTAATCTCATAATTATTCCAGAATAGAACTGACTTTTTAAACATTAACTTAAGCCAATCAAAAGGCTGACTTTTTATATAATTAACTGCTTTTTGATACCAATAATCAGACACTTGTGATGGAGAAAGCTGTTCTCCCTTGACCTCTTCCAGATAACGTTTCGCATATTCTTCAACCGAATCTTTATATTTGCCATGCCATTCATATCTCTTTTTTGTTTTAGGAGTCATCCCATCTGAATTGGGATTATTCCCAAGATAAAAATTTATCCCGCCTTGAGATGAAATAAGAACAAAATCTTTCCCCACTACATAATTACGAACTGTTACAATGCTTACGAGTAATATAATAGGTAAAATAAATAAAATTGCATTGAACAGGATTTGAATAATTTTTGTTCTCCTTAAAAATAGAATCCACAAGAAAACAACGGGAACAAATAATAAAATATTTGGTCTTGTTATAGTCGATAAACTAAGAGCGATTCCACTTAATAAAAAGAAAAATTTGGATTTATTTTTTACAGCAAGAATAAGCAAGTACAAAGAAAGGGCATTAAGAAATAAAAAGAAAAATTCTATGAGTATCTCCCCTTCATAAAATATAAGAGGACCATAAAATATCGTTAAAATCCCCGCTACAATTCCCGAAACTCTATTAAAAACATTTTTGGTCAGGAGAAACATTATTACGCATAAGATAGCACCCAATATATGCTGAAAAATCCTGATTGTAAAAAATCTGTCCTGTATGCTTATAGAATATACTGCTCCCAGAACTAAAGGATAAAACGGAGCTCTAAAATAAACTTTATCCCCGATAACCTTCCCAGAAGCTATATCCATACCTAAATCATCAATATAAACTTGGTCTAAGATGGGACATTGAAAGTATGGTGAGTAAATATTTGCATAGAAATAAATGAACCTGATAAGAAGAGCGATTAAGAAAATCCAGATTACAATTTTCCTATCTCTTATTATCTCTAACCGTTTATTTCTCTCATCATTCATATCATCGTATTCCTGAACAACTTTACCATTAAACTTTCAACTCTAAACCATTAAACATAAAACATTGAAATCTATTTTTCAGGTTTCAAATCTCTATATTCCCTTTTCAATCTACTCACATCGAAAAACATTTTCAATGCATCTTTAAGTGGATTGACTTTACTTAACGGAGAATTTATCCATCGAACTGGAACTTCTTTTATTTTATAATCTAATTTTGAAGCGATATATAATATCTCAACGTCAAAAGACCATCCCTCAATTTTTTGGATTGAGAAAATATGCTTTGCTACTTCCTTTTTGAATATTTTAAAACCACACTGCGTATCTTTAATCTTAAAACCTAAAATAACCCTGACAATGAAATTAAATGCTCTTCCCATAAATTCACGATAAAATGGTTGGCGCACTTCTAAAATGGAATCCTTTAAAGCCCTCGAACCTATTACAATAACATAATCTTCATCAAGATACCTCCAGAACTTCTCTAATTCCTCAATAGGCGTTGAAAGGTCAGCATCCGAGAATAACTGATACTCACCCATTGCTTCGAGCATTCCTTTTTTTATAGAATATCCTTTCCCCTTATTAATTTCATTTTTTAGTATTTTTATCTTGCCTGAAGAATCTATTTCTTTGACTTTCTCAATCGTTCTATCCGAACTACCATCATCCACAACGATAATCTCGAAATTATAATCTTGTTTAGACAAGTACCTCAAAATTAATTTAAGAGAGTTTCCAATGCGATTTTCTTCATTATATGCAGGTATAATTATAGATAACCTCATATTGCTCATCAAATCTTCAACTTTCCTCTTTGATGGTTTGAAAAAAATGGACTTGATAACAATCACATATTACAATATTTTATATACATCAATCTATCAATTTTCTACATCAAATTCAATTGAGGTATTAAAGGTTTAGTTATATTAATGTGTCCCATAAGTGTATCTGCAATCTCTCCATTTAGAAGAATTTGAACAGATTCAACTCCTTTAACATTTTCTATCAGACTATTAACAATCGAATACACCATTAAAGCCTCTGTTTGAACATCAACATTACCCATTTTAACAGCTCGGTTATCAATATCAACAATCAACAAGTTTTCCATTATGTAAATACCTTTTAATTTAAAATCACTCGACAATAAGGAATGAAGATGAGGTGGATTGGGTGCTGAAAAAATCTTTTCAATTATAAACGTAGCTGATTCAATTTTATCCTCTTTTGTAAAATTATAAATGACTATTTCAGGAGACAATTTTTTATAATCTTGAGTATAATAAATTTTCAATTCAATAGTATTCTGAAAACTTTGTGTTTCATCTTGAACTATGGGTTTACTTTCTTCCTGCTTACTTATGATTTCACTATCTGTATCTCCACCACCAATCAACTTATATGCAATATAGGTTCCAAGAAACACAGTCAACATGATGAAAAGAATTATTATAAAAATCGTTCTTACCGATCTTTTTTTCTTTAATTTAATTTTCAACTTCTCTATCCTTAATTTAGTTTGTAGGTATCTACCTTAATATGAGCTTGTAAGAAACGGTTGCGGCCGTTCCCTACTTTTTTATGATAATAATACTATATAAGAAATTCACTTATTGCCGCAGAGATAGCCCTTGCCAATTTTTCTATATATTCAGGACTATTGAGAAGTTTCTTCTCCTCTTTATTGGTTAAATAGCCAACCTCAACTAATATCGAAGGTGCTAAAGAGTATTTAAGAATAAACAACGGTCTTTTTATAATGCCATTATCTTTTTTAAGAAGAGATTTAGAAAATTCTTTTTCTACTAATAGGGCAAGTTTATCACTCTTCTCCTGGTAATTAAAATAGTTTAATCCAAAAGGAATCTTTGTTTTAGGATTATTATCTTTATTGAAGGTTCTCACTTCAATATCCATGCTCTCATCATAATTATAAATATTATATCCCGATAGCTTTTCATTAGGACTATACGCAATATGCAAACTGATTATTACTTGAGGTTTTATAGCACTAATAATGCTAATCCTATCATCAAGATTCCGAACATCTTCTTTTTCTCTGGTTAAAATAACTTGATACGATGCCTCTTGCTCTAATATTTCCTTACATCTCTTTGCTATTTTAAATGCAATATCAGCCTCACTTTCGCTATTAACAACGATAATCCCACGGTCACTATTAGGGCTATGTCCAGGGTCTATAACTATATTAACCTTGTTCTCCAATGTTATTTTCTCAAGGAACTTTGAAATATCAAATTTCTCTTCCGGTTTCTTTTCTATCTGCACTTCAGTAATTGGTTTTTTAACCTCAGCAGGTAGAGCTATTTCCTTTTCGGTTTCCAGGACATCGGAAATATTTTCTTTCCTTTCTATATTAGTCTCAAAACTATCATTAAAATAATCTAAGGCGTAAATAAAATCTTCAGGAATAAATATCTCTCCTTGAACTAAGATAATCGACGCATTCAAATCTAATAAAAAATCATCAATTAAGACGACATTTCTATTGAGAAATAAAGCAAATTTGCGAGAGTCAACTTGTAATTCTAATCTTCCAATTTTAGGCTCCCAATTAATCAATCCCCCTTTAAACTCTTGTTTAAAGAAAGTAACAAGGTCATTCAACGAAACATATTTTTTCTGCCCAAGTGTCATAACAGGAAGATCAAATACTTTTTTCCCATCAACAAGAATCGAAATAATTTTATCTGCTGAATATAAAAGAATACTTGCAAATAAAAATATGAAGAGAAAACTTATAACTTTTTTCCTATTCATAATTCGCCATAAATATTCAAAAATTTTTTATAAATTGAAAATATACTCAATTAAAAAAAGATTTTTATCAACATAAAAGTTAACTAATGAAAAGATACATAAAACAAAGTAGGGAATGATTGCGACCATTCCCTACTAAATATCGCTATGATTCACGAGATAAGTCTTGTGTTACAAAGTTGTAATATAATATTTATGTTATACCCGAGTCATAATTTACATAATAATTTGAAATCAAACGAGTTATCATTTATTTGTAACAACAATTATTTTTTCATAAAAAAAATAATAAATGGTATGATTTTTGTTGACACGGATTTTCGACAGTGGTAACTTTCTTTAGATAATGCTTAAGGTGTACTCCATTCAAGAAAACTAAAATCTACTCTCTTCAAAAATATCGGAGGTATTTTTATGCCTAAAATTACTCAAGAAGATGGTGGGAGAATTACTTTCTCAAAAATCCCTGATGTTATAGAAATGCCTTATTTATTAGAAACACAAAAGCAATCTTATAACGAATTTTTACAGGATGATATCCCACCAGATAGCAGGCAAGACAAAGGTTTACAATCCGCTTTTCTCAGTGTATTTCCAATCACAATTCCGGGCAATCCTTCTACCCTGGAATTTAAAGAATATACGCTTGGTAAACAAAAATATGATGTTCAAGAATGTATTGACCGCACGATGACCTATGCCGCTCCTTTAAAAGTCAAGGTGCAATTAATTGTCAGAGAAGTCAATCCTGAAACAGGTATCATAAACATTAAAGACATCAAAGAACAAGAAATTTATATGGGTGAAATTCCATTAATGACTGACCAGGGAACATTCATAATCAACGGTGCCGAAAGAGTTATCGTCAGTCAATTACATCGTTCCCCCGGTATAACCTTTTCTGAAGAAACTCACCCCAATGGTAAAAATATTTTTCAAGCAAGAATTATCCCCTATCGTGGTGCGTGGGTAGAATTTGAAATTGATATTTACAATACAATGCACGTAATGATTGATAGAAAGAGAAAACTACCTGCTACAGCATTCTTAAGAGCATTTGGTTGTTCAAGCGATGAGGAGATACTCGAAACATTTTTCAAAATTGAAGACGTAGATCTTACAGGTCTTGGAAAAAACAAAGTCAAAATCTCTAAACTCGAAGAGAATATCGGAAGCATACTATCAGAAGATGTTATCAATCCGAAAACGGAAAAGCTCATTGCTAAAAAAGGAACAAAAGTTACAAAAAACTTAATCAAAAATATAATCAAAGCAGATATTAAAAACATAGCTATTGTTGAAAAAGATGAAGAAAAAGAACTCCTCAGTAAGATTATCGCCAGAGATGTCGTTGATATGGAAACAGGCGAAGTAATCGCTGAAGCTCGTGAGAAAATATCTTCACAGCTCTTGGCAAAATTTCATAGTATCGGCATCAAAAAGGTCTCACTTCTCAAAGTTGATGAAGGGTATGAAAACGACTCGATACTTTGTACACTTGACAAAGATAAAATTAAAACACGTGAAGAAGCACTCATTGAAATCTACAGAAGACTTCGTCCGGGCAATCCACCTACTCTTTCAAGTGGTAAAATCCTACTCGATAATCTTTTCTTCAATCCCAAAAGATATGATTTAGGTGAAGTAGGTCGATACAAAATTAATAAGAAATTTGGAATGAATCACGACCCTGAAACTCATCGTACATTAACTAAAGAAGACATAATTCATGTGATGAAAAGGTTAGCCTCACTATTCAAAGGAAGAGAAGCAGTTGATGATATCGACCATTTAGGCAATAGAAGAGTTCGTTCAGTTGGTGAACTCCTGCAGAATCAAATCCGAGTAGGTCTCGCTGAAATGGAAAAAATCGCTCGTGAAAGAATGACAATACTCGACCTTGAACACACTCTTCCCCATAATCTTATCAATGCAAAACCTATCACGACCGTAATCAAAGATTTCTTTGGAAGAAGCCAGCTCTCGCAGTTTATGGATCAGACCAATCCTCTCGCAGAATTAACACATAAGAGAAGACTGAGCGCACTTGGTCCCGGTGGACTAAGCCGTGAAAGAGCCGGATTTGAAGTCCGCGACGTTCATCACACTCACTACGGTCGAATTTGCCCTATTGAAACTCCTGAAGGACCTAACATCGGCTTGATTTCGTCATTGTGTACTTATGCAAGAATTAATAAATACGGTTTTATTGAAACTCCATATAGAAAAGTTAAAAATGGTAAGGTAGTAGATGAAATTGAATACTTAACAGCCGATGTCGAAGATGAATACGTAATCGCCCAAGCGAACGTTCCTATTAATGAAAAAGGTGAAATCGCTGAAGACTTCACTTCGGCAAGACACAGAGGTGATTTTCCAAAAGTATATGCTAATGAAGTCCATTATATAGACGTTTCACCAAAACAACTCGTGAGCGTCTCAGCCTCACTAATTCCTTTTCTCGAACACGATGATGCTAACAGAGCCTTAATGGGTTCCAATATGCAACGTCAGGCTGTTCCTCTTCTCTATACCGAAGCACCTATCATCGGAACAGGAGTAGAATATAAAACAGCCAGAGACTCAGGAGTTACCATTGTCTCAAGAAATAGTGGAACGGTTAAATCAGTTACTTCAACCGAAATCGTGATTGATGAAGATGCATATCCGCTGAAAAAATTTATCCGCTCTAACCAGAACACCTGTATTAATCAAAAACCAATTGCCAAAGTCGGCGATAAAGTAAAAGCAGGGCAAATTATTGCTGATGGTCCTGCCACTGCTGACGGAGAACTCGCTCTTGGAAGAAATGTCCTTGTTGCCTTTATGCCCTGGGGTGGATACAATTTTGAAGATGCCATTCTAATAAGCGAAAGGTTAGTCAAAAAAGATGTTTTCACTTCCATCCATATAGAAGAACTTGAAATTGATGCAAGAGATACGAAACTCGGTAAAGAGGAAATTACAAGAGACATCCCGAATGTTAGTGAAGATGCATTAAAAATGTTAAATGATGATGGTATAGTGTTCATCGGAGCAGAAGTCAAACCCGGTGATATCCTTGTTGGCAAAGTTACTCCAAAAGGAGAAACAGAACTAACCAGTGAAGAAAAATTATTAAGAGCCATATTTGGCGAAAAAGCAGGCGATGTCCGAGACGCCTCCTTAAAAGCCCCTCCCGGAATTTACGGAACCGTCGTCGATATCAAAGTATTCTCACGAAAAGAAAAAGGAGCTAAAATTGATAAAGAAGATAAATCTCGAATTGCTCAAGTGCAGGGAGATAAAGATAAGAAATCTAAAGAACTCTGGTCCAAATTCGACAAAGAATTAGAAGAACTCTTAGAAAAATCTAATAAGGAAATCACAAATTACGAAACAGGTGCAGTTCTAAAAAAAGCTGACGGCAAAGTTACAGATAAAGTTCTGAACTATGTCAAGAGTAGTCTCAATGCCGGTATGCTGCCCGTTGATGGAAAACCAGGAAAAGATGTTAAAAAGCTCTATCAGGAAACAGTATTAAAGAATCGCGAATATGAAGAAGATATGAGAAATAAAATTGATAGAATCAAGACAGGCGATGAACTTCCTCCAGGTGTAATCAAACTTGTTAAGGTCTACATAGCAAAAAAGAGAAAAATCTCTGTTGGCGACAAAATGGCTGGTCGGCATGGTAATAAGGGAGTTATCGCAAAGATTCTGCCAGAAGAAGATATGCCATATTTAGAAGACGGAACTCCCGTAGAAATTGTCCTGAATCCTCTTGGTGTCCCATCAAGAATGAACGTCGGACAAATATTAGAAACACACTTAGGTTGGGCAGCTAAAGTATTAGGATTAAAAATAGCTACTCCGATCTTTGCTGGTGCTACTGAAAAAGATATTAAAGCCTTACTAAAGAAAGGCAATCTACCTGAATCGGGACAAACTGTCCTATATGATGGATTAACAGGTGATCGTTTTGATCAGAAAATTACGGTCGGTTACATTTATATGATGAAACTTGCACACCTTGTTGATGATAAAATCCATGCTCGTGCTATCGGTCCTTACTCACTTGTTACACAGCAACCGCTTGGAGGAAAGGCTCAATCTGGTGGACAAAGATTCGGTGAAATGGAAGTCTGGGCACTGGAAGCTTATGGAACGGCTTATACTCTCCAGGAACTCTTAACTGTTAAATCAGATGACGTTACTGGAAGAACAAAAATTTATGAATCAATAGTAAAAGGAGAAAATGTATTATCTCCCGGTATTCCCGAATCGTTCAACGTTTTAATCAAAGAACTTCAGGGATTAGGACTTGGTATGGAACTCCTTGATTCTGAAGGATTAGATGTCGCTGAAAAAGAAAAAGAAAAATTAAAAAGTAAAATCTTCGCAACCATTGCTGAAGGTACGGATTACTTCGAAGAAGAAGTTGAAGAAGATACGGAAGAAGTGGCTGAAACAGCAGAAGAAGCGGAGCAATTGCCTGAAGGTCTTGAAAAAGAAGAATATCAAGAAACTGTCGAGGGTTTTGAACCCGAAGAAAAAAATTTAGATTCTGTTGAAAATAATTAAAACTCTGTGGTGCGAACTTTAGTTTGCCGCTTAATATGTAGCGGTCGTATTTATGCGACGATTATGTTTGATAAATCAAACCGCTACAGGGGACTACAAACAAATATAAATGTCGCACCACAAGATTAAATAGTTTGGAGGCTTTTGATCATTATGCTAAGAAACTATTCATCTCATCAAGCCAAATCTTTTCTTTTAGGAACCGAGATCGACACTGATGAAATCGATATTAATAGTATTGAGGCAATTAAAATTAGTATCGCTTCGCCTGAAATGATTTTACAATGGTCTCGCAGACATTGCAGGCAAACGGATAAAAAGGGCAATTGTAAATGCGGCAAATCTAAAGAAGAACAAGAAAAATGCGCCTTCGGGGAAGTTAAAAAACCCGAAACTATTAATTACAGAACCTTTAAACCCGAAAAGGATGGTCTCTTCTGCGAACGTATCTTCGGTCCAACAAAAGATTGGGAATGTAACTGCGGGAAGTATAAAAGAATTAAATACAAAGGTATTGTCTGCGATAGATGCGGAGTTGAAGTCATTCAATCTAAAGTCCGCAGAACAAGACTCGGGCATATTAAACTCGCCACTGTTGTCTCTCATATCTGGTTCTACAAAGGCTCCCCAAGCAGAATCGGAACTCTTCTTGATTTAAGTGTGAAAGACCTCGGTCGTATCATCTACTTTCAGGATTACCTTGTTATTAACCCGGTTAAAAACTGCCCCCTCAAAAAGATGCAAATCATCTCTGAAGAAGATACAAGAAAATATAAAGAAAAATATGGTCAGGAATTAATCATAAAAACAGGCGCTGAAGCTGTGAGAGAATTACTTGCTGAACTCGACCTTGATAGGCTCGCTGCTAAACTATCAAGAGAAATGAGACAAACTTCTTCCGCTCAAAAAAGAAATAAAATTATTAAAAGATTAAAAGTCGTGGAATCCTTTCGGGGTTCTGGAAATAGACCTGAATGGATGGTTCTAACCGTTATTCCCGTTATACCACCGGATTTAAGACCTCTGGTTCATCTCGATGGCGGTCGATTTGCAACTTCCGATTTGAATGACCTTTATAGGCGCGTCATCAATAGAAACAACAGACTAAAAAGACTCATAGAACTCAAAGCTCCCGATGTCATTTTAAGAAATGAAAAAAGAATGCTCCAGGAAGCTGTTGATGCTCTTTTTGATAATGGCAAAAGAGGCAAACCTACTCGTGGACACAATAATAGACCTTTAAAATCTCTGAGCGATATGCTTAAAGGAAAACAGGGACGATTCCGTCAGAATCTTCTTGGTAAAAGAGTCGATTATTCTGGACGCTCCGTAATTGTTTCAGGTCCTGAATTAAAATTTAATCAGTGTGGTCTACCGAAGAAAATGGCTTTAGACTTATTCGAACCTTTCGTCATAAAAGAACTCGAAAAAAGAGGAATTGTGAATACAATTAAAAGTGCAAAGAAGCTTATGGAAAAAGAAGACCCTGTAGTCTATGATATCCTCGAAGATATTATTAAAGACCACCCTGTTTTACTCAACCGTGCTCCAACACTTCATAGGTTGGGTGTTCAGGGATTTATGCCCGTCATCATCGAAGGTAAAGCCATTAAACTGCACCCACTATCTTGTGCTGCTTTCAATGCTGACTTTGATGGTGACCAGATGGCTGTCCATGTGCCATTATCAAATGAGGCAAAGATCGAGGTTATGATGATTGCCCTTGCACATAATAATATTCTCTCCCCTGCTAATGGTAAACCGATTGCGACACCTTCTCAGGATATTGTGTTAGGCTGTTATTATCTGACAAAATTTAAAGAGGGCGCGAAGGGTCAAGGTATGACCTTCTCCGGTCCCGATGAGGTTCTAATAGCCTATAATAGCCTCGTAGCTGACGTTCATGCAAAAGTAAAAGTAAGAATCCCTGAATCAGGAAGAAAAGTCGAGACCACCGTTGGTCGTGTAATATTCAGCACAGTGTTGCCCAAAGAGATAAATTTCTTCGATGAAGAAAAATTCCCACTATTTGCAAATAAAGTTCAGACTAAGAAAACTCTTGCGATAATTATCGCTGAGGCTCACAGAATCTGTGGTCCTGAAAAAACAGCGGATATCTTAGATAGAATTAAAAGCCTCGGTTATGAATTTGCAAAATCCGGTGGTATATCCATCTCCATCGATGACTTGAAAGTTCCTATCATAAAACACAAAATTATCGATACGGCAAAGGCATCTGTGGAAAAGGTTCAAAGCCAATATAACAAAGGTATTATCACTGATTACGAAAGATATAATAAAGTCATTGATATCTGGACACACGCTACTGACCAGATTGCTGATGAAATGCTAAAGGATATTGAGAAAGATAGAGAAGGATTCAATCCTATCTTTATGATGGCATTCTCTGGATCAAGAGGAAGTAATCAGCAAATCCGACAACTTGCGGGGATGAGAGGTTTGATGGCGAAACCATTAAAGAAGATTACTGGTGGAATGGGTGAAATCATCGAATCACCTATTGCTTCAAACTTCAGAGAGGGCTTAACAGTTCTTGAATACTTCATTTCAACACACGGTGCGAGAAAAGGTCTCGCTGATACGGCTTTAAAAACCGCTGATGCTGGTTATCTAACAAGAAGACTCGTTGACGTTGCTCAAGACCTTATCACCACAGAACTCGATTGTAAAACAATTAAAGGAATAGAGGTTGAACCCATCAGCGAAATTACATTCCAGGGAACAAAAACACTGGAATCATTAGCAGATAGAATTCTCGGTAGAGTCTCTCTTGATGATGTTAAACACCCAGAAACTGGTGAAATCATTGTTAGAAAAAATCAACTTATCGATGAAGAGGTTGCACAACGTGTGGAAGATGCCGGAATTACAAAGATGTCTATACGTTCCGTTCTCACCTGTGAAGCAAAGCGCGGTATTTGTTGTTTATGTTACGGGAGAAATATGGCTACGGGAGCACTCGTCGATATTGGAGAAGCAGCAGGAGTTATCGCCGCTCAATCCATTGGTGAACCTGGAACACAGCTAACACTTCGAACTTTTCACATTGGTGGAACATCAAGTATTCAACTTGAAGGATGGTATCAAGCAAGAGAACAGGGTGCCGTTAGATACAAATTCAAAGTTCCCCCAATCAAGAACTATTATGATGAAACTATCTCTATTGCGAAAGCTGGATTAATTGTAATTGAAAAAAATGGCGTTGAAATTCAACAATTACCAAACATCCCGTATGGTGCTAAAGTACTCGTTAAAGATGGTGAACCGGTTGAGGAAGGCAAGAGAATTGTTGAATGGGATCCTCACAATACTCCGATTCTTGCTGAATTTGCTGGGAAATTACTCTTCCAGGATATTATTCTCAACTCAACTTATCGTGAAGAGATTGACCCACAAACTAATAAAATCCAAAGAGTACTTATAGAACATAAAGAAGAATTACATCCAAGAATTATTGTTAAAGCTAAGGATAAAGAAGCCTCTTACGCACTACCAGCGGGTGCTTATTTAGTCAAAGGAATCGAGGATGGCGTTTCAGTAAAAGCAGGCGTTGTTCTGGCGAGAATCCCTCGTGAAGTCAGCCGTGCAAAAGACATCACTGGTGGTCTACCACGAGTTGCCGAATTATTTGAAGCAAGAAAACCAAAAGATGGTGCCTTTATCGCAGAAATATCAGGCACGATTAAATTCGAAGGAACAACTAAAGGAGCAAAACGCGCTGTTATACTCGGGGATGATGGCAAGCAAAAAAGCCAATTCAATATACCGTCTAATCGACATATCAACGTTAGAGATGGGGATAGAGTTCAAGCTGGAGAACAAATAACCGATGGTTCCGTCAATCCCCACGATATACTCAGAGTCAAAGGTGAAAAAGCCGTTCAGGAATTTCTTTTAAGTGAAGTCCAACAAGTCTACCGATTACAGGGTGTTAATATAAATGATAAACATATTGAGAGTATCATTAGACAGATGTTGAAAAAAGTCATGGTCTCAGAGGTTGGTGATACTCGCTTCTTAGTTGGTCAACAGGTTGATAAATGGGTATTTCAAGAAGAAAACGAAAGAGTTATGCAATTGGGTGGTGAACCTGCTAAAGCTGAGACTAAACTTCTGGGCATAACAAAGTCTTCTCTGGAAACCGAATCTTTTATCTCAGCCGCTTCTTTCCAGGAGACAACAAGGGTATTGACAGATGCTGCTGTTAAAGGGAAAATTGACTATTTACGTGGCTTAAAAGAAAATGTTATTATGGGACATTTGATACCTGCTGGAACAGGTATCCCGATTTATAGAAACATCGATATTATGCCGATTGATGGACTTGGAGAAGAAACAGAAGAAGTTAAAGAAGTAGAAGAAGAAAGTACTATAGATGAAGAGGAAGATGTTGATTTAAGTGGAATGGACGAAGATGAAGAAGAAGGAGGGGAAGTTGTGGAAGAAAGTGATGAGAATGAAGAAGAGGAAGAATAATTAGTTATATGAAAAAAGTTCATATATAAGCGGAAGATATAAAGCTTCCGCTTTTTTATTTAATAAAACATAATAAAAATTTCTTTCATCATCTATTACTTTTTGTCTTGATTGTTGACCAATATTGATTTATTGTATCATTTTGTAAAAATCATAAGAAATAATATAAGTATATATTCCTGTCATAAAAAAATCTGGAGGATAGAGATGAAATACAAAGTATTAGCAGTTGATGATGAGCCTGATGTTCTGAAACTTGTCGAAATGGCTCTTCAAGTTGAAGGATACAAAGTCATTCGTGCTACCTGTGGCAAAGAGGCTCTGGAACTTGCTGAAAAGGAAAAACCAGACGTTATCCTCTTAGACATTATGATGCCGGATATGGATGGAATGGAAGTCTTCAAACGCTTAAAAGATAAAGAAGAAACGGCTCAGATACCTATCATTATGGTAACAGGTGTCTCCGAAAAAGAAAATATTAAACAACTTCTTGATGAAGGAGTTAAATACTACATCATAAAACCCTTCGATTTCACAGACATTTCAAGCAAAATCGGTATCGCTATAAAAGAATCTGAAGAAGAAATATAAGAATTAGTAAATAAAAATAATAAATATCATAAATTTATTTCGATTCTTCCAATTGTAACGCAGGCATCTTGCCTGCTTTAATTAAGCCGACGAGACGTCGGCGCTACATCTTGTCATCCCTGTTAATAAATATTTTTCTCAAGCTTTATAACTCACCCAAATTGGGCTTGTCCACGCCATATTCCCCTTTTCTGTTATTACTCGCAGATAATAAAATGATTCACCTTCTTCAATATCATTATCAACATACGAATAAAACGACCTGAATCCTTCCCCACCATAATTATTAATATCTTTATTATTCTTAACAATGATTAGCCATTTGAGTTCTTCTGGTGATAAAACATCTATACTGATATTCGGTTTTTCATTTGTCGAAAACTCCTCACCTATAAAATGTCCATTAATCATAAAACTGATTCTCATCTTCACACCAGAGGTCGCATAGACTCTTCGCTTCTTCATCGCCTCAAATATCGCTTCTCTGGTTAGTTCTTTCGCAAGAACACAAGTAAGCCCTGTTCTTGCACTATCTCTCTTCCAGCCAACTCTATGATGCCATATCAAACCATGACAATCTGTTCCACCTACTATTCCAAATTTTAATCCTTTACCTAATCCATCTTGTATAAAACAACCTTTCATACCGCCTCGATGCGGTATGGGTTGATTTCCCAAATATTCATAGGCACCGTGTGAAGATACGACTTCTACTAACGGCATCACAATCGGGTCAGCATTTTCCCAATCCACTCCCGTCCAACCAATATGATGCGGAATGGCTATTGCCCCCAACTTTTTTACTTGTTCAAAAATTTTCTTTGTTGAGTTTGATTCCTCGTCTGTATGGTCTAATAAAGGCATTTCCGGATTGATGTGATAAATATTTTTATGCCCAAAACCTTTAGGAGGTCGTCCCGTAGTCCATTCCTGACCATATAAAGTTACAAACTTACCTTCCTCATTAAAATGTGTAGTTATCTCTTTGATATATTCCCATTCTGATGGTAAAAGACTGTTTCCCACAAAAGTATCGTGGTCAGTCAGTGAACCAAAATCATCTCTATAATAATCCCTTGACCTTATGTAAAACTCGTCAACATCTCCCATCCCATCTGAAAGCCAGGAATGTGAATGTATATCACCAAAATAAAAGTTATAACCTTCAAGCGGAGAAAACTGAAATGGCTCTTTAGAGATATTTACTAAAGGAAGAATTATCTCAGGTGGAGTAAATTTCTTCAGTGTTAAATTTTTCTTTTCACTTTCAAACTTTCCCACTTTCTGCAAAACATTAAAATCTAAATCTCTCCTTACAACCCACAAATCACCTTTGGGATCTATAGCTATTTTCATATACTGCCCTCTCCCACCCCAGCCATCTTTTGGAAAGCGATATATCTTTGACCACTCATCACCTTTATAATATTGCAAATCGAAATTATGGGAGGGTCTTCCTGTTACACAAACCTTTCCATCATTTGTGCAAAATACTTTAACAAACTCAAAGCCCTGAACCGTTCCTTTTTCCTTCAAGTCCTTATCTTTTGGTTCTTTCACAGGTTCATAAAATTCACCATCTTTATAACTAATTAATTGAAACCATTTTGGTAAATCCCACCTATCTTTACCTTTTCGATTACTATGCCATGCAATCCAGATGCGATTCTCATTATCAACAGCTAAAGAAGGTGCCATATCAATCGCTGGATGATAAGATACTCTTATATCATCATTATCTTTTTTACTCAAACATTTTAAGTAAACATCAATATTACCTTCCCCAATATACCTGTCATACGCCACCCACATTTTCCCTTCTTTATCACACGCAATCGCTGGTCGGCAATTATCCGTATTGGATTTATCGCTCACTTTAATCAACTCTGATAATTTACTATTAGCAATTACACGAGCTACAATCTCAAAATTTTTCTCAATCTTTCTCTCCCACACAATCCAGATATTTCTTATATTATCCACTGTTAATGCGGGTCTCCAGTTGATTCCCTTACTATCTGATATAATCAATTCCTCTTGTGGATTACCATCCTTAATCATTCTTCCAACAATCTGCCAATTCCCATTTCTTTTCGCACTCCATACAACAAATAAATCTTTTCCTAAACTTACTATCTCTGGTTGAAATTCCAAACCTTCTTTATCGCTAATCCTTTTTATATCTTTAAATTCATTTTTTACAAACTCTGTTAAATAAATTCCCTCACCACTTTTACTTTCCGAAACACAGACAACCCATATTTTCCCAGCATTATCAATTGTGATGAATGGATATTCATCTTTTATTCCATTAACATTGAATTTAAACATATCAGAGAGTTGAAAATCATTAGATTCAGAGAGCAGAATGCTTTTAGGTTCAGGTTCGTATGGGATTTGGGCAAGAAGAGACAATTGAGATAATTCATTCACTATAAGAATGGTCCCAATTGACCCTATGGAAGCAACTTTCAAAAATTTTCTTCTTGTTATTTTTTCTCTCATAATTATCCCCCTGTTTTACAATTTGAGAGCTCTGAAATACTAACATTTTACGTAAAATAAGAGATTGATTCGTCGGCTTCGCCTCCTCACAATGACAATCACTCACCTTTCTGGAGCGGTTTGTAGGGGCGTATCGCGATACGCCCTTACAGTGTCATTCTGAGCGAAGCGAAGAATCTCGTAATTTGTCTAATTTTTCAGAGATCTCAATTTATGAGCAGTCCTTTATTTCATTTAAATTCAATATGGATATTTGACAATGAAAAAATATTTTCTGTGATTGTTTAATATGTGAAATTCGGTAACTCAAATAAGAATCAATTTTAAAAGATATGAATATAAAAAGATGGAGCGGGAGGCGGGGATCGAACCCGTAACCCCCAGCTTGGAAGGCTAGTACTCTAACCAATTGAGCTACTCCCGCTTTTCTATCAAACTTAGATTTTATAAGAAGATTATCAAAATCAACAAAAAGTATTTCTTACTGATTAAGAATATATTGTCAATTGAAATTTAATAAGGTGTATTTTACTTCTATCTCACTTTTCAACATTAATTCAAAAAAAATTATTGTGAAACCTTTTTAGATGTCAATACATAAATGAATCAAATTTCTGTTGAATATCTATAAATTAATTTCTATAAATTATCGCAAAAATTTATAAAGGTCAAATATGAATAAAAAACTATCTTTATTTTTATTTATTACTATACTCTTAATTCTCCTTTTTTCACTTGCCTGTGTTACAACAGATGTTTCTGAAACAAAACCATTTCAGGACAACATTCGCATTATGACTTTTAATGCACATCATTGTGCCCCTGAATCCGCAACATTCGCCACAATAAAAGACGTCCAGAACATAGCAAGTTTCATCAATAAAAATAAAATTGATATAAGCGGATTGAACGAAATGGATAATGAATTTGATACAAAAGATAGCTCAAGAAGCAGTTTTGCTAACCAACCTAAAACGATCGCTGAATTAACTCAATCCTATTACATCTTTGGCTCAACTCTTTCTACAATTGGAGGGAAATGGACAGAAAACACAAAATATATTGAATCGGGTAAATGGGATTTGGGAATCGAATTCCAAGAGAATAAAGGTAATTACGGAAATGCGATTGTTTCTAAATTCCAGATCACAAATATGAAAAATTATGGATTGCCTAAACTGGAAGGAAAGGAAAAAAGAGCCTGTTTATATGGTGAAGTCACTTTGAATAACCTAATTCCATTTTCCGTTTTTGTCACACATCTTGCTGATGATAGCCATCAGGACAGGATTCAGCAAATCAAAAGTATCTTAAATATTGTAAAGAAACAACCAACTTTTGAACGCATTATATTAATGGGTGACCTTAATTTTGATTCGGAACATTCAAAGGAAAAAGAAAATATTATTCAAGATATTAAAGATATTGGGCTTAAAGATGCCGCTGAACTTTTTCCAGAAAAATTATCTCTCAAGACTTATCCTGCCGATAGTTCCCTACAAAGACTTGATTATATCTTTGTCTCTCCAGATATAAAAGTCTCTGACTATCAGGTAATTGATACAGGATTATCAGACCATAGAGCAGTGATTATTAGTATTAGCCTCAGATAAATAAAAAATACCGATTTAATCATACTTGATTTCAAACGATGTCAAAAAATTGTCCCCAAATTCAGGAAAAATTTTCCTATTATATAATGATTATTCAATTTTCATCAACAACAATAATTTTTTCAAACAAAGCTATATGTTTCTAATCAATTCATTTTACTAATGTTACAAACCATTCGATTTTATCCCAATTACATTTATTTAATGGTATATTTCTTGCTCTCATTAACATTAAAAGAATTATCAGGAAAAAAATTATGTCAACAGAAATGTTTAAGACCATAGATTTATTAGAAAAGGTCCTTGATATTAGAGCAGCAAGACATAGCATAATTGCTTCAAATATCGCAAACTACGATACTCCCAACTATAAAGCTGCCGATTTAAACTTCGAAAAAACTCTCCAGGAAACACTCAAGCAATATTCGATGATCGAAGTCCAAAAAACGAGTTCAATGCACTTAAGTGGTGCAACAATATCAGGAAAAATCGCACCAGTAATTGAAATAGACTTTAATTCCAACCTCAGCAATGACCTTAATACTGTCGATATAGATAAAGAGTTTGGGAAAATGAGCAATAACGCCGTATATTATGACATTGTTTCAAAACTTGTTCGTAATAGATTTGACCAATTAAAAGAAGCCATCTCCGAAGGAGGACAGTAATAATGAACCTTATTGATGCAATAGATATTGCCGCATCGGGAATGAGCGCCCAGAGAATCAGAATGAATGTTATTTCGTCAAACCTTGCAAATGTAAGAACAACTCGAACACCCGAAGGTGGTCCATATAAAAGAAAAGATGTAATATTCTCAGCACAACCTTTAAGCTCTTTTGATGCTGAATTTAAAGGATTTCTTACAGAACCACTTTATAAGGTAGATACAATTAATATTATAGAGGATACAAGCGAACCCAGATATGAATATGACCCATCTCATCCTGATGCAAACAAAGAAGGCTATGTTGCTTATCCCAATATCAGCCTTTCTGAAGAGATGGTAAATATGATTTCAGCATCACGTTCCTTTGAAGCAAATTTAGCCATCGTTCAATCTGCCAAAAATATGGCACTACAGGCTGTCGATATTATTAGATAAAAAAAAATAACCGCAGAGGACGCCAAGGAGGCGCTAAGAACGCAAAGTTAATGATTCTTTGCGACCTCTGTGCCTTCTTTGCGTCCTTTGCGGTTTCAAAAGAAATTATAGAATATCAAAAACTCAATATGATTTTATACTTGATTTTAATATTGGCAATAATTTATAAGTAGTTATTGAGGTTATCCTATGAAAGACATAACATTAGAAAATTACCTAAAATCGATACAACCCGCCGATATTGTCCAACCAAAAAAATTAGAAAAACCCGGTGTGACTACTGAGGGGAAAACTTTCTCTGAGACTTTAAAAGAGTCTATTAATGAAGTTAATCAACTACAAAAAGAGGCTGAGACAGCGATTCAAGACCTCGCCACAGGTAAAACTAATGATATTCATAATACAATGATTGCAATTGAAAAAGCCGATATTTCCTTTAAAATGATGATGAAGGTAAGAAATAAAATTCTCGAAGCATATCAAGAAATTATGCGTATGCAAGTATAACCTCAATTAAACTTTAGACTTTTAAAATCTTTAACACATTCTTCCTTCTTTTCTATAATTCATACTCTTACTTTAAATCTCAGATTTCAATAAAATCTCTAAGACTAATTCAAAATATTGACACAGCATTTTTCTTCAACAAAAATCATCCGATTAATTATCCGAAAACATTTCTCTATAAATTATTGAAAAAATAGAAGATATATAAATCAATTCATTAACTAAAAACACTCAATACCTTAGGGGAAATTTTATGGCATATTCATTGCTTAATTGCCAATAAACCTTTCTTAAATTCTACTCAAAGGAAAATATTATGGCTTTTTTTGGAAAACTCTTGATTCAATTAAGAAATCTATATGTGTCATTACCTCCAAGTAAAAAAATGGGCTTTTGGGTCTTATTTGTGATGTTAATTGGTCTATCAATCGGTGCTGTAATTATAGCAAATAAAGCAGGCTATGTGCCATTATATAGTGGTTTATCTCAGGAAGACGCCTCCGCAATATTAAAAGAATTGGATGCAACTGGAATCGATTATCAGGTTACTGCCGGTGGAACAATCAAAATTAATGGAAGAAAACACAATGTCTACCAGACAAGAATGGAAATCGCCGGTAAAGGATTACCATCCCTGAGTGCTCAACCAGGATTTACTGACCTTTATGGAGAAACTGGCACAGGAATAACTCTGACAGATAATGAACGACAAATACAGTATCGTAGAGCCTTAGAGGGAGAACTCGCAAGAACAATCAAACAGATTGATGGTGTTGAAAATTCAAGAATCCACATCGCTATTCCTACCGAAACCACTTTTGTTGGGAAAGAAATACCTGTTACCGCATCTGTTCATTTAAAATTATACCCCCAGAAAACGCTCTCATCAAACAATATAAAATCCATACAATCCTTAGTAGCTGGAAGTGTTCCAGAATTAAAATCGGAGGATGTCACAGTCATTGATAATCTTGGCAATATGTTAAGTCGTGATAAAGGCGATGGTAAACAACTTTCAATCGATACTGAAGATGCTTACAGAAATGATTTAGAAAGAGACCTTGAGAATAAGATAGTAAATTTACTGGGGAAAATGGTGGGTCGAGAAAATATTGTTGTCAAAGTATCAGCAGATGTGGTATTCCAAAAAATCGAAACAGAAACCGAAACATATAGTGATGATGAGAAAGCGATTATATCAGAACAAACAATTCAGGGACAATCATCCTCGAATACATTAAGTCCACAAGGGGTGGCGGGTGTCCAATCCAATCTTCCTGACAAATCCTTAGCAGAGCAAAAAACTACCTCTCAACCCAACAATACTGTCCAAAATATGACATTAAAAAACTATATCCCTTCAAAAACTATCAGCAAAACAATTAGTCCTCTTGCAACCATCAAAAAAGTCTCTGCTGCTGTTAGTATTAATGGAAAATATGCAACTGAAACCGATAAGGATGGGAAAACTACTTCTAAATACATTGATAGAACAACTCAAGAATTATCAAAATTTGAAGACCTTGCCAAATCAGCAATAGGTTTTAATTCTGAAAGAGGTGATATTGTCATAGTAACGAGTTATGATTTTTTCAAACCTGAAGAAATAGTTTCTGTCGACTATAAAAAACTTGATAAAAAAGAATTGATAGGTTATGGAATCAGGTATGGAATTTATGGATTTTTAGGATTACTATTCATATTTTTAATTTTAAGACCATTAATAAAGGGAGTTTTGTCACAACCAGTGTCATTGAGAGGGGTTAATATCTCAGAATTGCTCCCAAGAGGTGGAGAAGAAACAGAATCATATTACGAGGGTGTAAAAAGAGAAGAACTTGAAAAATTTAGGGGGCAAAAAGATGTTCAAAAAAAGCTCGATAAAGATATGGTGGAGACAGATATGCTGGCAAAATCAGATCCGGGTAAAACCGCATACCTGATAAAATCCTGGTTAAAAGAAGGTAAATAATAATATGTGGTGCGAGATTTATCTCGCAAAAGATGCGACATAAATGTCAAACTACAACTTTGTTGGGGCAGATTTTTGTTTCGCCCCAAATATAAAAGGAGAGTAAATAATAATGCCTGAAACTACTACTTCTATAGCATCAACCCTAAAATTAACAGGACCGCAAAAAGCGGCTATACTCTTACTATCCTTCGATGAGAGTGTTGCTGTTGAAGTATTAAAAAACTTATCCGAAATGGAGATTCACCAGATAACCAATCAAATGCAGAATGTT
>Ga0315274_10002434_pt1 | contig 28109 bp, 17 predicted proteins | sample YL17G02_20_MG_FD_203700 | JGI IMG/M metagenome (GOLD analysis project Ga0315274, IMG submission 203700) | Sediment microbial communities from Yellowstone Lake, YNP, Wyoming, USA - YL17G02_20 | ecosystem: Environmental > Aquatic > Freshwater > Lake > Sediment | place: USA: Wyoming | collected...
TGTCCGGTTACAACGACAATATCAATCCCGGCGGCGCGGACGCCGACCACCGGGGCGGGTTCAAGATGGTGAACTCCTGGGGAGCCGACTGGAACGGCGCTAACGCAGGGTTCGTCTACCTGAGCTACGATTTCGTAAAAAGATACGTGTGGGAAGCCTGGTCGATGGCGGACCTCGAGCCTGACACGCCGGGCCTCACCTCGCTCAGCAGGAGCACGGGGCCCGTTGGATCATCGGTGACTCTGGCCGGCGGCAACTTCGGCGCTAAGAGGCGTAACGCGTCCGTGAAGTTCAACGGGGTGGTGGCGACGACGACGGGTTGGACGAACGAATCGGTGATGGCGCTGGTACCCCCGGGAGCGACGTCCGGCCCAGTGGTCGTCTGTGACTGGGAGGGGGCCGCTTCAAACTCCAGAAACTTCACGGTAGACGGGCAGGGCGGAGATGCTCCGACCGTGAGCTCTATAGATCCCGGCCAGGGAGAAAGCGGCAGCCAGGTGGCGGTTTCGGTTTCAGGGTCGAATTTTGCCGACGGGTGCCAGGTTAAACTCGTGTGCTCGGGCGAAGACGACATCGAGGCTTCCGGCGAGAACCTCGTGAGCGCAGGCCAGGTCGACTGCAACCTGGGTCTGACAGGCGCGAAAGCCGGCGCCTGGGACGTTGTGGTCACCAATACCGATGAGCGTTCTGGAGTCATGAGCGGCGGCTTCACCGTGACCGGGAGCGCCAACGGCGACACCTACGAGCCCAATGACGGCATAGAGGAGGCATTCGGCCCGGTGGACCCCGGTACCGTTTACGAGTCCTTTATTTCCACACAGTCCGACCAGGACTACTACAAGATAGAGGTACCGGCGGGATGTGAGTGGTTCTTCGCGAGCTTAAGCAGCATTCCATCAGGAGCCGACTATGACTTCGAGTTGTACAATTCGCAGGGGGCCCTCGTCAACGGTTCGTGGAACTGGAACAACAGTGACGAGGTCGTTTATGAGGTAACCCCGGCCCCGGGCACCTATTACCTGGCTGTCTATCCGTACAACGGTTATTCCAGCACCGATTCATATAACCTGGTGCTGGAAATGGAGATAGCGGACGGGGCGCCGGTCATCAACCAGAGATCTCCCTCGCGTGGCAGGGTGGGGACCCTGGTGACCATCAGAGGCACCGGGTTCGGTGAAGTCCAGGGTAACTCGTATGTCACCTTCGGCTCGTGCCAGGCAGTGGCCTACACTTCGTGGACCGACACCGAGATCAAGGTGAAGGTGCCGTCCGCGGCGGCCAGGCGGGTGGCTCTGAAGGTTATCGCCACCGGAGTTGAATCAAACGGGCAATGGTTCTGGGTGACCCCCAGGATAAGCGACATGACCCCCGCGTCGGGCGGGGTGGGGGCGGTGGTGACGATAAGTGGTAACGCTTTCGGCGGCAGGCGGCATGACTCCTCCGTGGTCTTCGGCAGTAAGAGAGTCAGGTCGTACGTGTCGTGGAGCAACTCTGAGATCAGGGTGAAGGTCCCGGCTGGCGTGTCCGGCCAGGTGAAGGTAAAGGTACTTACGACCGGTGGCGTATCAAACTTCGGGTTGTTCTCGGTGACCCCGCGAATAAGCAAACGGAGCCCGTCGTCAGGCGGGGCGGGAGACGTGGTGACGATTCGAGGTACCGCTTTTGGCAGCAGGCGGCGTAACGCTTATGTGGCCTTCGGCAGCAAGAAGGTCAGGTCATACATGTCATGGAGCAACGGCGAGATCAAGGCGAGGGTCCCGGCGGGCGTGTCCGGCCATGTGAAGGTGCGGGTGAATACTAACGGCGGCCGGAGCAATCCCACTCACTACGAGTGCCCATAGATCAGATCTCGGCGATGAGAGATGATTCAAGGCGTTTACCAGGGACGGTAAACGACAGCGGGCCGGTCATGATTGGCCGCGACCCTTGAGGGGCGGGCAAACCCCGCCCCTCCTTTTTATCGGGTTCATAAATGGGGTCAGGTCTTGAATCGTGAATTTATGCGAACACCTGGGGTCAGGTCCCTGAACTTGCGAAAAGGTTTAACAACCCCCGCCAGTTAACACTCTGGCCTGACACCCATGGTGGTCAGGTCCAACACACCAGGACCTTACCCCTTCACTCAACACCTGGGGTCAGGTCCCTGAACTTGCGAAAAGGTTTAACAACCCCCGCCAGTTAACACTCTGGCCTGACACCCATGGTGGTCAGGTCCAACACACCAGGACCTTACCCCCGCACCAACACCTGGGGTCAGGTCCAACAAACCAGGACCTTACCCCCGCACCAACACCTGGGGTCAGGTCCAACAAACCAGGACCTTACCCCATGTGGCCTGGATTTGGTGACCCACATCCGCTTTTAATGCTAGGATTCTAACGCGAACGCGTGCAGTCCGGAGTGCGATAGCTGGAGGTGGATGATGTCAAAGATAACGGTCCTCGGTGGTTGCGGTGGCATAGGGAGCGTGGCTGTTATGACGCTCACATCGGGGGACTATTTCGACGAGGTTGTTATCGCGGACAACAGGCTGGAGGCGGCCCGCGACGTTGCCGGGAAGGCCGGCCCCGGAAAGGCCTCCGCCGTCGAAGTGGACGCCGAGGACCCCGCGAGTGTCAAAAGCGCGATAAAGGGGTCCTCGATAGTGCTCAACTGCGTCGGGCCTTTCTACAGGTTCGGCCCACCCATCCTCGAGGCGGTGATCGATTCCGGCATCAACTACGTGGATGTCTGCGATGATCTCGACGCGACCGAGAGTATGCTGGCGATGGACTCCGACGCGAGGAAGGCGGGTGTTTCGGCGCTGATCGGCATGGGGAACTCTCCCGGTATGGCCAACGTGCTTGCAAGGTACTGCGCAGACCAACTGCTCTCGGAAGTGGATTCGATCGACATCTACCACGTGCACGGGGGCGAGCCGGCCGAGGGAGCCGCGGTGATAAAGCACCGCATTCACGCCATGACGAGCGACATCCCGCTCTTCATAGACGGCAGGTTCATCACCGTTCGTATGCTGGAGGAGAGCGGGCAGGCTTTCGTCGAAGAGACGGAATTCAGGGACATAGGGACTTACCCCGCCTACCCGTACCCACACCCGGAAACCATAACCATGCCCAAATACATAAAAGGGGTGAAGCGAGTAGCCAATCTCGGGTTCGTGCTTCCGCTCGACTACTTCCGCCTTACCATGGACACCGTCCGGCTGGGGATTTGCGTGGAAGAGCCCCTGATTGTCCAGGGCCGAGAGGTCATACCGATCGATTTCGCGGTGGCTTACATCCTTTCCCGCAGGCAGGGATTTCTCGAGGAGGCCGGGATCACGGGGCCTATGGGGTGCCTCAAGGTGGTTGTCAGGGGAACGAAGGATGGGGAGCCGGCCACCTTTGTGTTCTCCATGTCCTCGCGGGCCGCGGGGGCCGGGGAGGGAACCGGCATACCGGCAGCCCTGGGGGCTATCCTCATGAGCCAGGGGAAGATATCCATGCAGGGTGTGTTTCCTCCGGAGGCGGGAGTGGAGCCGCAGGAGATGCTCGACCTCGCCGGCAAGGTGATAAGGAAAACAGGACTGGGCGGGGGCGACAGCGTCCCCATTTTCATCGAGCACATCGACAAGGACGGCAACAGCCAGAGCATCGACCTCAAACTCTGACAGTGGGGCCAGGTCTCAAAACAGGGATAGTTACCTTACCAGGTCCGCGGACAATAAACAGGTTCAGGTTTTTAGAACCTGCATTGTTGCGGCACGCCGGGGATTGTTCCCGGGCGAGTGGTTTTGTCTTGATTCGACACTCGGGCATTGAGCGAACAAAAAGAGGTGGCAGGGATGGCTGAGCGTTTTGTTATCGGTCACGACGTGGGGACGGGGGGCAGTAAGGCCGTGCTGATGGACACCGCCGGCAGCGTGCTGGCGACCGGCTTCGAGCCATATCCCGTTTACTACCCCGAGCCTAACTGGGCCGAGCAGGACCCGGAGGATTGGTGGCGAGCGGTGACCGCCTGCACGAGGCGCCTGCTGGAAAGCAGCGGGGTCAGGCCGGACCAGGTAATCGGCATGGGGTTTGCCGGCCAGATGGTTGGAGTCGTACCCGTGGACGCTTCGGGGCAACCGCTCAGGCCCGCGATAATCTGGCTCGACAGCCGGGCGGACGAGCAGGCCAGGCGGATAACACGGCGCCTCGGGGGAGAGCGCGTGGTGACTCGCGTTGCGGCCGCTATCCCTTCCGGGAAGGACGTGGTGTGCAAGATCGTCTGGATGAAGGAGAACGAGCCGGCCGTCTTCCGTGACACCGACAGCTTCCTGGATGTCACCGGGTATCTCGTCCACAGAGCGACCGGCAGCATCATCATCGACCACACCGGCGCCGGGGGGACCGGCATGCTGACCGGGGCCAGGGAATGGTCCCGACTGCTCTCCAGGTGGATAGGCATCCCGATCGATAAGATGCCCCCCATAAAGAGCAGCATCGACATCGCGGGCGGGCTCACGTCTGAGGCGGCACGTGGGATGGGGCTGCCGGCCGGGACGCCCGTCATCGCCGGCATGGCCGACATACCCGCGGCCGCAACCGGCTCCGGCGCGCTGGATAACGGCGACGCGCACATCAACCTTGGCACCTCGAGCTGGCTCTGCCTGTCCGTGTCGCGCCCAAAGAACCTGGGCAAGCACGGCATCGCGGCGGTCGCATCCGCGGACCCCGACATGTACATAATGATAGGCGAGTCGGAGACAGCCGGAGCCTGCCTCAAGTGGTTCGCCGAGCAGTTCGCCCGGCCGGATGAGTGGAACCGGTCATCAGGCGAGATGGCGATATTTAAAACCCTGGATGAATCGGTCGAGAAGGTGGAGCCGGGATCCGGCAGGCTCATCTTCACTCCATGGATGTTCGGTGAGCGCTCGCCGGTTGGTGACACAACGCTGCGGGCGTCTTTCGTGAACCTGTCCCTGGAGCACAGCCGGGACCACTTGCTGAGAGCCATCTACGAGGGTGTGGCCTATAACCTCCGCTGGTTGATCGATATCGTGGCCGACGCGGGGTTCCCGTGTGAATCGGTCCGTGCCATCGGGGGAGGGGCGAAAAGCGATGTGTGGATGCAGATCGTCGCCGATGTCACCGGGCGCCGTATTGAAGCGGTCGAGAACCCCCAGGAGGCCGGGGCGGTCGGCTGCGCGCTGGCGGTGGCCGCCGCGCTGAAGATCTACGATAATTATAAGCAGCTGAAGAACGTGGTGCGGGTCAGGAAAACATTCGAGCCGCAGCGCGAACTGTCGCCCGCTTACGAGGAGTTGTACAGGAACTTCCGCCGCCTGTATCCGGGCCTGTCCAGGGTGTGCCGCAGCCTGAACGAGACGGCCGGTGGAGGGCATCAACTGAGAAGAAAACCCTCATTACCGATAGAACCGGGATGGAGCGATGATGAGCTGGGAGGAGGAGCTCACGGCCTGTAGAGCACCGTTGCAGTCTTTGTCTTAACGTTCCCCGGCATTGCCGCGTCCCTGAACTGGACGTACACGGTCCTCGGGCCGAAGTTGCCAGCGCTGCCGGCGAGCCTCCAGGGCGTCGTTACCGGGCCGTCGTATTGCATCCACTTCGCCCCTGACATATTCATTTTGTTGGAGACCCTGTAGTCCATCATCCCTGCGCCGCCGACATCGTGCGCCTCGAGCGAGAGGATGACGTCGAGGTTGCCCACACGCCCCGACCCGTCGTTGACCTGGAGCCTGTCTGCCACCGGGGGCTGGTAATCCCGCCCACCGATACTGACACGTACCGGCGTTGTCTTATCTGCCCCGGCATCCGCCGATACCACAACCATTCGCTGGTTTGCATCCGTGTTGTACTGCTCGAGGATAATTCCGTAATCCACCTTGTAGTAGTAGCGTCCCAGGAACATGAGCTTCATGGGGAACTCGACCCTGCAGCCGGTGAGGTCCAGCACCGCGCCGGTCTGGTTCAGGGTGTTCTTCACCTTGCAGGACACGTCGGTGTACGGCCCCGTCTTGTCCAGTGGCAGGGCTTTATCGAACGTCCCATCGTCACCCCACTTGACCTTGTTCCGCGCCGGGTCTTCCGGTTTCGCGGGATCCGTGTACCCATTGTCCTGCTCCATCCACTGGACGCTCGGGCGCGTGTTGCGGTAATCCAGGTAGCTGTTCTCGTCGGCAGTGGCACCGACCGTCAGGCCTTCCCACCCGGGAATGGACCACTTGTTATCTGGATCGCCGTTTACCCCCGGGAAGCCCCATGCCCCGGGCACCAGACTTCCATTCTCTATCGGTATCAGTCGGTAGCCCGCGTATTCATACGAAGCTCGCGGGGTCTCGAACGCCAGCCCTTTCTCGTCGACATGAATGCCGGAGGATGTGGTGTTTATGCCGACCACTTCGCCTTCGCCGTCGTCCCACGGGTAGCCCTTGACGATGCGATCGTCGTGCGAGTCGCCCCATGCGTTGAACGCCACCCTGTTGCGTCTCATCAGGTCGACCAGCTCCTGTGCGCCTGTCCAGTTCGCGCCGAAGGGGCCTTTGTGGGTGAACACCGCCCTCATACTTTTATTGATGTTGCCCTCCAGGTCCTGCCGGATCCAATCGAGCTGCGCTTCCCCGATCATGCCACCGTCCTGGTGCGGGTAGATTATCGAAAACGGGAGATTGTTCCACGGAGGGCAGACCTTCCTGGGCGTTATGAGGGTGCCGGCCCTGTCCTGGAAGTCGAACGCCGTTTCAGGGAACGCGTTTCCGAAGAGGAACCTCAGTATTTTTGCCAGATCGTTGTCAGAGGGCTTTGGATCGTGGTCAATCTCCGGCCAGTCCATGGTGTTTACTCCCAGGAAGTGGTAGTCGCCGTAATCCCAGGAGAAGTAAGCGGGGCCGAAAAGGTCCTCCCATATCTCGATTCCGTCATCGTGGTCTAGGACGCCTTCCGGGCCGCCCATGCCATCGCGCCTGTCCCAGTTGTTCCCGTCGTGGTTGCCGATTGCGGCGCAGTAGACCGGCACGTTCAAGGCAAGCAGCTCGTCGTACCACCAGGGGAATTCGAAACGGTACTCGGACCCCACGTGGCCGGTGGCACAACCGCCACCCATGTCGTCGAAATTGGGATAAGTGCTGTAATCATGCAGCGCGAAGGTGGCGTCGCCGGTGAACACGACGAAATCCGGGTTGATCAGGTTAATCGCCTGAAGCTGTTCCTGCAGGTAGATGGCGCCTTCGTTGGTTTTCCCGTCACCGTCTTTATCCAGCGGAAACTTGTCGAACCCGGGTGTCAACGGATACCCGGGGGTGGGGCGATCAGGGGTACCGGGACGGGGCTCCCTGAGCTCGAAGCTCTTGTAAGTCAAGGTGCCACCCAGGCCGTTTTCCATCTCCTGGCCGTACATGTGAGTATCGGTGATGTGAAGGATCTTGACGTTTCGCTTGTATTCCTTTATTACCTGCAGGGCGTGCGGCTGAAGATCGGTCCGCCAGTCGCCGTGGCCCGCAGGCGCCCAATTCGTGTACTGTTCCGGTAGGTTTGGTCTGTACTCGACGTGCAGGTCGTAAAGGTCGAGAGGGATGTTTCGCGGGACCTCGACCGTGATCTTTTCGACAGGGAAACCCCTTTGCTCAAACACCACTGGCCATCGGTCGCTGGCGCCCCTTTCGACCTTCGACACTTTCAAAGCGCGCGTGTTGATAACGGTATGCACCGGTTTCTCGTAGGTCCCGTAGCCGTACTTACCAGGATTTCTGTAAAGATCGGTCTCGTCAGTACTCGAGCCTTCATAATGCTGCACGTTGGCAGCGACAGAGGTCTTGATGTAGACGTTCCAGTCGCCAGTACCGGAAGCCGGAGGGACGGGTGCATCTGGAGATGGATCGCCGAATCTCCAGTCCCACTCGATTATGAACGAACTTCCACGTGTCCTGACTACCGGATTCCCGAAGGTGGGGTAGATGACCTGGTTGATCATCTTGCCCGACTCCGGCAGCGAACCCGGCCCCTGGTACTTCACACCCTGTGCCTCGATGCGCCCGCCCGGTGACGTGGCGAAGATGACAGATATCGTAAGGACCGTGGCTGTGAGAACGATTAATACCCTGAAACGCGACTTCATTCCCATCCCATTCATGTCAACCCCCTATCTCGCGGACTGAGCCCTTCGCCCCCAATGCTACGATAGAGAGAGGGAGGGAGGGCAGTCCCCAGACCGCCCTCCCGCAATACAGGTGGAGGTAACGGAAGCACCTACGGGGCTGCCGTTACCGGGAAGCCCACCACGTCATGACCACCCGTCCACACCCCGTTATAGTTGAAGTACATAGGACGTTCAGCCAGGATGGTGACGCCGTTGGTGGACTCCACCTTCACCGAAAAGTCGTGGGCAACGTCGTCCTGGGACCCGAGGAGGTCCTTTACGACTACCGTCTTCCTCGAAGTCCGGGGTACAGTTACCGACTGCTCCCTGAGTTCACCGTTGCCGAGCATATAGGTTATTCGCACCTGCGCGTCGGTGCTGTTGCGGTTCTGGATGCAGATGTAAGAGTCGAAGTTGGGCCGCGCGGTCCCTTCAGCAAAATCGAATACAGTCGGGTTCTCCGGCGGCATCTTCTCGTCGTAGCCCACCACGTCGTGGCCGCCGGTCCACACTCCCTTGTAGTTGAAGTACATCGGCCGCTCCGCGATGATGCCCACACCATTTGTCGTCTCGACCTTTGCCGAGAAGTCGTGGGCGGCGTCGTCTCCCGGGCCAAGAATGCCATTCAGGAAGTCGTTCACCTTCACCGTCTGCCGCGATGTCTTGGGTACTGTAAGCGTCTGTACCTGGGTTGTGCCGTCGCCAAGCATGTAGGTGATCTGTACTGCAGCGTCGTTGGTATCAGGATTCTGGATACATAGATAGGAATCGAAGTTCGGCCGGGTCGTCCCTTCCGCGAAGTCGAACGGACTGGAAGGAAGTGGCAGGCCCACCACGTCGTGGCCGCCGGTCCACGCCCCGTTGTAGTTGAAGTACATGGGCCGTTCGGCGACGATTGGCAACGTGGATTCGATCTTTGCCGAGAAGTCGTGAGCGGCGTCGTCTCCCGGGCCGAGGATGCCGTTCAAGAAGTCGTTTACCTTGACCGTCTGCCTCGAGGTCTTGGGCACGGTCAGCGCCTGCTCCTGGGTGGTCCCATTGCCCAGCATGTAGGTGATTTTCACCTCTGCGTCCCCGCCGGTCGGGTTCTGGATGCAGAAGTAGGATTCGAAGTTGGGCCGGGTCGTCCCTTCCGCGAAGTGGAACACAGGTGATGGCCCGGGTGCTCCCATCACGTCGTGGCCGCCGGTCCACACCCCGTTGTAGTTGAAGTACATCGGCCGCTCCGCGACCACGTCCACCTTGTTGGTGGTCTCGACCAGCGCGGAGAAGTCGTGGGCCGCGTCGTCCTTCGAGCCTATCACGTCTTTGACCACGACGGTTGACCGCGAGTGGGCCACCACCGTCAGTTCTTGTGTTTGCGTGGACCCGTCGCCCTTCATGTACGTTATCTTGACCTCGGCCGGCAGGTTGTCAGGGTTCTGGATGCATATGTACGAGTCGAAGTTGGGCCGCGTCGTACCTTCGGCAAAGTAGAACTTGCGTGCTTCCGCTTCGATCGGCCTTGATGCCAGTTTTATGCTGTCGCTGTAGGCCTGTGAGGCCAGACCGGTCCTGTCCTTGAACTGCGCGTATACCGTCGCCAACTTCTGTGCGTTGGGATTTATGGTCCATGGAATCTGCCCCTCGAAGTCCTGCCACTCAGCGTCCGAGAGGTCCGGCTTGTTGCTGACCTTCATGCTCTTGACACCGGAGACGTCCTCGGCCTTCAGCACGAGCGTGACCCTGGTGCTCTTGGTCGTCTCGTCGCCCCGGTTGATGAGGATGGATCCCCTGGGCGCGCCGTCAACGTCGTAGGCCAGTTCGACCTTCCTGGTAGTGACGTTCCCGGGCATCGCCGCGTCCCGGAACTGGACGTAGACGCTCTTGCGCCCGAATTCGTCCGGGTTTCCGTCCAGCGTCCAGGGCGTGTTCACCGCACCCTCGTAGAGCATCCACTCCGCGTCTTCCATGTCGGAGTCGTTGGAGACCCTGTAATCCATCATCCCGGCACCGCCCACATCGTGAGCCTCCAGGACCAGCTTGACGTCGAGATCGCTCACTACATCAGCGCCGTTGTTGATCTCGCAACGGTCGACGACGGGAGGTTCGTTGTCTATATACTGGATGCCGTTTTTATGCACCCGGACGGGAACCTGCTGGCCGCCGTTTATATCGGCCGTCTCGACGACCACCATCCGCTCGCCGGAATCGGTGTTGTACTGCTCCAGTATTTCGCCGTAATCGACCTGGTAGTAGCTCTTGTCGTTCTCGTACTTCATCGGGAACTCGATGCGGCAGTCCCGCAGGTTGAGCTGGGCCCCCGTCTGATTGAGCGTGTTAAACACGTTGCTCGTCACGTCGTTGTACGGTCCACCCTTGTTCTTATCGTTCAGCGGGAGTTTCCTGTTGAACGTGCCCGGGAGCGGATCATTCTTTGTGGAAACCTCGTTCCTCGGCTGGATCTCGGGATTGTCGGGGTCCTGGGTCGTATACCCGTTGTCCTGCTCCATCCACTGAAGGACGGGCCGGTTGTAGCGGTATTTAAGGTAGCCATTCACCGGAGGGTCAGCCGTGGCTCCGACCTCGAGGCCCGCCCAACCCGGGATGGACCACTTGGTGTTCGTGTCGCCTTCTGTCCCCGCGAACCCCCAGTTGACGAGACTGCCGTCATCGATGCTGAGCATCCGGAAGCCGCCGTACTTGTTGCTCTTCTGCGTAGTGCCAGGGGTAAGCAGGTTCTGCACTCCGTTTTCGGCGACCGGTACCTCGCAAGCGGCGGTGTTTATGGCTACCACTTCTCCGCCGCCGTCATACCAGCCGTTACCCCCTCCTACCCAATCGCTGTGCGCGTGGCCGGACGCCTCGAAAGCCACTTTGTATTTCCTCATGAGGTACACGAGCGCCTGCGAGCCTTCGCCCTGACCTCCGGGGTACGTAAAGAGCCCGAACATGTCCGGGTTCTCCCACATGTCCGGCTTTCCGTCCGAATTCAGTTTGAACGGGTCGTGGTGCATGAACGCGCCACGGAGGCTTTTGCCCATATTCTTTTTAAGGTTATCGCGTATCCAGCCGAGCTCCCCGGAATATTGGTCGGGTTTTTTTATTCCCCACAGCAGGTCGGGGGCAAAAGCCGGCGGAGGATTAGCCGGGTCTGGCAATGGGTTCTTATCCCAGGTATCGCCATTGCCGCGGACCTGGCCGTGCCACTTGTGCGGGGTGATGATCGTGAGGGGTAGAGGGATAATAAACTTGGTCAGATCCACCAGGAAGCCGCTTCGGTCCTTGTAATCCCTGTTGAACTCGGGGATCAGGAAAGCGATCAATCCCCCCACGCCACCGCCGTAGTTCCAGGGCGCCGGAGGCGGGTCCCCGATTCCGACGGTGTCAAGCTTGTCCCAGTCCATGGTGTTTATTCCCAGGAAGTGGTAGTTCCCGTAATCCCAGGAGTAATAAAGCGGCCCGAAGAGGTCCTGCCAGATCTCCTGCCCGTCGTCGTGGTCCAGGACACCCTGGACGGAGCCCGTGCCAGTGTCCGTATGCTTGTCCCAGTTATGGCCATCGTGGTTACCGGGGACCAGGAATATCGGCACATTCAGGGCCAGCAGTTCTTCGTACCACCATGGATACTCGAACCTGTATTCGGACCCGACGTGCCCGGACCCGCTCGAACCCAGATAGTCTGAGCCGTTGGGGAACGTGCTGAAGTTGTGCTGCGTGAATACGGAATCGCCGGTAAAAACGACAAAGTCAGGGTTGATGAGGCTTATCTCCTGGAGCTGTTCCTGAAGGTAGATGGCCCCCTCGTTCTTTTTTCCATCACCGTCTGTGTCCAGAGGGATGTTCTGTGCCCCATGCAGGCCGTCGCGGTTGGGAGTGCCGGGCCTGGGCTCCCGAAGCTCGTTGCTGTTGTAATCAAGGTTGCCGGTACCGTCCCCACCGTTCTGGACTTCCTGTCCGAAGACGTGGGAGTCGGTTATCTGGATTATGTTCGGGTCCTTTTTAAATTCCTTGACGACCTGCAGTGCGTGCGGCTGCTGGTCGTTCTGCAGGTCATGGCTCCAATCTGTGTCTTTGGGGGCCCAGTCTCTGTAATCGGGCGCCACCTGGTCCAGGTCGGGCAGGTACTGGATGTGAAGGTCGTAAAGATCGAACGGAACGCTTCGGGGGACACTGACGGTGATTTCCTCAACGGGGAAGGGCTTCTGTTCGAACACGACCGGCCAGCGGCTGCTGGCCGCCCTGTCGATTTTTGTCACAGCCAGTTGGCGACTGTTGACAACGGTATGTACAGGGTTTTCGTAAGTCCCGTAACCGTAGTCACCAGAGTCATACCTGTACCAGTCCTTCTCGATAGTAGCAGGTGAACCGTCGTAGTGCTGGACGTTCGCCGCAACAGACGTGGTCACCCAGACTTTCCAGTCGTCCACGTCCGACTGCGGCGGGATCGCAGCAGGATTCGCGGTCGCGTCACCGAATCGCCAGTCCCACTCGACAGTCAGCGTATCCCCGCGGGTCACGATAGACGGGTTCCCGAAGGTGGGATAGATGATCTGGTTCACCATCTTTCCTACCTCGGGCAACGAACCGGCACCTTTCCAGTGGCCTACGTCCGCGTGCGCCCGGCTAATCGGCAGCGAGCCTGCCGCCATCGACAGGGCAAACACCGCGACGATAATCACACTGCATGTCTTCAGTCCAGCTTTGTCCCTGACTTTTTTCATCAGTGCCCCCCGCATAGACATTAGTTTCACTCCTTCTCCAGGCAGGCCATACCCTGTCCGGCTTTCCATTGCAATCGCTTTGCCCTCGTCGCTCCTATATCAGTCCAGTGATTCCTGTAAATAAAAAAACCGGCTTGTAAGCCGGTCGGTTTCACCATTGGCTCGGCAGGGATACTGGTGACCAGATCTAAAACCCTGCTTCTCAGCCCCCGGGTAAATCAAGGCTAATATTTGTTTTTTTCTACACCAATCTCGGGAACTTCTCCAGTTCTCCTTCTCTGCGAAATTTATAACGTTTTTCTGCCGGTTAAGTTACTACCGGTACAGTTTATTTAAGTAGTGGCATAAATACTAATCCATCGCCTTTTCAGATGTCAATCATTACGCCGATCTCAGTCGCTTTCTTCGAAAATACGCTGCATCTCGGGCGGAATGTCCAATTCTGCCGTTCCGGCGGAGCATTCCGGTATAGCCGTGACAAGGTTGTGCATCCTTTCATAGGGGATGCTCACGAACACGATGTCTTTTTCGTACTTCTGCATGCGCCTCGCCGTCCAGTCACCCATGGTCAGGTTGCTATTGCCGCTCACGATCGGATAAGCGATCGCCGAGTGACAGAGGGAGCCTGCGAGTTCTATCCTTGGTGGTATCCCGTCCCAGTAGTGGTCAAGCGAGATAAGCCTGCAGGCCTGCTCGGCGTTACAGAGGAACACGGCAAGGTCGGGACACGCCTCCATTTTTTCCAGCGGCCCTATCAGTATCCGGTCGCTCAGCCCTGTCGGCGGCTTTGCGGTGAGGTCCATCATGCGCTGGAAGGAGACTATCGAGTGGGTGAGCTTCTCGCCCCTGGTCAGGAATTTCTGCAGGAACCTGCGCCCTTCCCCGGAGGGCTGATCGACCAGGCCGCAGTGCCAGGATCCCCCACCGCATGCCGACGTCTCCCTGTCCAGCACTAACGAGTCTCCGGCCGCCGCGAGTTTCAGCGCGCGGCAAACCCAGGCCTTCTTTGGCTTTCTTACTTCCACCGGGTCGTTGGTGAACGTAACCGCCACCGGCTTGCTCACGAGGCCAAGTACTTCAACAAGCGTCTTCGACTGTTCGATCCATGCTGTTTCCATGCTCACCCACCTCCACGGTCGCGTCGAAATCTGAACGAGAGCCCCGGCTGCCGCCAACTCCTACTGGATCTTTCCGTTCAGGATGAGCCAGGCGACTGTATCGGCCAGTCCTTCCCGGGCATCCGCGTATTTGAACTCGAAACCCAGGTCCCTGATCTTCTTGTTGCTGATCCATATTCCCAACGTGAGGTAGTCCAACTGCCCCATGTCGAGTACCCTGCTGCGGGTGTATGAAGGGAACGTCTTTTCCAGCCAGAGAACCAATCTGCCTATGGCGACGACCCCGTTCTTCCACAGGAGAAGCGGGATGCCCGGGATGAAATAGATCCTCCTGCCCAACAGCTTGACGGCCGACTCTATTGCTTCCCGATGAGTCAGGAGGCAGCCGTCGCCGACGTTGTAATCCTCTCCGATAGTGTCAGGCCTCTCTGAAAGGAATACTGCCGCACGGGCCATGTCAAGGGCGTGTACGTTTCCACCGAAAAGAAGGAATCGGCTTGCGGCTGGATACGCGGTGAGCAGACCTTCAGATAAAGCGATTATCAGCCCTGTCACCCCGTAATATGAACCGGGACCATAGATGGGAGCGGGCCTTACAACCGTTACGGGGAGGCCTTTCTCACGGTGACATCTCCACACGATCTGTTCCTGCTTCCACTTTGACCTCGAGTACTCGTTGCTGAAATAGGTCCCGGTCGGAGTGTCGCCTGCGGTATTTTTCGGGGTTGAGCGGTCCTCGGTCATCGGCTGGTTTGTCGGTTTCCTGGCAGGACGCTTGAAAGTGCCGTCTTTCTTCCATGGCCTGACAAGCTGGTTCCACAAGAATTCCTTGACCGAGAGAAAAGGCCGGCCCTCGAGGTATGACCCCGGGAAGTTCGAATGGCCATAGATCCCGCACGTCGACCAGTGGATCATCCTGTCGATGCCGCCCTCGAGCGCGGCTTCCAGCAGGTTCGTTACGCCGTGAATATTGATTCTCTCCAGCGCTTCCCACGGGGCGGAGTAGTCGTAAAGTGAAGCCGTATGGAAGAGGCAGCCGACGTCGCCTTTTTTAAAAAGCGGTACCAGGGTCTCCTTCTTCGTAAGGTCCGCAGGCACCCACTCGACCCTGTCCCGCTCGTAGTCGACATCCAGTATCTGCCTGAACTCGACCGACTGCGGGTCGTCGTAGGCTTTCTCGAGGTCTGTGGCCCTGACTTTCCTTCCCTTCTCCAGAAGATGCTTCACGAGGTAATTGCCGGAGAAGCCACATGCTCCTGTCACCACGTCTACTTTCATTATTACCCCCTGGTCCTGAAATCGACACTCCCCTGAAGCATCCGCAAACCGGGGTCAAACAGCTCTTTGCGTAAACTATGGTCAAAGCTTACTCGGCGCAAAGAGCTGTTTGACCCCGGTTTGCGGTTTGACCCGCGTGCAGGGCTCAAACAATACATCAAAACGACGTCTTTTTCACCCTCAGGCCTTCGTGGTCGATCCTGACAGGGATAACCCTGACACCGCCTCCCGACGAAGACAGCCTTTCGATCATTCCTTCTATGGAGCTGGTTTCTTCACCGGCAAGCACCGTCAACGAGCCGCCTGTACCGCCGGCACCGTTCACTTTCCAGCCAATGGCACCACGCCCCCGGGCTGTCTCTATGGCACTGTCGGCTTCGGGGGAGATGATTCGGGGATGGAGCGACCGCTGGCATTCCGTGTTCTCGATCATGAGGTTCCCGTACCGGAAGAGGTCTCCATCGGCCAGAGCCTTCCGGCCCATAGACGGGAATTCCCTGAGCGCCGCGAGGTGCGCCGATCCGCTCCCCTCGGCAACCAGCTTCTGGATGACGGCTTTATGGACATCGGTCGATTTATGGGCCGTGCCCAGGTAAACGAGGACAAGTCGCTTCTCGAGTTCCTCGATGAAGGCCTGGTTCAACTCGAGCCTGGAAACGCTGGCATCCGGGTACTGGTGAATATCTATAAAGCAGACGCCCCCGTACGTCGCACACACCTGGTCCTGTATGCCTGATTCCCATCCCAGCCGCTCGGTCTCCACCCGGTGGGCGGCCTTCCACACGGACTCCCGGTCCAGCCGTTTTTCGGTCATGGCGTCGAGGGCGCCGATCAGAGCCACGGTGACCGCCGCGGAGGTGCCGGTTCCGCATCCCGCCGGGATCCTGGAGCTGATGACGGCTTCGGCGGCAACGTCTCGGGGCACATTCATGGACGCCACGGTGGCTTCGAGCAGGGGGTGGCGCCCAAGGTCCGGATTATCCGGATTGAAGCTGTACCTCTCGCCGAAGTCCCGGACGTCGATGGTGAATGCCTTGCGGCGAGGCGGCCTGCTCGTGGTCCAGGCCAGGCGGCAGTCAACCCCCGGTGAGACGGCTACGGAAAGCACTCTTCCATGACCCGAGAACCACGTGTCCGTCCAGCCGCCGAGATCGTTTATCCTGACCGGCGCCCGGCTCTCGACCGCGCTGCTTCCAGTGCTTGTTATCAAAGACATCAGCCTGCCCGTTCGTTGGCGCGGGGGTTGATCCACAACCATATTCTAGATTAACTGGCAGCGCGAGTGCTCGCGGTCCCACGGAGCATAAGTGCGCGCTCTGTGGCAAGAGAAGAGATCTGCGCTTACACCAGGCGGTCCCACGGTTTTTCAGGCCTGGTTCCCGCCTATCATCTGGACGACGATCTCCGCGTCAATGTGCCTGATGATATCGGCCAGCAGGTCCGGCTGTTCCTGGAGCATTCTCTTGAGAGTCTCTTGAGGCATCGACTGCAGGAGACGGGCGAACAGTTCCGGGTTCTCGTTGACCATCTTCGCGAGCACCTGTGGTTCGATAGAACCCATGAGCCCGATGACAAGGTCCGGGTTGGATGCTGCTGTCCGGGCCAGGAACTCCGGTTCCATCTGGTTCAATGCCAGGTTCAGAAAGTCGGAATCCACGGCTGCTACGGCTTTCTCCTGCTTCTTGTTCTTAAACACGATAACACGCCTCCCTAGGTCCTGTAGCGGTAATACAGATACGGCAGCTGGCGGAAGAAGTCGTACATGAATGGCCTGTAATCACCTTGAGACATGTAGTGGTGAGCGGCGCCGGCCATTACTAACGCGAGTCCGTATAACGGTAGCATGACCGCCAGCAGAATTCTCATCGCTCCATCGCCGGCCAGGATCCTCAGCAGGCCGAAAAAGAGGAACATCAGGAACAATCCGGTGCCTGAAACGTACAGGAGGGTTGAGACAACCTTTCTGTAGTCGGGTTCGGCCAGCCGGGCCGAGACCGCGCCGGTTATTGCCAACACCAGGAAGCACCCCAGCATTATGTACTGCGCTGAGTACAGCCGGTCGCCAGCGCTGAACCATCCGCCCATTGCGCCCATAACTATCAACCCGAGGCCGAACAGGACCAGTAAAGCTGTAACAAGCCGGGCGGCCGGTTTTCTCATCTTTTCCGCCTCCCGTTCATGTCACCCATCACCAGGTCGGCCGCGATCATGCCGCTGCATACCGCGCCTGGCACCGAGCCGCAGTGCGTACTGGCTCCGCAGAGATACAGATCGCGAATGCATCGCGAACGATTGCTCGGGCGGAAGAGCATCTGGCTCCAAATCGACATGGAGAACGCGTAGATGCTCCCGTTGGGGATAAGAAGGCGGTTCTCGAAATCCTCGGGAGTCGCGATGGTTTTCATGATGATATGGTCCTTGACACCGGGGAGGAAAAGCGCGTCGACCATGTCTATGCCCTGGTCCAGGTAGTCCCACTTTATGCGGCTCCATTCCCCGCTGCTGGGGTGGCGCGGCGCGACCGTCATGAAGGTGAGACTGTGGCAGCCGGCTGGAGCGGGCGTCGCGTTCTCACGGGTCGAGCTGCTGACAAGGCCGACGCCCTGAGGCACGGCGACGTTCTTGTTGACGAAGCCTGACCAGAACTTGTCCATCAACTCGGGGCTGGTCATTGCTATCATGTGCTGGGCCTTCATGGGTGGCTTGTAGTCCAGGCCCAGGTAGGCCACCGCGCACGCCGGTGAGAATTCGTAACTCTCCAGCCCCTTCACGATTGCCCCGGGGATGTGTTCTTCGCCGACCATATTCAGGTACAGGGTCCTGGCGTTCACGTTGCTCACAACCGCTCTGGATCTGATGATCGTTCCGTCTTCCAGGACAACGCCGCGCGCTTTGCCTTTCTCGAGGTGCAACCGCTGGACGCTTGTGCCGACCTGAAGCTCTCCGCCGACATCAATCAGCGCCTTCGCCATCGCCCTTGTCAACTCGCCCATCCCGCCCTTCGGGTAGAACATCCCATCGCGCTCGCCGTAGTAGCCCCACAGCATCACCGCCGACTGGATAGAAGGGGGCAGGCCGCCGATGGCCGAGTAGTAGGAGAGAAAGCTCCGTGTAAACGGGTGCCGGAACAGGTCGTTGACAAGCTTACCGTAAGGGGTCAGCAGATAGCGCGCATTCGTGATCAGGCGGGGGAATCGAGTGAAGACTTTTGCGAGATGCCTTAGACGGCCCTGCGGCGTGGTGAAGACCACGTCCACGAGTTCGTCCAGCATCCTGCCCGGCCCGCGTATGAAGTCGGTAAAGGCCTGTGCATCCTCAGCGCTGTGCTGTCTGATCATCTCGGCCACGCCTTCGATGGACGAGGGAACCAGGTAACGATTGCCGCTCAGTGGATCGATCATCTCGAAGGCGGGATCGGTCGGGATAAACTTGATGTAGTCTTCTCTTTGAAGACCCAATCTTTCGTAAAACCAGTCGTGCGCCCTGGCCATCTCGATGATGCACGCGCCGGTGTCGAACCGAAAACCGTCACGGTCGAAAGACGAAGCGCACCCCCCCACGAAATCTGCCTGCTCCAGGACCAGGGTTTTAAGGCCACCCGCCGCAATCGATGCTCCCGCCGAGAGTCCTCCAGCGCCGGCTCCTATGACGATCACGTCGTAATCCATGACAAACCTCGCGTATCATACTAGTCATTCATCCCGATTTAGCATTTACAATAAGTAATACATATATTACTATTACTAACATCGTCATATGTCAATATATTCTTGAGAAAAAGTTTGTTAGAATCACAGAAAGGAAAACAACCTTCACGGAGTGAGAGAGGTGTGGGTAATGGCGAAAGATAAACAGCCGGGTGTCGGGGGCGACGAAGTGGAGGGTGAGTCTCTTACCACCCGCGAAAAAATAATCGGTGTGGCCCTCGAAGTGTTCGGCGAGCGAGGGCTTCACGGTGCCACCATGGTGGAGATCGCAAAGAGGGCCGGACTGACCGGCGGAGCGCTGTACCGGTACTTCGACAGCAAAGAGGCGCTGTTCAAGGCGGTGGTTGCAAAACATACCGTCGCGTTCGAAGCACTGGAAATGGTCCGGCCGCTGGTGTCGGAACTCGAGCCGAAGACGGCTCTCAAGTTTATCGCCCAGGGAACGCTGCTGGTCTTCTTCGCGGAAAAGGATTTCATGCGAATGGTCGCAGCCGAAGCGGTTAAAAACCCGGAACTTGCCGCTCCATTTTTTGACGAGATGCTGAACCCTGCACGAGAGTTCATGCAGGAATGCCTGGAGATCTGGAAGGAAAAAGGGTTAATGCGAGAAGATGTTAACCTCAAGATCGCGACAGTCGCTTTCCTGGGGATACTCGGCTACTTTGCGGCGGAGGAAGCGTTTTTCGGCAGTGGATTTCTCAAGGAAGCGGAACTGGAAGACATCGTCGACCAGTTCGCCACGATTATCTTATCCGGGATACTCAAGGGCGAGTAAGAGACTGCGTTACAACCCAGCAAAATACGGAATGCAGCGATCCCTATGGAAGACCTTCACCATAAAGCAGTGCTGGTCACGGGGGCGGCCAGCGGGATAGGCAGGGCCACAGCCCTGGCCTTCGCCAAGGAAGCCACCGATCCACTCATTATCTGAGACATCAACGGGGAAGGCCTGCGGTCGACCGCTTCGGAGATTCAAGCGCGAGGTATGGAACGATTTTTTGGGAGCGTTTTAACCCGGAGTATGGTACTTATAAAGACCTGATGAGATCCGGGCTGACAAACGAAGTCGGGCAGGCGGGGTTCAAGGTAACAAAAAGAGAGACCGTCATGCACGAATCGGCGCAGATTGTCTTGGCGGAGAAACTGTGAAGACCCGCTCATGCCATGCCTCTTCGCTGAGCTCCCTTCAGCTTTCTAGTCGATGGGATATAAATCGAATTCACGCAGTATAATGTCGTAGATTCCGGGTACTGCCAGGGAGGTTACCGTGTCGCAGGCAGGTGATTTCAAGTCGAAGTACGGTCCGTGGGCGCTCGTGACGGGAGGGTCTTCGGGCATCGGCGAGGAATACGCACGCCGGTTTGCCGAACTGGGGCTCGACGTCGTTATCGTTGCTCGAGGAAAGGAGCGTCTGGAACGGGTTAAGGGCGATCTTGAAAAAAGGTACGCCGTTTCCGTGAGGGCGCTTTCCGCGGACCTGCGCGACCCGGAAAGCATCGCAGAGATCGAGAAGGCCACCAGCGACATCGAGATCGGCATGCTGGTCAGCAACGCGGGATACGATAACGCCGGGGCGCTTCTAATAAACGACCTGGCGGAAGAGAACCGGTACATCAACCTCAATGTCTATGCGCCGCTGAACCTGGCGTACGTCTTCGGCAAGAAGATGACCGGGCGCGGCAGGGGAGGAATAATATTCACATCTTCGGTCTTCGGCTACCAGGGTGTTCCCTATGGCGCCTGTTACGCGGCGAGCAAGGCGTTCGTGCGGACCCTGGGCGAGGCTCTTTTCATCGAGTACGGCGACAAAGGGGTGGACGTGCTGGTGGTCTCACCGGGGCACATCCACACCGGGGCGCAGAAGAACATGGCCGACGAGGGCTGGGTTGACTATTCTAAGCTCCCGAGAATGATGAACGTGTGGATGACCCCCGCACAGGTGGTTGAGAAAGCACTCACGAGCCTCGGCAGGAAACCGGTGGTGATACCCGGGGTTTATTACAGGGTCCTGACGCTCTCCGGATGGTACCTGGCGAGAAGAAAAGACCTCGTAAAGATATACGCCAGGGTCATGAAGAAGATGCTGGCACCGCATCTGACGCGCTATTGACGGTCGCCGCTATCGTCTTTCTGGCACGCATCAGAGCCGCTCAAAGCTTCTCGCCGTGCGCCTGGACCTTCTCCATGTCCAGTTCGATTCCCAGGCCCGGCCCTTCCGGCAGGTGGACGAAACCCTCGTCGTCGATTCCAAACGGTTCGGTGAGCATCGCGTCGCGCGCCTCCGGGGTCCAGCCCGGCGGCTCGTACGGGAACTCGCAGTGGGTGCAGTTCGGGATAGCCCCCATCAGCTGCAGGTTGGCCGCAAACCCGATGCCGTTGGTCCAGGTATGCGGGTTGAGGGAGATCCCGGCCGCCTCCGCCATCCCCGCTATTTTCTTACCGTTCAGGATGCCGCATGCGAGGGTAACGTCCGGCTGGATGATGTCGTAGCATCGCCTGTTGATGAGCTCGCGGAAGTCGAAGATGTCGTTGTTCATCTCTCCGCCGCTAATGGTCAGGGGTGTTGACGCGGTCAGGGTCGAGAGCCCGTCGTAGTCGTACATGCCGAGCGGCTCCTCCAGCCACGCGACGCCGAGGTCGGAAAGTTCGCGTGCCATCGTCATCGCGCGCTTGAGGTCCCAGGTCGGGTAGTCGGCGAAGCCGTGGATAGGCCACGCCTGGTTGGCATCGACCATGATCTCCATCTCCGGCCCCACGGCTTCCCTGACCGCGGTCACGACCGCCAGGTCTTCCCCCATTGTCTGCGACCTGATGCGCAGCTTCAGCGCCTTGAAGCCCTTTTCCTTGATGGCAAGCGCGTCCTCGACGCGCTTCGCGGGCTCGCGGATCTCTCCGGTCGAGGCGTATGCCTTTACCCTGTCGCGGAAGCCGCCGAGCAGCCGGTAGATCGGCTGCCCCGATGCCTTCCCGATGATGTCCCAGAGGGCGACCTCCATGAACCACGCCCTGATGCCGACAGCCTTCGCGGAGCGGAAGATCTTCACGAAGTCCTCGACCTTGAACGGGTCTCGCTCGAGGAGGAAGACCCTGAGCAGGTTCGGCGCGCCCTTCAGCTCCCCGGCGAACGCGACTGAAGCGGTCACGCCCTCTATGCCCTCGTCGGTCATGAGCTTGACGATCAGGCAGCTGTTGTTCATCTGGGGAAGTCCCGGTATCCAGGACGGGTAAAACGGGGCCGGCTGCGGGAAGTGGCACAGGTACGCTTCGACGTCGGTTATCTTCATCGGTCTCCTCCTACTGGTCCGGTGCCGGGTCGAGGAATTCCAGGAAATGATTCTATACCAACAAGGGGATGGTTTCTTACGACGGTAAGTTGAATGGGAGCCCGGAAAGCATCGCTTTTCAGGAATCGTTCTTTCCCGTCGACAGGGAAGAAGGCGTTCACGCGGCGACCGGGTATTCACGGCGGGGCTCACCGAAAGGTTGAATGACTGTTATAAAGAAACAGGATACGGATGGTGATTTCCAGAGAGGAGCTGCCATGAAGAAGACTGCAGTCTTGATCCTTGTGCTGCTTATTGCCTGTGGAGCTCTCGGGGGGTGCCTGGGAGGCGGCTCCACTATCAAAATCGGTGTGGTGGCGGAGTTGACCGGCAAGATACCCGTCGTCGGGAGATCGTGCAAGAACGCAGCCGGGCTGGCGGCGAAGGAGATAAACGATGCGGGAGTGATAGAACTGGGGGGCAAGAAGTTTAAGCTCGAACTGGTGGTCGAGGACAGCGCGTCAAAACCCGAAAAGGCTGCTTCGGTTACCGAGAAACTGATCAAGGACGACAACGTGGTGGCGGTAGTGGGGCCCAATTCAAGCGGAAACGCGATACCCGCTGCCGGGGTTGCGGAAAGATCAAAAGTACTCCTGATCACTCCCTGGTCAACCGATCCAAAGACCACGCTCGACGCAAAGACCGGGAAGCCCGGGAAGTACGTGTTCCGGGCGTGCTTTACAGACGTGTTCGAGGGACAGGTGCTCGGGAAATTCGCCAGGCAGTCGCTCGGGGCAGGTAAGGCCGCGGTGCTCTTCGATGTCTCTTCCGACGTGCTCAAGAGCCAGTCGGAGCAGTTCAGGAAGAGCTTCGAGGAGAACGGCGGCAGGGTAGTCGCCTTTGAGACGTACAGGGCCGGCGACAAGGATTTCATCCCCCAGTTCACAAGCATCAAGGCCGCCGAGCCTGACATCATTTTCCTTCCAAGCTACTACACCGACGTGCCGGTGCAGGTCAGGCAGGCGCAAGGCCTGGGGATCACGGCTCCTTTCCTGGGCAGCGACGCGTGGAGCACGGAGGAGATCATCAAGCTGTGCGGCAAAGACTGCGAGGGGTTCTTCTTGTGCAACCATTACTCGGCGCAATCGCCGAACCCTTTGACCAAGAAGTTCGTCGATGCCTACAAGGCAGAATACGGGAAGGCTCCCGATGATGTGGCGGCGTTGACATATGACTCCTTCGGGCTCCTGCGGGAGGCGCTGGAGGGAGCAGGCGTGGTAGGCCGCGAAGCGGTCCGTGATTCGTTCGCGCAGATAACCGGTTACAGGGGTGTGACAGGAGACATGCGTTTCACACCGGGCTCAGGCGACCCCGCCAAGGGCGCCGTCATAATGCAGATCAGGAACGGAAAGTTCAACTGGTACGCCGACGCCCTGCCGTAACTGCACCAATGGGTCAGGTCTTTGAAAAACCGGAATCTTTTCCTGTTTTTAGTGCCAGGGCCGGCACGTTTTTCAAAGCATAATCCCTTTGCTCAGGTAGTCACAGGTCAACGCAACTCTGGGGTCAGGCACCTGGTTGCATTGTAGCTGGAAAGGGATCTAATGAGTCGAACGCAACAGGGAGCCAGACCCCGGCGTCGCACTGGCGGGATGTGAAAAGGGGTAAGGTCCTGGTGTGTTGGACCTGACCACCATGGGTGTCAGGCCAGAGCGTTAACTGGCGGGGGTTGTTAAACCTTTTCGCAAGTTCAGAGACCTGACCCCAGGTGTTGATTTAAGGGGTAAGGTCCTGGTGTGTTGGACCTGACCCCAGGTGTTTACGCAACAGGGAGCCAGACCCCGGCGTCGCATTATGGCGGGCATACTGAGCAAAGGGGCTAATAGTTTTCGATAATCCCGTTGATTTGACAGGCGGGCAGTACGCCTTTATACTGGACAAACTATGAAGAAAGAAACAGGCTCGGGAAAACGCTGCAACTTCTGGTGGGACTCTCTATAGAGGGTCGTTACCGCCGCGCCTGACTGAATAGCAGGACAAACGTGACCCTCTAAATGGGGTCACGGTTTTTTATGCCGTGACGCGCAAGTCGCGGCTTTTTTCATTGGCAGAGTTCTATGGAGGAGAGAATGGCAGCAGAAATGAGCACGAGCGTCTGTGACGGGGTCGGGATAACCGTTTCTCCAGGCCCTGAAGAGTTCATGGAAATCGGTCCGGAATACAACCTCGTGATGGTATCGGCCGAGGTCTCGAGCGACCTTGAGACGCCGATATCCGCGTTCATGAAATTGCGCGACCAGAGGCCGTGCTTCCTCCTCGAGAGCGCCGAGAGCGACGAGATGTGGGGGCGCTACTCGTTTCTCGGGTTCGATCCGGGGTCGGTCGCGAGCCTTGAGAACGGGAAGCTCATCGTCTCCAGCGGCACGGGCGCGGAGAGCGAGGTGCCGGGCGACCCGATCCGCGCGGTCTTCGATATGGTCGAGGCAGTACGCGCGTACATACCTGACTCCCTGCGCTTCATGCCTTTCGCGGGAGGAGCTGTCGGCTATTTCGGTTACGACACTCTCCCCTATCTCGAAAAGGTCAAGCTCTCCGGAAACCCGGCCGGAGTCCCGGAGATGATGTTCATGTTCCCGCGGCGGCTGGTCATGTTCGACCACCTGCGTTCGCGGATGAGGCTATGCGTGCTGGTCGAGGTGGGGGCTGACGTCTGCGTTCGCGAACGGGCTTACATTGAGGCCGTGCGGAAGATAGGCGAGATGGCAGCGAGCCTGGAGAAGAGGATACCGTTCGGCTCCGGGCTCGACCTCAACGGCTCGCACGGTGACGACTACCAGGGGATCGAGAGCAACGTCGATCGCTCGCGTTACGAGGACATGGTCGCACGCGCGAGGGAGTACATCCTCGCGGGAGACGCGTTCCAGGTCGTAGTTTCGCAGAGGTTCTCGCTTTCCTTTGAAGGTGACGGGCTCACCGTTTACAGGCATCTGAGGGCGGAGAACCCGTCTCCATACATGTTCTACCTAGAACTGCCGGGCCTTACTCTGGTAGGCTCCTCGCCCGAGTCGATGGTGACCAACCGCGGTGGAAGAGCGGTCATCAGGCCGATAGCCGGGACAAGGCCTCGCGGGAACGACGCCCTGGAGGACTCGCTCCTGGCGGCCGAGCTGAAAGAGGACACGAAAGAGAAGGCCGAACACGTCATGCTCGTCGATCTCGCGCGCAACGACCTGGGGCGCGTTTGCCGCCCGGGCAGCATCAAGGTCGTGAGCCTCATGGAGGTCGAGAAATACTCGCACGTCATGCACATGGTGAGCGAGGTCGAGGGCTCTCTCAAGGACGGCTGCAGCAACTATGAGCTCTTGAAGGCGTCGTTCCCGGCTGGCACTGTCATAGGCGCGCCGAAGGTTCGCGCGAGCGAGATCATCAGCGAGCTCGAACACGACCGGCGGGGCGCGTACGCGGGAGCGATCGGCTACGTCAGCTACTCAGGCGACATGGACACCTGCATCGTGATCAGGACGGTAGCGATACGCGACGGGATCGCGTCGGTGCAGGCGGGCGGAGGGATAGTCGTGGACTCGAAGCCTTCGGACGAGTACGACGAGTCCCGCAACAAGGCGCGGGCGGTCCTCAGGGCTGTCCGCTCGGCGGGGGGGAGTAGATGAAAACAAGGACTGTCCTCATCGACAACTACGACTCGTTCACCTACAACCTGGCCCAGTACCTGGAGGAGCTGGGATCGGAGGTCCTCGTCAGGAGGAACGACGAGATCGACGTCGCGGGAGTGCGAAAGCTCGAGCCGACACATATTGTCATCTCCCCCGGTCCGGGAGGGCCCGGAGACGCGGGTGTTTCGTGCGACGTCGTGGAACGGCTGGCGGGAGACGTACCGATATTGGGCGTCTGCCTCGGCCACCAGGTGATAGGCCACGTAATGGGCGGCCGGGTGGTGCGCGGCCGGGAGCCGGTGCACGGGAAGACGTCTTTGATCGAGCACGACGGCAGGACGATATTCGATGGCGTCCCCAATCCGCTGGAGGCGACAAGGTACCACTCGCTGGTCGTTGAGCGGGGGAGCGTTCCCGGGTGTCTCGAGGTCTCTGGAACGACTGACGGTCTCGTCATGGGGTTGCGGCATCGCGAGTTGCCGCTCGAAGGCGTGCAGTTCCACCCGGAGTCGATCCTGACCGTAGGCGGGATGAGGATTCTCGAAAACTTCCTCATGGCCGGCGATGGAGAGGTCTCGTCGAGTGGTGGGAGAGCTTGATGGAAACGCTCATGGCGGCGGTAGGAAAGCTCACACGGGGAGAGCACCTCGAGAGGGACGAGGCCCGCAGGGTGGCACTCGAGATGTTCCGGGGAGAGGCGCCGGACGCGGTCATCGGCGGTTTGCTCGTCGGGCTGAAGGTGAACGGGGAGACGTGCGAGGAGATCACCGGATTCGCGGAAGGAATGCGCGAGGTGAAGGTCACGATAAGACCGGATACGGAGACCCTCGTAGACACGTGCGGCACGGGCGGAGACCGCAAGGGTACGTTTAACATATCGACCGCCGCCGCGATGATAGCGGCGGCCGCGGGCGTCTCGGTAGCCAAGCACGGCAACCGCGGGATCTCATCGGGCTGCGGGAGTGCAGACGTGCTCGAGGCCCTGGGCGTCGATATTGAGATGGATCCCGACCTCGTGTGCCGGTGCATCGAGCAGGTGGGGATCGGCTTCATGTTCGCCCCGGGGTTCCACCCGGCTATGAAGAGTGTAATGGGCGCGAGAAAGGCGCTTGGAATGCCGACCATCTTCAACATACTCGGCCCGCTCACGAATCCCGCCGGCGCGCGTGCCCAGGTGCTCGGCGTGAACAGACCGGACCTCGTTCCCGTGATGGGGTCCGTTCTGGCGGAGCTTGGCACCGAGCATGCCTTCGTGCTGCACGGCGGTGACGGGATGGACGAGTTCACACTGGCAGCCGGGACGCGAGTATGCGAGGTGAGCCGGAGCGGGGTTGAGGAGTATGAACTCTTCCCCGAGGACCTGGGGCTCGAGAGGTGCAGGCCTGGCGACCTCGCGGGCGGTAACCCTGCGGAGAACGCGAAACTCATCAAGAGTGTGCTCGACGGCGAAGCAGGCCCGCGCCTGGATATCTGCCTTGCCAACGCCGGGTTCGCACTCGCCGCCGGAGGGGCTGCGGGCTCCCCTTTGTCGGGCGTGGAACTAGCCCGGGCCGCGGTGGCCTCGGGGGCGGCCAGGGACATCCTCGAGCGGCTGGTCGAGTTCTCTCAGAACGGGGGCGGCGATGTTCATTGAAGACGCGATGAGCTCCGCGGCCGATTCGGCGCGCGGGCGAATGGAGGCGGTGCCCGCTCGCGTGCTCGAGCGCATGCTCGAGAACTCGGGCCCGGCGCCGTCATTCGAGGCTGCCATCCGCCGGGGCGAAGGGCCCGTGCGCATAATCGCGGAGGTGAAGAGGGCGTCACCGTCGGCCGGAGTGTTGTACGGGAACGCTTCGGTTTCCAGGCTCGTCGCCGAGTACCGTCGCGCAGGAGCGGCCGCGGTCTCGATACTCACGAACGACATGTTCGCCGGAACCCTTACCGATCTCCATAAGGCTGGTGAGGAAGGGGGGCTTCCGATTCTCAGGAAGGATTTCATCTCGCTCGAGTACCAGCTGTTGGAGGCACGGGTAAACGGGGCATCCGCCGCGCTCCTGATCTCGGACGCCCTGGCGGCGGACCGGCTTCGGGCACTGCTCGGATACGCGGGCAGCCTCGGCCTCGATGCCCTTGTGGAATCTCACGGCAGAGAAGGCCTCGAGCGGGCGGCCGACTGCGGGGCCCGGATCCTGGGGATCAATAACCGCGATCTGGGAACGCTCGAGTTAGACCTCGGCACCACCGAGAGGTTGCTTCCGCTCGTCCCTCCGGGAAC
>Ga0315274_10002435_pt1 | contig 28109 bp, 29 predicted proteins | sample YL17G02_20_MG_FD_203700 | JGI IMG/M metagenome (GOLD analysis project Ga0315274, IMG submission 203700) | Sediment microbial communities from Yellowstone Lake, YNP, Wyoming, USA - YL17G02_20 | ecosystem: Environmental > Aquatic > Freshwater > Lake > Sediment | place: USA: Wyoming | collected...
GAGACACCTTAGAGAAGATTCGCAACACCATCTTCACTCTCGCCGCACCCGCACCATAACGACTGATTAGCCACGGAGACACCGAGCGCACGGAGAAAAACTTTTATGCTCAAAAATACTCTGTATTCTCAGTGCCTCTGTGGCAAAAGCAAAAGGGAGATGAGGAATCCTGCCTTCCTCGTCTCCTTTTCAAATCAGATTGTTATAATGCGTTCTTTACTTTCCTCATGTTTTAATTAATATCTTTAAAATGCGGTATGCGGCGCTAAAGGCATTAATCTTAATTGTCCTCGGTATAATCTTTTCCCAGTATATCAAACTCCCCAATCTTTATCTGTTCGTTTTCTTATTTCTGGCATTAATACTCGGAACATTTACTAAATATTACTCTTTATATCTGGCGATATTTTTAGCTTCGGCGCTAAACTTTAGCGGCTATACAACCCAACAAAAAGGATTAAAAAGTTTTCCGTTATACGACACGCTATTACCGATTCGGGCTAAAATCATCGAAGAACCGATGAGTGAAAGGAATCGCTATACCGTAAAAATACTTACAATAAATGATTCTCCTGTATCTGGAAAAGTATTTCTGTTTTTAAGCTCACCCTCACCTACATCCTCCCCTGTCAAGGGGGAGGATTCTTCCATGACTTTATCTTATGGTGATATTATTGAATTCAACTCAAAGATTAATGCTTTTGATTTTCCAAAAAATCCAAATTTAGTTGATTTTAATGAATTCTTTTACAAACAAGGATATGTCGGCAGCATTTTTACCACTGGTTCTGAAATCAAACTGATTAGAATCAAGCAGGGCAATTGGTTTATCCAACATTTAGTAAATCCCCTGCGCCATTATTTCTTTAAGACGATTGATGAATTTTTTGATGGCGATGAAAAAGATTTGTTGCTGGGAATGATACTTGGCGAGACCAGAGGCATGTCAAAAACAATGCGCACAACGTTTGCTGATGCTGGTGTCGCTCATATTTTAGCGGTATCTGGTCTTAATGTTGCAATTCTCATTGGTGTTTTACTTTTGCTCCTACCAATTATTAGAATCAGAGGAATTTGGAAGTTAATCATCGTAGTCATAGTCACTGTTTTATATCTATGTCTCGTTGGATTTAAAGCATCCGCATTTCGTGCTGGTCTGATGGCGATTTTCGTGAGTTTGGGATGGTTTTTAGAAAGAAGATATGATATTTTTAATGGTGTATTTATCGCCGCAATAATCATTCTTTTAATTTCTCCTCAAGCATTATCTGATATCGGTTTTCAACTCTCATTTTCTGCAGTCGCCGCAATTATTCTGATTACACCAAGAATTTATACTATTCCCAAAGAAAAAAAGGTGCCCAAATTTATAAGATTCAATATCATCTTGCCATCAATTGCATCTTTTGCGGCTGGTATCGGAACCGCACCGATTATTTTATATCATTTCTTTCGCTATCCGATTTTGGTTATTTTTGCTAATCTATTAATTGTACCATTGGTGGGGTTAGCAACGCCAATAGGATTTTTAGTCATATTGCTAAATCTTTTCTTCAAGAGTTTAGCAGGAATATTTGCGAATGGTCTTTGGTTAATGCTCAAACTAATTATTTTGATTAGTGAAAAATTTGCCAATTTATCCTGGCAGATTATTGAACCTGGTCGACCCTCGGTTTTATTAATTATCCTATTTTATCTTACAATAATGCTCGTACTATTTTGGAAAAATTCTGTTTTTAGAAAATTATCTCTGGCAGTAATACTATGCAGTCTGAATTTTATTGTCTGGAATAATGCATTTCAAACAAAACGCCTTTCTGTTGCTTACTTGGATGCTAAAAAAGGTGACGCAATATTTCTTAATCTACCTAATGAACGTAAAATGGTCATTGATGCCGGCGAAGATGGGGAGGTTATTTCGTCTTATCTTAAGAGTCAAGGCATACATGCGATTGACTTAGTTTGTATTACTCATCCCCATTTTGACCACTACGGCGGTGTAAGAAAATTGGTTAATGAGTTTAAGATAAAAAACCTTTTAATCGCAACTGCAAAAGCCAGGGATACTATGTACACAAATCTTATCGCAAGAATCTCTAAAAACGGAACAAACATCTTTTATGCAGACCGAGGCGAAAATGTCCAAGGATTAGGTCTTATTGCCGAAATTTATTCGCCGGATGCCTCTTTAAGACGAATTTATAACATGAATGCGCTTGACCCAAATGATTTATCAATTGTTTTACGGATTACATACAATAACACTTCTTTTTTATTACCCGGCGATTTAGACGATGCAGAAATTCTTAAAGGATTACCTGTCCAATCTGAGATATTAAAATCACCGCATCATGGCAGTAAAAAGGCGAATAGTCCTTCACTCTTCAGTCAAGTAAAACCAGAGTACATTGTTATTTCCGGTCAGGAACATATTAGACAGCAAGTTCTGAACCTAATCGAGCAAGAACGAATCCGACCATTCGATCTTAGAAAAAACGGTGCATTAACCATTGAAGTTCGAGGGAACGTTATAAAATTTAAAAGATTCAATGGTAACAAATATTTTTAGGTATCACAATGGATTATTATCCGTGTTCACCCCGCACCTATGCTCAAGTTAGTTGATGTCTTTGCTCCGATTTGGAGTGATAAACGATGTCCCTGTATGCATAGGTGCGGGATACATCCGTGACACAATTTTTATATCTTTTTCGACAGGATTAACAGGATTTTTTCTCTGTGTTCTCCGTGGCTCCGTGGCTAAAATAACGTCTTATTGACATTTCATTGATTTTGGTTATAGTATTTTAAACAGAGAGTATTCGCACAAGTTATTTGAAATTTAGAATATTAAAAAATTGCGGGGTGGAGCAGCCTGGAAGCTCGTGAGGCTCATAACCTCAAGGTCGCTGGTTCAAATCCAGCCCCCGCTACCTTCTTTAAATTGGAAGATTAGAAGATTTAAAGATTACAAATTAAATCAAATGATATCCGCACCAAGAGGAAAAGAAATCACATGTAAAAGTTGGCATCAAGAAGCAGCGATGAGAATGCTGATGAATAATCTTGATGCCGAGGTTGCCGAAAAACCCGAAGAGCTAATCGTCTATGGTGGTACCGGTAAAGCCGCTCGAAATTGGGATTGTTATCATGCGATTGTTGAATCCTTAAAGAAATTAGAAAATGATGAAACACTCTTAGTCCAATCCGGAAAACCAGTCGGTGTTTTCAAGACCTTCCCCTATGCACCAAGAGTATTAATTGCTAATTCATTATTAGTCCCTGCCTGGGCGAATTGGGACTATTTCAGGAAATTAGAAGCATTAGGTCTTATTATGTATGGCCAGATGACTGCCGGTTCCTGGATTTATATCGGCACCCAGGGAATTATTCAAGGCACTTATGAAACATTTGCTGAATGTGCCCGAAAACATTTTGGCGGAACTTTACGAGGTCGTTGGGTCTTGACTGCTGGCATGGGTGGGATGAGCGGTGCTCAGCCATTATCCGTGACAATGAATGGCGGTATCATTTTAGATGTTGAAGTTGATGCAAAAAAAATTGAACGACGCATCAATCAGGGATTTTGTGATACCATGACAACAAGCTTGGAACAAGCATTAACACTAGTTAATGGTGCAATTAAAAACAAACAACCTCTGTCAATTGGTCTTGTCGGCAACGCGTCGGATATTCATCCCGAATTAGTTCGTCGTGGTATTGTCCCGGATATTTTAACTGACCAGACTTCTGCTCATGATGAACTCAACGGCTATGTGCCAGGTCAAATGTCTTTAGAAAAAGCTTTGGAAATGCGCGTGAAAAACCCGAATGATTATATTAAGCACTCTTATGAATCAATAGCACGTCAAATGTCTGCAATGCTTGATATGCAACGACGCGGAGCAATTACTTTTGATTACGGTAATAATATCCGCGCCCAAGCGAAAAAAGCCGGAGTTGAAAATGTCTATAATATACCTGGTTTTGTCTTAGAATACATCCGTCCCCTGTTCTGTGAGGGCAAAGGACCATTTCGATGGGTGGCCTTATCCGGTGATAAAGAAGATATTTATACTACCGATAAATTAGCATTAGAGCTATTTCCGAAAAACGAATCATTAAAACGCTGGATTAACCTGGCTCAAGAAAAGATACCATTCCAGGGATTACCGGCAAGAATTTGCTGGCTTGGATATGGTGAACGGGATAAGATGGGATTGGCAATTAATAAACTGATTCGCGAAGGCAAGATTTCAGCACCAATTGTGATTGGTCGTGACCATTTGGATTCCGGTTCTGTCGCTTCACCAAATCGGGAAACTGAAAAGATGTTAGATGGTTCAGATGCTATAGCCGACTGGCCAATCTTAAATGCGATGTTAAATGTCGCCTCCGGTGCTTCTTGGGTTTCGGTTCACCATGGTGGTGGAGTTGGTATTGGCTATTCAATTCATGCCGGACAAGTCATCGTTGCTGATGGAACAAAAGAAATGGATGAACGTTTACAGCGTGTCTTGACCAATGACCCGGGAATTGGAGTTGCTCGTCACGTTGATGCTGGTTATGATATTGCAATCAAAACCGCAGAAAAACACAATATAAAAATCCCGATGAAAAAAAGTAGTCAGTAGAATTATTTTAGGGAAATCCGATTTACCAGTGCTTCCATACGCTAAATAACCCGCAATTGAGTAAAAATATTATCCTGCCTTTTCTCTCGATTTATATCAATACTAATAAATTCCAGATAGAGATTGGAACATATAAACAATTAAATACTCGGCAAAGTATGAATTGAAATCAAACTACTGACCCAGCCCTTATGCGTATCTCTAATCCGCATAAGGTGTAGATTATAATTAGGCAATGGTTAGGAAAAGGTTAGGTTTTGGCTGTCCCCGATACAGCCCCCTGTTTAGTCTTTACTAAAATGATGAAGTGAAATTTTTAGTTTACTCAGGTAAAATGATTTGTGGTTTTTTACTATCAGGATGTAAAACAATATGTGGGGTAATGTTATATATCTGCTTAATAATTTCATTATTGATTGTTTTTTCTGGTGTGTCACAACCGGCAATCTTTCCATTGGACAATAATAATAGTCTATTACATACTGAACTTGTTAAGTTTATATCATGAGATAATAATACTATTGTTATTCCTTCCTGATTAAGTTTTTTTAAAATTCTTATAATCTCGACCTGATGCGTTATATCAAGATAAGATGTTGGTTCATCCAAAAGTAGTATTTTTGGCTCAGATGCTAATGCTCTAGCTAACACAACCCGCTGGCGTTCTCCCGAAGAAAGTTCAAGAATGTTACGGTCTTTTAATTCTAATGCATCAGTAAATTTTAGTGCTTCGATTGCCTTATCGATATCATTCTTTTTAGGGCGCTCCATCTCTTTAAGATAAGGGTGGCGTCCAAAAAGAACAACGTCTAATACCGTAAAGTCAAAATAGAAGTAGTTTTCCTGCGGAACATAACTGATTATTTGCGCTCGTCGATTTACTGCAATTCTATTTAATGGTTCACCAAATATTCTGATAATTCCTTGATTTGTCTTCAATAACCCGGCAATGAGTTTTAAAAGAGTGGTTTTCCCTGCACCATTCGGACCAATAATACCAAAAAACTCGCCGGCATTAATCGTAACGGATAAATTACTCAAAACTTCTTTTTGTTCGTAACTAAAGCTTAGATTATTAACTTCGATTGCAAACATAGAATCTTTTCACCACGAAGGACACCAATCAGACGAATGACACTAATAAAAGAAAAGAATTATATAAAACATTCGTGCTATTCGCTTCATTCGTGCAAGTTCCCCCGCACCTATTCTCAAATACAGTGTAGATAAATAGAAATATATTGTCCTCAACATACACCTCTAAGAATAGGAGCGGGGTGAAGTGGTAATCTTCTCCTTATTCATAATTTCTTTTTTAGTAAATAAATAAAAAATGGTACACCAAATAGTGCAGTAATCACGCTTAAAGGCAGCTCGATTGGCGCAATACTCCGCGCAATTAAATCAGTAAATATCAAAAGACTCGCACCGAGAAGAAAAGAAAACGGTAATACCTTATAATGGTCTGGTCCGTAAATAAGCCGTATAATATGAGGTACACAGAGTCCGATAAAACTTATCGCACCCGTAAACGAAACTGTTAATGCAATTAAGAATGACGAAACGATAAAAATATTTTTAGTTATTTTTTGCGAATCGACACCCAAACTCTCTGCTACTTCTTCACTCATCGAAAGTACATTTAATGAGCGCCATTTACTAAACAGAAAAAACATCGCGGGGATTGAAAGGATAAATATTATAATGAACGATATTAACAGTTCGTTTGTAAATACAATATTCAATCGACCCATCAAAAGATAAATAATTTCCGTCAATGGTTTGCGGGTTAGAACCATAAGTAGCATCACAATCCCGGAGAATAGAAAACTCATAATCACACCCGCTAAAACCAGACTGATTTTTGTGATTTTACCTCTGACCTTAGCTAAATTATAAACAATAAACATTGTCGCTAAAGCACCAAGAAACGAAAAGACCGGCACCGTGAACAGTCCGAATCTACCAAACAGATAACCGATTACCGCACCAAAACTTGCACCGCTTGCGATTCCCAAAGTATACGGGTCAACAAGCGGATTTTGTAATAACCCCTGCAAAGATGCACCGACCAAACCTAAAATTCCTCCGGCAAAAATTCCTAAGATGATTCTTGGCAATCGCACTTCTAATGGAATTCTTAAATCAGATAAAGAAAAACCAGTCGGACCTAAACCAAATGATAGAATAACCGCAATTAGTAATAGTATTATGAGAAAAAACCAAGATTTAGATTTCTGCATTTTCAAATCTTCTCTTTCGACAGGATAAACAGGATTTTTTGGATTTAATTTTATCCCAGTTTTTTATCCTGTAAATCCTGTCATAATTTCCCTTTCTTTATCCACACCGATTGAACAATATTTGCTAAATCTTCAACGCCATAAATAAATCTTGGACCGGGTCGGAAGAAATAATCGGGATTTAAATCGGTGTAAATACGACTTTTTTTTACCGCGGTCATTTGCGACCAGCCCAATCGCTTTTTAACCTGTGCTTTTGTCACCAAAGGATGAAGTATAATAATGATATCCGGATTTCTTTGTATCAGTTCCTCTGAGTTCGTGACAAAATATTCTCGGTTTATATCCGCAAAGACATTTACAGCACCCGCATAACGAATTAAATCATTAACATAAGAAAGGTTGCCAACTGTGGTAATCGGTGCCCCTGAGATTTCGATATAGACTTTTGGCGAGTCGATGATATTGGGATTTTTATTCTGTATTTCGGTTAATTTGTTCTTTAACGCCGTGACCAATATATTAGCCTGGTTCGTCGCATCAATTAACTTACCGATTTCTAATATTTCCTGAAATAAGCTATCAACTGACATTGGTTTACTTGTGAAAACCGGAATTTTGTACTTTTTCATTGCTTCAATGGTATTTTTCTGTTCGGGAAGTGTAGCTAAAATTAAAGTTGGTTTCTTTTTTAATATTTTCTCCAAAGAAGGATTAGAAAAATCACCGACTTTATATACTTGTTTAGCAGCTTCGGGATAATCGCAATAGATTGTATTTCCCACTAAAAGACTCTCTTTGCCTAATGCATAAATTGCCTCGGTAACGCTGGGAACTAAAGAAATGATGCGTTTAGATGCAGTTGTTTTTGTAGGCTTAGAACAGGAAAAATTAAATATTAAAAACCAAAGACCAAAAACACAAATTACAAACCTGAAAAAGATATTTCGGTTTTCTGTGTTCATCTGTGTTAATCTGTGGTTAAATTATTTACTGTTTTCTGCCCCTTTTGTGCAAAAACCAAATATGCGGTATGTGATATCATTCGTTCGGTTGGTCGGGTTCCGGTGAAACGAACCAAAAGTTCCCGCTCCAGAACTTCGATAATTTTAATCCGAACAAAACCTTCTAATTCCAGTACTGTCTTGGTCTTTTTTACTTGCTCAGTATTCGGACTAAGTGAGACATACGAATGCCCGCCTTTTAAGGCGTCAAAAGCAGGTTTGATTGCGAGCCACGGTTCGGGCAGGTCAATAAAAACCGCATCTACATCTTTTTGTTTAAAACCTTCTTTTTCGACATCGGAACAGAAGAATTCAACATAATCCGATAATCCAACTCGCGTGACATTTGATTTGGCATTATCCGAAAACTCTTGTCTTGCTTCATAAGAATAAACCTTACCAGTCGGTCTAACAAAGTTCGCTAAAATAATTGTCAAGGCACCACTGCCTGTTCCGCATTCGATAACTCTTGCTCCGGGAAATACAAAGCTTTGCAACACCATCAGGCCAGCGTCTTTCGGATACACGATTGTCGTTGTCCTTCGCACTTTCATTGACAAATCAGCTAAGGTGGGTTTAAGAAGGTAGAATGGCGTCCCGGTATGGGTATTTATTACATCACCAAAATCTTTTTGGAGAACCTCAGTAAAATTGATATTTCCCTTATGTGTCGAAAAATGTCCTTTTTCTTGCAACACCAATAGATACTTAGCTCGTTCGTTATGATAAAATAAAACCAAATCACCAGTTTTAAGCATTTTTCTATTCTATTCTGTAATATTCATAAGTCAAGGATTTCTATATTATAATTTCATAGATGCACAATGAAATTATAACGAAACTTGTAGAAACTTATGGAAATAAATTGAAACTTATTGTTGACGACAAATTTCTATGAGTTTCTATTTAATTTCTATGAGTTTCAAAAAATTACCTCTTGACAACCAAGCATTGGAGATTATGATAACATAAGGATAAAAATTAAAAGAAAGTTGAATGAATCCCTAATCATAATCAATAATGAAAAGAGAGATTAATAAATTGAAGACATTTCGGAAATGGTTTGATAAATTCATTATAAGAAATTATGGGAAAAAGTGTCGAGAATTCGAGTGGGATTGTCCGTGTTGTCGTGCCAATTTTGTCAAAGAATCCTTCAGCAGTTTTGTTGATAATTTAATTGACACTGAGAATTGGTGTAATAAACAAAAACCCAAAAAGAAACACATTAAAACTAAATATAAGAGACTAACTATTCGAACATAAATTGATTATTGACTTTGAGTAAAATAGTGGTAAAATAAAATTGAGAAAAATATGAATAGACTAAAAGCACAATTTGTAATAGATAAAAAGGGTCAAAAAACCGCAGCAATTCTTCCGATTAAGAAGTATGAAAAACTTATGGAAGACCTTCATGACCTCGCAATAGTTGCTGAGCGTAAAGGTGAACCGACGATTTCTTTAAATAAACTTAAACAAGCTTTAAAGAAAAATGGGCGTTTATGAAATTTTCTGGAAGCGGTCAGCTGAAACTGATTTACGAAAACTCGACAAGAAACAAATAACTCGTATAATTAAAGCCATTGAGTCACTTTCCATTAATCCCTTTCCAATTCAATCCATAAAACTACATCATACCGAAAGAATATATCGCCTTCGTGTTGGCAGTTATCGAGTTATCTATAGTATTGATACAACAACTAAAATTATTGTGATTTATTATGTTCGTCACAGAAAAGACGTCTATCGTACAATTCTCTAATAAACATAGATTCTTTTTTACTTACAATTAATTTCTATTGAATTTCTATTGTGTTTCAATTAATTTCAAAACGATATATCTCTTGACAACCAACCGCTTGGGATTATGATAATGAAAAGGTGTAATTTAGCCTGTGGTCGTAAAATATAATATATTTTAATCGGGGGATTTTAATGGAAGAAACTTTAATAGCTGAAATTAGTAAATTGAAAAATACTTTAGAATATAATATTCAAAAATTACGAGAAGAAAAAGGGGAACTGGAATATAAATATAACAAAATTCTTAAATATTATGGGATAATAGGATTTATACTAAGTTTTTTAATTGGCTATTTAGTAATTAATAACCAGTACAACAAATTGCGGTTAGATGAAACATATAGTTGGGTCATTGGAGTGCTTACAGGTGTTTTCTTTTTTGTAATCAGTGTTATTGTAGAACATATTGTCTATAAATATGCAGGGGGAATGACTAACTTAGATGGGAAAATTGCAGCTAATAAAGATTGTTTAGGAACTCTTAAAAATATATTACCAGACGAGAATAATTATAAATAACAGAAGATTATTAAAATCGTAAAATTCAGAAAATTTAGGGGACACAATACATAATTATTAAACGATAACCATAGTCCTGCTAGACTCAGCATGCAATCTATTCGGCAATTTCATCGGTTATCTAATTAATATCTTGAAACATGAAGTATGAAACATCAAGCGATTAAAAGGTTTGAAGATTGTAAGATTGCAGATTAGTACCCTGAAACATGAAAAGCTGAAATTTATAGAAATAAGATAATGTTTTTAACGGGTGCGACCCGTAAAACCGGGACGCACACGTATATCTTTGCTAATTTTCCGAGTGTAAAGTCTAATAATATGGTTGACGAGACACTTGTCTATGTTATTGATGTTGTTTATGTTAAGGTGGATAATGAACTGCTTGACGGATTGCGTGTTGGGTTTAATGGCGGATTATTAGACAGGCTTCGATTTTGAAAGATAGGTAATAGTTTAAGTAGTTTATTAAACAATGAATTAGATAGTATTTTAGAAGGCATTTTGGATGATGAATTAGTCGTTCTGCATGATGGGGTGGATAGGGGTAACCCTGTACCCCCACTGGTACGTCACTTTTTAATAAATCCAAACCACAAGATTTCCACGAAAGCACAAAATGGAGAAAACACGAAAGAAGAAAACAGGTTTTTCGTGTTCTTCGTATCCTTCGTGGATTTTCGTGTCTGCCTGCTATACGCGGGAGCAAGGCGCGTGGTAAATTTTCTTTCGCTTGTCCTCTATCTTGACAATGGTTCAAATATAGCATAATCTTCATAATAAATTATATCTGTAAAGGGAGACTAAATGAATAGTATGATTGCATATTGTGGAATTAATTGTGGTGAATGCCCCGCATATATCGCAACACAAAAAAATGATGACAATGAAAGAAAAAAGGTCGCTGAGATGTGGGCAAAACAATATAATCCCAACATCACCGCTCAAGATATAAATTGCGATGGTTGCACTTCTAATGGCGCACGGCAGTTTTCCTGGTGTAATGAATGCCCGATAAGAAAATGTGGAACAGAGAAAGCGGTTGGGAATTGCGCTTATTGCCCGGATTATTCATGTGAAAAGCTTGACGAATTTTTTAAAGTGGCTCCGAATGCTAAAATAACGCTCGAAAAAATTAGAGGAAAGAAATAGAATTAATTATAACAACAAAAATGACTATACGATGAAAAATTTAGCGCTAATGCTCTTGATTTTCATATGTGTTCAAACTCGAGTTCTATCTAATTCCAAAAAAATCGAGTTGCCTCAATATAAATTTAAAGTCGGTCAGATGTTAATCTATAATTCTACAAACGAAACAAAAGGCTCTAACTCCTCCTCCGGCTCAAAAATACAAACTCAATTCTGGGTCTGGCAAAAAAATCCTAATGGAAGTTCGCGAATAATCATATGTCGAACTCTAAAGAATTATCACATTTTAGAAGATTCTATTCGTAAAGAAGATGAACCTCAAAAAACATGGGCTTACTGCGATTTATTTCCTGACGGAAGAATTACCGAAAATGTATCGCTTCAAAACTTTAACCCGTCACAATATTTTATTCCCTTACCCAGTGATACTGTAATCGTACAACCCGTTAGAAATTCAGGTGATTCTACAATCATTCATTCTATGGAGATTGGCTCAACGAAACCAATATATATTTCTAACGGGTCAAGGGGTTGGGAGCGGTTTGATTCAATAAATCAGGAACGCACGCATTACCAATTGGAAAATAAAAATCTTACGGATAGCATCTGGACGGTTCGCATAACTAAACAGACTCCGTTTGATACAATATATATATTATCGTCCCAATCACTTGTTTATATCAATCTTAAAAGAGGCTTACCGATAAAAAAAGAAAGCGAAGCTCTTCAAGGATATGGTTATTCTGCCGGGAAAACTTCTGCTCTTACAACCTTGGATTCAATTAAACCGTTTGATACACTCAGTTTCAAACCATTTATCAATGAACTTATGACCTACTTTCAAAATGAATCTACTTATAATCAAATATTGGATAAGGTCGAATATAATACACCCGATGCAAATTCGTTATTAGCAAGTGCTGAAAACATTCTAAACAATGCACTAAAAACAACAAATGATTCAACAATTAAAGTATTGTTAAATGATGACATAAATAATCACGAGCAAATTAAAAATAGCCTCCGCGAAGATTCTTTGTGGTTTGCCAAAACAATCAATAAAAAAGCGGCGGAATGGAAACTGAAAGATTTAAGCGAGAAAATTCATACGTTGAAACAGTATCGCGGGAAAATCGTTGTTTTGGATTTCTGGTATCGAGGATGTCCGTGGTGCATCCGGGCAATGCCGATGATTAATCAAATCGCTGAACATTTTAAGGATTTACCAGTAATCGTGTTCGGCATGAATGTCGATAAAAACAAAGATGATGCATTGTTCGTTGCCGATAAATTAAGACTTATCTATCCCAGTTTGCAGGCATCTGGAATTGATAAACAATATGAAGTGACTGGCTTTCCGACATTATTTATTATCGATAAAAAAGGAATTGTCCGGGATGCGCATATCGGTTATTCCCCAGACCTTGGTGTGAAAGTTATGAAAAAAATCGAATCGCTACTCGAAAAGAAATAAATGAAAATTAATCAGAACCATTTTGTAATATTATGTGTACTGCTTGTTCTGATAATCATTGTAACCGGTCTAACCATAGATTTTAAAGGGTATCTTGGTAACATCTTAGCGGAGTTTGCTGGATTGATTATCAGTATTCTCGTTGCGTTACTACTGGTCGACCGGTTTACTGAGATTCAAAGGAAAAAGCGCTGGCAAAAGGTTCGCAATCTAACCCATCGCTCTATTTCTCATCATTTAAGTAATATACTACTTGAACTTTTTAACCATTTTCCGCTGCCCGACCACAGTATAGCCAAGACGATTCTTGAATGTCGCGACCAGCCCGATACCAAACCGACTGAAGCAGTAAATAATTTAATTAAACAAATAAATACACTGCAACAACAAGGAAAAATCAACAGCGAAATTATGATTGAATATTTCAACTCCGCTAAATGGGATATCAGTCAGATACGGCACGACCTAATGCCAAGAGTGATTCAAAGTTCGGATAACCAGGATTTAATCGATGCGCTGGTCGCATTTGATGACATCGTGCAGGATTTACAGAACACCATTATATTGCATAAACGCTTCGCAAAACAAGAAGCTTTGCCCGATGTTGTTCCACTATTAGAAACTATCAATGAGATTTATAAATACCTATAAGTAATGAAGAAAGTTCATCCCGTTAGAAATTATAATAGGGGGGAAAAACAAAATCGTGTTTTTAGTTGTGTTCAAAACCACTATAAGATTTCTAACGGGATTCATATTTTGGGACTTGTCGGCAGTCCGCGGAAAGGTAAAAATACTGACTATTTAGTTCAAAGCGTATTAGATGGTGCTAAAGATAGCGGTGCAAAAGTTACTAAGATTTATTTGAATGACTTAAAAATCAAACCTTGCCAGGCATGTTCAGTACACCCAGCACCTAAATATTGTATCTATAATGATGGAATGACAAAATTATATAGATTATTCGAATCAGTTGATGGAATTATTTTAGGAACGCCGGCTTATTACGAGACAATCTCCAGTCAAACTAAGCTGATGATTGACCGTTGTAATTGTCTTGCCAAAATTGAGCGAAATTCATTGGGTGGAATAAAATTTAATCGTAGAATAAAAAAACCAAAACTTGGTATATTTATCTGGGTCGCGGATTGTTCAAAAGATATCAAACCGGCATTAGCATCAATCCGATTTTGGTGTCAGGATGTTAACCTAAATATACTAAAGACAATCAAAACGAGTCATTCTGACCGGACTGATAATAAGATAGAAAAATTACTGAAAGATTCGTATCAAGCAGGTAAATATCTTGTTCAAAAATCAATAAAAGCAAAAACATAAAATATTTATATCGGGAGGTTTTGTACCAACTTATATTCTTTTAACAAAACTATCACCTGAGTTAACTAAAAAGATGAAAGACCGATTTTCACCCCGCACCTATTTTCAAGAAAATCATTGGATTAACATCAAACTTTAAATTGACAACCAGAGAACTCGCAGAAATAGGTGCGGGGTAAAATTGGTCGCACCTGGATTAAGTAGATAAAAGATAAATGTCCAAAAGTAAAATTTACTGCTCACTATGCTTTGTTAGGTCCATATGATTTATTAGATATCTTTGAAACACCTGATGAAGAAGATGCAGCAAAAGTGGTAATGATTAGTCTTGCAACGGGTGCAGTCAAATCTGAATCGTGGACTGCTATTCCCTATAAAAGATTTTTAGAATTGACTAAAGAATTATAAACAAAATAGTGTTAAATACCAGTTGATAATTTGTATTCCAAAGAATACGGTAATTACTGAACCGAGTGCCAGAAATGCCCCAAATGGAATGTATTCTTTACGAGTCTTTAGTTTTAAAATAATTAATATTGTCCAGATTAAAACCCCTAAAAATACTCCTAAGAATAATGCTAATAATGTATGACTAATTCCTAAAAACGCACCGATCATTCCTGCTAATTTTATATCGCCCCAACCCATCATTTCCTGTTTTTTAATAATCAAACCTGCCTGTCTAAAAACCCAAAGTATTCCAGCTCCAATCAATACCCCTAGAAAAACATTTTTGAAATCAGGTGTATTTGTATTTAATACCAAATTTAATACTAGACCTAAAATTATTCCAGAAATCGAAATTACATTAGGGATAATCCGATGTGATAAATCAGTAAATGTCAAGATTATTAACAACGAAATGAATATTATATATTTCAACAGTTCTAAACCAAGATTAAACTTCAAATAAAGCAGTAAAAAAAATATGCCCGTTATAAGCTCTATCAGTGGATATTTCCACGAAATCGTCTTTTTACAAACCCGACACTTTCCTCTCAGAATTATATAACTCAAAACAGGAATATTGTCGTATGGTTTTATCGGAGTTTGACAGTTTGGACAAAATGAATTAGGATGAACGATTGATTTATGTCTTGGAATCCGGTAAATACAAACATTTAAAAAACTACCAATTAGAAGTCCAAAAAAGAAAAAAAGAATCATCTTTACGAAATATGAATAGTTGTCTTAATTTACGATATTTTTTATACCGCCTATGGTTTAACAATATGAGGAATTATAAAGATCAACAGTTCGCTCTTTTCATGTTTGACCGAGGTTCGGCTAAATAAGATTTTTCCCAAAATCGGAATATCACCTAAAATTGGAATCTTACTTACCGCTCTTGTCTCTTCATCTTTTATTAGCCCGCCAATTACAACAACTTCACCGTCTCTAACAACAACTTGAGTCTTTGCTTCTCGTCGAACTGTTGTTGGTCGTAAATCCTCGGGAGAACCTTGCCAACCTGTTATGGCTTCAACCGTTGGTTCTACTTCCATATTGATCATACCATCACTCGTTATGTGGGGAGTGACTTTTAAACCAATCGGAGCAGATTTTTCTGTCCAAGAAAAAACTCGTTCCCGAGTCTCTGGGTCGACTCTTACCGAACGCAATGGCACGATAACACTCATATTAATTTCAGCCGTTTGGTTATCTAAGGTTAGTGTTCGGGGATTCGCTAAAAGTTTTGATTTTCCACGTGTTTGTAAAATTTCTAAAGCAGCTGATAATTGGCCAAATGATATTTTCCCCAAGACCAATTCATCAAGACGTATCGGATATGCCATTTCACCAAGTTTGGGAACGATTGGGGTAACCGCGGTACGTAATGACCAATCTACCCCATACATATCTTCCGCTGACATAGTTGTCTCGATAAATTTAGCTTCGATTGAAATTTGTGCGGAGGGTTGGTCTAATTGCGCAATTACAGTACGGACTTGGTCTAACACTTCTGGATAATCAGTTACAATTATTGCTGAGGCTCTTTTTGAACCTCCGCCTCCGCTGATACGGCGATAAACAATTTCCGCTGCTCCTCGTGCAGAAAGAACTCTTTTAATTGTTTCTTTGACGTCAACTGCTTCCGTATAATCTAATTCATAAATTCTTGAATCTAATTCCCCAGGGATTTCTCGACCTTTAGGTTTGACAAGAATAATTCCAGATTCGTAAGTTATATAATTGCAATCAGCCGCACGCACTAATGCATCAATCGCACCTATCAGTGGGACATTTGAAAGTCGTACTGTAATCTGTGCTGTAACATCTGGAGTTATAATAATATTGAGATTAAATTGAGTAGCAATCATTCTCAATAAATCAACGATATCAGCATCTTTTACATACATTGAGATAGTTCTTTCTTCTTTCGCCGCCGAAATTTCTGGTGGTCGAAGTTCGTGAGTTGCGACATCGATTATAACCATACCAATCTCACGGTTTACTTCATAAACAGCCCGATTATCTAAATCAATTGTAACGCGGGAAATCGGTGGTGAATCTTGCAGTTGATTCATATAAGCGCTTTCAATCGGCATAAGATTAACTACAATATTTTGTGCATCCGGCGATAGGCGAGTATTTATCAAATCAACAACAATTCGTTCGGGATTAGATAAAGTAAAAACCGAAACCGACGGTGTTACATCACAAGTAATCGTGATTCTAACTTTGTCAAGAAGTAAACTAGCATTAACAGTTTTAACGATACACGGTTCCGCTTGCACAGTCTCTCCCATTACGATGGCAACAATAAAAAATAAGAATAAAACTGGCACAACAACGATTTTTTTAATCATTTCAACTCCTTTTATAGTTTAGTTTTTCATTATTGTCCTAACAGGAGGATAAATTCTTTTCCTTCCTGTTCTAACACTACTTTATCTTTTTCGATCGATACAATTTTTTTACCCTCAATGACCTCGCCTGTTTCTAAAATCTGGTCGTTAATTAATGCATATGCTTTGTTACCACTTTGTGTTATTGCCTTAAGTTTTAAATTGGTGATTTGACCGCTGAACGCCCAATCGCGTACAAATGGATCATTCCCCCAAGAAATTTTTCCAGTATCAGGTTTAGCAAGTGATGGTCGTTGTTTAACAATAACATTCGCAGTTGTTTTTTTAACTGGTTCGGTTACGGTTTTAGCGACCTCTTTTGCTGGTGTAACTACTTGGTTTTTTTTCTGTTCCTTCAGTGTTGTAACTTTTTCGCTAATTTTAGCTTTAACTTGGTTAACTTGGTTCCTTGCCGCAGGTCGTTTCCTTATGAAAAAAGTGTATATTACTAATATTATAACTAATCCTAAAACAATTAATAATATTCGTTGTCTCAAATTAGCTCACTTCCTTTTCTATTTATTTTTTACCTTCTTGTCCTTGGTACAATCAGATTCGGAAAAACTGATTCACCAATTCTTACTTCACGTTTTTGTCCATTATCATCAATTATTATTCGGTCCTTTTGGACCTCAATTACTTTTTTGTCTGATATATCATCACCTTTAATAACACTTCGACCGTCGATGATAGCATAGTTATCATTATTAATTGTATAGATACCAGTTAATTTATAAGTTCCGATTGTCGTTTTTCGGGAAGTCCTGGCTCCGCCTGTATACCCCCGTTGTCTTCGTCCTCTTCGGTTATCACTATAATTTTGACCATAATATCCGCCATATCCCGTTTTGCGTTTTGCACGTTCTTCGGCTCTTTTCTGTTGTTGTAATTCTCGCTGTCGTTTTATTTCTGCTGCGCGTGCTCTTCTTTGTTCGGTGGTAATTTCCTCTCTTGTCTTTGTTTTTATTCCACCGACTGTTTTCCTTTGACGCGTCGGTGTTAACCCTTCCATTTCTTCATCTGATGTTGAGGGATTCTTTGACGATGGTAATTTTAATGACTTACAACTTAAGCCAATTGCAATAATTCCACTTATTACCAACAAAATTATCCGTATCATAACTTACTTCCAGAAACCAAGCTTGAGACATATAAGTTAAAAAGCACTCGAACTTCGACTTTTGGTCGAATTTCGTCTTTCTCAATAATCTCGATCTCGGGTGTCCGTAAGTAGTACGGAAAGTCTTTTAAAGTCTCAAGATACTGTGCAACTTCCAAAAATTTTGCTTGCACTGTAAATAAAAATGGAACGGTTTGAATTGGTGATCCTGGTCTATCTACTTTTAGTACTGTATCAAGTCCTGGCGGTTGGATTTCCATATATACCAGATGATATGGTTCACCCGAATTTATCAGTTCACGAACAACGGCAAGCATTTCCGCTCGTGGGATAACCTTTGACATAAATTCTTTCTGTTGTTCATCCATGCGTTCAATTTGCGCCTGTAGCTTTGGTATGTCTTGTGCCATTGTTTGGTTTTCTTTAATTTGCTTTCGCAACCCGGAAATTTCTTTTTCGATTTTTTGGGCAACCCGAACTTTCGGAATATATAGGAAAAAAATACTTAATAAAGATAGAATAACTAATCCAGCTATTCCACCTAATAAAATTCTACGCTGTTGTATTTTCATTTAGCCACCTTCCATTTTTATTGAGCTCCACAGTTAATTTCAAAATCTAAAACGTTTTCACCCTGCAATACGGTTCGAGATTTACTGACTAATTTGACATTGCGCAAAAGCGCGCTCGCTTCTAATTGAATCATAAATTGCGTAAGGTCGATATCTAATAAAAACGGTCGATCTCTAACCAACCCGGTCATTTTTATTCCTTTCTCTTTCGTAGATGAAAAAGTCGCAAGTTGAATATTCGTTGGTACCATAAAGCTAAGTTGTTGGAGTAATGGAATAGTATTGCTTTGTGCTCCAACTGAATTCTGTAACGCTTTTTGTCTAGCTTCTAAATCGTTAATTTCATCTTTGCAATCATAATATTCAGTATTGATTAATTCTAACGCCTTTAAACGTTTTTGATAAATATCGATATCGCCTTTTCGCAAACCTGCCTGAAAACTTAATATTAAATTAATCGCGATTAATATTGGGACAATAAAAATTACTAAAGCGATAATTTTTTTGACATCGGCTTTTCGAACTCTTGCCGTCTTGATTTCTTTGGGTAAAAGGTCAACTGTCGTCGGGTCAAACAAAAGTCCGAGCGCGCCAACTAGTCTAGTTCCCAAACCCTCTGTAAATGGACGGTCCCGTCGATATAAATTATGCGTTCGGAACGGGTCAAATATTTCGGTTGGGACTCCAATGTTCGATTCCAGGTACTCGCGAAAATTCTTTGTCAGTGCACCACCACCACATAAAATTAAACGGTCAATTTTAGCAACCGTAAATTCGCGACGATAATAGTCAATACTGCGGTTTATTTCCGCAATCATACGAGTTAAAGTTGATTCTTGTAAAGTCAGTAAATTTCTAACTTCAATCCCATTCGGCAGTTTCTCTTGTGTATCCGCACTAGGAATTCCATACTGTTTTTTAATTTCTTCTGCTTCCGTTACGTTTAATGCCAACTCGCCATTCTCAGTGCTCATTACAACCGTCATCGCTTCCGTTAGCGCATTACCCGCTACGGTAATAGTTCTGGTTAAATCAAGTTTTTGATTACGAATGAAAAGAATATTAGTAAACTGAGCACCAATATCAATCATACTAACAACTTCATCGGGTCGGAGTCGAGCAAAACGTTTCACCGCCGCGGTTAGTGCAAATGGTATGACTGAAATTGCAGACGGTTCCAAACCAGCTTTTTTAAACGTTGCGATGTGTTCCGACACAACGTCACGCCGTGCTGCGACGACCATTACATTATCTCGAACAATGCCTGCTTCTCTTATATCAGAAATAACGGTGAAGTCTAGAATCGATTCGTCAAGGGAAAATGGTGAGTATTTATCTAATCGTAAGAGAATCGCATCACGCAATTCGCGCAGACCCATCTTAGGAAATGGCGCTTGACGGATACTCACCGCTGGACCAGACACAAAACTATAAATCTGCGATGGCGCATTGGTCTTGGTAAGTTCTTTGAGTATTGACGGAATATCAAATATCTCAGCAATTTCTTTAATACCGTAATCAACTACGCGTCCGCCTTCAAACATGACATATTTAATTGCAGTTGAACCTATATCAATTGCTAATATTCCTTTACCCGAAGTTTTAAATATATTATTAGACCTCAAACCGGACTCCTTTCTTTTTCTGTATAAAAAATTTTACCATAATCATCTCGGTATTAAATCAACCGTTGATCCATCGCTAAATCGTATTACAATTCTTTTTCCAGTAATATTTACAGGTGGCGCTGGTGGTGTGGTGTGTTTAGTTTTAAATCCTTTAATATCGACCCTTGCGATATTATTTAAACCAATTGCGGTGGTTGGAGTAAATTCGGCAATATCACCCGTACCATTACGATGAGTCGTGTAATTCCAGACGGTTAAACCTTCCCACGCTACCTCTTCATAATACGCGGTTGTATCTAAAGAGACCATAACTAATGAATCAACTACTAAACTATCTCCACTATTAAAAACTTTGAAACCAATATTATTAGAATCACTTCCCCAAACGATACCGCTTCCTCCAACATATTTTAAATTATTACGAAAAGAAGTAGCAAATCGAAAATCTGCAACCATACTTGAACGTGGTAAAACTGAAACCCATCTGACAATACTATCACCATTGCCATATTCTTTTTTAACCACCATTGAGTGGTAACCGATTGGGACGCGGTAAGATGGTGGGGTAAACTCATAATAACCATCAACCCGAGGATTTATCATATAGGAAATGTTAGAGCCATCAAATGGTACTATAAGTCGAATTGTGATTCGCGAAGCAAATTCTGCCGGTGGTGCACCATTGATATCCAAAATTGTTCCAGTGATTCTATTTTCGAAAAGGTCAGTTGTATCTTCAGCAATTCGGACGGCTAAAGTATCCCTTCCACCAGAACTACGAATTGTCAACGCGATCGGGTCATAATCATATCCTCTTCCCCACGCATCAGTTTTAAAACTTACACTGTCTTCGACAAATTGTCGAGATACATAAGGTCCTTTCCAGTTAGCACCGTCTGAATGGAGTAAGGCGGATAAATTGGCAGGTAAGCGTCCCATATCACCAACATAACCAAAATCAATTCTTCTACCATCAGATGTCAAATCTGGATTTCCGACAAAACTTTTCACAATTTCTAACATCTCTTTTTTAGTTGCATCAAATCTTGACTGGTGCGAGGTAGCATCAACTGTTCGGTAAACAACTGCTCCTAATATTCCAAGAATTAATAGCGCAATTATCAATTCCACCAGTGAAAAACCGTCTGCCGTTTGCCAGCCATTATTCGTCATTTTAGAACTCCCTAGTTAAACGAAACTCCACTACTGCAGTGCGTCCCGGATAAACACAGACACTTTTTTCTACAAAATCAGTAGTATCTGGAGTAGCTGTTGTATCGTATATACATACTATCCGATGTTCACCTATTGGTACATCTGGTATATTAAAAGAACCTTCGGGGGGTGGTGTAAATCCCAAAGGTGTCCACATATTACCGTTGAGCGGATATGTGATATACACTCTGATTGACTCATTATGTGAAGCGGGTGGGTTACCAATTAAATCTAATACTTGTCCGCTAACATTATTTCTTAATAATCCGATAGTATCGTTAGCAATCTTTCTGGTAATCCACGATGATGGTGTTGTAATACCACCTCCGCCATAACTACGAATTAATAAACTGTCTCGATTATAGATATAATTATCACCCCATGCATCCTGTAAATAATCATCTGAGTTATTGGTGAATTTTACTTTTATATAAGGTCCGTGCCAGTTTGTTGCACCAGCTGGCGCAACCACTAAATTTCCTAAAGCATCGGGTAATTTACCCATATCACCAACATAACCAAAACTAGTTCTCCGACCTTCACTGTATAGTGCCGGATTACCGACAATCGCATAAACCAATTCATCCATCTCTTTAGTTGTTTCATTAAATCTGGTCTTTTTAATTGTAATATCCCAAGTACTCACCGCCCCAACAACTAATAAACCTAAAATCATGAACATAATCAACAATTCTAAAAGTATAACACCCTGGCAGGAGTTTCCAATTTCTGCTTGGGCTTTGCCGCAAAATATTTTTATATTTCGCATTTTAGAATAAAATCTGAATATCATCATTTGTTAATCCAGGTATTGAATTATACCATTCGCCATCCGGACCAGGACTTTTTAGTCCAATAGTATCATGACCGCTGACGACAAATTGATATTGTTCACCCCAGGCATCTTTTAAAAAACCTTGCGTTCCGTCGTCACGAACATAAGGACCGTTCCAGCCCGCTTTAATGAACGGGTTCCATATCGGTAGTGATTCACGGCCCGGATAAACATAAAGGGTCGTATCGGGACGACGAGTTGCCAGTTCAATTAAATGTTTGGTTAGTCGTCCGACATCATTTTTAAAACCTGCTGCGACATATTCGCCACCGCTAATTAAATCAGGATTACCCATAATAGCTGTTCTTAGTTGTCCCATCTCGGTTTTAGAAGCAGTGATTCGTGCGTTGATCGACACACGATTATATACCGAAGGAACAAAAAACGCGATAAACATACCAATCACGAAAATCACCACTAATAGCTCTACTATCGTCACCCCTAAATCCATCTGCCCCGACATATAAATACGTTTATTACTATTTACCATACCGCCGCCATTCAAATTAACAAAATTATATATTGTATTTTCATTTAGTCAAGAGAAAAGTTTTGTTGTCATCGTAATAAAAACAAGAAAAGAAAATCGATTATTTTTACAAGTATTTTAGAGCGCGACCGATAAATTCTTATACACAATTCAAAAGGCTAATGCTTTGAATATCAAGTTAATAAATATACTATCATATTACTAAGAAAAGTCCGATTGCCGCTAATACTCCCAGCACGCCGCCGAAATAAAACGGTACGGGTGCACCGAATGCCTGCCAAAGTCCTCCGGCAATTAGTGAGGCGGGTAATAGGCCTACCCCAACTAAGGTCGCATGTAAACCAATTAAGGTTCCTCTCAGCTCTGCCGGTGCAATGTCTGACACATATGCTTTTTCAATTCCTTCGGTAAAAGCGCTATAAAATCCATAGATACCAAATAATAGCCAAAGACATGATGGTTTTCCAATTACGGCAAATCCTAAATAGACTAATCCGTATATTAGATATCCAATTACTAATATCTTTTTGCGACCAATCTTATCCGATAGCCGACCAATTGGAAACGAAAGAACACCGTAGGTCAAATTATAGAATAAATATAGCAATAATATTGTTGTCACCGTATATCCTAAACTTTTTGCTCGCAGCATCAAAAACTGATTCGATGAGTTTCCTAAAGCAAATATAAAAACTACTGAAAGAAATAGTCGGAGTCTCATTGGTAGTTGCTTCCACTGTAATTTTATTTTTTCTCGTTGTTGCCAGATTGTTATGATTTTCTCTCTGGCTAAAAAGAGCACGGCGACGCCCAGTAATGCTGGAACCAATGATACAAGAAAAATTCGCGAATAATTGGTTGCGTTTGCTTTGAGAAAGAAATAGGCTAATAAAACGCCGGTGGCCGCACCCAATGTATCCATTGCCCGATGTAACCCATAAGCTCTTCCTCGTTTCTCTTTGGGTGTACTGTCTGCAATTAAAGCATCGCGCGGCGCGGTTCTTATCCCTTTTCCAAAACGGTCAATCATCCGTGCGATTAAAATCCCGACCCAGCTTGTCGATAAATAGAGTATCAATTTCCCAAAGGTTGATGTGCTATATCCTAAAATTGCCAATGGTTTCCGTTTTTGCAGTTTATCCGAGAAAAATCCAGAAAATACTTTTAAAAAACTCGCCAAGCTTTCCGCGATACCTTCAATCAGACCTAATATGGCTGGACCGACACCAAGTTTTACCGTGAGAAAAAAAGGAATCAGCGGATACACCATCTCAGTTGAGATGTCAGTTAAAAGACTGGCTATCCCTAGAATGATAACATTAAACATATACTAAAAAGTATAATTAAAAAGCAAAATCCTCAAATTTATTACTGAAAGAAAATAATTTTCTCCGAGTAACTCTTATTTGGCGTTGTTAACTTTATAAAATAGATACCAGAACTTACTTGTTTGCCCAGCTCATCCTTACCATCCCAAATCTGATAGCCATGCATATTTGTTGAAAATCTTCTGACAATTTGACCATTACGATTATAAACTGATATCAATGCATTCTGCCCTGATGGCAAGTTATAACTTATTTTAATCTGTCCACGGCCTGGATTAGGATAAATATTCCACAATGGTTTATGATTATTTTCAGCAGCTTCTTCTTCCACACTGAGGTAGGTAACTTGCTTTAATAGCCAGGGGTACGGGTCGAGTACGACCGAAGTTGGCCAAAATGCGATATTAAATGTATCTATTTCTGGTCCATTATTAATCGGCATAACGACCAGTGTATCAAACCCGCTGGCACTGAATTTAATCTGAACCGGCATGTGAAATACTGCTGGTGCATTATTCCCATTAACTTGACTGATTGTGGTAATAACACGAAAACGACCCGCTAAAGAATCGATATGCCAACCGCATCGGTATTTGGGATATCCGGCCTGATAAACCCATTCGTTAAAGAACCAGTCAAAATCTCTGCCTGTCATCTGCTCATGGATACGACAATAATCATTGGTTGTAGCATTACCGTACTGGAACGAGTCACCATAAACCCGCATTGTCTGGAAAAAGATTCCATTAGTGCTTGTCGTATCCCCTTCCAGATACCTTAACATATGCTGAACCCATGATGCCTTGCAGTAAGTATGTCCCCAGGTAAATAAATTATTGATTGGTGGATTGTATAATGGTAAACGAGAAGTCAAGTCTTCGTTAAAATAACTCTGTGCACGCTGATTCATCATTGTAATAAATGAGCTTTGTCCGTTCAGGTGTCTCATATACAATGCATCGGAATATGTGGCAAACCCTTCATTAAGCCAGATATTAGCCCAGCCAAAACATGTTATTTTATCACCATACCACATATGCGACAATTCGTGGGCAATACCGCCATCATCACCATAAAGCCACTGACGATGTATCATGGTCATGGTCTGGTTTTCCATGCCACCCCATTGGAATGGCGATACTGCATTCATCCCGTACTTCTCAAAAGGATATGGTCCATACATGTTATTTGATGAAAAGAATTGCATCATATCAATAACATGGGCAAATGCACTTACTGACCTTGTAGAATCGTTTCGCCACATATAATATTTAACTTCGATCGAATCGCTGGTTGTTGGAAGAAACCAATGACTGTAGGTTGCATATATCGAAGACGTAAATGTCATTAAATATGTTGGTATCGGGTAGCGTTCTCTCCAATAAAAAGTTTTCCAGCCACCCGATGCTCGCACGCTGTCCAAAAGACCATTAGAACATACGATAAAAGAATCTGGCACGGTCACATTTATCTCACAACCCTGTTCTGCTTTATCCCAGTTTTCGTCAAAGCAGGGAAACCAGTATCTCGAATCGATTGGTTCGGTTGTTGTATAGATAATTGCGGGGTTTGTACCGCGCGGATAATAATAAACTCCATACGTGTTCGCTCCGCTAAGCCGTCGATAATAAATATCAACCAGACAGGTTTCCCCGATACTAAAAACTCGGTCTAAAGTAATCTTTAACCGATTACTATTAGCTAAGAAAGTCAAATTGTTTCCTGCTCTTTTCACTGAATCGCAGGTTAAGTTCACAAAATTTAAATTGAACGTATCAAAATTTGCTACACGGGGTACTAATTTAATGCGTTCCGCTCCTGAATAAGCCCCTGATGTCATTGGTACATTCAAATTCAATTGATAGTGCCTCACGTCAAAACTGTGGGTTGAATCCATACGCGAATTATCAGTTTCAGTAATCGGGCGTAGTATAAATTTATGTTCAGGATTGTATCCGTCTGATTCCAAAGGCATAAATGCATATGTTAAACTTAATATACTTACAAGCACGACAATATATTTTATCATTTATCTCCCCTTGTTATTAAAATCCCTTCAGCAATCTGAACCGCATTAGTTGCGGCACCTTTACGCAGATTATCCGCTACAAACCAGAGCGCAATGCCATTTGCAAATGCCGTATCTTTTCTAATTCTACCTACATAAACATCATCTTTTTCTACAACATCAATCGGCATTGGGAAAACGGGTGTGTCCGGGTCGCACCCGTTAATAATTTTTATACCCTTTGCTGTTTTTAGTGTTTTTATAATTTTATCAAAGTCGACTTCTTTTTCGAATTCGATATTCACCGCTTCCGAATGACCGATTTTAACTGGTACTCGCACACAGGTTGCACTGATGAAAAGTTCCGGTAGTTCTAAAATTTTCCTGGTTTCTTCGATTACTTTTCTTTCTTCGGAAGCATAGCCGTGCTTATCAAAGCTGCCAATCTGAGGAATAATATTTCCGGCAATCGGTGCTGAAAAAACACTATCTTGGTCTTTCTTGATTTCATCACCATAAGCTAAAACTTCCGTTTCATAGAGCAATTCATTCAACGCTGCTCGACCGGCACCACTAACCGATTGATACGATGACACAATCACTCGCTTAAGTCCGAATGCTTTGTGCAATGGCGCTAAGACCATCACTAAAGGAATTGTTGTACAGTTAGGGTTAGCGATAAGGTTTTTATGCTCTTTAACCTTTTCTGGATTCACTTCTGGTACAACTAACGGCACATCTTTATCGAGCCGAAATGCGGATGACTTATCAATCACGATACACTCCTTTTTTGCCAGAGGAATCCATTCTTTGGCTAAACTCTCTTCTAAAGCAAATAACGCAATATCTAAATTCTTAAAACTATCTTTCGATAACTGGTCAACCTCTATTTCATCAGAATGGAATTTTATTTTTGTGCCTTTACTCTTTTCCGATGAGAAAAGCGAAAGTTTTTTAACCGGGAATTTTCGCTCCTCTAAAATTCTAATAACTTTTTCTCCAACCAATCCCGTCGCACCAATAATACCGATATTAATCATAATTTTTATGATATTATCAAATTTGTCCTTTGTCAATTAGTTTATTAGGTAGAAAATAAAAAGGGCGGGATGTTATCCCGCCCTTAATTTTTCTTTTATATAAATTATTCGATGATTAACTTGATTTCTTTCGTATCAGCAGTCGTCTCGTATTTGAGGAAGTAAATACCTGCAGGAATTTCGAATTTCGAATTTCGAATTTCGAATTTATAAGTATAACTGCCCGCATTGATATGACCATCAAGTAGCGTTTCCACTAATCTGCCGGTTGTGTTATAAAGTTTAAGAGTAACCTTACCAGAAACAGGAACCGTATATCGTATCACTGCTTGTTTGGTAAATGGATTGGGAGTAACATCGAGTAATCGGTCACCTTGTACCTGTTTCAGGGTCTGTTCTTCTTGTGTATTTATATTTGATATCTGATATTTACTGTTTGATTTCTCAGTATACGGTAAATACATCCAGAATTGCCGGGTCTTATTACCTTTTAAGAGATAGAGCTTGCCGTCGAAATAGTTCAGTGCTGCGCCATTTGATGGCGGTTTCTTGTTCCATTGCGGAATCGTATCGCGTGTTCTGGTTGACCAGCCCGCACCAACCGTGTAACTCCATAAATCAATCGACTTGTAGCCCTTTATCGCATAGATCTTACTGCCCGTGCTCGCCAATGATGCGCCGGCGCCAGGATATTTCTTTGCCGTTATCCATTTGTTAGGCGTAACCGTCATCTTAAGATACATCGTATCAACGTTGGGAATCGAATCGTTAAGATAAGTCCAGGTCGGATACTCGTATTTGTACCAGTAACCACCTTTGGCACCACCGCGTAACGCATAAATCGTGCCATCGTG
>Ga0315274_10002437_pt1 | contig 28098 bp, 23 predicted proteins | sample YL17G02_20_MG_FD_203700 | JGI IMG/M metagenome (GOLD analysis project Ga0315274, IMG submission 203700) | Sediment microbial communities from Yellowstone Lake, YNP, Wyoming, USA - YL17G02_20 | ecosystem: Environmental > Aquatic > Freshwater > Lake > Sediment | place: USA: Wyoming | collected...
ATTGTCCGCAACGGTGGCGAGCAGGGTCTCGACCTGGTGCGTCAAGGCAATGAGCACGTCGTCCGTGCCCGCTTTGCGGATGCGAATTTCTTCGTGCGGGAAGACCTGAAACACAAACTGGAAGACTTCCGCCCGCGGCTGGGTACGCTGATGTTCCAGAAGCAACTCGGCTCGATGCTCGACAAAAACGAGCGCATCGAAAAGCTGACCGAAGCGCTCGTCCCGATGCTCGGCCTGGAAGCGGACGAAGCCGTCTTTGCACGCCGTGCGGCCCACTTGCTTAAAGCCGACCTCGTCAGCAAGATGGTCATCGAGATGACCTCGCTGCAAGGGATCATGGGAGGCGAGTATGCCCGGCGGGACGGCGAAGCCCCGGCGGTGGCCGAAGCCATCGGCGAGCAGTACCGGCCTGTCCCGCAGACCAGGCCCGGTTTGGCGGTGGCGCTGGCCGACCGGCTGGATTCGCTCGCCGGTCTGTTCGCGGCAGGGCTGGCCCCGTCTGGCACAAAGGACCCGTTCGGCCTGCGGCGCGCCGCCATCGGCGTGGTCCAGCCGCTCATCGAGCACGGGATTAACTTTGATTTGCGTAGCGCACTGAAGTCCTCCGCTGCCGCCTTGGAACCGGTTCCGCTCACGGACGAGGTCCAGGCCCAGGTGCTGGAGTTCATCACCGGGCGACTGCGGGTTGTGTTGATGGACATGGGCTACAGGTATGATGTGGTGGACGCCGTCCTGGCGGTGCAGTCGGATAACCCGTCGAATGCGGCGCGGGCTGTCAAGCAGTTGACTGCCTGGGTTGCCCGCCCGGACTGGAGCACACTCCTGCCGGGATATGCACGCTGCGTGCGCATTACGCGCGACCAGAAGGCAAGGTTTATCGTCAAACCGGAAGCCTTTGTCGAGGCAGCGGAGAAGAAGCTCTTCTCAGCGTTGGAGAAAGCCGAAAAACAGAAGCGGGCTTTCGGGTCCGTTGACGATTTCCTGAACGCTTTCGTCCCCATGATCCCGGTAGTCAACCTATTCTTCGATAAAGTCCTGGTGATGGCTGAGGCCAGGTCCATGAAGGAAAACCGCCTCGGGCTGCTGCAAAGGATTGCATCCCTGGCAGATGGAATTGCAGATTTGAGCAAGCTGGAAGGTTTTTAGGACGATGGGCGGGGCGGATGACTATCCGCCCCGTTTATGAGGTTAAGTTAGAGAACCGAAGACAGAGGTGAGTGGGACCTCCGTCTTCGGTTCTTCAAGATGCGTTTATCTACCCGTCATTCGAGCTTTGTTTGAAAGCTGTCGATATAGTCCTTGATTGACGGCACAGAGGTCAGTTTGTCGTAGAAGAAATTATTTACTACGTTAATGACCCGGTCACGGGCTGCTTCGGCATCCGGGTTCAATTGCTGGTTGGTCTTCTGACGGGAAAGATCATCGCGCAACTTCAACAGCAGGCGGACAATTTCAGTTTCCTGTTCGCCTTCCAGGGCGCTGACCACGGAAATAATCAACTGGTCCGTTTGGGCAAGCACTTGCTCCACGGTAATGGGTGTGGACGGGTCGCAGCAGTCCTCAATGGTGCGGATGAGCGACCAGACCTGATAGAGCATGGAAGCCGGTTCGTCGAACAACTCCCGAATAAAAGCTGCTTCCTCATAGCGCCCGACCAGGCGGAATACGTTATACATTCGTTTGGCAGCTTTGCCATAGTTAATATCTTTGGTCAGGTACTTGTTGACCTCTTTCTCCAGTTGAGTTACATAGTCATCCAGCGCGTCGGCAGAGACGTGCTGGGCGATCTTGGAGAAGATGGGGATGGATTCGGCCTCCAGGTAAACTTCCTGGAAGTAGGGGTCGAGGTAGCCGTCCAGCGGGATGATGGAACCATCCGGAGTTTCCCAGGTCACATCCAGCATATTGCTGGCATTGGCCAGGCGGCTGCGTACCGGATCGGCAATGACCCAGTCCAATTTGCACCAGCCGGGCTGGGCTGCCACATCCTCCCAGCGGATGACGACTGCGGTACCATCCGGCTTGAAAGCGTCAAATTGACCGATGCGTACTTCTCCTGCGTTCCAGGCAATGGGTGCACCGGATTTGTTCGTCACCTCGCCCTTGACAGTCTCAAACGGGTACGAGCCAAATTTGACCTCGATCAGTTGGAAGGTCGGCCCTTTCATTGTTTGGATGGCTTTCTCGCGCATTACGTCTGACAGGATGCGGCAGGCTTCCTCGCGGCTGGCGGCCTTGATGTTGACTCGTTCAAAATAGTCACAGTCACCCGGGTAAGTCTGGATCTTGGACTGCGCTGCCGACCCGGAGAGGGCCAGCGCGGTTTCTACAACCCCGGGACGGTCGGGGATTTCAACGATTTTACCAATCTGCCGGAAATAGTCCAGATCTTTCGGGCTGAAATCAAGCATGGTTACCTTATAGCCAAAGACGCCCGAGCGGGTATCCACCACGAGGTCATCGGTTGTTTGCGTCGCCACGATGGCTGTCAGCCATTGCAACGCTTCTTCTTCATCCATTTTCACCCCCAGGCGTTGGGCGGATGCGATGATTTTCTTCAAATTGGCGGCAGGCGATTTTGATGTGCTCATGGAATTTCCTTTCATTGGCAAGGTTCAATGGGAATCATAGCATGGATGCGGCTTGCTGTCCCGCCGCTTCCAGTAGTAATTTACGGAAGATTTCACCCTGGTCGAGAGCATCTCTCAGGGCGTGATGGATAATCGCCGGCTGGTTTAGATAGCGCCCTCCGAGGAACCGCATGGTGGTTTCTGTCCAGGGTACTCTAGCCAGCCCCATGTAGTAAGATTTGATATCAATTGCCGCATGGCCGAATGGGTTGTGCCCCAGGAAGCGGTGGAAATAGTCGTTGACAAACATCCAGTCGAAGGGGGCATTGAAGCCCACAAAAACTGGGCGTTGACCAGCCGGGATGACCTCCTGCAGCCAGGTTTCGAAGCCTTGCAAGGCCTCAGCCGGGTCCACACCCTCCACAACCAGTTTCTCCAGGGAAAAGCCGCAGGATTCCAGGGCTTCCGGTTGGAATAATATATTGACGGGTTTGAGTTCGATATAAAAATTCCGGTCTGGGGAAAAAACAGAGCAGGCACCGATCGCCAGCAGCGAATACTGGGATGGATTTGGTCCAGCGGACTCCACGTCCACAGAGATGAGTGTTTCTCGATCTGACAGGGCGTTGGACATACCGGACATTATACTGGCTCTTTTATCTTCCGCTTGCATTGCCCTTCAACCGCGTCTATAATTCTTGTACTCCATGTCCCAAATTGATGAAATCAAATCCCGCATTGATATCGTAGATCTGGTCGGCGAGACCGTGAAACTGCGCCGCGCCGGAAAGAACTTTTCCGGCCTGTGCCCGTTCCACAACGAGAAAACACCCTCGTTCATCGTCTCACCTGACCGGCAGACCTGGCATTGCTTCGGCCAGTGCGCTGAGGGCGGTGACATTTTCAAGTTCGTGATGAAGAAAGAAGGCTGGGACTTCAAGGAAGCCCTGCATTACCTGGCGGAGCGGGCAGGGGTAAAACTCGAGGCTTACAAGGCCGAGAAACCGGAAGAAAAAGAAGCCCATGAACGTCTGCGCACTCTTCTGGAAGAAGCGGTGACATTTTACCGTTATCACCTGTCCACTCCCGCCGGAAAATTCGCCCTGGACTACATCCATGAGAAACGCCACCTGCCCGACACCACCATCGAGACCTTCGGCCTGGGCTACGCCCCGCAGGGCTGGGACAACACCCTCAACCACTTCAAGGATAAAGCCTATACCGAACAGGAATTGCTCGACATTGGACTTATTTCACAGCGTGAATCCGGCGGTTTGATTGACCGCTTCCGCAATCGTCTGATGATTCCCATCCGCGACGAGAACGGCAAGATGACCGGTTTTGGAGCGCGCATTCTCGACCCGAACGATGTCCCCAAGTTCATGAACTCGCCCGAGACGCTGCTCTTCAGCAAGAGCCGTCTGCTCTATGGGCTGGATCGGGCGCGCAAACCCATCCGGACCGCCAATCAGGCCATCATCGTGGAAGGTTATCTGGATGTGATCGCCTTGCACCAGGCCGGGTTCGAGAATGTGGTCTCGCCGATGGGCACTTCCCTGACCGAAGACCAGTTGCGCCTGCTCAAGCGCTTCACCCGTCGCATCGTCCTGGCCCTCGACCCGGATGCCGCCGGTCAGAAAGCCGTCCTGCGCGGGCTGGAAGCGGCGCGCCAGACCCTCGACCGCCAGGATGAGATTGGCTTCGACGCCCGCGGCCTGCTGCATCACGAAGCCCGCCTGCAGGCAGACCTGCGCGTGGCGACCATGCCTGACGAACTCGACCCTGATGAGATCGTCCAGCGCGACCCGGAACAGTGGAAGAAATTGATCGAAAATGCACAGCCCATTGTGGTCCATGTAATGGACGCGCTGGCTGTCGGGCGTGACCTGGACGACGCCAAGGTAAAATCCGAAATTGCCGCTCAGGTGTTGCCATTAATTGAAGACCTGCCCAACCCGGTCGAGCGTGACACGTACCGTCAGCGTTTGGCGCGCTTTTTGAAGGTGGATGAACGCTCAATCAGCGCTGGGCAGGCCCGGGGTCCGAAGGTGCGGCAGCCCCGGTCGCGGGTCGAGATTCCCAACGCACAACGGGAAGTCCCGCCCGCCGTCACGCCCACATTCTCTCCCTCCCACAAAGGGGAGGCTCACATCCTGAGTCTGCTCATCCGCCGTCCGGATCTGCTCTACCGCCTCGACCGCGGATTACAGGAAGCCGGCCTGGGCCGCATGACCCCCGAAGATTTCGGGTATACTGACCATCAGGTGCTCTTCCGGCTGGTTCACCAGTCGCTAGAGCAGGATGCCAACGATGCCAGCGACTACCTGCGCCAGAACCTGCCGCCCTCGCTGGAAAGCCTGGCGGACGAACTGGCGGCTAAACCGGGCGAACTCGACCCGGTGGACGAACGCCTGATCGAGGACTTATTTCGCGCGGTGGTGAGGATCCGCCGCACGGTATTGACCGAGAACATCAACCAGCTGCGTTTTTTGCAGGAGGATTCCCAACAATCCGGCGATCTTCGCATCGCATCCTATCGTGAAATGGTTCAGCAATATTCCACCCTCCTGCGCAGCCTTGACCAGGCGCAGTTGAAACAAAACAGACGCCATAAAGAAGGACAATGACCCGCTTAGTAAAACCCAGGCCAAGCCCGCCTCACCGCCCGATCAGCCCGGCTCCTTCCATATTCGAAGCTCGCCCTGAACAAGGCCGGAAGGCTCGTTCTGCGGATCTGAGAGCACCGCTCCCGGAGGCTATAGAGTTGGAACCCGAAGAGGAGCTCGAACTGGCTGTCGAGCCGGAAGAAGGTCTTTCAGCGGGAGATGGACTGATCGGCTTGGGAGTCGAGGATACACTCGAACTGGATCGATTCGAACTGGCTGCCGAGCTTTCTGAAGACCCGGTGCGCTTGTATTTGCGCGAGATCGGCCAGGTCAAACTGTTGGATGCTCCCCGTGAGTTTCGCCTGGCGGCAATGATCGAAGGCCGCCGTGTCATCCTGCTAACCAAGCGCCGCCGCCGTATGCAAGAAAAGACCCCCAAATTTCCGATGAGGTCTGCTTACCGAAACCTGTTGAGGGATCTGCTCACATACTGGACGCGCCTTGGCGAGGATGCCGGCCGCCTGGGTGTGGAAATTCCCGATGCCGCCGTGCTGCTGGCCGAGGCCCACAGCCTGCACCGGGGATGGGAGAACAGCGACGCACCGTCCAACCTGCACGCGTACATCGAGCATGAACTGTGGGGCAAGGACCCGCTCTGGGACAGCCTGGTGGGTCACGCCTACAATGTCTACGTGATTTTTTACATTCTACCGGATGAGTATGCCAGCTGGTTGTTGAACTTTCTCCAGACCCACCACGACCTACCCCTCCAGGATTCGCTCTTCCATAATCTGCCTTCGGAGCCCGAACTGGCCCGCGAGGAAAAAATTATCAACGCCCGCGCCGATGAGGCCAACGCGGCCATCATCCGCGCCAACCTGCGGCTGGTGGTCAGCGTGGCGAAACGTTATTTGGGGCGCGGTATTTCGTTTCTGGATTTGATCCAGGAAGGCAACCTGGGCCTGCTGCGGGCGGTCAACAAGTTCGACCCGCGCCGGGGCTACAAATTCAGCACGTATGCCACCTGGTGGATCCGCCAGTCCATCAACCGCTCAATTGCCGAGCAGGCGCGCACGATCCGCATCCCGGTGCATTTGTTCGAATCCATTACCCGTATTTTGCGGATTCAACGGACTCTGACCCAGCAACTGGGTCGTGATCCGACCAACAATGAAATTGCGCTCGAATCCGGTTTCCTCACCCCGGCAGATGTGCAGACCATCCTGCGTGCGCGTGCAGAGGAAACACCCCTTGCCCCGGAACTCGAGCACAGTTGGAAACTGGCGACGACCAAAGTGGACCGTATCCTGTGTTCTGCTGAAGAACCAATCTCGCTCGAGGGACCCGTCAGCGGAGGCGAGGATTCCAGTCAATTGGGTGATTTTATCGAAGATATTGACGCACTGGAACCACTGGATGCCGCCTCGCGCGAAATGCTGCGCGAGCAAGTACAACATGCTTTAGCTGTGCTCACCGAGCGCGAGCGCCAGGTGCTCGAACTCCGCTTCGGCCTGGTGGACGGCAAGGATCACACCCTCGAGGAGGTCAGCCGCTACTTCAACGTGACGCGTGAACGCATCCGCCAGATCGAGGCCAAGGCGCTGCGGAAGTTGCGGCATCCAACCAGAAGCCGTCTTTTGAGGGATTATTTGGGGTAAACCCGCAGCCCCGTTTTCTCCAAGAAATGGGGTTCTTTTTATTCGTACCTTTTTTCACAAGTATGTGTAGTAATATCGGATTGTGACAAACCTCGTGAAAATTGGCACGCTTGCACTCCTTTTCAACTGTCTTATGTTATACTTTGCCGCCGGTAGGTACACCAAGTCCATCCCTGAGGAGAATCTATGCTTCTCGAATACGCCGCCATCGCCGCCTTTATCCTGGTCACCACGTTGATTGGTTTTATCGCCATCGGGCTGGGCACCATCTTTGGTCCGAAACACGCTACCGACAAGAAGGCGATGCCCTATGAATCGGGCATGAATCCCATCGGTCCAGGCACCCGCCGGATGCCGGTGCGGTTCTATCTCATTGCCGTCCTCTTCATCCTGTTCGACATCGAAACCGTTTTTTTCCTGCCCTGGGCGCTCGTCTTCCGCCAACTCGGCCTGTTTGGTTTGGTGGAAATGTTCCTCTTCATTGCCATTTTACTGGTAGGTTACTTTTACGCGTGGAAGAAAGGAGCTTTGGAATGGGAGTAGAACAAAAACTTGGAAATATGGGCATCGCCACCACCACGCTGGAACAGGCTGTTGCCTGGTCTCGGACCAATGCCATGTGGCCGATGCTTTTTGGGCTGGCCTGCTGTGCCATCGAAATGATGTCTGCTCAGGCGGCTCATTACGACATGTCCCGCTTCGGGATGGAACTGATGCGCCCCTCTCCGCGCCAATCCGACCTGATGATTGTAGCCGGGCGTGTTTCGCGCAAGATGGCGCCCGTCCTGCGCCGCCTGTATGACCAGATGCCCGAGCCCAAATGGGTCATTTCCATGGGCGACTGCGCTTCATGTGGTGGGGTTTTCAACAACTACGCCATTGTGCAGGGTGTGGACGAGGTGGTACCGGTGGATGTTTACGTGGCGGGCTGTCCGCCGCGGCCTGAGGCGCTCATCCATGGCGTGCTGACGCTCTATGAAAAAGTGCGCAACATGAAATTCGCCGAAATCAAGGAATAGAGGCTGCGCATGGAAAAGAAATTGTTACCCATCGTCGGGAAGTTGGAAAAAGAGTTCGGGGGCACCGCCTCCGAATTCCGCGGTGATGTCAGCCTGGTCATCCCGGCGGAGAAAATCATCGCGGCCTGCCAGCAGGTCCATGATCTGGGCTTCGAACTGCTCTCCGGCTTGACCGCCGTGGACTATTGGCCGCAGGGGGCATCATCCCCGCAGGGGAAGAATCCCCGCTTCCACGTCATCTACCAGTTCACCTCGGTCGCCATGAACCTGGTCCTGACCCTGCGTGTGCCGGTACCGGGCATCAACCCGTCCCTGCCGACCGTCTCTCATCTCTACCGAAATGCCAACTGGCGCGAGCGCGAGCTGTGGGATATGTTCGGCATCAAATTCCAGGGCCATCCCGATCTGCGCCGCATCCTGATGCCCGCCGATTGGGAAGGCCACCCGCTGCGCAAAGATTACCCGCTGGGCTACGAGGAACCGCAGTTCACCTTCAACTTTGAAGAGATCAATCTGCGCAAGCCCTACGCCAAGGAATAGCGGCCATGCCAGATATTCAAGAAATCACCGTGGATGATTTGAAACACTTGGTCTCCGAGCGGGCCATCCAGGGCGAGACCGTGCTGCTGAACATGGGCCCCCAGCACCCCTCGACCCACGGCGTGCTGCGCCTCCTGCTCGAACTGGACGGCGAGATCGTGGTCAATTGTATTCCTGACATCGGCTTCCTGCACACCGGCATCGAGAAGAATATGGAAGCTAAGACCTACGCCAAGGCCGAGGTGATGTCTGACCGGTTGGATTATATGAATACGGTCGGCAACAACCTGGCTTATTCGTTGGCGGTCGAGAAGTTGGTCGACCTGGACATACCCCCGCGCGCCCAGGCCATTCGCGTCATCCTGGCGGAACTCACTCGTTTCCAATCGCACTTGGTCTGGCTGGGCACATCGGCCCTCGACTTGGCGGCTATGTCCATGTTCCTTTACTGCTTTCGCGAACGCGAGTACATCCTGGATGTCATGGAGATGTGCTCCGGCCAGCGCATGATGACCACCTATATCCGCCCCGGCGGGTTGTGGCGGGACGTGCCGGTCGAGTTCGAAGCTGCTGTCCGAAACATTCTCAAAACATTCCCCAAGCGCGTTGACGAGTACGAAGCGTTACTGACCCGCAACCCGCTCATGCTCGACCGTACGTACGGCATCGGCAAACTGACCGGCGAAGAATGCCTGAACTTCGGCGTGACCGGCCCGATGCTGCGTGCCAGCGGGGTCAAGTGGGACCTGCGCAAGGACCGGCCCTACTCCGGGTACGAGCAGTACGATTTCAAAGTCCCAACCCGCACCGAAGGCGATGTGTACGCACGCTACCTGGTCCGCCTGGAGGAAATGCGCCAGGCGTTGAAGATCATCCAGCAGGCGCTGGACAAACTGCCGATGGGTCCGGTGCGCTCAAACAACCATAAATACGTCCCGCCTCCGCGTTCGGAGATCGGTGTCAGTATGGAAGCGCTTATCCACCACTTCAAACTGTGGACCGAGGGTTTCGAAGCTCCGCAGGGCGCAATCTATTTGGCAGTCGAGTCGCCGCGCGGCGAACTGGGTGTTTATTTGGAGTCGGATGGAGGCCCCAGGCCGTACCGCATCCACTGGCGGACGCCGTCGTTCGATAATCTACAATCCCTGCCATTGATGTCTAAAGGGGTATTGGTTGCTGACCTGGTCGCCATCATCGGCTCGGTAGATATTGTTCTGGGAGATGTGGACCGGTGACAGGTGTTCTCCACCAGTATTCGGAGTCCGACGACTCCAGTCGTCGGAATGCTGCCGAAGTCAGGAGACTTCAGACTCCGCATCAACGTAGTGAGGATGTATGCTTGCTGAAAAATACCCTGAGGAAGTAAAAAAGGTCTTTGCGAAATATCCGCCGGAGCAGAAACGCTCGGCGGTCATGCCGCTTTTGTATCTAGCACAGCGCACCGAAGGTTTCGTCACCAAAGCTGCGCTGGAAGACATCTCCCAGCTGCTCGACATCACCTCCACCGAAGTGGCCGAGATTGTCGGCTTCTACACTCTCTACCATGACAAAAAAGCCGGGAAATACCGCATGCAGGTTTGTACCGACCTGCCCTGCGCCCTGCGCGGCGCCGACAAATTCCTGGAGGAGTTGTGTGGCAACTTGGGTGTCAAAGTAGGTGAGACCACCCCCGATGGGATGGTAACCGTCGAAGCGGTCATGTGCCTGGCCGGGTGCGACAAGGCGCCCATGTTCCAGATCCAGAGTCCCGAAGGCATCGTTTACCATGAGAATATGACCGTCGACAAGACCATGGAACTCGTCGCAGCTCTGCGCAAATCGGGCATTGAGGTGAAGTGATGGCTCACCTTCTTCTCCGTCACCGTGATATTCCCGCCATCGGCAAGATGGAGGTTTATAGGAAAAATGGTGGCTTCGAAGCTTTCAAGAAAGCCGTCACCAAGATGAAGCCGCAGGAAGTGACAGACGCGGTCAAAGCCTCCGGTCTGCGCGGGCGCGGCGGAGCAGGCTTCCCGACCGGCGTCAAGTGGGGCTTTATCCCGAAGGACATCTGGCCTCACTACGTGGTGGCCAATGCTGATGAGTCCGAACCGGGTACATTCAAAGATCGCGAAATCATGGAGGGCAACCCCTTCCAGTTCCTGGAAGGCGTGGCCATCGCCGCGTACGCCGTGGGTGCCAACGCGGCCTATATCTACCTGCGCGGCGAGTTCTGGCCAGTGGCGGCCATCCTCGATGGAAAGATCGCCGACATGGAAAAAGCCGGATTCCTGGGCGACAAGCTCTTTGGCACCGACTTCTCCCTGCGTATCTACACCCACCTGGGGGCGGGTGCCTACATCTGTGGTGAAGAGACCGCCCTGCTCGAGTCCATCGAAGGCAAGCGCGGCCAGCCGCGCATCCGCCCGCCCTTCCCGGCAGTCTACGGCTTGTACGGTAAGCCGACCGTGGTCAACAACGTCGAGACGCTCACCAATGTGCCACTGATTGTGGAAAAAGGCTCGGACTGGTACCGATCGCTGGGCACGGCCGACAGCGCTGGGGTTAAGATTTTTTCGCTTTCGGGGCGCCTCAATCACCCCGGGAACTATGAATTGCCCTTTGGTACCACCTTCCGCGAACTGATCTACAATTATGGCGGCGGCCTCATTGACGGGCGTCCCATTAAGGCAATTATGGCGGCGGGTGCCTCTTCGGCGATGATCGTGGCGGATGACAAGACGCTGGACACCCCGATGGATTACGCCTCCGTCCGTATGCTCGGCGCAGACCTGGGGTCGGCTTCCGTTATCGTGATTGATGACACCATCAATCTGGAGTGGGTCATCAACAAAACCATCCATTTCTTCAAGCACGAGTCGTGTGGTAAATGTACGCCCTGCCGTGAAGGCACTTACTGGATGCTGCACCTGATCGAACGTATCGAGCACGGCGAAGCGACCATAGAGAACGTGGAACTGCTCCATATGGTGGCGATGCAGATGCAGAACAAATGTCTGTGCCCGCTGGGCGAGTTCTCCACCATGGCGGTGACCACGGCCATCGAACGCTTCCCGGCTGATTTCAAACCCTCCCGCGCTGGAGGCAAGCATGGCTAAAATGGTATACCTGACGATTGACGGGCAGCCAGTCACTGTCCCGGCTGGTACATTGGTGGTTAACGCTGCCAAACAGATTGGTATTGAAATCCCGGTCTTCTGCTACCACCCGAAGATGGAACCGGTCGGCATGTGCCGCCAGTGCCTGGTGGAAGTGGGCCGCCCAATGATCGACCGCGCTACCGGCCAGGCCATAATGGAAGGCGACAGGCCGAAGATCAGCTTCGGGCTGAAACTCGAAACCGCCTGCACCACCCCGGTCTCCGAAGGCATGCTAGTGTTGAGCCAATCCGACAAAGCCAGGGCCTCGCAGAAGGAAAACCTCGAGTTCCTGCTCACCTCGCACCCGCTGGACTGCCCGGTCTGCGACAAGGGCGGCGAATGTCCACTCCAGAACCTGACGATGAAGCACGCCTCCCCGCAGAGCCGCTTCCTCTTCGATGAGAAGCACCATGCCGAGAAGCACGTCCCACTGGGCGACCTCATCTGGCTGGACCGCGAGCGCTGCATCCAGTGCGCCCGCTGCATCCGCTTCCAGGAGGAGATTGCCGGGGAGCCGGTGCTGGCCTTCTACCAGCGCGGCCGCAACACCGACATCATCACAAATTCCGAGCCGGGCTTCGACTCGGTCTTTTCCGGCAACACCACAGACATCTGTCCGGTTGGCGCGCTGACCACTGCGGACTTCCGCTTCGGGGCGCGCCCCTGGGAAATGAAGGCCGCCGCCTCCATCTGTGCACACTGCCCGGTGGGCTGTAATGTGACTTTCAACACCCGCCGTGAGGCCAAGTCTGGCGGTAAAGTCGCGATCAAGCGCGTTATGCCTCGTCAGAACGAAGCTGTCAATGAAATCTGGATGTGCGATAAAGGCCGCTTCGCTTACCACTTTACGGAAGATGTAAACCGGCTGGTAAAACCGCTGATACGGAAGAACGGCATGCTGGCCGTTGCTTCCTGGACCGAGAGTCTGCAAGCTGTTTCGAAAGCCCTTTCTGCAGCCGGGAATAACTCCGTCATCCTTGCCAGCGGACGGCTTTCCAACGAAGACCTGTTCAACCTGAAACAACTGGCAGATGGTCTGGGTAGTGAAGCGCTGCTCTACACACCCATGGGTGGCGGTGAACTGACCACTTCCTTTGGTGTGCCTGCCGGGACGAATTTCTCTGGCATGGGCAGGGAAACTACAATTCTGGTTGTGGCTTCTGACCTGTATAACGAAGCCCCGCTCTGGTTCCTGCGCCTCAAGCAGGCCGCTGAACGCGGTGCCACGCTTATTATCGCCAATGCCCGCGCGACGAAGCTGGAACGCTATTCGAAATTCGCGGTTCGATATTCGTATGGTGACGAAGCTGAAACCGTCAGTGGCCTGACCAAGAAGAACCAGATCGGTGAGGCGCTTACCGCTGCGGAGAACCTGGTGGTTTTCTACGGCTCGGACGGTCTCGGGCTGGATGGCTCAGTGGCGGTCGCGGCGGCCTGTGCTGAACTGGTCAAAGCTCGCCTAGGCAAGCCGAACAATGGCCTGATCGGCGTCTGGACGCGAGCCAATGACCAGGGTGCCTGGGAACTCGGTTTCCAGCCTGCAGAAGACCTGGCGAAAGCCATCAAAGGCAAGACCGTCTACATCGCGGCGGCTGACCCGGTGGGTGATGACCCGAAAATGGAGGCGGCGCTAAAAGGAGCCAAATTTGTGGCCGTGCAGGAACTCTTCCTGACCGGATCTGCGCAATTGGCGGACGTTGTCCTCCCGGCGCAGGCTTACACCGAACGCGAAGGTTCTTTCACCTCCGGCGAACGCCGCGTGCAGCGCTTCTATCCAGCAGTTCCACCGCGTGGCGACTCGAGGGCTGACTTTGCCATCACCGCCGCAATTGCGAAAGAACTCAGCCTCGAACTGGAAGGCCGCTCGGCCTCGCAGGTGATGGACAAGCTGGCTGCCTCGGTCAAGACTTTTATGGGGATCTCCTACCGCAAGCTGGCTGAGACGAACGAGCAGTGGCCCATCGTCGGCCGTGGCGACTTGTACTATGGCGGCACGACTTATGAGAATAAGCAGGGGTTGGGCGTGATGCTCGCTTTATCCCCCGCTCCCAGTGGAAGCCCCACAGGGGTGCTTCGCGAAGGGGCCAGGGGGCTGGGCAAGTCCCTCCGCCCGGACGAGGATCAGTGGCTGGCGGTGCCGGTAACGCGCCTTTACAACCGCGGTATCACTGTCTCAACTTCCGAATTGCTCCGCGGCCACATCGGCGAAGCGACCGTGCTCCTGCACCCTAAGATGGCGAAGAAGCTGGGTGTCGTAGCAGGTGGGCAGGTCATAGTTAACGGGTTCCGGGCCGCGGTACGGCTAGATGCGACTGTCCCAGAGTCCGTGGCACTCCTGCCGCGCAGCATGGGTTTCCCGATCGATGCTTCGGCTGTGGCCGAGTTGAAGAAAGCTTAAGGAAGGCATCCATGAACTTTCTTCTCGTTTTGGAATGGCTTATCAAGGGATTCGTCTGGGCGTTGGTGCTCCTGGGCGGCTTTGCCTACCTGACGCTCTACGAGCGCAAGGCGCTGGCCCGTATCCAGTCGCGCATTGGTCCAAACCGCGCCGGGCCGTGGGGCATTCTCCAGCCCATTGCCGACGCGGTGAAATTAATTTTCAAAGAGGAACTGACCCCCGCCAAGGCTGATAAATTAATCTTCACCCTGGCTCCGGTGATCACGGTTGTCCCGGCGGTCGTCATCACGGCAGTTGTCCCGTGGGGACCGAGTTTCGATATTTTTGGCTATCACCTTAATCTGTACATCGCCGATATCAATGTGGGTGTGTTATACATCATGTCCATCGCGTCGATTGCGGTATATGGCATCGTGCTGGCGGGTTGGTCATCGAACAATAAGTACGCCATGATGGGTGGCCTGCGCTCCTCGGCGCAGATGATCAGTTATGAAATTGCGCTGGGATTGTCGTTCGTCTCTGCGATCCTGTTGGCCGGTTCAATGCGCATGTTGGACATCGTCAATGCTCAGGGCGGCTACTGGTTCCACTTAATCCCGAAATGGTTCGTGCTCCTCCAGCCGGTTGGGACAGGCATCTTCCTGATTGCCACGCTGGCAGAGGTCAACCGCGCCCCGTTCGACATGCCGGAGGCAGAGCAGGAACTGACCGCTGGTTACCATACCGAGTATTCGGGTATGAAATTCGCCCTGCTGTTCATGGCTGAATACACCAAGATGATTGCCATCAGTGCCATCGGAGCGACCCTATTCTTCGGCGGCTTTAACGGTCCGTTTGTGGACAAGTTCCCCTGGCTCGGACCGATTTACATCTTCGTCAAAATCATCATCCTGCTGTTTGGAATGATCTGGGTACGGGCCACCTTCCCGCGCATCCGCTATGACCGGCTGATGGCCTTCGGCTGGAAAGTGCTATTGCCGCTCTCGCTGGCATTGGTCTTCATTACGGCGGTCGGGATCATCCTGGCGCAGCAGGTCAACTCGCAGCTTATCGTTGTCATCCCGGTGGCTTCTTTATTGGTTGCAGGAGTGGCGGTCGCGCTGATTGACCGCACGTTAAGGAGGAAAGATTATGCGCGTCGTTGAGCCTGTCGTTGAACTGGCGCGTGGTCTTTGGACGACGCTCCGCATGATGCTCGACAAGCCGGTGACGATCCAGTATCCGGAGCAGAAGAAGCCGGTCAAAGTGCGCTTCCGCGGCCGACATGTCCTGATGCGCTACGAAAACGGACTGGAAAAGTGCATCGGCTGTGCGCTGTGCGCGGCAGCCTGCCCGGCGGACGCCATCTTTGTAGAGTCTTCCGAGAACACTGACGAGCAGCGTTACTCGCCCGGCGAGCGTTACGCCAGCACCTACGAAATCAATATGCTGCGTTGTATCTTCTGCGGCTTTTGCGAGGATGCCTGCCCGACCGAGGCGATTGTCCTGGGTGACCAGTACGAACTATCCTTCACTGATCGCCGCCAGTCAATTTATCCCAAGGAAATGCTGATCGAACCCGTCCTGGCAGGTGCCATGCCCACACCGCAGAAGACCGAACCGGGTGTCTACACCCGCTCGGTCCCAGAAATGAAAGACCCACAGGATTGAGACGCCCATGAACCTGACACTCATCCTCTTCATTGTTTTAGCGGCGGTGGCCGTCTCCTCGGCGGCCGGTCTGCTGGTTAGCCGCAACACAGTCTACGCGGCGTTGTTTCTGGTGCTGAACTTCGCCACGGTGGCAGTCTTCTACCTGATGTTAGGTGCACCTTTCATCGCACTGGCACAGGTGACTATCTATGCCGGAGCCATCATGGTGCTGTTCCTCTTCGTCATCATGCTGCTGGGTTCGGAGAAACTCCCCAGGGGACAGGCCTTGCCCTTCCAGCGCCCATTGGCGATTGTGCTGGCTACAGTCCTGCTGGCGGAAGCAGGCTTCCTGCTCTTCCAACGCCTGCGGTTGACTGCCAGTCTCGCCAACCCTGAGGCGTCGGTCAATACCACCGAAACGCTGCGGATCCTGGGCATGACCCTGTTCAACCAATACCTCCTGCCCTTTGAGGTGACTTCGGTACTACTGCTGGTGGCGATGGTGGGTGTCATCGTCCTGACCAAAAAACAGAAAGGAGAACAAGGGTAATGGCCCAAACAATACCTCTCTCCTGGTACCTGGCGATTTCGGCGGTGCTGTTTGCCATGGGCGCTTTGGGTGTGCTCATCCGGCGCAACCCGCTGATCATTTTCATGTCGGTCGAGTTGATGTTGAACGCGGCCAACCTGGCCTTCGTGGCCTTTGCCCGTTTCTTCGGCGTGCTGACCGGCCAGATCTTCGTTTTCTTCGTGATGACGGTGTCTGCAGCAGAAGTGGCGGTCGGCTTGGCGTTGATCGTAATCATCTTCCGTAATAAGCATAGCATTGACGTGGACCTGATGAACAGTCTGAAAGGATAGCATCCTGAAAGGATAAGGCAAAATGGAATCTTCTGGACTGTTCTCTCTCGTTCCCCTGATTGTCATCCTTCCGATTGCTGGCCTGCTGATCAACATCATCTTCGGCGGGCGGATGAATGAAAAAGACATCGGTGCGGTAGCCAGCGCGGCTTCTGGACTCGCTTTTGTCGTCGCGGCGCTTCTTGGGTTTGCGCTGTGGACCGGCAGCGGCGAGGCGGTCGTCGTCCCGTTCGCGGACTGGATCCACATTGGCGCTTTGAACGTCGCCTGGAATTTCCGGGTGGATACTCTCTCGGTGCTGATGATGCTTGTTGTCTCCGGAGTCGGGACGCTCATCCACATCTATGCTATCGGATACATGCACGAGGATGTGCGCTTCAAGAACGATATTGGCCGCTACCGCCGTTTTTTCGTCTTCATGAACCTGTTCATCGCCATGATGATGATCCTGGTCGGCGGCGACTCGTACCTGATGTTGTTCGTCGGTTGGGAAGGCGTGGGCCTGTGCTCGTACCTGCTGATCGGTTTCTGGTACGAGATGGATACACTCGGGCGGCCTTCGTTCGCCAACTCGAATGCTGGCAGGAAGGCCTTCATTGTCAATCGCATCGGTGACTTCGGCTTCCTGATTGCCGGGTTCACGATGTTCTGGTGGTTCAAGGACCTGTCGTTTGCGGGGGTCTTTACACAGGCCGCGCATATTGCTTCGATCGCCCCCGGCGTGATTCTCTTCATCACCCTGTTCCTGCTGGTGGGTGTGGCGGGTAAATCGGCGCAACTGCCACTGTACGTGTGGCTGCCGGATGCCATGGCCGGCCCGACACCTGTTTCTGCCCTGATCCATGCTGCCACCATGGTGACCGCAGGCGTCTACCTGGTAGCCCGTTCCGCACCCCTCTACACTCTAGTGCCGCAGGCGCAGGCCACGGTCGCGCTGGTGGGTGGCATCACGGCATTGTTCGCCGCGACGATTGCCGTCGGGCAGTATGACATTAAAAAAGTCCTGGCCTATTCGACCATCTCGCAACTCGGTTTCATGGTCGCGGCGGTCGGGATGGGGGCCTTCGCAGCCGGCATGTTTCATCTGGTCACGCACGCTTTCTTCAAGGCTTTGTTGTTCCTTTCCGCCGGTTCGGTCATCCTTGGCCTGGAACGTGGACATCACCATTTGGCTCATCATGGCGGGCATGGGAATGGGAGTCCGAAATCTCCCGACTTCGGACATTTGCCAAACAAGTCTCCAAACCTCACGCATTTGCCAACTTCGGACAGTGAACTCCGACGACTGGAGTCCGACGACTCCAGTCACCACGAGGAAGTCTTTGACCCCGGCGATATGCGCAACATGGGCGACCTGCGCAAGCAGATGCCCGTGACCTTCTGGTTGTACCTCATCGGCGCACTGGCGCTGGCGGGTATCTTCCCGCTGGCTGGTTTCTGGTCGAAAGATGAAATCCTGGCAGACGCCTTCCAAAAATTCCCGACCGTTTACTGGCTGTTGACCGTCGCCGCCTTCCTGACCGCCTTCTACATGGGCCGCCAGGTCTGGATGGTCTTCTTCGGTAAGCCCCGGCATGCAGCTGCCGCCCACGCCGAAGAAAGCCCAAAGGTTATCACCATCCCGCTGATGGTTTTGGCAGCGCTGGCCATCCTGGGCGGATCGCTCAACCTGCCGGGCGTACACAGCCTGACACTCTGGCTGGAGCACACCATTGCAGGTGTTGAGGCGGGAGAGTTCAACTTCCTGGTTGCCGGTCTCTCCACAGCTCTGGCATTGACGGCAATCGCCTTATCATGGGTGCTCTACGGGCGCAAACCGCTGGCGGAGGGCCAGATAGACCCGCTCAAGAGACTGCTCGGCCCGGTATTCACCGTCTTCGAGCGCAAGTACTGGGTGGATGAGGTCTACTGGGCTGTCTTCGTCAACCGCTATGTGGACATTTCCCACTTCCTGGCGGACGTGATTGATGGCCGCTTCTGGCATGATTTCGTTCACGAGAAGGTCATTGCCGGCACCTACAACTGGCTTTCTCGCACTGTGCTGGATTTGCACGTCGACCAGCAGTTCATTGATGCCATCGCCAACGGCCTGGGCGAGTTGACCAAACGCATTTCTAGCGGCCTGCGCCGCCTGCAGAACGGTTTTGTGCGCAGCTATGCGCTGGCGGTGTTGTTTGGTGTTGTCATTATTGTTGGCTATCTCTTGCTGAAATAATGTCAAAAGTCGAATATCCAACTTCTGACCTTTGACTTTGGACGTTTGATGTGACTGAGGAGTAAACATGGACTTTATAACCAATCCTCTCATCCTTGTGACCTTCTTCCCCCTGGTGGGTGTGCTGGCCCTGCTTTTCATCCCGTCGGACAAGAAAAACCCCCTGCGCTGGACGGCGCTGGTTGCCTCGCTGGTGACCTTTGGCCTGTCCATCTGGATGCTGACCCTGTTCGACAAATCCAACCCGGACCTGCAACTGGGCTTCACCCTGCCCTGGATCCAGGTTGCAGGCTGGAACATCAGCTTTGCCATGGGTGTGGACGGCCTGAGCATCCTGCTGGTCCTTTTGACGACCTTCCTCACGCCAATTTCCATCCTCTCCACATGGACAGCGGTCGAGGAGCGCGTCAAGGACTTTATGATCTTCTTCCTGCTGCTGGAAGTGGGCATGCTGGGCGTCTTCCTGGCGCAGGACCTGTTTCTGTTCTATGTCTTCTGGGAATTCACCCTGGTGCCGATGTACTTCTTGATAGGCATTTGGGGTGGACCGCGCCGCATTTACGCCGCCATCAAGTTCTTCCTGTACACTATGGCTGGTTCCATCCTGATGCTGCTGGCCATCCTTTGGTTGGGTATTTACCAGGGAACATTCAGCGTACCAGACTTGTTAACGAAGGGCGGCATCCCGGCGAATATCCAACTTTGGCTGTTCCTGGCCTTTGCGGCGGCATTTGCCATCAAAGTCCCTATGTGGCCGCTGCACTCCTGGCTGCCGGATGCGCATGTGGAAGCCCCCACAGCCGGTTCCGTCATCCTGGCAGGTGTGCTGCTAAAGATGGGTACCTACGGCTTCCTGCGCTTCAACCTGCCGATGTTCCCGGAAGCGGTCATCAAGGCGGCTCCTTGGATGGCTCTACTGGCAGTTATCGGTATCATTTACGGCGCGGCGGTTTCCTATGCCCAGAAGGATATCAAGAAACTGGTCGCCTACTCTTCGGTCAGCCACCTGGGTTTCGTGATGCTGGGTCTCTTCGCTCTCAACCCGCAGGGTATCGAAGGCGGTATCCTGCAAATGATCAACCACGGCCTGAGCACTGGTGCATTGTTCCTCTTGGTCGGTATGGTGTACGAACAAACCCATACCCGTGAGTTTGGCGTCTATGGTGGCCTATGGAAAATCATGCCCATTTACGGGACGGTGATGTTGATCGTCTCCCTGTCCTCGATGGGCCTGCCCGGGCTGAATGGATTTGTTGGCGAGTTCACGATTTTACTGGGCGCTTTCGGGTCCAAAGCGATTGGCTCGCCTTGGTTCGCCGGGATAGCGGCGGCAGGTGTCATTATGGCCGCCGTCTACATCCTGTACATGTTCCAGAAGATGTTCCTGGGTCCTGAAGGCTCGATTGTGGAAGAAGTCAAAAAACACGGGCATGCCCTGCGCGACCTGAACTGGCGCGAGATCGCCACCGTCGCCCCGTTGCTGGTGCTTATCTTCTGGATAGGCCTTTACCCGAAACCGTTTTTTGAACTAATGGCTCCTGCTGTTGAAAAATTACTGGCGGTGTTCCACTAGATATTCTCATTGCGAGGAGGCCCGTCAGGGCCGACGAAGCAATCTCCCCGCGAGATGGGAATTGCTTTGCCGCCCAAAAGAGGCGGCTCGCGACGATACATAGGAAGCGATAATGACGCGATCCGATCTCTACACAATTCTACCGACCATCCTGCTTGTCGCCTGGGCCTGTGTTCTCCTGCTGGTGGACCTGTTCATCCCGAAGGGACACAAGGGCTGGACGGCTTTGCTGGCCGCCGTCGGCCTGGCCGGCACGCTGGGTGTGACCCTGGCCCAGGCCGGGCGGGAACTCTCTGCATTTGGCGGGATGGTCGTGCTGGATGGCTTCTCGTCTTTCCTGAACATCCTTTTCCTTGCGAGTGGAATAGGTGCCATCGCCATCGCCTATGGCTACCTGAAGCGTATGAGCCTGGAACGCGGAGAGTATTATACGCTGATGCTTTTCAGCATCTCCGGCATGCTGCTGATGGCCCAGGCGGCTGACTTGATCGTCACCTTCCTTGCATTGGAACTGCTCTCCATCCCGCTCTACGTGCTGGCGGCTTTTGCCCGTCCGCGCGCGGATTCGGAAGAGGCTGGCCTGAAATACTTCCTTCTGGGTGCTTTCGCCACCGGCTTTGTTGTCTACGGCATCACAATGGTTTTCGGTGCAACCGACGCAACCGCCCTGAGCAATATTGCAGCGGCTATTGCAGCGGGAACCTTCACGAAATACCTGCTGCTGATTGGCGCGGCGCTGATCCTGGTGGGATTCAGTTTCAAGGTGGCGGCCGTCCCGTTCCACATGTGGACGCCGGATGTCTACCAGGGTGCGCCCACCTCGGTGACCGGTTTCATGGCGGTCGGCGCCAAGACGGCCGGGTTCGCTGCCCTGCTGCGGATTTTTGTCACGGCGCTGCCGTCCCTCGACGTGGACCTGGTGCCGGTGCTGTGGGGTCTGGCTGCGCTGACGATGGTGGTGGGGAATGTGGTTGCCATCTCGCAGACCAACATCAAGCGGTTGCTGGCCTATTCCAGTATTGCCCATGCCGGATACATCCTGATGGCTTTCGTGACGTTTGGGAATCCGAAAGTCGCGCCGGATGCGGTGGCCTCGGCGCTGTTCTATCTGGTGACTTACGCCATCACGTCCTTCGGAGCCTGGGCGGCCGTTATTGCACTGGAAAAGCCGGAGGGAAAAGGCTTGGAAATCAGCGATTTCGCCGGTCTGGGGCGCAAGCGCCCACTGCTGGCGGCGGCGATGACGGTCTTCATGCTTTCGCTGACCGGGATGCCTCCCACGCTGGGATTGGTGGGCAAGTTCTACCTGTTCCGCACAGCGGTCGAGGGCGGCTTCATCGGGCTTGCGATCATTGGTATGCTGACCTCACTCATCTCGGCGTACTACTACCTGCGGGTGGTGGTGATGATGTACATGCGCGCAGGCAACCCCGAGACAGAGCATGAACCCTGGCTGGACCTGACCTGGGGCCTGACCGCCTTGGCGACGGTGGCCCTGAGTTTCCTCCCGATGGCGCTCTTCGCCTGGGCCAGCGGAGCGGTGTTGAAGCTGTTTTAGGAACCACATGGTCTACGTAGATATCTGAACCACCCGCGCCTGGGGATAGGTCTTGTAGGGGCGACCCATGTGGTCGCCCTTTTTCGTCTCTGTTGCCCCTTTTCTTGGGGGAGTCGTAGTTCTTTGACGGCGACATCGTACCCAAAGGGTAAGCAATCTCCTCGCAAGAATGATCCAGGACAGCGATGAGCTGTCCCGTTTTTTTGTCTGGCCAATGATTACATCAGGCACAGCTGCGGTGCTGACACTGACGCGACTTTGCCCCAGTTGAATTGCTAAAAATCGCGCCGCTTACCCGCGCTGCGCAGTAGCGGTCGCCTGCATGTGGGGTTGGGCGGCTCATTCCTACATTCATTGTTATCATTGCTTTATCTGTCGGTCCCATCTTGCTTTGATAGCGTATATTTCACCAAGATGTCTCACATTGTCAAGCAATGCCATTTGTATGCATTGATATTTGGTATATCTTCCATCAAAACCTGCCGCTGGTGTTTGCAGCTTTTCTATGGGTGTACTTGCCAGATACTCCTTGACCACACCGTAAACATTATCCAAATACCCAAGTATTTGTTCCCTCGTAAAGTGCGGTATCGCAGCTACTTCTTGTTGTGTATATCCGGTAAGCATCCCCCATCCATTTTGACCTATACCGCGAGGGTCATAAGTCGTTTGTCCTGCCCAGCCATGCCGAAACCAACATTCTTCTTCTGACAAATCTCCTTTGGCCTGTTGCGTTAGAAAGACATCAAAGATTCTTGCCATATGCCAAACCGTAATTGCAATATTATTGGCATCTACCTCAGGCTTCCAAATCACACAATCATCACGCATGACATCGAACACACGGTGTAAGCGTCGCCTATTATCTTCAAGTAGATCTATCAGCACGTCATTTGCATTCATCATGTTTATAAAGCTGATTTTCTCAACGATCCTCTATGGGTTAGTGTTGTATAGCGCATCACGTCACATTAGCCTGGCCGCCCAACGGTTTGGCGGATTCTCCCCGAAGGGAATCGCGTAGCATATCATTCTCGAAGGGAACATCGGCCCCTTAGGGGATATCATACCCGCAGTGTGCTCCCGAAGGGGGCTGCTGCAGCGGCGGGGCGGATTTGCAGGACTACTTGATTATGACACAATAATATTCAAAGATGCGTTGGTTTACGCGGGGCGATACCCCCGTCCGGTGGATGCTTTGTTCGGCTGCGTGTACCTCACCCGGCTGGAGAGGCGGCCTTGGGCGCCTCTCCAGCATATATGTAGATGCGGTTGCGTCCTTCCTGTTTGGCGCGATAGAGCGCTTCATCTACGTTGTTCACCAGCGATTGGCAGTCGCTGGCTTCCTGGCTCAGGCTGGCTACGCCAATACTAACGGTAAAGCGAATCTTCTGCGGCTTGTTGGATAAATTGGTCAATACCTGCTCATGGGTCTCCATATGTTGACGCAGCCGTTCCGCCAACGCCGCGGCATAAGACGTGGTTGTGTTTGGGGCGATGATCAACACTTCATCTCCACCGTAACGAGCGGCAATGTCTGAGGCGCGAATACATTGTAGAACCAGCTTGCCCAGGTAGTTCAGTACAAGGTCGCCGACTTGATGGCCGTAGGCGTCATTGATGGGCTTGAAGTGGTCAATATCGATCAGCAGCAATGAAAGTGGCAACGAATAGCGCCGGGCTCGGGCGCATTCTTCCGCGAGCCGGCGATCCAGATAACGGCGGTTGTAGATCCCGAGCAAAGGGTCACTGATACTCTCGTGCTCCAGTATTGTCACGCGGCGGACATCAGTGGCGGTTTGGAGTGAAAGGGCGGCTGTCAGCCAGACGAAGCCGGCTCCGAAGAAGAAAACGCCAGGAACGATGAGATCGGGCCAGGTCGCAGGATGACTCCAGAAAGCTGCGGCATAGCTGATGTAGCCAACAATGAAAAGGGCGATCAATCCCATCAATGTGTACCATCTGAGGCGCACTTGTCCCGACGGTAGTTGAGCGATCAGTCGACGAACCCGGAAAAGGGCGCCGACCAAAACACAAGCACCTGCAATCACCAATCCATTTGCCAATAGGTTTAGCATAAATGTATGAGTCTCCTCAATTTTTCTTACGCTTCACTGCCAGCATGGTGATGTCGTCAATTTGAGCTGCGCCGGCAGAGAAGGTCTCAACCTGTTTTTGGATCTGCACCAGCAGCGCGGCTAAGGATTGGTTCCCGGCAAATAATGGGATCAGTCCCTTCTCGCTGAATACTTCACCGGTGGGGTTGGCTGTATCGGTCAAACCATCGGTATAGGCAAAGAACGCGTCACCCGGTTCCATCATCACTTCCCGGAGCTTGTACTCTGCATCGGGGTCTCCACCCACGGCGGGACCCGTAAGGGTCAGGATTTCCTTGACCCCCTGCTGGTTGATCAACATGGGCGGCAGGTGGCCTCCATTAATATATGTCAATACGCCCGTGCGTACATCCAGTATCCCAAAAAAGATGGTGGCGAACATGCCTGTATCGCCGTGTGTTTCCGCGATGTAATTATTGGTCAGCGAGATGGCGTTCTTTAGCCGCTCTGCGGAGGAACTCCCGTCACCCGCGCCTGCCCGCGCATAAAAATTAATATTGGATACGGCGCGTAGAAAACTGCGGAACAGGGTCATGAATAATGCCGCACCCAGGCCCTTGTCACATACATCCGCAATCACTAGGCCGATCCTCTTTTCCGGCAGTTTGAACACATCATAAAAATCTCCGGCAACCTCACGGGCTGGCTGGAGTGAAGCAGCGATCTCCCAACCTTTTGGCTGCGGTAGGATGTCAGGCAGGAATCCCGCTTGGATTTCGCGCCCGACCTCAAACTCGTGTTCAAGCGCCATGAGATATTTTTTCTCCTGCTCCCATAGACGGGAATTTTCGAGTGCAACACTCATGGAATTGGAAAGAGTTTCTAATAGACGTACGTCAGACTCGCTGAAAGCATGTTCTTTTTGCATATTCACCAGGACGATCTCACCTCGCAAAGAACCGGCCAACGTTAGCGGGACATACACAGCGGACTTTGGGAGCCCTGCACCCGTGGCATCCACACCTTGATATTGGATGACTGCCTGCTCCATGTTCTCATTGATTAGCAATGGCTGAGGGTTTTGAAGTAAATGCCCGATAAATCCCTTTCCATCCACTTTGAACGGCTTGAAAGGAATCCGCCTATTATTTTCAACCAGGTATGGTGCCGTTAATAGATCGGTTTCAGGATCATAGATCCCAATGGAGAGATCCGCTTCTTGAAAGATCTCGCGTATCTTCTCCCCCACCAATTCGTATATGGAAGCCATGTCCAGTCTTTGAGCCAGCCCCTCCTGAACGCTGTTGATGATCTGCAATTCTCTTGCGCGTTGTTCGGTCTCTTTGAGCAGGCGTTGGGTCTCATCGAAAAGACGTGCATTTTCGAGTGCGACACTCATTGAAGCGGCAAGAGTTTGCAGGAGGCGGACATCGGCCACTGTAAACGCATTTTCCTGTTCTACATTTTGCAGGCTCAGGATGCCGGTCACCTGGCTGCCAACCAGCATGGGCACGCCAAGCCAGGTTTTGGGTGTAATCGTGCCAGGCAGGGTGGGCTGCCCCAGACGCGCCGCCTGTTCGCCAACGTTGGTGCTTACCAGAACAGGCTGCCGTGTCTGGACGATCTGCGTGCGAAAGCCGCGGATCGGGAATTGACCTTGGGCGTACACGCGTTCCCCGCGTTCGATGGCGTAACGATGTTCGATCGAATCGGTCTGCTGGTCGTAGGTGGAGATCATGACGACCTGGGCGTTGAAAATATCACGGATTTCGTCTCCAACCAGATCGTATATGGCTTGGACCTCCAGACGCGAGGCGAGCCCCTGCTGAATAGTGTTTATGATTGTCAGTTCCGCCTCGCGCTGGAGGAGTTCCTGTTTCAGCTTCGGGCTCTTATCCTTGGACATTGACGTTTGGTCAGCCATCGCCCCATTTCCTTACTCTAGTGTGGAAAACGCTCCCGCACTTTTGCCGCGATCTGGCGATCGGTCATCTTGTCCACTGTTTCGATGACAAGGATGCGTTCTTTCACTCCCTCGTGCTCAAGACGTTTTACCAACTCGCCTTTGGCCTCGCCGGGACCAAATATTTGGATTGTGTCTGCGCCACGAATAACAGCGACGACTGCCTCGTAGTAGCTGTTGAGACGGTTCCCAAATTGCCGGTCCCGCACATCTTCCGTCGAGCCGTCTTGGGATGCTGTCCCACCGGTAAAGCGGACGTGTTTCTTCATGTTTGAGGTAATTTCCTTAATTTCTTCCCCTGCCTATGTAACAATAACGATCACGGCCTTGCGATGATCGATCCACAGACCTGCTTGCCTTTTCATAAGATTTCTCCTTTGCTCAATTTGCAGACGGCAGTCGGAGCCTACATCTCAATGCTTTGATGAATTGATCCTTCTGAAATCGATGAAGCCTCGCTGAACGTCCAGGGATGTCAATTGTACCCGCAGCCGGTGACCTACATCCATCCCCTCGAATCCACCCACCAGTTTCCCTTCAACCGGCATTGTCAGCAGCCTCACCCAGGTGCCTTTCTCGGAGGCGCCTGTGACGATGGCATCAAATTGCTCTCCGATTCTCGCTTCGAGCAAAAGCGCAGCCGCGGATTTGCCAACCTGGCGTTCGACTTTATTGGCGGCATCTTCCGCCTGGGTGCAATGGGCTGCCAGAAGATCCAATTCGTCTATCCGGTAAGGCACAGACCGGCTGTTGATGGCCGCTTTCAATAGTCGTTGGGTGAGCAGGTCGGGATAACGGCGGTTTGGAGCTGTAGAGTGGGCATAGTCCTTGACTGCCAGTCCAAAGTGTCCCGGGACATTCCCTTCTGGAGGCTCGGCAACGTATTCACCGGAGCCCAGGAGCTTGATCACTGCCAGGGAGAGGTCAGGGAAGCGCACAGGATCCGCGGCTTTCGCCTTGATGAGGAACTCCTCCAGCGCCTTTGAATCTGGAGTATCCGGGAGTCCGATTTTGTGTTCCCGCGCAATTTCAACGATCCGCTCCCAGCGTTTTGGCATGCGTACCACCCGGCGGATCGAAGGGAATTTCCTGGCTGAAAGATAGCGGGCGGTCACACCGTTTGCCGCCACCATGAAATCCTCAATGATTTCTTTGGCACGGTTCTTTTCTTCTATTTCCAGAGCACGGATTTGATCACCGTCGAATACAGGTTTGGCTTCAATGGTTTCCAGAGTCAGCGCCCCGTGGGTGTGACGGAGATACTTCATCCTTTGGGCTGTCCTATCCTGCAGGCGCAGGTTCTCATCCAATCCAGGCACTGCCGCGATGGCCTCCGGCATGCTGCCGCTCCCATCCAGCCAGGCCGCTACACTGTTGTATGCCAGCTTGGCATGATTGGTGACCCGCGCCTGGTGGATATTAGAATCCTGAAGTGTTCCATCAGCAGCGATCACCATTTCAACAACGATCGACAGGCGTTCCTCACTATAATTCAGGGAGGTGAGGTCGGTGGAAAGCCTTTCAGGAAGCATTGGAAAGATCTCAGCCGCGGTGTAAACCGAGGTGGTATTATGGCGGGCGTGTTTGTCGATGGCTGATCCATTTTTAACCAGCGAGTCCACATCCGCCACGGCAACCAGGATCTTTACCTTGTTCCCGGGCATCCCCTCGGCAACGGTCAACTGGTCCAGGTCACGCGAGTCATCGTTGTCAATGGAAGCCCACAGAAGATCCCGCCGGTCTCGAATCACAAGGGGACCTTTGGCAGCCTCGCCATCTGTTGCTGCCGGGTGCTGGAGGCGTTGAAGTTCAGCGAGTGCTTCGGAAGAAAAATCAGGCAGCAGCCCGCGTTCCAGCATTACCCGGTGGGCGATGTTCTGCAAGATGGTGCGGTGGTTTGTATGATTTGAATTCATCATATAATTATTCTACTACTATTTACAACTTGAAATCATGCCCAGCCTTCGGCGGCCAGAGCATCATGCAGTTCATCTGGATGGTGGCGGCACCAGAATTCCAGGCGGCTGAACTCGGCGTGCGCTTTGCTGTAGGGCAGCCCTTCTGCCATGCGATTCCGTTCGTGCAACTCATGTAACAGCACAAACCCCCGCTCCTTCTCTTCAATGGCATCGTCGATCCAGACCTCACCCTCAGGAACGAATTCATAAACGTGGTCATGACCACCAGCCGTGAAGTCAATGTCGAATGCGCTTCGCACCAGCCGGCCATTCACGATCCATACACTTACGCCATTCTCCAGCTTCTTCCAGAGATGCTCGTGCACTGTGCCAGCATCCGGCAATTCCTT